>Ga0247760_1002575_pt1 | contig 13403 bp, 12 predicted proteins | sample UWRJL171409R4_FD_179936 | JGI IMG/M metagenome (GOLD analysis project Ga0247760, IMG submission 179936) | Plant litter microbial communities from Arlington Agricultural Research Station in Wisconsin, United States - UWRJ-L171-409R-4 | ecosystem: Environmental > Terrestrial > Plant litter >...
CTGTCAGAAGTTGTTAGTACTCGTACCAGTACGTACCTCTAAACATCAAATTGGTGGAGATATGTGGCAATCGAGAAGTGAAAGAGAGAGAGAGAGAGAGAGAAACGCACTAAACAAAGTCCTCCGCATTTGAGACTCATCATAATCGGAAAAGTAGTGTTCATGTGACCGAACCGTGCGATAGAGGCAGTGTGCGTGGGAATTCAAACCGAGAAACTCTTCGAGGGGGGCGAGTTCGGCGACGAGTTCCGGTGATGTGCGACTGCCTGGACCGGGACCTGAACTTAGGCCTGGACCTGGACATGGACCTAGATCTCGCAAGGGGTCTCCTTGTGCGGAGCTGGGTCGTTGTCAGAGATGCTCGCAGATATTTACCTAGGTGGGCCTAGGAAAATGGAACGAGGAATTCATACACGACAAACAAGATTGGCGAGCCCCGAGTCGAACCCTCGATGGCTGATTTCTGAGATCCGATGTTCAGCAAAGCGCGGGGGATAGATCAGTTAGGACGCTTCCAAACTGCTACTTACGATTGATGAAATTTTGGCGCGTATCCCACCCGGACCCAAAGGTTCAGTCCGTGGCTCCCCGTGTTTTGGGAGTGTCCAGAGTTGGGCCTGTACTGGGTCTTCCGGAGCGAGCATTATTTATGCGCAAGAGCTGATCTGGGTGAATTACTTTCTTGAAGATTGGCCTGAGCAGAGCTAGCGAAGGTAAGTTTGGGCATGAGGTAAGGCTGGTGATAGATGGTGTGAAGTGGAATATGACTGCGCCACTTTGAAGGCTGCAGTGCATGGAACCAAACCGCATCGGGCGTTTAAATGTAGCCAAAGCATGATAGTGCAGCGTGAGGCGTTCCCAGTGCTGCCCAACGACATCCCGCGACTTGGCTAGAGGGAACGTACCGTTGAACATATAAACTGCAATGTCAGAATGGATTACGTTCGACTGCGATGGTGAGTCTGGGTCGCGACACCGAGCCGTCCCACCCTGTTGTGCAGTGCGCAGAGCAGGCCGAATATCGGCATGATACGCAGCATTCCACTTGCCTTATGAAAATGCAAGACGTTGTTGTATCAACCAGGTGGTTTGAACCTCAGTTAGGTGCGATAATTCTCACGTCCCGAAAGCAGCACTGACAGACTCGCCTTGAGGTGAGTTTCGCCAGGAAAGGTGAGGGCAGTACCAGAGAAATTCGACATTCGCTTTTTGCATTGAATGATCAGAGCATATTGTTCGGGGTCGATGGAACAGGGAAGGTATGTTGGGCTGGGTGGAAGGAGCAATGGATAATCACAGCACAATCAGAACCCCACCACCACGCCTTCAGAATCCGGGGAGAATCAACACCTTTTACCGCCATCATCTTCAGACCCTCAGGTGAGAGAATGCAGCGAAAACAGCTGCCGCCGATTGGCGTTTTGGGCCCGGCCATTCTGGGGGAAAGATCCGAGATCGCCAGGGCGAAAATATTTCCGTCATGGATCTGTTAGGTGAAGCCTCAATTTTCTACATGACAGACAGGTACGGCAGGTGCGTCCCGCAGCTCCGAAAGGGGACTGCCAAGACCTTTGGTTCTGGAACACCAATGAGATGGCCACAAACAAGCCGGTTTGGAACTATTTGGTCTGTTTCAGAAAGAGCCTTTCCCGCCTTCAACACATCCCCTGCCTCAGTGATAGACAGGCACTTCCACCATTCACCTTTTTAATATTTGCACAACGGGCACACGCCGTAATGGAGCCAACAGAAACAGAGACAGCATGGCAGGCCTTTGGCGCACTCAACGCGAACACATCCATGGGCGTCATCACACAACACCTGGAAAAATGTCCCCACTTTTGTGTCATCTCCTCACGACAAGACAGCTCCCTAGCTAATCCACTGCCATCCCCCTCTCGAGACTGGATCATGATGCATCCGTATCAGAAACTCCCCGGGTCAGATCACCTCCGCCTGCTGGAAGTCCACGATACCAACGGCACCATGTCATTCCGCCTCAAAACCCTTTCGCTCGACGAGGCACGCGACAAATTTGTCGCCATATCGTATTGTTGGGGAACCGATCCCACCAGCCGACTTCTTCCTCTTGCCGATGGGACCTGCATTCGGATCAGGACCAACGTCGAGTCACTAATCGCGAGGATCTTTACCGATTGTCCGCCGGGAGAGCTGTTGTGGATTGACGCCATTTGCATCAACCAGGAGGATGTGGATGAAAAGACACAACAAGTCCGAATGATGAACGAGATTTATAGAGCGGCTAGGCGGGTGAGTGTGTGGTTGGGTAGGCCTGACGACGGAGACGAAGAAGAGGCGGCAACACACTTGGCTCACTTTTATTTCGGATTCGTCGATCACGTACACATTGCCCACATCCCGTCGTACGAAAATAACAGCGACAGAGTGAATTGGGAGCGTGGGTCAGACGGGATTCTTGCCGCGGCAAGAAGCTGGGCCCATCTCGTGTCACTCCCCTGGTTCGTACGCGTGTGGGTGATTCAAGAGGTGTGCTATGGGAAGCTGGTGTGGTTTCACTACGGCAGGCTCATTGTGACGTTTGCCGCGCTCAGTGATTCGTTTAGCAAAATCCAAAAACACCTAGGAGACGGGTTTGTCGGACCGGATGGAGTTGGCCGACAGGGGTTCCGGCTTTTCAACCATTACCACAGTATTCGGGAGTTTTTAACGGGCCGCGACTTTTCCTTCCCAGAAGCGTTTTCGCTCGAAAAACATCCATTCCCGCTTTGCTTTCACGCTGGCCACCGACCCTCGCGACCGTGTCTTTGCGTTGCTCAACATATCGGATGCTCGACTCCACGGGTCTTGTATCCTGCCGGATTATCGCTCCTCCACATGGGACGCTTTTGTCCACGCCGCCGTCGCTATTCTCACCCATTCGCCTCGTCTCGAACTTCTCGGATACGCTGGCCTCGCAAATGGCCCTTCCTCTTATTCTGGAAAACAACTTCCCTCCTGGGTCCCCGACTTTGCTTCAATATCCTCTTTTTTCCCTCTAAACCTTAGCGCCGAACCGAACCGCGAACTCTACTGCGCCGCCCCCACCATGTCTTCGTGGGCACAGGTTGCCACGTGGTGCCAACTTGACGAGCAAGATATCGGAAGGTGGAAATTGTACATAACAAAATGCTCCCCTGGTACAAGACATCCCGATTACCACGGACTAGTCTGTCCGGCGGCCTCTCCCGAAATCCCCCAGTGTCCCGGTATTATCCACCGACATAACCTTACCATTCAAGGACACCAAGTCGACATCATCACGGCGACGGTAATATGTGATCTGAGCAGTCCCCCAAACAGTATCGCCATGTCAATTCCCTGGACGGCTTCTTCCGAGGATCCCGCTACGATTATTCACTGTCGAGATCTCACGATTAAAGGGTGGATTCTACTTCTCGAGGAGACGTTGGAAATGGCAAAATCCCTCATGCCGTATCCATATCCGTATCCGAAAGAGAGGGAAGAATCTGTTTCAGAAATTCTGCTTAGGACATTGACGGTGAATCGCTTCCAAGAGGGGGAAAAGACAAGAGCGCCGTTGGCGGGAGAACTACCTGATGTGGAGACGCTAATTGCGGGGCTTAGAAAGATGTTGGAAATAGTCAAGGATGAGGAGAGGGAGGAAAGTGGAGGGGAGGAAGAAAAGGGAGAGGCGAGGCTTACGAGCTATCTCATCCACAAGCTTTCTACGTGGAAGCGTACGAGTGCGAGTACAGGTGACGCGAGCACCGAGTCGGTTTCTTCAGATGCTGTACCGCCTTCCTCCAACATGAGCTCGGGCGTGGGTTCAGATTCCCTGTCTACGGACTCAGTCCTAGAGCCAGCTCCAAACTCAGCCCCAGCCCCCGAACCAGAGCCAGAACCAGAACCCAAATCGGAACCAGTACATACCTCAGTCCTAGTCCCAGTCCCACCACCGGAACAAGAACACGAACAGGAACAGAGCACAGTCGAGAAACAGAGTCTTCCCAAATGGGACTCCCGATTCTGGCCCGCCCTCGAACTAGCCTACCCCGGAACCTCTCGCCGAGTCTTTCGCACCGCGCGGGGATATCTGGGAATTGGGCGGACCGGGCTACAAGTGGGAGATGAGATTTGGTTACTATACGGAGCTTCAGTGCCGTTTATAGTCAGACGCTCAGAGACCTTTAAAGGCGAGCAGCCGAGACAGCTAGTTTGTGATGCCTATGTGCATGGGATAATGCAAGGCGAGGGGATGGAGATGCGGGATTTGGAGGGGGGGTTGGTTCTGTTGGAGTGACCACGCACATGTATATTTGTCATGTTATGTTAAGATGAAATTTGAGAATGAGGAGTGATTTGGGGTACTGATGCTTTCATGTAACGAAAAAAAAATATGCATTCAACTCTAATGAAGGCTTCACCCCCTCGCAAATGCCCTCCGAACATGATTAGCCATCCCCACCACCGCCTCTCGCTTCGTCAAGGCCGCCCAAAGCCCAAAGGTAAAAATGGTAATCGGAATCGTACAAGCCCAATACAAGACAAACTTGTCTGGCTGATCCCACCCGAGCGAAGGCACAGAGAAGAGCGCAGCCAAGAATGTAGCCGGCAGAAACGCCATGGTCAAGACGGCAATGGTTTTCATGGACGAGCCGTCTTGGCGGGCGGCTTCGGCGAGGGCTTTACTGGCGTTGGCGACTTGGATGTTGATTTTTGAGTCTTCGTGGGTGAGGAAGGCGAAGAGCTACACTCGGTTGTTAGTCAGTCAGTTCCCAGTTGAGTCATTACCCATTAGATTTTGGGGAACTGGATGAAGAGTTAAGTTGAGGAACATACCACGGAAGATTGGCTGCGGATCCGCACTTCCACCACCGCACATCGTTGAATGACCGATGCGCATTCCTGCTTTAAAAGCGAGATGGCCTCTGCCATGGATGTTTCCGCTTCGCGTAGCCTTTTATTTCTTTTTATTTCGAGATCACATCCTCTCGCCAGCTCTTCTTCCAGGTAGTTAAACACCTTCTCAATAGTACGGAGATGCATCGGCAGCACCGTTACCACATTAAGTTCTGTCGCCAACGCGGCCGTGAGATTTGGAATCGACTCGCGTTTTTCTTCGAACCGCCCAAGGCCCCATGTTCCATGGCCCGTTCGCGTCTCTACTCTTCTGACCAGATTCATGATTCGCTCGAGGCGGTTTTCCATCCAACGCACGGCGTTTACAGAAAACACAAAGGGGAGGTAGAGCGATGAGGGGGCGGCGCTCTGGAATGTTTTGAGATAAAGCTCGAGATTGATGCGCGAGCCTAGTAGCGAGGCGGGAGAATCGCCCGAGTCGATGATGAGGCATTTTGCGCTAACCCTCCCGGTAGTCTCCTTCTCTCCCTCGCGTCGAATCTGAGTCTGAGTCTGAGTCGGAGTCGGAGTCTGAGTCTGACAAGTCCAAACTGCCATAAAATGGCGGACCTTTAAAACATAACTCGCCACCTGCACCGGCACCTGCACTGACCCATTCCCCAGAGAAACCCTCCTGCCGACATGGTGGTAGAATCCATAAGTTTGATTCCGAATCAAATGCTCAACCCAGGGGTCGACGTCCATACCGATGAGCACCTCGCGGAAGGCTTCGCTGCTGATTTTGAGCGTCGTTCTCCCCGGAGCGCCCATGCCGACGCAGATTAGTCTTGAGGGGTATTTTTTATTATTCCTGTCTTTGGAAGGGAGGTCCTGGAAGAATCTCCCCAGCTCGGACTGGCGAAGCGTCCCCCGGTGGGATTGTAGTGTCTCATTTTCTGATTCTGAGGGAGCCGAAGAAGGGGTCGATTCGATCCAAAATGCGGGGAATTCGGTCTCAGGCTGCGGCTCAAACTCGAGGGGGAATTCGGGGCAATTCCTCGCCAATTCCCGTAGACCATCCATGATACCACTATAATTTTGGATGTGGCGGTTTTGTAAAAGAATCAAAGTGTTAATACTAAGGGAGTTGAGGGGACAGATCAAGATGTTTGATGCGTGCACGTGCTGCGGCTGAAGGATTCTCGAGCTGAAATCGCGCAACTACACTAGGCCACAGTCTGCAGGTTACACCAAGGCAGACACACCACCCTGCACAGCATCTGTTCATATTTACTCAGCTTGCAGTTGTCAAACACAAACAAAAAGCCGCATAAAAAACCTGTAGACAAATGTAAAATTTCTGTTTTTCAAACAGATCAACAGTCTTGACATTCTCCATTTAAAGTTTCGAGCCTCGTCACATACCCCAAGTACATTTTACATGCAGGTACCTAGGTAGGTCAAATCAAGGCTTCACCCCCCAGCAGACCAAAAACGGAAACTCCATCTGCTTTTCCATCTTTCCATTTCCCGGTTCTGTTTCCACCATCTTTTCCATGGTAAATGCCGTCTCGACTTTTACATATGTAAACCCGGCCCGTTCCAACCACTGTTGTATCTCTGTCCTTTTAATCCCATGGCGTTGTACCCCCGCCATGCGCGATTCCGGATGAAACCTCCGCGCTTCAGGTCCGAAATCTTCATAGTCTGTAACCATGACGGTTCCGCCGGGTTTTAAACATCCATGTATCGTGTTGAATAACGCAGACAAATCGGGAATGTGATGAAGCACGAGGTGCGAAATCACCAGGTCGAATCGCCTCCCCTCTCCTCCTTCGGGAATGGGTTCGCGAGTGAGGGTGCGAGTGAGAGGATCGATTTGAATTCTTGGATCACTCGGGTTTTCCAAAAGAGCATTGACAGGAAGGATGTTTTTGACTTTGGGTTCCGTGGCAGCAAGTTTGGTTTTAAAAACAGAAATCATCCCCTCTGCCGCATCGACTGCCGTGAGCGATCGGACCGACGGCGCGATTAGCAGAGATAAAATTCCCGTGCCGCAACCGATTTCGAGAACGTCATAAGTTGAGAGAATTTCCGGGCCAGGAAGTCGCGAAAGGTACGCTGGGTGTGCGAGCTTGGTGGCGCGCAGCACGTCGGGTTGAGTGTCCCAGGTTAGGGCGTCATTGTTGAACCGTTCGTTGCCGTTGGACATTTTGATGTGATGCGGGGTTCAGTGGTGGTGGTCTGATAAAGGTTGAGATTAAGGTTGGGGTAAGTTGGTGCTACCTTTATAGTTTTGGGAATGTAAGTGGTCAGTCAATCGCCGAGTCTCGGCCGGACGGACCGGAGCGCTCCACTTACCATGTTAACGCCGACGGAGAAACTAAACGAGCGGATATTGGTCTTGCATCAAGATGGGGAACTGTGTGGTGATTTCTACGTAGATATATAGTTCCTCTGATTGATTGGAAACATTCATGTACAAGAAGAAGACAACGAGAAGAGAAAGAAGAAGAAAGTACACTGGATGAATACATGAATGAATACATGAATGAAAGCTCAAACTGAAAAGTACTGAGCAACATAGCCAACCTCCATCATGGAGCCATAGCCATCGCGCGTGTTCCCATCAGGGTATCCAGGCTACATGTATATATACCAGTCAGTGTCCGTAATGTCAGTGAGTTGGAGTTGAGTGAGGCCCAACTTACCCAGTTCCCACCAACCGCAACATTGAGAATAAAAAACAGGGGCTTCTGCGCCAGGCTTGCCCAGACGTTAAAGTCGCCAATCTGGTCGCCTCGAAGCTGGTGGAACTGTTGGTCGTTCATGTACCAGGTGATGGTCTCGGTCCACCAGTCGCCCGAGGAGCGATCCCAGACGATGCGCCAGCGTTGCCTACAACCTTATGGATTAATACTCTCCAAGGAAGAAAAAAAAAAAAGAAAAAGAAAAACTGAGGAAGACGAGGAAAGAGAACTCACCACTCCTGATTCGGAATCGCCACGGTAGCCCCCCGTCCCGTCGGCTCATTACAGATCCCATTTGGAAACACATGACAATGCGCGGTGCCATGGCCCATCAACACGCCGTTCACCGTCTCGAGAATATCCAACTCCCCACAGCCCGGCCACCCTGTACCATGACGGATGGAATCCCCTAGTAGCCAAAACGCCGGCCAGATCCCCTGTTTAGTAGAGGTCGGGTTTCCTCCAAAGCGGATCACGCCTTCGGCCATGGTACGGCCACCGGCACGGGGAGTAAAAGTATAGCGCGACTCAATCCTTCCTGAGCTCCAACCTTTTTCGGCGGAGGAATCTCGCCAGGGCACAATCTGGAGGGTTTCTCCCCCGGAAAGCTGGATCTGGCGGGGATTCGCGCGGTAGGTTTGCCATTCGTTGTTGACGCCGAGGTTGCGGTCGATTATGTCCCAGGTTTGCGAAGACGGGAGGCTTCCGCCGGATCCGGAAAAGGTGTCGGACCAGACGAGCCGGTAGCCGCTGTACCCGGGGGGTGTCCAGGCCAAGGTTGGGGAGATGGTGAGAAGAAAGGAGAGGAGACGCATCTTTCCGGAGATAAAAGTGAAAGGGGTAGAGGGGGGGGTGGGATAGATATGGATGAGAGGTAGGGGGGTAAAAACACACAAAAAAGGTAAGGACAGGGGCTATAGAATAATAGCTTGGGAAAGAAAAGAAAAAGTTGGGCAGAAAAGGAGTGGAAGAAGAAGAAAGAGAGCGACACTGACTGACTCTACCAGTCAAAGTAGAACAGAAACAACATCAGAGTATTGGCAGAATATATAACCTCAAAAGGGGCATGAGGGAGCCTCATCATGTGAGACCATCACCCGTCCCCTCCCCAACTCCCCCCCCCCTGGGCAGCAGCCCATATCAGACGAACTGGTGGAGGAATTTTCATAGAATAGAACGGAATAGGGGGTAAAGACTGGGATCGGGAACAGGCACATGGATGGTATGGTGCCTATCTGGCAGTGCCGCTTGGCAGTTGCAGTTGCAGTGTGCAGGCAGTTGCAGTGTTCACACCTGGCCTGTCACTTGTCAGGGGGTTATCTTGTGTATGTAACCTTCCTTGAAGGTAGCTTTCCCCGCGTCTGGTGACTTTGCATCTGTCCCTGTGCCTCGCCAGGCTTCCCAGTTATTAGCTTTGCCTCAGTTCGTAGGTCTAAGGTAAGTAGGTATTTGAGAAGGAGCAAAAGCATTTGATGGCCTGGGATACCCAGGTAAGAATGGTATTTGTGCGTTCCTTGGGTGTTTTGCGCCGCTCTTCGGTGACGGTTTTGATGCATGTGGAAATGTTGATTAGATCCGTCGTGGTAAAGCGAGTTCTTTCATCTGTGCAAGTCAGTTTTGTTGAATTAGACCATCCCACTTTATTGTTCTCAACTGAGAGCCGGACTAGGTTCGTTGCAGTTCCCCGCACTTGTTAAAAAGACAAAAAGAACCCGAAACCGACGTTAAACCATGGAGACTTGCTGTAACAAGACACTTGTCATGACTACTTACTTACCTGGAAAAGCCGAGGCTCCTCCCTCCCGAAGGATGTAATCCGTGCCACGCTGCTTGACATTGTTACTTTTGAGACGCGGCTAATAATTAGACAATTTCCGGTCCCGCGTCGGTGGGCTTCCCGCGAGCTTGGGGTGGTATCGAGGCAAATCCGGGTTGAGGTTGAAGTCTCTCTCGATTAAATTTGGCCGAAGTGCAACATGTAAAAGAGCAAAAGGGTGAGCCATCGGGGTCAGGTAGTGACGTGAAGCACCTAGATCACACCGAGCTAGCAGATGCCGACAGCTCGAAATGACCCGGGCCGAATGACTTGAGAACTGGTGCGAAATACCACGTTTGAGCATCAGGTACCGACAAGGCGGGGTTGTGTCTCGGTGTTGGGGTTTCGATTGGGGGAATCTGAACGGGGGGCGGCACATGGTCTTGTTGGCTGTTGTGGGGAAACTCGGAACCCCTGATGTGTGGCAAAGCCGTCGGTGCCATCACTTGACATAAGTGGGATTTAATCCCGGTTGTGCCGGCGATATTCCCATCAACTTCTCTACTGTAGAGTTCCGATCTTCAGTGGAAGGGGTAACTGCCGCAACATTAAAGATCTTTCATCGGGGGATCCTTCCAGATCCGTGCTTTCTCGGAACCTTCCTGTGTCTTTGTCCGATCGAATACTTGACATTGGAGAACCCAGCCATCAATTTGGCGATGATATATTATGTTGTTTATTGGGCGAAAAAAGAACAAAGCGCAATAAAGGAACGAGACACTTCCGAAAAAAAAGGAAAAAAGAAGGAAAAAACACAATAACATTACTAGCTTACCACTGCCTGTGTTAGTCCTAGTCCTTTGTTGTGGTAATCCACGTCGTTAGCTAGACCTTTGTGACATAGTCGCTATCGAATCAGAGTCAAGAGGAGCGAGGGCGTGATGGTCGTCGCCTTAGGGATTGATTGCCCTTATTAAATGCCGGTCCTGCTTCTCTGTCAGTTTCTCCGGTTATTGTTGCTTGTTGGGTCCAAACTTGCCTCTCCATGTCGAAACGGAATGAGGTCTGGTCCTGATCGTTGGTCGTCACTTGGAAACTGCTCTTGTCCGCCTTGAAGAGCTGGGGCAGGTAAACCACTCTGACCGTTTTTTGGAAGGTATTGGCATAGACATAGACAAATACCCCGGTCATTGTAGACAGTCGGGGTATAGCGTTTGACATGCTCGATCGTGGGCTTCATTTCGGGCTGACGGTGTCATGGATCGAGGTCCGTAAAATCTAAGATCGGAAGTCAGGATTGGGCTCGATTGCTCGATGCACGCGTCTGTCGGGCCTCAAAATTCTGCAGTGAGTATTGACATGGCCAAGTTCATTCAGAAATTAAGAAATGGGTTGAGTATTTGGAAATGGAATCGAGAGAAATCGACGAATTGGCAATTGACGTTACAGACATTGGATACACGCCGTGTGGCCTGTTGGGTTTGTGGAAGGAGCTATGGAAATAATCATGACGCAATCGCAACCTACACCTTTACCGCCCAACATTACCAGACCCTCAGGCCTGAAATCTGAGATGCAAAGAGTTAAGAGTGTGTGTGAGTGTTCAGCTTTAACTAGCGCCATCGCCTGATGTAGATCAATCCTTCCCATTCCGAACGAACCACTGCGCCGCAATTCTCTCATTGACATATCGGTACTTTTTCTTGGTCCACTATGAGCAGCCAATCGATCTTCACAACGAGCTGTTTCAGCTTAGGCAGCCGCAATCCTACAGTCACTACAGGGCTCCAATCCCAGTTTCGGTGTAACATCAAACTCTAGCCATGATCCGTGTTGGATAAAATGGTACGACCACCCCGCGCCGGCCACTTCAACACAATGGCATCGACACGTCAAGATGGATCCTGTCTCGCCGTATGTTTCGCCCACACAACACCACGCGAACCATGCGAACCACGCGAACGTCGAGACGACGAATGCATCCTACGGCCCTCTTCGCGGAACACATGCGCGAGGAATCGCACCGGCCAAGCAAGCGACAGATTCCTGGACCCACGTCGTCGAACATGAAACAACATGGCAACAATATGGAGCGGGGGGGAATGCGACAACTGTCTCTGCAAATGGGATCCCGGGCTGGCCACGAACCCCGCAAATCCTCAAGCGGAATCCCTGGCTAACGACACTCTCTATCCTTGGAGACCTCATTTTGTTTTTTACCTGGATGGCCCTCGCGGCGTTTGCGATTGGTATTGCGAGGAGTTTTGGCCGGTCGCAGGCAGATTTGATGATTGGGGATGAATTGCTGTCGCAGGCCAAGATTATTGTAGGTTTGTTCTGAAAAAAGAAAAGGAAAACTTATTAACAATCCATAGACCCCCACGCTATTCCCCATTCTATTCGCCGCAACGGTCGGCCGGTTCAACAAACTCCTGGCTATGCAGCGCGTGGAGCGAGGAGAGCGTTTGGGAGTTCTCGACCAGTTACAAGGCAGCACTTCGTTTGCCGGAACCCTGATCACAGCCGCTACTACTCGCGGCGTGGGTTTTCTTACTGTCGGCCTCATTGTGATTTGGTGTCTATCGCCTCTTGGCGGCCAGGCGTCTCTCCGATCGTTTTATTATCATCCCAACATGACCGAGACCACCGCCGTCTTGACCTATCTGAGCGTCAACAACACCAACCTCATTCCCGATTTACCGGGCTTTGCTGACGCAAAGTCCCGAGCCAGCACTATTTTCACCACATCCATTACCAGTCCTAACCGAGTAAAAAGCTCTCCTATGGATCTCTGGGGAAATGTCAAGATACCCTCCATTGAAGCTCTTGCGAACTCGCCGACAATGAAACCCAACCAGGACGGGTGGTATGAAATTGACACCGCCACTGGCGCAAACATTTCCGAATATTCCTCCCTAGTCGGGATTCCCATACGCAAGACGGCAGAAGCAGAAAACGGTTTCGCCCGCTTGAATCTCGAGACATCATACTGGACTTTACAATGTTCACAACTAAACTCGGCCAAGGAGTTTCGGGATACTGCTCGATTACCACCGGAAATCGAACAGGCTATGAATAACCGCACAGGACCCTTGCCGCACAACTACACGTTGACGGGTTCGGGGTTACAAGTTTTTACCGATCGGAGTGCCTATCTGGATGTTAGGCCGTTCAATGCGTCTTTTGCAGACAGGCCTCGTCGGTTACTAGTTGTCTTGGAAGATCACTGGCGGCTATTCGCAAACTGCACGGTCCAAACCACATTTGTCGAAAGCGAAGTTCTGTGCGAGAAAACCGACTGCGCAGTCAAACGAGTCAGAGAATCTCTGCTACAAAACCACCCCTCGCGTAACCTCACAGGACTGGATCTCGAGCGACCGCTGCTGTCTGCGTACTTTCGAAACCTCCTCGAAGCCGTACAGGGACGGAATTCCCGACCGACTCTACTTTCTTCGCATATCCTCAACGAACTGGGCGTTACCCCTTCCACACCGAATGATAATCGCAGCGATATCGCGCTCGCCAACCCGCGCGGGTTTTCAACGTTACTAGCCCAGAGTTTGAACACGTACTGGATGGCGGCCATTGGGCAGGATAACTTCATCACTAACCCTAGCGGGGCGAATTTCTCGGCGACGAACCGATCCCTCGTTTCCCAGGCTTTTGATATAAACTTCCAGAATGCCTCCAACGTAGTGACCTGGACGGGCTCCCCGATCTTTACGTATTCCCCCGCCTGGCTGTCAGTTTTGTTTCTCGCAGTGCTGATCCCCCTGTGTGCGAGCGTGGCGAATCTCGTGTTGTCGGTGTTTATACTCAAAGGGCCGCATTTGAGTATGAATTTCACTTCGCTGGTCAAGGATAATCCGTACGTTATGTCTACGCTGTCGGTACAAACGGGAGGTTCAGCCATGGGAGATTATGAAAGGAGTTATCTTTTGAGAAATCTCAAGGTAAGGTACGGTGATGTTGCACCGAGAGATCCAGTCGGGCATATTGCTATTGGGGCTGTTTCAGCAGATAGAGGTGGTGGGGTGGCGGGGTTGGATCGGACGCGGACGAGATATTATGATTAG
>Ga0247760_1002576_pt1 | contig 13402 bp, 8 predicted proteins | sample UWRJL171409R4_FD_179936 | JGI IMG/M metagenome (GOLD analysis project Ga0247760, IMG submission 179936) | Plant litter microbial communities from Arlington Agricultural Research Station in Wisconsin, United States - UWRJ-L171-409R-4 | ecosystem: Environmental > Terrestrial > Plant litter >...
GCATGTTTTTTTTTTTTTTTTTTTCACAGCTGAGGAACACTAACCTACAAAAGTCCATTGATTTTTTACCGCCAAGGCAATATTTATTGCACTCTGTGCTTTTAAAGTACAGTCTGGTCCAGTCATTACGCATCAAATGTCTGTGAGCTGTCAGACAGAGCCTTGTCTGGTCTCGTTAACTAGACCGAGTAAAATATTCGCAAGGCTCTGAGCACGCACGCACGCACGCACGCACGCCTAGCGGGCATCTGCCCTGGGTGTGCGGGCGCGCGCCCATACGTACCTAGGTAGGCAGGTAGGTAGGTATTAAAGTACCTAACCCCCCCACACAGCCTGCCTGCCTGCCTGACATTTGATGTCGTGCACGGCGGGAGGTTCACTGCTTCCGCTTTCTCTCATACATAGGTACCTAAGGTACCGACCTAGGTTCCAGTCCTCCTGTCTTCTTTTTTTCCCATTCGTTTCTCTCCCAGTAACATCAAATCTCAATCTTGATCCCGATCCACCGCCCCCTTTCCCTCCTCCAGTCCAGTCCAGTCCATTCCAGTCCATTCCAGTCCAGTCCAGTCCAGTCCAGTCCAGTCCAGTCCATTCCATTCCAGTCCATTCCAGTCCAGTCCAGCCCAGTCCAATCCAGTCCAGTCCATTCCAGTCCAGTCCAGCCCAGTCCAGTCCAGTCCAGTCCAGTCCCAAGAGACACTCTCTCGAGTCCCCCCCAAAAATGGTCGCGTTTCTCGTCGGGGCTGTTATCGCCGTCCTCGCATTTTGCGCCAGCGTTCTCAAGCGCCTGATTGAGTTCTTCCAAAAACATGGTCCAGCCATTGCCGGAGTTTTGAGAAAAGCCGCGGCGTTGACCGACATGGTCAGTCGGACAGGTATGATACTCGCCCCGGAACGTGAGTATTTTTTTTTTTTTTATCTACGTTACACTGCCTACCTACCTACCCACCCACCTACCTACCTACCTACCTACCTACCTACATACCTAATCTTACTAATTATTGCACAGACTCTGCAAAATGGCGGGGATACATGAAGCAGCTCCGAACCCTCCGCGCCAGGGAGACGCTCCTCGTTCACAGTGAACACTCGCTGCACGATGAGCTGGTTCAGATGGAGGATTCCATGGAGGATAAGCTCACGCCAGAATCCACATGTGCCGTCATGTAGATACCTAGATAAACACCTATCAGATTCATGCCCTCCTCCCCCCTCTCTTGCCGTCAACCACCCCTCCGAAACCCTAAACATGGGGCCAGGTAGATTCGCCAACACCACGGTGCCAACAAAGAACCCGCCGTAGTGCAAATTTCGCCAGCCTCGGACGCAGGGTGCTTGGTGCAAATGTCGTGGTCATGGCCGTGGTCGCCGTCGTGTTCGTGATTGTCGTGTGCGTGCTCTCGCTCACGGCAGATGCCCTCTCAGCGCTACCTCGCGGCTCGACATGAGCAAGCGAGGTAGATGCATTTTCCCAAACATTCGAGGTCTGTGGACCGCGATTGTGTCATTTACTCTATTAGAATCCGGTTTGCCCTTCTCATTCCATAGAGCTCCTTTTTCCACCCAAAACCTCCAAAATGAACAATGTCTGAGAGATCTACCAATACCCCATGAATCCAGTTCCTCGCCAGTGACGAAAGCGTATAGCTAAAGCCGGCGTGCCATAAGAAATCTGCCACCCTCTCCACGTCAACGGGGTTGTTCACGCCTTCCTCGACCAGCTCGTAGACGACTGCAATGTACTCCACATCAAACCGTATCGACCGATGAATATTGTCCACCTCGATAGGCGGAGCCCTCATTTTCGCAGGCATCTTCTGGAATAGGCTGCCACTGAGCTTGAGCCAGCCGTAACACTGCACCATGCGCGGGATTGAGTGTATCAGCCTAGTTCCGATGGGGATCCCGTAGCTGCTGGACGGCTGAGCTTGGCGACTTTCTTCGGAAAAAGCGTAGAAATTGCACCTCGCCTCTTCCTCGGTTTCTGGACTGTCGAGAACCAGAACCGGGGAAGATTGCACTGCAATGTGCATCATCTGAAGGACAGCAGCATTTTGACATTCCCGCTGAGCTGCATAGTAGTGGCGAAACCTAGGCGCCGCTGCATCCCAGAACTGGAGAAGCGAGTGAGCGTGGGTTGACCTCGGGCTGACAAACGAAGTGGCAGAAGCTACTCACCACCTTCAGAGCATAGGGGCCCTTGTCTCCGAACTTGACTTTCCAAACGTAGCCGTCGAGCCCGCCGCCAAGCCTATCTTCAAAGACTATGGTATCCAGATCGAAGGTGCATTGTCGAAGTTGCGGCGTCTGTAGGTCCTTTGCGGTGCAATTGGGAGGGCCGACCATCGGTTGTTCGCTCATGAATGGCACCGCTAAGGCTCGCAGCCTGCGTTTCTCGGCGGAACGGATCATGGTGGTCAAGTTCGTCGAATGGAACAAGTGAGAGCGGCAGTGACCGCTGAAGTGGGGAAAGACAATGTGCGTCACATGCTGCTGACGTCGCGTGGCGTCCTGAGGCATTACATAGTAAGACCGGCAGGACTCGTCAGAAATTGCGGGGCATGGAGCAGGGGCATTGTCATGGTCTGTGCTCAGCCAGCAGCAGTCTGCTCCCAACACAAATCACCGATACAGGCGTGAGCTGCAGTCACCAAATCTCCAACGAGACGATGCACAGAGGCAATCCGGGCTATCGAGAGGTTTGGGGCCTCTTTATTCGACATGACGTGGCACTGGAAGAGTTATACGGCTGATGGGCCTGAAGTTGGGCAGCAAGGCCCAAATGTGCAGGTAGACCAAGGTTCAGAGCTGTGCTTGTGCGATGTCGTCCCGATGTCGTCCCTACTTCATCTAAAAAACAAGATGCCTTGCTGCGCGTCCGAGTCCAGTCCGGAGTGAAAAGCATTCCAAGATGTCTACCATCCTCCAAGTCCTTACCGGGCCGAACATCAATGTGGACAGCTCCTTGGTTGCCCCAGGCGCCAATACGACCATCCACACAGATCTCATTCCGGAAGCCTGGCGGCCTTGGCGCGGTTTCACATACGACACCATCATCAAGGTATTCAGAAAGGAGCTTTCCAAGTCTTATCAAGGTTCGCCAAAGCCTGAGCCGCTCCAAGAAGATCTGCGCATCTTTAACGAGGAAGTGTTTGACGACTTGCTGCGAAGATTTGAGATGCCCATCGTTAATTACGCGCTGAGCGGGCACGACGGCATGTGCCACTACGGCCGGGGCAGTCGCTGTGGGACAGAGTACAAACCCGATTGGTCTCTAGTTTCCGCAAACCACCTAGACCAGAACAGATACTTTACCAATCTTGTCCCAGGAGATACCAAGCTCCACGCCAAGTGGCGGCCCGAGATGCAACAGGACGGGGTGGATTCCCACCACATCGAATGGCAGAAGGTTGTTACCCAAATCGTCACATATATGGCTTGCCACCGCTCCCGATACGGCTTCGTCATTACCGACGGAAATCTTGTCGTGTTCAGGCTCACTCGCAAGTCCATTCCGTCGGGCATTGCCGCTGCTCGTCCCCGACGGACGCCTGCTATGCACGTCAGATACCCGTCCGATGTGTCGGGGGCGTCCGGCAATTCGTCATTCGCTGACGAGGACCCCTTGGATTGGGCCTACGATGACCCGGAATATGTCGCCATTCCTTGGAGCGCGTATGGAGTAGGACGGCTGAGTGTTAAGCTAGCTCTGTGGGCCCTGGCCATGATGGCTGCGAATGGCGACAACTCTCTCGGCTACTGGTACCCGGGCCTGAACACTTGGCGCCCTGCGGTGAAGGGATATATCCACAGCACATCGGGCGCTACAACGAACAAGTTGGACGGGAAGGATAAACTAGAAGGACACAACCCTGCCGGGGGGGAGGGGGCTTCCGGTGGCTATGGTAGTACGGGCAATGTACAGGAGGAAGCTACTCCGGAGGGTGGCCTCGGCGATGGCAACAACGATAAATATGAGAACCGTTGACAGTGAAGAGTATCGAGCAGAAGATGAAAAATCACCCGGTTGGATGCGGATGCGGGAAACCCTTTCCCAATTCATGTAGCAGCTCCGACGCGAAACGGCAACGGAGAGAACGAATAGAAACGGCAACGACGTGGGTGCGAGAAACGGTGGGTCAAGTGGTTACCGGAATCAGCTTGGACGGATAAACACATTCAAATGGGGGCATCTACGCTTTGACTAGCGCAAGTGGAATTTCGGTATCTTCTTTCGAGCTTCGACGAGAGACTCATGGATCTTGGACCTCGGTGTCTCCACCCTGGAGCGTTCGGCTTCTGTGAAGCCTGGAAGTCAGATAAGCAGGTATTCTCTAATTATTCCAGGACATCTCCATTTTTAGGCTACTAGAAATCCCTTCTGGAGTTATTTATCCTTTCGCTTACACATGTTTAGATATATCGTCGACACCTCGACCTCGCGATGTGACATGTCCGATCAAGGCGCCAAGAAGTCCGTCGAGGTAACAGCGGCGCGCTAGGCATGATTCCCACGAAAAGCGAGCCCAGTTGCCTGGCCTACAGTTGCCTAATTCGACCCCTCATTTCAACTTCACCGCATCTCCATCCCTTTCGCCTTATTCTTTTCCAAATGTCCCCAGGATATCTAGTATCGAGACTTCACTCGACACAAACATGTCTGACGGGTACGAGGTTGTCGATCACGCCGAGACGGCGCTGGACGCCACGGCGCTCAACAAGATCCTGCAATGGCTACAGCCGACCGACTACCTTGCAGAATCTGGCGAGTTTCGCCGTCATCTCTCGTCACAGGCTCCGGGAACGGGGCTTTGGATTTGTGAGACAGAGGAATACCGGAAATGGCACGACTCGGACGATCACGGCAGCCTCTGGATCAAGGGTATACCCGGCGCTGGCAAGTCGGTCATCGCGGCATCGCTGATCCAACACCTGCGCACCACTGAGCCACATCCGGTGCTCTTCTTCTTCTTCCGAAACATTGTCTCTGCCAACTTCTCCCCTCGCGCTCTCATCCAGGATTGGCTTGCGCAGTTGCTCCCTCACTCTGCGAAGCTGCAGTTCGCCCTCCATGACCGAATGGAAACCCCCTTGCCCGAGATATCCGAGGAGGAATTGTTCCAGCTTTTCCTTGGCGGACTGTCCTGCGTAACAAAGGTTTACTGCATCGCAGATGCCCTTGACGAGATGGAATCCAATAGCCGTCAGGGTCCGTTTCTTGACCGGCTCAACAGGCTTGCCACCTACCGCTCCGCATCGCTCAAGCTGCTCCTCACCAGTCGGCCGAAAAGGCACCTCCAAAGCGCCTTGAGGGATTCCTCTATCGTTCACATGAGCCTCCAACAGTCACTTGTTGATATCGACATTGTGGCGTATTTGAGGCATCGATTCGAAGACGATGAGCTTAGTGGGCTAAATCTGGGCTCAGCAATCCGCCAGCAAATAATCGAAATAGTCGCGGGACGTTCCGAAGGCCTTTTTCTCTACGCCAAACTCGCAGTGGATCAGATTTTGCGAGATATTGCAGGGAATGACTATATCCTTGTCGAAGTCAAGTCTTTGGAGGCTTCTCTCCCGGTCGGACTAGAGCAGACTTACAGCGCCATGTTGGCAAAGCAACGCCAAAAGGACGGAGTCACCGTTGATCTCCAGGTCCATGTGCTAGAAGCCGTTACGCACTCAGCCCGTCCACTGCGCTTGAACGAGCTCACGTGTCTTACCAAGTCTATTTATCCCAAGCTTCAAGTTCCGACCAGCGGCCTCAAGTCGTTGATTTCCAGTTGCTGTGGCTCTCTCGTTGAAGTCTTGGAAGACGAAACTCTGCAAGTTATCCACCATTCCTTCACCGAATTTCTTCGCGGTGATTCACGGGGCGACACACAGTCTGTCGACAGACTGGTGACGGACTTCCCCGTCATCAACTCGAAAGAGGCACACAGACGAATGGCGGTCAATTGCCTGCAGTATCTCAAGTCAGGTTCAATGCTGCTAGACGGAGAATCTGACACGGGTGGTGCTAACAAGGAGGCGCTGGCGCTGATTTACCGCCTACCCGGCCACAAACGTGATCACGATTGGGACTTCCCGGAGCGAAAGAATGTTCAGGTTGACCCCTTCAACTACCGAAATGCTCGTCTTCTTCACTCCTTTCTGGCCTACGCTGTCGATTACTGGCCATACCACGCCCATCATTACGATGCGAGAGACGACGACTTCTACGCGGCCATTGCGTCCTTCCTCGACCCCAACAGCCTTGCTTTCTTGAGATGGCTTATCCTCAAATGGGGTACCACATCAGAGACGCGCGGAAGTACTGATGGCATCCCCACGGCTCTCCATATTGCTGCTTTTGTCGGCCTCTCGAACTTCACCTCGACCTTGTTGTCGCAAGATGCTGCATCAGTCTCAGCTAACGATGCCCAATTGCGCATACCGTTGCACTGGGCAGCAGAAAACGGCCATCACAAAGTTGCCAAATTGCTTCTCGAACATGGCAGCGACCCCAACGCGGAGGACGGACGCGGGCTAAAGCCAATACATCTAGCCGCCAAGAATAACCACGCAGCGGTGCTCAAGCTTCTCCTCCAAGCCAGAGTTCCGCCTAACACGATCAAAACCAAGGAAGACGACAATGGACGCGTTTGCGGAGGCTCAGCCATCACAATCGGAGAAGATGCCATTCAATACGCCGCTGAAAGAGGCCACGATGACTGCTTAATAGAAATGGTTCCGTTTTGCAAGCCGGAAACGTTGGAGCGCCTTCTCTGCGAATGCTGTATGCACAGTCGTACGGTCACTGTGCTGGCGATTCTGGAAAGAACCAACGTCTCACCGGACGCCATGCATCAAAAAGCAACGGCACTGTCATTTGCATGCCGGATGGCGAACGTCAAAGTCGTTGATGCTCTCCTAAAGCACGGTGCCGACGTCGGAAAGATGTCGGGTTGGATCCCGCCCCGACGCCTGCATGGCCCACGCCACCCCGGCGAGTCCATGAGCGCGCCAATCCACATCCTCGTCGGGGCATGGTGGGAAAACAACGATGAGGCGTGCCGGGCTATCTTGCGGCGCCTGCTAGAAGCCGGCGCAGACCTTGAACATCTCGACGGGAAAGGCAGAACGCCTCTCGCTCTTGCTGTGGGAAGCGTGTCATACGGTCACTATCCGGCCAGAGCACGCCTTCAAATGCATGCTCTCAGGGCACTGCTGGATTTGGGTGCCGACTTCAACCGAATCTACAACGGAAAACTGCCGATCCATGTCGCGTCCATGTTCAACCATCTCGAGGCCATACAGACGCTATCTGAACGGGGATGCGACCTGAACCAAAAGGACGCAGCGGGAGATACACCGTTATTATGTGCCATGAGAGACTTGAGGGAGGGGAAGGAGACGGCTCTTCGTGTCATCAACTACTTTCTTGGACAGGGTGTTGACGTGTCTTGCAGAGACAACCACGGCTACACCGCACTAACGCTGGCTATGTCCATAGATGTTGATCTGTTTCGGACTCTACTGTCTCGTTGCGAAGATGACAGCGTCAAAAAGGAATGTTGGTTCAAGCTGTCAAACACGGGAAAGGTCTCAAATGGAGAGTTCTCCAAATTTCTCAAACTGCTACTGGCGGAGGGGATTGATGTTAATACGCGAGATGCCAGAGGAAAGACCCTGTATCTGCGCTGCCTGGCCGACAGCGAAAAGCTCGTCATTCTTGAGGAGCACGGGGCGGATCCCTGCGTCGTGGATGATGATGGCCGGAATGCGCTCTTCAACCTGTCCAAGTATTCCTGGGATAGAGAACGCCAACACAGGGAAATGGAGCGCCTCATCGCCGCTGGTCTTGATGCACGCAGCACAGACGGCCAGGGGAACACTCTCCTCCATCTCACTGCCGGGGACACCAACTGGAAGGGTGATGCAGACCATGTGAAGTGGCTGCTTGGTCTCGGCATCCAGCTAAGCGCTGTTAACAAGAAGGGCCAAACTGCTCTACACATGTATTTGCATTGCTTGGGGCCCACCAGTACTGGGGCGACTACAGAAATTGATGACGAACATATTCATTTCTTCGATGCTGTTGGCAGCGTAGAGGAGGCCTTGAATATTCTGGACAACAACGGACTGGCAGTGGTGCACTTGGCAGCGATGACCTCCGAATCGGAACTGGCCAAGATGATCAAAATTGGCGCCGATCTGGGCCTTCTCACGGAAGATTCACAAAACATCCTGCATCTAGCCTGTCGAGCAGGGAGGCCAAGCATTTTGTGTCAGATTTTGAATCACAACACGGCCGAGAGGGTTGACATCAACCAAAAGGACGGTTTCGGCCTCGTCCCGCTGCATGTCGCCAGCGCCTCGGGGTCGGCCGAGTCAGTGGCTCTCCTGCTGAAATACGGGGCAGACGTTCACACCCTGGGACATGATAGCATGACGGCGCTTCATTACTGCGCGCAGTTCCCCTTGGAACAGGGCATTTGGGACTCGCTCACGTTTTCGCATTCCCAGGCGTGGCTAAGAGGGCCACCTGCTGATGCTTTACGCACAGTGCCAGCATCATGGCCGGGAGGCAGCCCTTGGTACACGAGCACATCCAGTGAAGGTTTTGCCCAGGCCAGGAGAACTGTGTTTTCATCCGTTGGAGGCATCGCAAAGTTGCTCATAAAAGCAGTATGTTGTTGGGCGGCAGTCTGAGCATGTCTATCACTAACAGTGACTTAGGGAATCGACATCGCCGCCTTGAACGACTATAATTTCACCGCTCTTGATATTGCACTCAGTAGGAACTGCGCTGACTTTGTCGAGATATTTGCTACCGACGAAGGGCTGTTTCAAGCAGCAGCAGGACATCTCCGAACCGATAACGCTGGGCGCGGCGTGCCCTCCTGGGAAGTGGTGAGTCGAAGGCTGATCGCGAATATGGCATTGGTACGGCCAAGGTCTGCTTTGGTCCATCTTCGAGACCATGGCCCGGCCTTTGAAGATGTTCTGCAATCACCCCAGCGATACCTCTCTCTCCTCAACGTTCACGATGCAGCAGCCTTTATCAACGAAGCCTTTGCAGCGGAGCCATCTCGCCCTTGGCTATATGGCCTCTTACCGGAACTGCTGAAGCCCGAGATGCTTGCCATAGCCTATCAGGTGACCCAGCTTGTCAGACGCTACGGCACTTGCGAATCGGCTCGCGAATACATTGAGATCTCCAAGGAGAATGGAGACAAATACTATGAGAACCCGGCCCTCACGAGTCTCCAGTGGGCATGCAGGACTGAAGAATGCAATTTAGAGACACTCCGCTTTCTGGTTGAGACGGTCGGTGTTGATGTCAACGCAAACTGCGCGGTTGATAAGAATAGCGCCTGGCAGTCCACAGCCGACATTTTACCAGGCGGGACTGCTCTCCATGTGCTGGCAGATGCCCAGCAATACTGGCAAGTGGAAGGCCTTCGCTATTTGCTGACGCACTGTGCTACTACTCAAGTTGACGCGTTGGATGAAAGGGGGGAGTCGCCGCTGCACTGCGCTGCTGGGAAAGAGCCAAGCGACAAGCGCGGCTTCTGGAGTGTTGCCGCAATTCGGGTTCTCCTTGACCATGGTGCCGACCCAAACCTGCTGGACAAAGACGGGCTTTCTCCGCTGTACAAGGCATCAGAGTCGCCAGGAGCCATTCAAGAACTTCTTCGCGGAGGCGCCAACCCTGCTTTGGGAAAACGCCTCCCTCTTTTCGAGGTCATATCTGCGCAGAACCACGACGGGCTGGGGTTTCTCCTCGATAGCGGCGTCGACATCAACTCAGTCGACGACACAAGAAGCGCCTCGAGTCTGCATTACGAGCTGACGAAGGAGCGCAAGCTGCACGCTGTTGTGTGCTCGGCATTTGCATCTGGGGTCAACATGTCTGTCTCGGAATCACTCCCGTTATTGCGTACCCTTGTAACCCGTGGGGCCGATCTCTATCTCCCCCTCAACGACGACGAGACGGTGATACATTTTCTGTTCGAATTTACAGAATCTGCGGTTCACAATGCGCTTCTCGAAGACCCGTGCGTCACTCGCATCGACTTCAGTCGTCGAGACCAGCAGGGCAGGACCATCTTGATGGCAGCCTGTGCGGCACACCGTCTTGTGCATCATGACAGCCTGGGGCCAGGCACACCCAGCCCCCTCACGCGAATCCTAGAGCACGGGTGCGACCCCACGTTAGTGGACAAAAGCGGAAAGACAGCGCTTCACCACCTCCTGACCAACGAGCACCCCTTCGATGACGTGATCACCGAGTTCGTCAATCTCGATGCAGTTCGGCCAATCCTCCTTCTCAAAGATAACGACGGATACACCCCGCTCCACTATGCCCTGCGCTGTCTTCGGCCCCAAATCTGCGAACTTCTTCTCTCTAAAGGTGCCAACCTGGTCGACGCCGATCCGAACGGCCAGACCGCGCTGCATCACATTGCCAACCAGATCAACCGGATATATCGCCCCTCCCCAACGAGTTTCTCCGAGAACCTTCCTTTTGATTACCCGGACAAGTGTCTTGCGTTATGGAACCGTTTCCTCTCGGAAGGCGGCTCCATCAACACACCTGACAAGGACGGCAACCGTCCCCTCCACACCTACCTCTTATCCAACGACCGCTCCCGCCGCTCCGCCAGCGACCCGGCATTCAAAGCTTGCCATATGGAGTTTTACAACAAGCTATTCACACCGGCGACTGGCGTGGATATCTTTGCAGTCAATAACAATGGGGAGACGATGTTGCATGTTTTGGCGAGGAGGACGGCCTCTTACTACTCGATGGATGAGCACGATAAGGAGATGTTTTTGGCCATGGTGACAAAAGGGCTGGATCCCTTGAGGGAAGATGCAAAGGGGAGGAGTGCGCTGGATGTGGCTAGTGCGTGTGATAAGGAGGTTATAGTTGCTGCCCTGGGGAGGAAGTGACGCTAGTCAACATCAACAACGACGACGAGGCTGAGACCTGCGTTCCAGATCTCAACCAGAGAGAAGAATTAACTCATCTTTTGGGCGGAATTTTATCCGTTTTGCGAATGCGAAATCCCTTTCCCGTTGCCCTAACTATCCAACAAGCTTTCAGGGTTCGAATCGAGACAACAGGTCGCGGGATGGAACGAACGGTCTAGAACAAAAGCAAGTAACATTTTCTCACTTGTTTTGCGGCACACAATCATTTCATTCAGTCAGTCACGGCATCACAAAACGCATGTAACCAACCAGGCGACATTCCACAGCTAGCAGCGCCCTCCACCCCTTGTACAACCACTCAAACCACTCAAACCAAAGAAGACCAAGTTCTAGGCCCCCTTTGACCGCTACACCATTACTGCGTCTCTGCGTATTACCAATTGCTAATCCCCCATGTTCTCTAGGTCAGGGACACGGAAAAGCGGGGGTCGTGGGGATGGCGGATGGCCCGGCCTAGACCGGTCCAGATGTCGGCGACTGGGTGGCGAATGTGGAAGGAAAACAACCAATGACTATCCTCCCCACCCCCAGCCAGTCCCACACTCTCCAAGAATGCGAACCAAGTGTCAAGTGTCACGGTCAAGGACCCAAAACTGGATGCCTCCGGCAATTGGGTTAGGTTCCAGAGCCTTGAAAAAAGGTTGTATGCCTTTGGCGCTGATCCAAGGCAAACTCAAACTAGATTAGTTCCCGTTTTTATTCGTACTTGGGGATATTCCCTATTATCTCCGGGCGGCCCGGAGTTGCCATAACAATTATTTTCGCCACTTTTTGTTCATCAAGTCTTGGGGATTTTTCTTTCGTCTTTCCCATCTCCCCAACCCAACCTTCGGCTCCTCGCTTTGTGGGATTTCTTCATTTTTGGGATAAGGACATTTGTTACCTGTCTGCCCAGGTACCTACTTTGAACTGTATTTGCATTTTTCTCTCAACTTCTCTCACCATGGCAGCGGGTACCACCCATCCACCCATTTGCAGCTCGCCACTCGTCTATTTTCAAGCATCAGCGGCGGCACCTACCAACTTCGCACAGGCAAATCCCCAGATACAACAGCTCACAAGACTGAGATCACGGGCATCCCCGAGCTTGAAGCGCAAACTCCACGACTCCTCCAACGACCCATTGTCCCTCGACTCAACATGCACCATACCAAAATACACGTCGGTAGATGATGACATTTCCGAGACCGAGACCGAAGACCAACAGGATGCTGATGTGTTTGGCATTGAGAAGGGCTTCTGGAAGGTATCTATTTAAACTCCCCATCCAGTCCGATCCCCAATTTCCCCATTCCTATCACCTTGTCCTTTTCCTTTTTTTTCCCATGTGACTTTCACCCTCTCCACAACTGCTCTAAACGAATCCACTCTGACTTTGACTCTAACTCTGACTCTGACGCAATACGTACCACCCAGATCCACAAAAGTGCCCGAGAACTCCTCCATTTCGTAACCACCTATCAAGAACACCGAGCCGCCACCGCCGCCGCCGCAGGTCTCGGGCCCACCCTCTCCTCCTATAGTGCCCCAAGTGCCCCCACTTCGGGTAGCGGCGGCCCCATCGGCGGCGCCGTCGTCCCCGGCCGGTTCGCAGCTAGTACTAGAACTACACTTAGCTTACCTCGAGAAATCGACATGCTTTCCATGACGCAATTGGCATGGGGAATTCTCCATGCCGTGAACGATATCAATATTAATAACCAGCGCCTTGTCGCGAAGGATGCATGTGCTGCTCCGTCGTGGTTGCCAAGTGGCGGCATTGGTATTCGACGAGAAGAGGAGAAAAGACAGAGACAGGGAGAGGGTGAGGGAGAAATGGAATCTGCATATGCAGCGGGGAGAAAGAGACCAATTAAACGGGCACGGGTACGGCGGAATGTCGAGGACAGGGACAAGGAGATGGCCAACATCAACAGCACAAACAACTACAACATGACAGTCACAAGAGCGCGGGCAAGAGAGCTGGCAGGAGCACGGGCAAGGGCAGGAGCAAACACAGGGACGAGACCTACCTTCAACGGCTGCGTCCAATGCGCCGTGAGCGATTCTCCCCAATGGCGAAGTGGTCCAGCCGGTCCCTTGACGCTATGCAACGTATGTGGGTTATTATTTGCCAAAAGGGAAAGCCAGAGCCAGAGCCAAATCATCAAGACGGCGGTGGCGGCGGCGGCGGTTACTGTTGTGCCGTTATCTCTACCTCTTCTGTCTCTTGATGAGTCGAGTCCGATCTCGAGCGCAAGCTCGATATACTCATGACCCCTTAGGCACCTACCTACCAGACCCGGATGGACAGGCAGGCAGACAGACAGACAGACAGACAGACAGACAGACAGACAGACAGACAGACAGACAGACAGACAATTCCCCGGGAATAATAACCCAACCCAACCCCCCTGAAAAATTGATGAAAATCACATATCCA
>Ga0247760_1002579_pt1 | contig 13388 bp, 1 predicted proteins | sample UWRJL171409R4_FD_179936 | JGI IMG/M metagenome (GOLD analysis project Ga0247760, IMG submission 179936) | Plant litter microbial communities from Arlington Agricultural Research Station in Wisconsin, United States - UWRJ-L171-409R-4 | ecosystem: Environmental > Terrestrial > Plant litter >...
CCCGCCCCCCCCCATCAAAGTTGTGTTTCCAGGCCCGCCGGGTCCGAAAGTGAAGCCCTGCTCATTTCCCATCATCGACAAGATCTTTTGCCCCCCTGGAACGCGCGGTGGCGATTTTGGGAAGACCGGAGGGGAAGACGAGAAAGACAAAGACAAGGAAGAACTTAACGTGTGCCTCTTCAGCTCTTCCGGCGACGAGGGAGGGGGCACGGGTGGCAATGGTGGCGGCACGCCTCAGGACCCCGGCGCCCCGGTGAACACGCCCAATCCGAGCCAAAACCAGAGACAGTGCTATAACAGCGGCCACTGGTTTGGCAGTACAGCAGACGTGTTTTTCCACGAGTTCTGCCAGACGGTGTACGCCAGACACCTCGTTGCCGGCGTCGGTGGCCCCTTTGTGATACATCCGCTGGACAAGGATTTCTTTTTTGAGCAAAACTTCGAGCTCGGCTACAGCAGTAACCAGGGCGTCGCCGACACAACTAAGATCGACAAAGGCTTCCTGGTGTTGTCGATCGAGGTCAAGAAGAATTGTCGCTGGGCGGGCACAATTGCGGAGTGTGTGCGGTACTTGGAGGTGCTGGAGCATTCGTGTGACTGTTCGGGCACCGAGCGCAAACAGGGCGGCGTGCTCACCAACAACTGCATGGTTGTTCGAGTTGACCCCCAGGCCGCCCTCAAGGAGCCAGCCAGCATACTAGTATAGGCAGGAGGGTTACCTGTGGGATTTGAGCCCCTTTGTGTTTCACTCTTTGCGTTTTTCTTTGTCGTATTTCTCCGCTCTGTAAATACCTACATGCCAACCAACCTACCTACCTAATCTACCTGTCCGTGTTTCCCGGAGCGCGGGCATGCAATCCTGCTCTGCTCTCACTCACCCCTGGCGCAGCGCCTCGGCAACAGCCAAGCTCTGCGCAACCCACTGCCCCTTGCTCTGCATCGCCTTCTGATGACCCCTCACCCACTGCCTGTTGCGCACCACCGACCCCGGCGCCCTCGGGCTGTGCACGTCCAGCCAAATCTCATCCGCCCGCCCGGGAAACAACCACCCGTTCGCCACCGCCTTGCCCCCGCGCATGTTCTCCGTCCGGGGCCACCACCGCGCCAAGTCCCCCGCCACAACGTCGCTCTCCATCCACCGCCCCACCGCCCGCACGTAGTCGCCAATCGTAACGAAGTCGCCCCCCGCCGCGGGCTCGATCCGCAACGGCCCCGGCGCGCGGTACACCGGCTGGCCGTCCTCGCACGCATCGGGGTCCACCTCGCGGTGGTAGCAGTCGATGTGCAGCGTGGGCCACAGGTCATCGGCGTAGTTCTCCAGACAGAAGATCCGGATGTCGATGCTCCCAATCGGCGGGTCCATGAGGGGCAAGTTGGCGATGGCGTGCGTGTCGCTCCACGGCGAGCCGGCGGAGAAGAAGTCGGCGTCGTCTTCGCGGTAGGCGGTGAGGTCCGAGCCGTCGCTGCCGGGGACGAGGGGGAGGATGCGCCAGGTGGTTGAGACGGTGGGTTTGGATGGGGGGGCGGTGTCGGTGCGGGTGGGGGTGCCAGTGTCGGTGGGGGCGGCTGTGAGGGTGAGGCGCCAGCGGAGACGGAAGGCGGCGTCGGAAAATACTACGCCGACGCCGAGGTCGACGAGGGTTGCGAAGGATGGGTATCTTCCGGGCATGTTGCAGGTCACTAATTATCGCAGGTCTGAGTAAGGTAGGTAGTTAGGTAAGTTGGTTGAAAAGAGAGTACTTGTTGCATTTGGGTAGCACTAGTACTAGGTATTGTACCACAGCAGCGGGCTTGGTGTGGAGAGGGGAGCGGGGAGGCAGGGTATTTGTACTGTGTAGGGTGCCAATGACTTCTAGGTTCTACACCTTCGCCGGGGGAATAAAGACTAGGTCGTCAGGGGACCCACTGTTACTCCCTGGTAGAGAATGATCGAGAATGATCGAGAATCATAACAGTGGGCCCCTTGACGCGCTAGTCTTTAATACCCCGGCGGAGGTGTAGGTTGGATGCATAGGGGAGTGCTGCAGGTCGGGAAGTAGCGCTAGCACGGGCTGCTCTTTAAGCAAAGCTAAGCTAAGCTAAGCTCAGCCGAGTTACCTAATTTGTCGAAAAGGGGTGAGCTGAGCTAAGCCTCTAAAGGGGAGTTAGCTCGGCTTTTAACCACTCGCCATTTCAGTGCTGACATAATGGCTTTTATCTTCTCGCGCGGGGCTAAAATTGCAGTGTTAGCTCATCTATGCTAGATGATCGGTACCGCCACTGGCTCTGAACACTGATTTCGGTATTTACAGTACCTTTCTCCGCACGGGCCAGCTCCATGCGGACTTTCATTAGAGAAAGATTAAAATTGAAATTTCTGGACACTGATTTCGGTTTCTACTGTTCAGTCGCTAGCGAAATCGGCTTCCGCCATTTCCGCACGGACATTTTATGCAGATAACCGCCCATACGGTGCGAATCGCACGCGGCTGAGTACCCAGACAACTAACACATATGCGGATATTGCAGTAATGCAGTATAAAGATGATTGTCATCTAAAAATGGACGAGGCATGTCAGCTAAAAGTGGAGGCATGTCAGCCAAGTGACTGATAATAATGACTTTTATAATACAATGTCAGCTAAGGCTGCGGCGCAGAGTGTGAACCCAGCACAGCCAAGTCCGATGCTAGTTGCCTTAAGAGTGCGGCCAGAGCCCTTAGGACTTCGCAGTATCCCCACCAGTTTGTATTACAACCTGCACCCAACACAGGCCTCAAGAGGACTGGCACAGGTTAAGACAGAACATATGGCAGGACGCTAACAAGTAAGGGGCGTTCTAAAGACGGCTTACTAAGCTAGCACTCCTAGACAGGGGGTTTAATGTTACTGTAAGTCGTTATCGCTATAATACACAGAGGTAAGTCTAAATAGTAAGACATAAATGAATAATTAAATACTAACGTAAGGAACCAGAGTCCCTCACGGTGGTTATAGGCATAACTATAACTATCTATATTAACTAACTAAGAGGTACTTTATACCTTGCTTAATCTATTATGCTTAGTGGTGCACTACACAATTACAGCTAAGCAGTCAACCAAACGGTGCTTGGTGTTGTCAGTCCCTATGGACCACTAAGCGCTTTCTTACTAGTCGTAAGGGCTCTGGGTCTTTACACCCCTGGCCCAGTGCGTCTGGACAGTGTGCACCGTCCTCCTGCACTGTTCCTCCTACGGGGGATTCGTCAGGCCGCCCCGGCCCAAGTGACGACCTACAGGGTCGTCACAGTTTGGCTACAGAAGAGGGCCTTGTTAAACTGTGACGAACTGATATAGATAGCGGGTATTATAGTGGTTTCCCATTGCTAAACAAGCTTAACATAATTGTATTGTCTAGTAAAAGTTGTGTCACTTAGGCTCCGATGCCTCGGCTATATATAAATTAAAAATCTTAGCTGGTAATACGTACAGATTTACATATGAATTTTTTTTTAATAAAGCTTAGCTTGCGCGTCGATAACTTTAAAGATTTATATTGAGATATAATTAATTAAGTCTTTAACCTTACAGTATTCTAGGAATAGCTTTAAAATGGGTCTAAGCTGTTCTGGATTTATAACAAGCTAAGATCAGGTAAATTAACATTAATGAAGCTTATCTTTCAGCACTGTCGGACCTGGGAGCTTCTGTATAACTGGTAACGAAACTCCTTTAAGATAGTAGCTTGATTTTTATTTATTTATCAGGGTTTTACAGTCTAGAAGTCTTTTAAGGGCCTGCTTAGAAGCCTGGTCCTTTAAATCCAGGCCCCTATCCGAGACCTGTATCTTAAACGCTATTAAGCTACATGGAGAGATTACCAGCCGATCTGGAGCAAGCTAGCTCTGTAAATAACTTACTTGTAATACGAAAAGGAGTTTCTATTTATTAAGACCTGGGAGTTAAGGAAGTTTAGTAAGAGTATAGAGGATACGATTAGAGAATTAGACGATATGAAGAAGTGGTTAATCCATTTTTATTAATGGTAAAAGCGAAGCCTTAAAATTCATTGCTTGACTCGTCGACAGAACGGACGAAAGAACGGATTTAAGTTGTGAAACTGAAGGCTAGTGAGAGTGACCTTAAAGAGCGATAAATAAGCACTAAACCCTTATTGAATTCACTATAGGCTTGCGATTTAAGACCTTGATTCTTAGAGATCTAATAAGTATTCTTCACGAAAATGGTCACTTCTTCCATGTTAAGTATTGGATCACCACATGGTTTCTTAACCAGTCTTAAGTAAAGTAACCCTCCTCGATGGGGCAGTCTTACCGGGACTGACTTGAGTCTCTCAGTTAACAGCGTTAAGTTAAAACCCTTAACTTATAATGTAAACAGGTTTTAAACCCCTTAGGTCTGAACGGCTAAAAACGTTATGGAAAGATTTAGGTCCTGTCACCTGCGTTTAGTAACCAGGTATTATTTTACCTAGATAGCTAGAAGCTTACGTCTTTAGATAATTAGTATAAATAGTTATTATTATAATTATAATAACTGTAAAGGACTTTAATTCCTTACATTAATATTACATTATTTATTTATATCTTACTATTTAAACTTACCTTTATATATTATAATAATAATGACTTACAGTAACATTATACTCTTATTGTGACGACCCTGCAGGCCGTCACTTGGGCTGGAGCGGCCTGACGAATCCCCCGCACAAGGAACAGTGCAGGAAGACAGTACGCACGGTACTACGCACTGGGTCAGGGGTGTAAAGACCTGAAGCCCCTACGACTAACCAGCAGTTGCTTAGTCTTGGCAAAGGTGCTCACCTACTAAGCGTCCGTGAGACCTTTAAGTAAGAAGTGCTTAGTGGCAGGTTACTTAGTTCCTTACTAAGTAATAGACCACTAAGTAAGGTATAAGGTACCTCTGGCTGGTTAGTATAAATAGTTATAGTTATGCCTATAATTACTGTAAGGGACTTTAGTTCCTTACGTTAATATTTAATTATTTATTTATATCTTACTGTTTAGACTTACCTTTATATATTATAGTAATAACGACTTATAGTGATATTAAACCCCCTATTTAAGAGTGTTAGTTTAATAAGCCGTTTTCAAAACACCCTTTACCTGTTAACGTCCTATTATACGTTTTATCTTAACTTACACCAGTCCTTTTAAGGCTTATATTAAGTGTAAGTTATAATACGATATTAGCGTTACAGTTTTAAACGCTGTTTATTAAATTCCCAGACACCACCTCTCTTTTACTAATATATCGTTTTTTAGAAAAGGTAAGGAGATTAAAGAGGTGTAAGCTTAACTTTAACTCCCTATTATTAATAAGTTAGTTACACACCTTAAAGATTTAAACCTTAATTAATAAGGACTGGTTAAGGAACTTAATAAAGCCTTCCCTAAAGATATTAAGAGCTATATTAGTTTTATTAAGAAACTTTAAGTTTAACTTAACGCTATTAAACTAGAGAATAATAACCTTAGGGGTTTATAAAAGAAACGGGTAAAACTCCCCTTACCGTTACGCTTTAAGGGAGACTTTACGTAACTAAAGTCTTAAATAGCCTAGCTTTAGAGTTATATCACTTATTATAATAAGTAGTTCTTTAAAGAAAAAGGAAAGGTTAGGTTTATTAAAGCCTTATTAAATAAAGTAATTACTTACTAGTATAAACCTTATATAAAAATAATTAATAACATTTCTGTAAATAGAGTGTGTAAAGAGGCCCCTGAGACCTAGGCCCTTTTTAACGATTTTGACGTTTTTATTAACCAGCTTTAGATTAAGTTTAAAGAGCTAGATGCTCCTAGGTAAGTTAAGTAGCGCCTTATAGCCTTAAGGCAGACGTCTTTAATCTTTAAGTTCTTTACACGCTTTAAATTAGAAGTAGTAAAGATTAAGCTTAATTAAGAAGCCCTAGTAATATTATTTTAAAGTGGCTTAAAAGAACACGTTATTAAAGACCTTTATTAAGAAGACTGCTTAAATCGCCTTTAAAAGCTAATTAAGATGGCTATTAAGGTTAATAACTGGTATTATAATTATTATTATTAGAAGAATTATTAAAAGGAACGGACCCTTTACTAGTTAAGTAAATTAAAGAAGGGGAACTAGTTAACTACAACAGGTTATTACCTTAGGTTAATAGATATTAGTATAGTAAATTACTAAAATCGACTTAACTGTGATAAGCCTTAACGGTAGTAACAGTAAAAGTAGTTTAAGGATCTGTCTTAGATTTAATACTTTAACTGTGATAAAAAAGGCTATATAATGTAATAATACCTGTTATTAAAATAAATTAGTTAAAAACCTATCTTAAAAGGAGGAAAGTATATTAGGTTTAACTTAAAAGACGTTTATATTAGGATAATAAGTAATGAAGAAGACTACACTTAAATAAATAAGTGTAATTTAAGAGATAAGGAAGAGGAAAAAGAAGAACCTTAAGATATAGTGTACCTAATCCTTAAGGGTGTCTTAAAAGAGTTAGCTATAAAGGTGTAAGTTATAATAAACTGACTTTAAGGTGGAAACTTAAAACTGTTAAAGGTGTAGGTTTTAAAAGACTAACTTTAAGAAAAGATGTTTTAGTTAGCTGTTACAGGTTTTAAAAACCTTACCCTATAAGCCTAGGAATTAAGGAAGTCTAAAAAGAACCTTAACTTAAAAGTTATTAAAATAGTAAAGGGAGTTAAAGAACTAGCCCTTTAGGCTATTTAAACGGTAAAGTAAGCTTTAAAAGGTGAAAGAGAATAAGTTAAGAGAATTAAATTAAAGAAATAGAAGTTCTTCTTAATAATACCCTTTAAGACTTTTAAACACTTTAAGTACGTTAAGTGGATCAGCACCCTTACCTCCTTAAAAAAAGGATAACTTAAATAGCTACCTTATATTAAAGCTGGTGTGCCTTAGACCGGTACCTTAAAGGTCCCTTAAGAAGGTATAAAGTAAGTATATTAATAAAGGGTTTAAAAGCTGAAGGAGAAATATTAAAAGTTAGTAGATAAAGTAAAGGACTTATAAGTTAAGGGTTTTACTGTAACGTTTAAAAATAAAGTAATGGAAATTAAGTTATAACTTTATAATAAAATTCACTTTACTAATTAGCTTAAACACTAACTTATTAAGGAAGGCTACTTTATGGAAGAATAAGTTAGGCTGTTATTACTTAAGTTTTAAAAAGAGGTTTAGGAGAAATAATAAACTTAAAGGTAAGTAAAAGAAGAGAAGGAATAAGGTATTACCCCTCCTATTTTATACTTTATAACCACAGCACCTATAATTAACGTTAACTATCTTAATTATAAGGACGTATTATAAATTAATTATATATATAATAACTATATTTTTAACTAATATAATAAGCTTAAGGCTTTTTATAACTACTTCTTTAGTATATAAAGATAAGATTACATTATTATAAGGGTAGAGTTAAAACTGGCCTATTATTAAGTCTCCTACTCCTTAATAAGAGAATTTAATAATAAGTAAAAGGTTATTATAATTAATTAAGCTCCCGTTACGTATTAATAAAGAGGGGTATTTAATAACTGCTTAATTATAATATATTTACTATATCTTAACGGAAAAGCTAGGGAGTGGTAAAAGTGAGAAGATTACTAATAGATTTAAGAGTAGAAGGACATTACTGTAATTTAGTTTTATAAAATATACTGTTAATTTATTAAAGACTTTAGGAATATTATATTATTTAAAGTTAACTAGACGTTAAAGTGTGAAAACCTAAGAAGGGTTAACTGCTAGGTTTATTAAAGCTGCTTATTTTTCTAAAAGGAATTAAGAAAAGGTTACAGGCCTTTTAAAAGGGCTGGAAACTAATAATTTACTAATTAGTAAAAACCTTAAAAAGAAGAAAAGGCACTTAAAGGTTAAGTTAAATAAAACCTTAAAGACAGGTAATTATTATAACTTAGATATTAAAGGAGTATAAGTATTATTTTATTAATGTTAATATAACAGACGGAAAAGGAAGGCCGTTTAAGATAAGAGTAATAATTAATAGCGGGAGTGCTTTTAACCTAGTGTACCCTTTATTAATTAATTAAAGGAAACTCTTTAATAAAGAGTATAAAAAAGCCATTCTTATTTAAAATGGAGAAGGAGGCCTGTATTAGTATAATAATAATAAAGTTACTTATTATTTACTACTTTTAATTAAAGTGGATAGGGATAAATAATAAGTGGACTTTAACGTTACATTAATTATAAGTTATAATATAATCTTAAGTTTACCCTAGCTAGAAAAGTATAACCTTATAATTAATTAAACGAGTAGCCACCTCACCTTTAGTAAATCCCCTAATTATAATTACCGTTTAAAGGAAGTTAAAAAGGTATTAAACCGCTTTAAAGTTATATAAAGCACTTAAAAGCACATTAAACTCTTAAAATTAAACACAGTTTAGGTTAGGTTTATTAAGAGAGTTAAAGGATTAGAAAGTTTACTATATTACTTAAATGATAGTTTAAAAGGTAGAGGAAAGTAAGAAGCTGATTTATAGATAAGTAAGGAAGTTGATTTATTTAAGGTACTTACAGAATATAGGAAGTTTACCCTGTTTTAAAAAAAGATACTATAATTATTAGATTATAGATTATAAGATTATAAAATTAAGTTAAAGCTGGGAGTAAAGCTTTACAGCTTTTAACCTTACCACTTAAACCTTTAATAAGTTAAAGCTTTAAGGGAGTATATTAATAAGAACTTAAAAAACGGGTTTATAATAAAGTCCCAGTCCCTAATAAGGTATTTAATATTATTTATCTTAAGAAAGGGAGATAGTAAGTTATATATAATTATTAATTATTAAACGTTAAATAAGGATATAATTAAAAATCGCTACTTATTACCACTTATTATAGAAATGTAAGAATAGATTACTAAGGTAAACTGGTTTTCCAGCCTTAATTTCCCCATGGGATTTAACTATATTAGAATAAAGGAAGAGGACAAGTATAAAATGGCCTTCCAGACTTGTAATAGGTATTACTAATATTATATTATATTAATAAGATTAATAAACGCCCTTATAACCTTTTAAGGCCTTATTAACAGTATCCTCCACCCCTTCCTTAATAAGTTTATCTTTATATATTTAAATAACGTTTTAATTTATTTTAAAACTTTAAAAGAACATTAAAAACATATATAATAGGTTTTAATAGCTTTTAAGAAAGTAAAACTGACAGTAAACCTGGAAAAGAGCTATTTCTACATTTAAGAATTAAACTATTTAAGGTTTAAAGTAACCCTTAAAAAGCTTAAAATGTAATTAGAGAAGATAAAGGCAGTTAAGGATTAACTTACTTTAAAGAATTAAAAAGAGTTATAAACCTTTATTAGCTTTATAAACTTTTATTAATGTTTTATTAGGTACTTTATAAAGATTGTAAAATTACTGTATAAGCTTATTAAAGAAGGTAAGCCGTTTAAGTGGATTAATAAATAATAAAAGGTATTTAAGGACTTTAAACACACCTTTATTACAGTATTAGTTTTAACACTCCCTGATTTCTTAAAGCCTTTTTAAGTTAAAACAGACTTTTTAAAGTTTATAATTAGTAAAGAACTTAATTAAGTTTAGGATAATAGGAAACATTATTTAGTTACCTTTTTATTAAAAGGAATTTACAGCCCAGCCTTATAATATCTAATTTATAATAAGGAACTAATAATGGTTATTTAGTGCTTTATTAAGTGGGCACTGTACTTAAATGGTATAAAAGAACCAGTCCAGGTCTTTTTAGATTATAATAACCTTTAATACTTCTTAATAAAGGAACTTAATCTATAGTAAGTATAATAGGTAGAATTAATAACCTTATTCCACTTCTAGATTCACCACGTTAAGGGAAAAGATAATAGGTAAGCTGATACTTTTAATTAGAGATAAGATAATAAAGATATTAATCTGGTTTTAATCCCTGTTATTATATTTAATAAAGTTAAAAACAGTATATTAAAGTATATACTGTAAGTGTTAGATAACTGGATACTGGAATAAATTATTAACGTCTGTATAAACTTATAAATAAAGTATAATATCTATTAGTAATAGCAGGACTTTTTAATAAAAAGGTTAATAAAAAGAACTTATAAGTATAAGTGCCTGTTAGGAGACTTTTTAAAGCACTTACAGGACTGTGGGAAGGAGTGTTTAAAGTATTTAAATTATAATAAAACTAGTTATTAGTTAAAACAGCTATTAAAAGGTGTAAATAGCACATTTAAACTAAAAGTAAAGCTTTAATATTAAGAGAAACTATACATTTATAACTTAGATAAGTGGAAGGAATACATCTAATAAGTTTATAAGTCTCGATTTAAAGGATATATAAGCCAGGCTAAGACTCTTACATAAGCCTAATAAGTGTACACTTTCTTAAGAATGAAAAAGCTAGTTAAAGAAGTGGTTAATAACTGTGACATCTGTTATTAAAAGTAAAATTAACGTTATAAGCCTTATAAACTTCTTAAACCACTCCCTGTATTATAAGTGTTATAAAGTTCCATCTCACTTAACTTTATTACTGGGATTTTAAAGTTTAAGGACCCTTTTATAAGAGTTACTTATAATTAAGTCTTTATAATAGTTAACAGACTGATAAAATAAGCCTACTTTTTATTAACCTTAAAGGATATAATAACAGAATAACTTACTTATATTTTTAAAAAAGAGGTAATTTTATAACACCTTTAACTAGATAATATCGTTACAGATTAAGATAAGCTAATTGTGTTAAAGTTTTAGTAAGGATTAATATAGAGAATAGGTGTGAAAAGTAAGCTTTTAATAACATTCAACCTACAGATAGATAGTTAAATAAAGTAAGTTAACTAGATACTTATAATGTATCTTTAAACCTATATTAACTTTAAATAAAATAATTAGCTTAAACTGTTACTAATAACACAGATAGCTTATAATATAATACTAATTAAGTTAACAGGTGTGTCACTATTTTTCACTAACTATAGTAAGGAGCTTAAGCTCCGTTAAGGCCCACCTACCAGCACCCCCTAAGCCGTAATTTACACAGACTGGATGTAAGAACTATATAACCACTTATAAGCTGAACTTAAGTTTACACGTAAACGAATAAAGAAGTTTGTTAATAAATATTAAACTACATAACTAATACTTAAGAAAAGACTTTACTATAATGGTAAATAAGTTAAGGGATTAACTCTTTAAAAAGGGGATTACATTTACCTTTTTTTATAAAACCTGTATTTAAAATAACTTAATAAAAAGTTTAATTTTAAAAGGTACAGACCGTTTTAAATTAAGAAAAAGGTCACTACCTTTAACTATAAATTAAACTTACCCGCTAATATAAAGGTACAGATTAAGGTTTTTCACATCTCACTTTTAAAACCTGCCCTAAAAGGAGTTCCTTTAAAAAAGAAGATTAAAATCGACGCTAATAAGGATAAATACGACGTTAAGGAAGTTATAAATTCATAGAAGGGAAAGAATATATTTAAATATCTTATTAAGTAATTAAATTACAGCCCTGAAAGTAATTTATAAAAGCTTATTAAAAACCTTAAATGCTTAAACCTAATTATAAAGTTCCATTAAAAGAATCTAAACTGATTAAAGTTAACGATAAGAATTAAAAATAAGATAAAATCTGACATTTAAATTATTATACTGAAAAGTAAGATTATTATAGGATTTAAAGCCTGGGAAATAGCAGGAAACTCCTTAATAGGTATAGAAAGACATTTATTAGAAACCTTAATTATAAGTTATAAGGACCTTAGATTTAATAAGGAGGCTGGGCCTTTAAGGCTCCTGGTAAGCCCTATACGAGAATAAATACTAATAAGGAAGGAAAGTTAATAGGGAAAAAAAAGGAGGCTACCCTTTACATACTGGAAAAAGGAGTTACAAATTAAGTTAAGAAAAGGTTATCGGTTATAATAACCCCCCGGAAAAAGAACTGGCAGGTGTTCCTATTAAAAAGCCTCCCTAGTTAAAGGACTTACTAACTTTAAAAGGAGCAGCCAGATAGGCCTCTTCCTGCTCTTAGAAATAAAGGATCTCCACCTCCCAGCTAAATGTAAAAAAAGATCACTCTTCCATCCTACAGCATTAAACTTTAATCTATTTAAGTTAAGTAATAACTTTATAAAACTTTTAAGTTTTCAGCTCTAAGTTCTATATAACAGTGTTATACTTAGCGTTAAGACAGCGCTTCTTAAAAAGGAGCTGTTAAAGGAAAGTGTTACTGTAACTAAACACGTTATATAAAAACAAAGCCCTTATTAGTAAATATTTAAAGTAATTATCTAATCGTGTGGTAATAAGACAGGAAAGTAATTTTAAAGAATAACGATTATAAGGCGATATTTACGATTTAAAAGTTAAAGTAAAGTCTGTAAGGTCATGGTAATAAAAGGTGCTGTTTTTTAAAATACGCTTTTACACACAGTTAGTAGGTATAATTATGTTAAAAAGAAGGAACGCTCTTATTAGGATTTTTTATAGAAAAAGAATGTTAAAGAGGGGGAATTATATAATAACCTTATAAGCCGTCACTTAAGCTAAAGCAGCTTAATAAATCCCCTATATAAGGAACAGTGTAAGAAGATAGTACATATAATATTACATATTAGGCCAGGGGTGTAAAGACTTAAAGCCCTTATAACTAACCAGTAGTTACTTAATCTTAATAAAGGTGCTTACTTATTAAGCGTCTGTAAGACCTTTAAGCAAGAAGTGCTTAATGGCAGGTTACTTAATTCCTTACTAAGTAATAAACCACTAAGCAAGGTATAAGGTACCTTTAGTTAGTTAGTATAAATAGTTATAATTATGCCCATAACCACCATAAGGGACTTTAGTTCCTTACACTAATATTTAATTATTCATTTATATCCTACTATTTAGACTCACCTCTGTGTATTATAATAATAACAACTTATAGTGACATTAAACCCCCTGTTTAAAAGTGTTAACTTAATAAGCTGTCTTTAAAATGCCCCTTACCTATTAACGTCTTGCTATACGTTCTGTCTTAACTTACACTAGTCCTTTTAAGGCCTGTATCGGGTGCAGGTTGTAATACTTATTTAAAAGTGCTAACTTAATAAGCTATCTTCAAAACGCTTATAAACCTATTAATATTATATAATACGTTTTATCTTAACTTAACCAGTCTTTTAAGTTTATCCTGTCCGGAGGACAATTTGTTGTAAGGGTGGTCCAAAAAAAAATTACTATGGGAAATTCGGTCAAAACTGATAAGGAAATTCAACTCGACCTAGGACTGGTCGGTTCATTATCAAAAGTGGGTCTGCTCGGGCCCTTCCGCTCGGGCCCCTACTCGGGCCCCAAATCACGTGATATGATATGTTTTC
>Ga0247760_1002580_pt1 | contig 13382 bp, 9 predicted proteins | sample UWRJL171409R4_FD_179936 | JGI IMG/M metagenome (GOLD analysis project Ga0247760, IMG submission 179936) | Plant litter microbial communities from Arlington Agricultural Research Station in Wisconsin, United States - UWRJ-L171-409R-4 | ecosystem: Environmental > Terrestrial > Plant litter >...
GCTGAGGGGTGGTAGGGAGGAGGAAGGGGAGGGGGAGGGGGAGGAGGATATGGCGCGGAATAGGAATGGGCGGAAAGGTTGGCGGCAGGAGTGGCGATGGGGTGAGAAGGAGAGTTAGTGACTGAGGAGCCGAGTCGCAGCAGCCGATGGCTGGAGGCAGCGGCGGAGGAATGTGTGCGGTGGCATCATCAATGTTGGAAAATGGCTTCAAGTTTGGTATGAACGGATAGTTGGAGGGCGGGATTGTAACAAGACCTGGCCGAGAGCGAGGATGAAGAAGGGAGATTGTCGAGCGTCTGTCGCCGTGTTTTGTTCCTGATGTGCCCCGGGCGCGGTTAGAGGTTGCCGCGTGTTTGCTAGGCAGGCCAAGCTGCAAGCACGTCAAGGATAGTGTCTTGCTAGAGAGAGACTTCAAAGCAAACATGGCATGGATGTCGAATGAATGGTGAGTTTGCTTCTATCTTGGTTAGATTTTGATACTGTGGCCTCGTGTCTTGATCTATTCCTCCACCCTAGGTCTCGAGTACGAGCAGACTCATAAGGTATTTAGATGAAAGAAAAAACCCAAGTCTAGCTTGTCACATGAGGAAAGATGATGTAGACGTCGGCGGAGCGGAGTACCACTCAACTCAACGAAAACTCAAAGACGGCGGAGATATCCATCACCACCTAGGTAACTTTGCAATGGTCTAATTAGTCCTTTGTTGCGCCATGGTTGTTACAGTACCTAACGAATGCCACGTACAAGTTAAGCTACTTCTGTACCATATCTCTGTCTCGTTTCAGGGGTTTCCGATGTATTAACGCAATTGCTTACATGTCGCCTCCGTCAGCGGCAACCGTAGCCGGATGAACCATGGACCCGCAACACCGATGGATTGTGCCGCCGCTCGGCCCCCATCCAACGTGGGTTGGAGCGGGCCGCCTCTGTAAGATCTGAGTTACAACGCTGCGCTACTAAATTCCTGCAGACCCCGCTCCTGCAAACGCGGACCCGAGACCACCTCACGCCGTCCAAGAGCTAGCTGATGGAAACCGAAGCCCCCGAGCCGGTCGCTAACGACGCGCCCGACACCGCCGGCGCAAAGCCGGAGTGTCTGGCATGCTTGAACCTCGCCTACAGCAAATACACCAGCTTCGCGCCGCATCTGTACTCCATCAAAAGCGGGGATTTTTCGCCGTCGCCACGCGCGCGATTCAGACTTGCTGCCTTTGACGACGTCGAAGGGGCGGCTGTCGGGGGGTGTTCAACATGTCGGATACTGCAGAGTGCAATTCGCTTTTTCTGGAACAGCAACGGGCTGGAAATGCACCGTCGCAAGACTTGGGGCGTGGTCAAGAGGCGGTTTGAACGCGCGCTGTGCCTTGTGGTGCAGCCAGGACGAAGTCTACTCCTTTTCCGAGTCCTCTTCTATGAAGATATCTTAGACCGCTCGTTTATCCACGCTGTGACGATGCGCGATGTGGCGTCCCGGATCGAGTTTTATCGAGACACCAGGTACCTCCCTATGGCCCATTCTCCTGGTTGCCGACGACGGGAGTCACGCTGATATCAGTCTAGGACTGCGGATGTGGGCCGCTACGATGAGTTGTCCCCACCAATCGGCTGGGCAGCACACGTTCCCGCCGTTATTACGCTTGACAAAGTGGCTAAACTAGCCATGAAATGGATGAATGACTGCGATGCGTCCCATCCAAAGTGCGCGGCGGGTCCTCCCAAACTCCCCAAGAGACTTGTCGACGTTCGCGATGGTGTCAGGGTTGTTGACACCTTTGTCGACGCTGGTGTTTTCCCAGACGAGCCCTACATGACCCTCAGCCATTGCTGGGGCAGAGAAAGCGCCGCCATGTATCTTCTCAAGACGACGCAAGACACGCTGTACAGCAACCGGCAAGGAATCCCATGGGAAGCGTTCCCACCACTCTTTCAAGACGTGATCAAGCTCGTAAGAGCCTTGGGCTGCCGCTACGTATGGATCGACTCGCTTTGTATCATCCAAGACGACCAGGAAGACTGGATGGCCGAGTCTGTCAAGATGTCCGAGGTATACAACAATGCCGTGCTGAACATCGCCGCGACTGGAATGCGAAACAGCTCTGTTGGGCTCTTTCGACGCCGAATACACGGTCAGGGGTTCCGTGACCTCATGCCTTCTGGGGCCGGTGCAGTTGACCACTCACTCGAGACGATTGAGATCCAGGAAGCCGGAGAAGAATCGCCGATCTTTTCACGTGTGTCACACGACCGCAGCCATGAGGTCCTGTATGGCGACATGGAGTATTTCCGAACACCCATGGAGCCGCTGCTGAGTAGGGCATGGGTATTTCAAGAAAGGCTTCTCTCCCGCCGAACTCTGCATTTCGGCGCTTCTGAGATCCTGTGGGAGTGTAGGACGGATTGCTTTTGCGAATGCACTCGCATCGGTGACGCACATGCCCTCAGTGCTCGGAACCTCAACTCGGAAGGCCTAAACCAAAACGTAGAAGCCCCAGGTCCAGAGTCAGGGCTTTTGGAAGAAAACCCGAAGGCCTCGGATGAGTTTCACCGAGACAACCTCAAAACGGTGACGAGATTTATCCGTCCCAAGAAGGTGCTCTTCTTCGACGTATGCTCGGGCCGCAGTAGCGCTCTCGACTTCTGGCTACGCGCTGTGGAGGAGTACTCGTTTCTGTATTTGAGCCATGAGCGGGACCGACCCTTTGCGCTTGCTGGAATCGCTGAGCGGATTCAACGACTGACGGGCCATGTCTATCTGGCGGGGCTCTGGTTGCCTGATCTGCCGCGGGCTCTGCTCTGGTCGCCGTGTCGCAGTAAGAAAGTGTTTCGTGCTGCCAATCGGGGGATACCCTCGTGGTCGTGGATGGCTCGCAACTGCTTCCCACACGTGCAGTCCTCGATGTGCGCCGCGCGGTACAAGCACGTCACACAATATGGGTTTGTGCCTGACCTTCGGTTGGAAGTGCATGCGGAGGGGACTTTTTGCAGGTATGAACACGATAACTCGTTCGGGTTGCCTGTGGCTGGCCAGATTCACATCTCGGCGGCATCGTGTTGGGGGACGGTGGAGATGGTGACTGACAATAAGCCCGGTGTACGATGGAATGGCCGCAAAGACCTGTGCATCATGTTGGAGGCAGGGGATGATGAGTCACCGATTCCCATCCCATTTCTTGCCGACTGTCAGGGCGAAGATCCAAGCACTGTCCGGCTCTCGGAGCGAGTGCTGTGTGTCTTGATCGGAAGTAGAGAGGCCAAGGAAGGCGCAAGCACACCTCAGTATCTGTTGGTGCTGTTCCCAGTGGACGGTCATGATGGTCTGTGGGAGAGGATCGGATTCTCCGAAACGCAGGACACGGCCACGTTGATGGATGACGCACAGGTGAGGGAGGTGAAAGTTGTGTGAGTTGCCACGTCTTTGTGCTGCACAGGGCATGGCGATAGGCCGCATCGGCTCCAGGAATGTCGAAAACTTGGGGTTCTCAAGCTGTGACCTGAAGGCCACAAGGAAGGCGCATTGAGGCAGGCACTCACCACCGCTGGGACAACCGCAGAACTCCACTGTCACGACCCGGCTTGGAAGGAGCAAAGCGACTTTGGATATCAGCAAAAGCTGGCTGCAGCAAACTTTGCGCGCACATCCAGCTAGCTCCTGGTCGCCGGCCGGGGCGTCGACGATGTACATATACTGATTCCGCTCAGGAAGGAAGAGCTATGCATTGGCGTTGATGATGGTTGCATCTCGGGCCAACAACATTGCAGGGCTTCGGAAGATCGCAGTCCGGGGTAGAGTTGACAAAGAATGCAACACCACATTTCGATGTCGCGATCAAGCTTTGGTTGCTGTGCAGTTGGCGGCTGCATTTGAAGATCTGATCGAGCAGGCGGCTTTGATTGGCTGGCAGGGACCCTGGACCCTGGGTCTCCACGTGAGCGGGTCTGTCTTTGCCGCCGCCGCACACCCGCGCTTCAGGAGCCGACGGCCAACCATTTCAACCCCGCATCCGAATCTCGAAACATGCCAGCGAGAGGACTCAGCATGCGACAGCGCGAATTAAGATTTGAGATCCCGTGGCCTGGATCCAGGTGGCCTTCTGTTTCTGTTTTTACCTCAACCTGAAATTTGCGACACCATGAACTGGGCGCCTGTGGTTTCGGGCCTTGGTGCCGGTTTCGCCAAGCAGCTGAGGTATTTTTCTACGTTCTGCGTGACTCCCAGCCCGGCTGATGAGCAGCAGTGGACGGAATTGCCCAGTGAAGCCGGGCAGTGAAGCACCGGCGCCTGTGACGGTCACCTCCCCGAGCTCGTCTTGAGATGGCGACAGTGAATTCTTGAGCATGCGTTCGTCTCGTCATCAGCCATCATGTCTCACGGCGCTGCCGGCTAGGTCCAGCTGAGGCCGAACTTGTGTGGGGGTGGCGACTTGTGCGCGCACATGCTGCTTTGCGACCAGACGACGACGCGATGGTTCTTGTTCTCAGGCCGCCACGGAACCGCCCCAGCCTCATTCTCAATTGCCAAGAGCCCCGTGGTGGGGTTTGGAGCCAGATGGTTGCTGGGCTGCCTCTCAGCGAGTGAAGCGGCTGGGTTTGGGGAGTCGCCCGCCGTCGGGGGAACGACTGGCTGCGAAGCGCCGACCGCATTCACAACCCGCGGCTACGGGCCCTGGGCAAAAGCGCACCAGAACAATCTCTTTGGCTTTCGCGACTTCCGTTTCCAAGCGACAAAGAATGTCCCGTTTCCATTTTGGGACGTCGTTGTTTGGCGCGTGGCCGGCTGACCTGGCCCTCATTGACTCTTATTGTGTGTTGACCCCCATCCCAAGTTACCTATTGTTCCTATTGTCCTCCCATTCATTCACCTCAACAATAGAGCGCACCCAGCAGGCTGTGCGTCATGCTGCTCTTTCACACTTTTCTTTTGTGATATCCGTTTCATTTTTATTTTTTTTCCTGCTTTTTATTGCTCGCTCTCCCTTCCCTTCGGCCGGCCTGGAATCCAAGCATTTTCCTATTCGCAACAAAATTCTCTCGATAATTTCTCGATCGACCCCCCGTTTTCCCCTTTACGGCATCAACACACCAACAAACAAACTTCCTTGGCTGGTCTAAGAAGAAGAACAATCCCCCGCCAACATGTCATTTGGCGAGAAGTCCAGGGGGGTGCCTCCCGTGCCCCCAGTTCCCTCGAACCTCAACCCCACGTCCTGGGAGATGGTCGACTTACACGACGAGCCCCACAAGCCCGCGTCAAGGCTCCCGCGATTCCACGACACCGACCCCAGCATCACTCCCTACCTTGGCCTCCGAGCAAGACTGTCACAATTATGGTTCAACCGATGGACCGTCCTGCTGCTTTTGGTCTTGGTCAGGGTCCTCCTCCTCACAGGCAGCCTCAACGAGAACATCGGAGACGCCAAGGTCAAGGCACTTTCAGCGTGCTCGAAGGTTGAAGACGTCGGCAGCGCCATGGCGTCCATGCCGCACTATCTATCTGTCGGCGTCAACGCAGTCGCGGCCGAGAGTATCAGCAAGACGGTTAGGGGCATGGTTCAGATCCTGAAGATGATCCTGACAGGCGTTGAGGCGCTCATCATGTTTGTCATCAACTTTTACATCGGCACCATCGTCTGCATGATCAGCGCCCTCATTCACGGCACGCTGGACGTTGCTATTGGCGCAGTTGAGGGGGCGACTGAACTCATCAACAAGGGCATCTCTTCCGTAGCTGATGGCCTTACTGGGGACCTGAAAGGCGTTCAGGACGTTATTAATGCTGCGTTCAAAGGTGCTATCGGGTTCACTGGTGTTGACCCCCCAAAGATCGACGTTTCTTCCCGCATCAACGACTTGAAGAACGTCAAGGTCGACAGTGGCAGCTTCGTGAAGGGTTTGGACTCGCTGAACAAAACGATCCCGAATTTCGACCAAGTCGAGAAGCTCGGCAAGGACGCCCTCTCCATTCCCTTCAAGCTTATCACCGACCAACTCGACAGCAAGTTCGCCAACTACTCATTCGACCGATCCGTTTTCCCCCTCGCCGAGAAGCAGACCCTTCAATTTTGCTCGGGGAATTCGATCCTCAACGATTTCTTCAACACCCTCTTCGAAACTGTCAGGAATGGTAAGATCGCATTCGCCGTCGCCATCCCCATATTGGCCGTGCTGGCCATGGTCGTGATGGGCTACTTCGAGATCAGGCGGTGGCGTAAGGAGAAGACACGGGCCAAAGTCTTTACCGAGAACGGGTTCGACCCAATGGACGTCGTGTATATGGCTTCGAGGCCCATGACCGCAGGCGCTGGCATGAAACTCGCCAGCCGCTTCAGCGGGAAGAAGAACCTCCTCGCACGGTGGACTGTTGCTTACGCCACGTCCCTCCCCGCGCTCTTTGTCCTGTCACTTGCCATCGCTGGGTTTTTCTCCTGCTTCTGCCAATGGATCCTGCTACGCGCCATCCAGAATAAGGCTCCGGAGCTGGTCGCAACGGTGGGTGATTTCACTGGCGAAGTCGTGGGGACCCTTGAAGCAATCTCAACCGGTTGGGCTACCGACGCGAACAAAGGCATCCTCGACATCCAGAGCGATATCAACGACGACGTCCTCGGCTGGGTCCGGAACGCCACCTCGGCTGTCAACAACACGCTCAACACGATCGACACGGAGCTCAACGATGCCATCAAGACAGTATTCAAGGACACGGTCCTGCTCAACACAGCGCAACAGATCGCCAACTGCCTCATTGGCAGGAAGATCGATGCCGTGCAGAGCGGCCTCACCTGGGTACGCGATCACGCAAAGGTGGAACTCCCGCTCTTCCCCGACGACACCTTCTCGAAGGGCGCCAACGACAGCGTCCAGAGCGACAGTAAGCTGACCAGCTTCCTCGCCACCCCATCGGCCGTCACTACTGATGAGGTCTCGGGAGCCGTGGAGTCAGTCATCAAGGTCCTTCACGACGGCATCGTACAGGAAGCCCTCATCTCCACGGCGCTCCTTCTCGTCTACGTCATCATCATCCTCATCGGCGTCGTCCGCTCCCTCGCCGCCATGGCGGGCCAGGACAAGACTCGAGCCGAGGGCGGACAGCAATACAATGATGACGTCTACCACCGGAAGCAACAACCGTCGCCGATGAACGACAACCCCTTTGACGACCGCTCTGCCGTCCCGGCGCCAGACTATGACGAAGTCGTGTACGCCAGGAACGTCAGCCGCGGAAAGACAGGGCTCGCGCGATACCCAAGCCACGCGCGCAAGAGCAGTTACCCGGAAGTGGAGGACTCGGGGAGGTAGAGCCCTCCAGTTCAATGTCCACCGCCGCTTTACTCGCCGGTCTAGGCAACGCCTTTAATATTGTAATATTTGTTGTATCTTTTTCTTTTGTTTCTACACGGCCTGGCGGCGGCGGCGAGTACAATACCTGTTCTATACCTGTATCATAGCAGGTTGAACAGGGTGACATTTGCATCTTTGGAACGGCGTTCAGCGGGTTTGCTGCATGGCATGGCATGGCATTGCATCCTGGATGGATTCGGCGGCTGGCATAGCGAGGTACAAACTAGATAGGTTCTGTATTGCATCTACCATTGTTACCAAAATTCTCACATTGTGACAGAGTGATTATGACTGAAGGTGACGGGGTTGAGTCTATGACGTGGATGACTGTGAACTCAGGCGAAGCCATGATTGTTGTCGAGGGGAGCAAGGTAGCAGGGACATATCGCCAAATAGAATAATAATACAATCGAAGAGAAACGTTTGATCGGATCGCCCTGCTTGGCTGTCGTGGTTTTAAGGTTGCCCAGTTGTGGTGTCTGCATCCGTGCTGCGCGGATGGAATGACACCGTTCGAGGTCGCCCTGCGCTGGTGGACGCCCACTCCACTCTTCACAAAGACCCACGTTGCAACAAAAAGTTGCGGACAAAGCCCGGATTGGAAGCGAGGTGCCCTGCACTTTTTAAGTCCTGCATACCGCGGAGTAGAGACGCTATTCGCAATCTAGAGGCCTCGGTTTCATCCGTGCCCTCGTGGTGAAGGTCTTGTCGTCGCCCTGTAGCAAGAGGTTTGTTCGAGAAGTGGCGTCTATCTCCGCTGGAACGAGCTGGAAGGGGCAAGCCCGGGCGCGTTATGGAGGGGCTGACCCCTGCTAAAGGCGGAGCTTCCGGGATCGGCATGGTGGCAAGGCGGCGGGGTTGCCCGCTCCGACATTCGATTTGGCGGGGTGCAAAAATCGGTGACTCAAAACTGCCTTCCATCCCGCCTTTGAACTTCAATAAAGAGGTGCCACATCCTGACCGACCGACTTCGCCTTTCCTACACGCTGGGTACAAAACAACAATCCTAAAACCTCCAATTGAACCCAATTGACCTACAGTTCGGCACCCGCATACCATGGAGGCCCTCAAGCAGACGTTCGCGCGCTGCAAGGCCCAGGACAGGGTACGCCCCGCCATTCCCAGTCCACCACCCGCCGTTGGGCCCGGGGAGAAAAGAAACTGACATGCAACCAGGCCGCGCTCGTCACCTATGTCACCGCCGGGTTTCCCTTGCCCAAGGACACTCCCAATGTCCTGCTCGCTATGGAGCGGGGAGGGGCCGGTGAGCAGCTCTGCCTGTACCATCTTGCTGCCCAACGCTGACCGCTTCGTTGTTTCGCAGATATTATTGAGCTCGGCGTTCCTTTCACCGACCCTATTGCGGACGGACCTACTATCCAGACATCCAACACCGTCGCTCTGAAGAATGGCGTCACGATCGAGTCGACCCTGCAGATGGTCCGCGAGTCCCGCTCGCGCGGTCTCAAGGCACCCATCCTGCTCATGGGATACTATAACCCGCTACTCTCGTACGGTGAGGAGCGCCTGCTGAAGGACTGCCAGGAGGCTGGAGTTAACGGCTTCATCGTGGTCGATCTCCCCCCGGAGGAGGCCGTCTCGTTCCGCCGCCTCTGCTCCCGTGGAGGGTAAGAATGCTTGCTCCTTCGTTGGCGTGGCCCAATGCTTACCGATTTTTGACAGTCTCTCATACGTGCCGCTCATTGCGCCCGCAACCTCAGACACCCGCATGCGTCTTCTGTGCCAGCTCGCCGACTCGTTCATATACGTCGTTTCCCGCCAGGGTGTGACCGGTTCCTCTGGAACCCTCAACGCCAACCTCCCTGAGTTGCTCGCCCGCGTGAAGAAGTACAGCGGCGACAAGCCGGCTGCGGTTGGGTTTGGCGTCAGCACTCGAGAGCACTTTGTGTCCCTCGCCGGCATCTGTGATGGTGTCGTCGTTGGCAGCATGATTGTTACCACCCTTCAGAAAGCTTCCAAGGGCGACGAGGCCAAGGCGGTCCAAGAGTTTTGCTCGTACCTCTGCGGCCGCACAGCAAATCTTGGTGAAGATGCTACCCGTGAAGTCGGTATCGCTGAGGCAGTTTCAGCGGCACAGGAGCCGAGTGCCACCGCATCAGTGGATGCCGTCATCACCGACAACGACACCGACGACCTCGTCAGGCAGCTCCAAGCTCTCCATGGAAAGATCCCAGAACGCTTCGGTGAATTTGGCGGGCAGTACGTCCCTGAGTCGCTCATGGATTGCCTCTCGGAGCTGGAGGAGGGATTCAACAAGTTGAATGACGACCCTGCGTTCTGGGAAGAGTATCGCTCATACTACCCGTGGATGGGACGCCCTGGTCATCTGCATCTGGCCGAAAGGCTGACGGAACATGCTGGCGGCGCAAACATTTGGTTGAAGAGAGAAGATCTCAATCATACCGGATCACACAAGATCAACAACGCTCTGGGCCAACTTCTCCTGGCAAGGAAGCTCGGAAAGACCAAGATCATCGCCGAAACCGGTGCTGGTCAGCACGGTGTTGCGACTGCGACTGTCTGCGCCAAGTTTGGGATGGAATGTACTGTCTTTATGGGCGCAGAGGACGTTCGTCGCCAAGCTCTTAACGTGTTCCGCATGAAGCTTCTCGGCGCCAAGGTCATCGCCGTGGAGGCCGGCAGCAGAACCCTGCGTGACGCCGTGAACGAGGCTCTGCGCGCCTGGGTCGTCAACCTGGAAGATACCCATTATATTATTGGGTCGGCTATTGGCCCGCATCCCTTCCCGACGATTGTCCGGACGTTCCAGTCGGTCATCGGCAACGAGACAAAGGCTCAGATGATGGAGAAGCGCGGAAAGCTGCCCGACGCCGTCGTGGCTTGCGTTGGAGGTGGCAGCAACGCTGTCGGCATGTTCTATCCCTTCAGCAATGATTCTAGCGTCAAGCTCCTTGGTGTCGAAGCCGGCGGCGAGGGCATCGACACCCCGCGTCACAGTGCTACTCTCACTGCGGGCACCAAGGGCGTGTTGCACGGCGTGCGCACCTACATCCTGCAGAACGCGCATGGCCAGATCGACGACACGCACTCCATCTCGGCCGGCCTAGACTACCCGGGTGTCGGCCCCGAACTTTCCAACTGGAAGGACTCGGAGCGTGCCAAGTTTATCGCTGCTACCGATGCCCAAGCCTTCATTGGTTTCCGTCTCATGAGCCAGCTGGAGGGTATCATTCCCGCCCTTGAGTCCGCCCACGGCATCTACGGTGCAATCGAACTCGCCAAGACCATGAAGAAGGATGAGGATATCGTTATCTGCCTCAGTGGCCGCGGTGACAAGGACGTCCAGAGTGTTGCTGACGAGCTTCCTATCCTGGGTCCCCAGATCGGCTGGGACCTGCGGTTCTAGTGGAAGAGCGGTGTAAAGCTTGATGATGGGCAAACCTCAATGCATTTGTAACCCATGAACAGATATGCACAGTATGGACATACCCAATTTGTGAGCGGTATGGAGAGACTTCCATTCTTCTGTCGACACCTTTAGCGTCTTCTTTCAAGATTACCTCTATTTGCTGCAAGATTTGTGGCCATATATAGAGAATAGACCTTTTTCAGGCAGCCGCAGTTCCCATCCGAGTGTATTTGACGTGTTTATACAGGTATGATATGATACAACTATCGTAGACAGGGCCCTCTAAGACAGTGCATTCCATGGGCGTCCGCCATGTCTAGATTGGACACCAAGCGGCGCAATCCCTCAAGCCTTGAGGTCCTTCAGGTTCATCTTGGGCTCGTGCATGAATGTGTCCTTCTCCGGCGCCTCCTCCCCAATGGAAAACTCCTCCTCGCCCGCCAACATCTTGTCCGTCTCCTCCATCAGCTGCGCCGCTGCCTCGCCATCCATGCCCTCCATCTCCATCGTGACATCCACCGGAATCGGAGCGAGCCCAAGCTTCTCCCGCTCGACATTCATCTTCGCCCGCAGCGAAGGCGACTGCATGATCCGCCATCTCAACCGCCACCCCCACGGTCCCAACTCCCTGATCCGCGCGGGTTTGATTCCCAGCAGATAAGGGTCCAATCCACCACACTTATCAATCGTCCGCAGCACCCGAGTCGTCACGCGCGTCCGCACAAATACGTCCAGCGCCGCCGACCACAGCCGCTTGTGGTGCACGTTCGGCCGCCACTTGCGCCGCGTCTTGATCTCGTTGCGCTCAGAGACCTTGTTTCCGAAGCGTATTAGGGCAGAGCCGTAGAGCCCCGTGTTAGATTGGTGGTAGACTTGCCGCGGGCCGAAGGGGTAGGGCGGGATTTCGGGCAGGGGCGCTGTCACCGAGGGGATGGGGAGGGTGGAGTTGGGGACGGCGGATTGGCGGTAGAGATGGGGGCCGGTTGTTGAGAGGGAGCGGGCGAGGGCGAAGGGGGGGTTAACGCGGGTGATGGTGAGGGTGGTGCGCGTGAGGGCCCGGAGGCAGGTTGTTGGGAGGGCGGGTGCCATTTTCGGAGTCGAAGGGGAGGGACCGCACCGCGCCGGGAGGGTGGTGGTTTGGTTTGGATTGGCGGTTTAGTGCCGTCGTCGTCGCATTCGTTGGCGGCGGCGGGAAGCGCAATTGGGAGGGCGCGAGGGGGGGTTGTGGCCTCGTCGCCGGTGAGGATGAGGATGTCGTCGGGCGGTCGAGCTGGGACTGCGAATTGCTGGTTGTCAAGCTTCAAAATTTCGGTGTCGGGCTGGCAGGGGTCGGGGAGCTGTCTGGCAGCTGGGTGTGGTGGGTGACGGGCCGGCGATGGGGTTTGGATCACGTGGTACCGTGTGGGGTTTCGTGGGTTAGGGGATGTTGACGCGGCTTGCAGCGGCCAACATCACTTGTGCAATCAAGCGCTGCACAGGTCTGGCTCGGGTGTTTTTCTGTGTGGTCTTTGGGGTTCCTGATTCATCCGGGCTCTTCAATTTTTGCTGGGGGTTTTTCTCGTGGATATGGGCTCAACTTCTTGCCTCGCAGACGACTCGCGAATTCCAGAGCTTTGGAGCTCTGCCAACCTTGTCGATAGCGGCAAGCTGCCAGGATCAGCATGCTGCCCCCGGTTGAAGGCGCCGTGCTGCAGCACAACCCGGACTTTGCGGGCTTGTACAAGACATTGACGGGTGCATTTCTCAACCCGGATGGTTCAACAAAACACGATCCCGCAGCGAAGGAGCGCAATGCGGTGCGCGAGGTTGGCTTGGCTCTCCCCTCCGCTACGGATTATCTCATAGGCTATGAGCTAACAATACTACAGGAGCTGAAGCAACACCGCAAACAGGCGGCAAAACAGCACCTCCTTCTCCAGGCCATCTCCACGGTAAACCCCGCGCCCCAGGAAGCCAAGCCAGCACCATCTCTCAGCCGGCGGGCGAAACCACCGCCCTCCCGAAACCAAGTCGCAGAGCTATCGCCCTCCCTACTCGACCTGCTACTCCTCCTCCCGCAATTCCTAGGACACCCTCCACCACCGCTGTCCCCGGAGTCAACCGCCCTTCTGCTCACCAACCCGCCCTTCTCCGATTTCCCCTCCCTCCTCCCCCAGCTCGCAAACCTCGTCTCAGCAAACCTCCACTCCTCCGCCGTACACCTCGCCCGCATCGCCAACCCCGCAACCAACCCCTCCTTCGTGCACCGCACCATCCCCTCCCTCCCAAGCTATACCACCACCCTCACCACCTCCATCGCCTCCCGCCAGGAAGCCCTCACCCGCGCCCGCCTCGCCGCAGCAACAGCCCTCTCCACCCTACTCCACCACCACGCACACGCCCTCGCGCAGCTGTTACGCTCCCTCGAGGCAAAGCACGGTCCGATAGCGCGCTCGCTCGAGTTTCGCGCCACAGAGGTAGCGCTCACGGCACAGCGGCAGGAGGCGGAGGCGCAGACGGCGCTGTGGCTGGCGAGGAGGGATACGTACACGCCTGAGGTAAAGAAGGCGCTGGGGAATTATGCAGCGCATCTGAGAGATGCGAAGGGGAGGTTGGCGGAGGCGGTGAGGACGCTGAGGGGGGAGTTGGAGGGGTATGGTGTTGGGGAGGGAGAGG
>Ga0247760_1002581_pt1 | contig 13381 bp, 13 predicted proteins | sample UWRJL171409R4_FD_179936 | JGI IMG/M metagenome (GOLD analysis project Ga0247760, IMG submission 179936) | Plant litter microbial communities from Arlington Agricultural Research Station in Wisconsin, United States - UWRJ-L171-409R-4 | ecosystem: Environmental > Terrestrial > Plant litter >...
AATGTCTACCGATAACTACACTGCAACTAGATTGCGGGGAAGTGGCGAGAATCAACCCCAACTAGGACGGTCCGTGAGCCACAATCCCAACCGACGTGATAGGTCAAACCAAACATCTGAATCTCCGGACACCGGCACATCACGCATCCGCAGTATACGCAAGTAGGTACACCATGTATGTACGCCATGACCGTTTGCGCGACTTCTTCAACAAGCTCGCATGAAATGCACCACACTTCTATGTTTGACACGCAGGGATGGTGGCCTGCTATCAAACCCGGCTCGTGCGCCATCTCGGGAGTTGGCTTCGAGAAACGTGCGGCATATGGATGTGGTGCGGGAGCACCAGCCACTGCGGCGATCACCATTCCGCCGTCTGCAGTGCTTCGCAGCATAAAACTGGTTTGTTGGTGTTTGTAAATTTGATACACAGTATACGCCCGAACACAGCGGCCGACCTGCCCTTGTTGAGGTCATGATCACTTGCCATCAGGATCATTGAAATCCCAGTTGGTGCCACACCAAAAGCAACCCCAGCGATCCGAGCCCTCTCTTCTCGACAAGCCTCAGACTGTCAGGGGAGGGGCGTCAGAAGGGCCGAGATGAAATGTGGCGGGATTTGGAGCCACGGAGCCAAGCACCAGCGGGCAGGCAGAGTTCAGATGCCACGACGTCAACACCTGCGCTCTGGCAACGTCTTGACTTGCTGTCGTTGCAGCAGTTGAGCTTCCCAAAGAGGTCCTCCCGGCTTTGAGATTGTGGTGTTACAAATCGGATAGTTATCGATACCACCAAGCGCGCTGCACCTCCCAGTCACCAGTTGAGGAACCCCTCTTGCCCCGTGCGCATCGCTGGGGTGTGAGGGCACATCGAGACACAGGTCGAGCCGATAACATCAAGGTGAGCGAGGGTTCTGATCCCAATGTCTCATCAGCCCCACGTGTGAGGAATTTCCCGACGTCCAAAAAAGGGAGGCAGAGTGGGCTCACATGAGGCGTGTAGCACGGTGGCCGTATCAGGACCGAGGGCTGACCGAATGTCGGAGGCTCGGATTGTGTGGAATGCCTGGCCTCAATCCGATTTGTCCCCCAACTTGTGCAATGAAGGCAGAATCGTCAAAGCGCAACGCACGTCGTCAGCAGCAGCAGCCCTCTCGAGTCTGTTGAACCAATCTCTCTCACAGCGACAACCGTATCAGGAAGATTTATCGACTCCTGGTTTTTGTGACTTACCATTTTCCACACACCTTTTCTCAAAAACAAACTTGCCGCGGCAACGCGCGTGATGGGTCACGAAGGAATACCATCCTATGAGAATCATTTTCCCAGTGTCGATGATGTGATGTGAAAGCAGGGAGGGCTGAGGAGGCGAGTGAGGGCACTTGACAATCGAAGATAAATTTGGCAGTCACGTGAGTCGTGACTGACTGGCGCGTCCCTGTCGCGTCCCCCGTCAACTAGACCCCGTTCTCGCAATGGGATGGACCTTCGAATGGCATTCCAGGCTGCGCACTCTCCCTCTTGATCGCAAGAGTCTGGTGAATGAATACATAACCTAACGGGTTTTTGGCGCTGACGAGATGGCCCCCGAGGTCATCTCGCTCGTTTCGAGTCCAGACATTGGTCCGTCTCGCGCAACCCGCCAGCCCTCATCCCCACTCGGCTCAGAACGACGTCACGGTGCGAGAGAGATTTCGACACGATTCAGCCTCGACGACGACCTCGATATTGCGACTTTCGACCTAACGGCAGATCCAAGGGAGTACAGCCATCCACCCAGAGTCCGAAGCAACGTCAGGTCCACCGATCCAATATCCCTGTTGTCCGAGGATGACCCCCCAAGTCCGCAAATTCGCCGCAAATCCAGCATCGACATCGAAGACGACGCTCCTACCCCCAAGAGGCGACGCCAAAATTGTCAAGCTGTCGGAGCTTTCAGGTCTGAAACATTCCAGTCGTGGAGCTTCAGCCGGTTGAACTCGGCAGAGTCCGCGCATTCGGGCGCTGGGTCGAGGCCCGATTCTGTCGATGTCAACAACAATCCCTGTGTCTCGTCCCCTCCCCAGCCTATCGCCGCCAGGAGGACTCCGTCTTGGGCAAAGCCCACAAACGCCAGCACAACGGACGATATCGACTTCATTGCCAGCAGTCCACCCGTATCTAGGTTTTACTCGGGGCAGGAACTGCCCAGAAAGGCGGTTGCATGGGATCCTATTTCTAGCTCTGCGCCCCTCCATGACAATGGCCGAGACACTCGCCAAGCACAACAGCTGCGAAGAACTCAGTCTGACGTCATCACCCTCGACAGCGACAGTTCGGCAGCATCCGACGTAGAGGAAGACCCCAAGTACGGGGACGTTGACGTTGATAATGACGATGATGACGACCTCCCGGATCTGGCCACCATGGATCCTGCCAAACTCCGTGCCATGAAAACCCAGAGCAAACCACCGCCACGCCTGCCTCTGAAATCTCAGAGCAGCAAAACAAGCGATAAGCCAAAAGCCCCAGCTCTGAAAAAGACCACGGCGGAGAGGGAGGGAGATAAGGCGCAAAAGGCTGCCGCGCGGGAGGCGGAGAAGAGGCGTAAGCTAAAGGAAAAGGAATGGCAGCGGGAAGAAAAAGCCATGGCGAAGCGGAGAGCCGCTGCATTGGCTGAGGTGAACAAGATCCGGACAGATAAGAAGATCTCTACGCCGGAGATGATTGTCGACCTCCCTGCCAATCTCGACCCCACTATCAAGATGCAGGCTGAGACGCTTCTAGAAGATCTGGGCGTTGAGGCATGCGATTGGACGTCACCGGTCCAAAATGTAGTCAAGTGGCGGAGAAAAGTGAAAAGTCGGTACAACGAGGAGCTCGAGCATTGGGAGCCTATTCCTCCCCGGATCGACCCGGAGACATATGCTATGGTCTTGATGCCCGCCGCTCGGTTTGTTAAGCTCGCACTAGGCGAGGAGGGCGAGACTTTAGAATCGCATGTCCTCGCGATGCGAACCCATTTCAACGACCATAATATTATCTACCTTCTCGAAGGTATGACCCCGTGGCTACGGAGGAATCGCAACCTCCGCAACCGCCAGTTTGTCTCTGCTGTCCGCAGCGGTCTTGGGGAGGAGCCCTCGGATTCTCAACAACCCAGCGGCAGCCAAGTAACGCGACGCCGCAAACCCGCAGCCGCCCCGCAGCAGTATATCGACGAAGATGCCATTGAGGACGCTCTCCTCCAGCTTCAAGTCCTCCATGGCATGCTGATACACCACACCAACGCCCCCGTCGAGTCGGCGCAGTGGATTGCGACATTTACCCAGCACATCAGCACCGTCCCGTACCGTCGCCAGCGCGAAGACATGAACGCCGCTTCGGCAGGATTCTGCATGGAGACAGGCCAGGTCCGCACGGGTGATGGACCCAAGGATACCTATCTGCGCATGCTGCAGGAGATTGGGCGAATCACGGCACCCATTGCCTACGGCATTGCTAGCGAGTTTGAGTCTGTCAGCCGCCTAGTCAAGGGTCTCGAAGAGGGTGGCCCTTTAACACTCGAAGGGGTGCGCAAGAGTGCCAACAAGGACGGCGCATACTCCGATCGGGCAGTGGGACAGGCCGTGAGTCGGAGGGTCTACAAGATTTTCACGGGGAGAGACGAGACCAGCACGGAGATTTAGATGGTGCTGTGTTTCTAGTACAGAACCTAGCATTTTAAGAGAGCGGTGGGTAATTTTATGGGACATGCCAGCATCGGCTATATGATCTGGGTAGAGGCGTTGGGCACACAAAGCACAAGGGTCGTTCATGGCGTTGGTTGTTGCCATTGGCATTTTTCGGTCCTAGGTAGGCAGGTTACACAACTGACGTGATAGTGTCCATCCTCTGGGAGATTCAAAGCATATGGTATCGGCTTAGTTTGCCCTTTAAGGCGGGTTAGAATCGCGTTTCTCTCCGATTTTTTCACATGATACCTATTCTCAAAGCCTCGGTAGTAAAGTTTACGGCTGCCAGCGAAAGCACCGTGTCTTCAGTTCTTCTCACTAAGACCCAAATGACGTTAACGCAGGAGTAACTTGAACGCAATGGAGTCTCCATAGATAAGTGGTCTCTCCGCCTGATAAGCCCTTCAGCCTGCACCTTGACAAGAGACGCAATGAGATCTGGGTGCTCGTCTTATTGACCCGCGGCGTCTTCAAGAAGCGCTTTTCCGTTTGGCATCCCGGCCATCGGTTCTTCCGGAAATGAGAGTTTGGAGACGCCCATTCCGGGTAGGACTTCCCACATGGCTCTGGTACGAAGATATCTAGGGCGGAACCAGGGCGGGGTTCTCAAGGCCCTCTTCATCCGGCCATCCGTTGCCGCGATCAAGCTCAGGGAAACCAATGCTGAGAAGTGCAGATTCGAGCATGTCTCTCATCTTCCTCGACGTTGCGGAAGATCAAACTAGCGCTTTCATGTTCACCGGCCCGACTGGCAGCCAGTATCACACCTCAGATTGATTTAAGGTTCTATTATTCATTTTGAGCTTCCCCATCGAGGTCAAATACAAATCTAGCTACCTCTGTATGCCCTCTGAATAATGCCAGAGCCCATTTTCTTTGTCAACAACGTAAGAATGGGACGGTTTTATTGAGTTGACCAGTTTTGTGCATCCTAGAAGGGTAGTAATTAGCCCGTATGCCACCACCCAAAACATCATCTGTATTTTTGCTATAGCTGAGTCCAGATGCAAACGTAAAATGGTTACCACAGCCAGGCTCGGGGTAGTCCCAGACGCGAGCGACATCCTACTGTGACTCACAGAGAATCGCCACGCCCTCCAGGCTACCGAGAGGCCTTCAGTCCACCTGAATACCCCCAGGAAATAAAGCCTTGAGCGCCTGGGCCGCAATCTCAACCACCTCTGCTCTCCGACTATCCCGGAGACACTTGATCAACACCGCTTTCCCGTCAGCGGCTAGCAGCTTCTGCCTCGCTAATTCGCCCGCTGAGCCCTCTGCCGATGCCATATTGTAGACTATGAACACGCCCCGGTGCCGAAGATCCTCGTTGACATCGCCACAAAGCCCAAGCACGATCTCAGGACCACGATTCCGCTTCGCAATGGCGCGAACAACGGCCTCCTGATTCGTGAGACTCGCGAGGGCCCCACCTGCTGCGCTCCTTGTTGGGGTGTCCTCAGCGTCAGCTAGGGCGACAAGAATGCTCAATCGGTTGTCGGCCTGCGCCTTCCCACTTCCGTACAGAGCCACGGCGTCGGTAGCGCTCTGAACAAGATTGCAGATGAGTTCCACAGCAGCGGTTGTGATGCGCGGGTTGGAGCTCATGAGTTGCTCTTCTATATCATTCCAGGCGACGCGCACAATGCTGTGGCGGGTATCGTCGTCAGTCGAGGCCAGGTTAGTGAGGGCCATGAGGGCTTCAAAGGTGGGCAGGAGGTCCCTGGTGTCGCTGTCATGATCCGATGCTACCAGGGATGCCAGCGGCCTGATGGCGTTACTTTGGGAAATGAGACGTGTCCCTCCAAACACGAGAGTTGGATTTGTGGTGATCAATATACGGGCTAAGCCTTGGGCGGCAGTTCGTCGTGGCTTGCGCTCGGCTTCGGGGAGAGCCAACCAAGCGGCTATAAGCAGGCGAACTGCTCCTTGTTGGGCGAGCTGGCCACGGAGGGATGGTGTCATGGAGATCGAATAAATAATGGAAACGATCAAGGACAACGAGTTCTTTGAGCCAGCTTTGCTGTGGGCAACAAGAGCAGGAATGACACCGACCTCAAATACACGCTTGCATCGCTCCGTGACATGGTCGTGGTCACTTAGGGGATCCGGTTGTATCTTGCCCGCGGCATTCGCATATGCCTTGAGCTGTTGCATTTTCTTCTCTTCTTCCGACAAGACGGGCTGGTAAGCGGTTAGGTTGACGAGGATACTTAGTGCACCGTACGCTAAGGGCGACTTCGCAGGCGCGCCCTCGAGCGTCTTCACTAGGCACTTTAGGAACTCCTTGTCCTTTGACAAGCTCTCCCTGACCTTTGGCCGTATCGAGGCGTACGCTAGGCCCTCGATGGAAGATTGGGAGAGCTCCGGGTTGCTGATAAGAACCCTGGTAAACATCTTGGAGAGGTCCTCGACACTTGTTTCCGCCAGCTGGATCCGAGCTTCAGATGAATCTGCCCGGTCGGGCTGGGGTTTTGCGCTTTGAACTGCCTTCACGCCTGATGTCAGCGGGACATCAGAACGAGACAGTGGCAGCATCCAAAGGAGGTGTATGAACGGTATTGCTAACCCTGAGCTTTGCTAAAACCACAGCAGCGAGGTTCTGGACCTGCAAGGAATGTCTCCTCATGGAGATGGACCCTTCCTGCACGTGGACATCGGGATCGGCAGCATGCATGCTCTTGACAACCTCTTCTGGGTCCTGGTCGACAATTTCTTCCAACCACTCAGCACAATATTTCTGGACGGCTTCGCGGCATTGAGAGTGTGTGCAGGCAGCGTTGAGCATTTCTAGGCATGCGGTTTCGACTTTCCTGCTTTTCCATTTCCGCCTCATAAGTGGGCCTAGACTGCCCAGGAAGCCCTCGCTGAGGAATAACTCGGATGTGAGATCGGGAACGATAGGGAAGATGGCTGCGGCGACGCAGAAGGCTACAATGTAGTCATCGTACGTAGCTCTGCGGACTCGCTCGCGGAAGAAGCCGGCAAGTTTCCTGTTTCCCTCTTCGCCGGCAGCCTTGAGATAGGCTGATGTGCAGAGGGCAGCGTGTCCCCGTACGATGTCTGGTTGCCTCATATCGAGGTAGCATAGAATGGTGTCGACACAGTCGCCATCAATGATGCTGGTGATAGACGGCTCGCCCTTCTTAACCAGCTCGACGTCGTCCGTAAGTAGCTTGGTGAGTTTTCCGAGTTCCGTGACCGTCTCTTCGTCCTCGAGGCCGCCCTCCATCAAGCGCGCAAACACGAGCAATGTCTGGTCTTGCCTCCCGAGCTCCGCTTGCTGGGGAGCCGTCGTGGCCGCCGTGGCTGTCGCCATGGCTGGATGTTGAAATTAGGGGTGAAGAGAGATGGCAAGGATGGCGAATCGGTACTCGGGTACAGTGCGCGCCTCTGCGTGAGTCTGCTGGGGAACGCGAACAAGATTCGGCGAATTTGGTCAATGTAGTGGGAGGACGGGATGGTGCCAGTGGGGAGTGAGAGATGGGGCCTTATCTCCCCTTGGAGGTGACCGTCTCCCGCTGTCAACTCTAGCTCTAAATCCCCCGGCTTGGCTCTTAATAGGTGAAACCAAGGAAGCGAGCTGAGATAGCGGCTCTGGCGTGATCTAGAATCCCGGGTATGCACCTACCTTGCACGCCACAGCAAAAGCTTCTCTAGGGATCTCAAGGACGTGGAATGTCCCTGGGAAGGATGGGCCCAGAAGCAGCTGATTGCCCCGCCATTCATTCCCACTGTCTTCATGCCAAGCAATTTGTGGGGCGGCTATTCCATCACGCTGCAGCCTACGAGCACGTGTCGACGTGGATAATGGCATGCAGGTCTCGCTAAATGCTGTCTTGACTTCGCGTCTCGCGGTCTGTTCTCCCGACTCTTTGCTATCATCGAGTCAGGAACTGTAGCGACAAGGGATCATTTTCGACGCACTCCACCCCGTTTGCACCAGCTCCATGTTTGGCCCCTCGGCGGGTTGATCGCTGCGCCGGGACTGGGGTGGTTAGCTCAAAGCGCGTGCACACAATTGGAAGCATTTGGCGGTGGCGGCTGTTGTTGCTGCTGACCTTCGCCAGAAACGTTGCAAGCAGCACACGACAGCGAGAGCACAACATCACGCCGCCAAGATGAGTGCCCAGGATGTGGTTGACGCCTCAGAGCACTACGATGTGTACAACACGGAGGACATACCTTCGCTGTTGACCATCATCATCGATACCAATCCGCGTGCCTGGGCAGCTCTCACCAACGTCTTGCCCCTCTCGAAAGCCATGGCCAATATCATTATTTTTGTCAACGCCCATCTTGCCTTCAACAACTCCAACCAGGTCGCGTTAATAGCCTCCCACTGCAATCGTGCCATGTGGCTCTACCCGTCTCCCCCAAGCGCCGCCAGTTCCCTACCCGAGGATGTCGAAATGCGCGATGCTGGTCCTGGTGGTCCTAAGGCTCACCAGCCACTATCACTCTCTGCGAACAAGCACCCGCAATATGCTCAGATCGAGACCGCTCTGCTCAATTCACTTCGGAACCTAATCGACGATACCACCGCTGCCGATGTGTCATCCACAACGACGTCCCAAATTTCGGGTGCCCTCAGCCTCGCCCTCGGTCACATCCAGAAGACTGCCCTGTCCTTCACCGCAGATAGCGCACTGGGGGCCGGCCCACCAGCGGCTGGCACCCTTGCCGGTCTCCACGCCCGAATACTTGTCATATCTGTGAGCGATAGCAGCGCCTCACAATACATTCCGACTATGAATTCAATCTTTGCCGCAGCTCACGCGCACATCGCCATCGACACTTTGTGTCTGCGAGGGAGCGCGACGTTTCTTGAGCAAGCGAGCTTCATAACCCGGGGCACCTTCGTACGAGCAAAAGAGCCCCAGGGGTTGCTACAGTACCTTATGCTCGGCTTCAGCAGCGGGAGCATCCCATCCCTCCCTTCAGGGGCTGCTGAGCACGGCAAGAAAGGGCAGGCCGGTAAAGGACCGAAGACGGGAGCAAAGGCGGACAAAATCGGAGGACGACAACTCGACCAGGGAGCGAGCGTGGCAAAGTTGCTAGTGACACCGACTGCCGACTCTGTCGATTTCCGTGCAGCATGCTTCTGCCACCGGAAAGTTGTCGACATGGGATTCGTCTGCAGTGTCTGTCTGTGCATCTTCTGCGACGTTCCGGAGGACGGGAGTTGTCTGACGTGCGGCACGAAGCTGGCGCTGCGCAACTATGGTGCTCGGCCGGTGGTGTCACCAAACGCGAAGCGAAAAGCCACGAAGGCGAATGGGGAGGTATAAAATGGGCAAGGCTCAAATAAGTCATAAAACGAACTGTTTGACTACCGATACCGTGGTGCTTGGGTGGGAAAATATGTCTTTTTTGGTTTCTGCGGGCTTGAATGGAAAATGGGTTAGCGAGGATACACCGGCGGCGTTGTTCAGCGAGGGTGGGTGTACTTATACATGTTTAAAGATTAGATGAGTAGATCTGATAGAAAGGCGGTTGCACCCAACGGCCAAGATGGCTGGATCTGGCTCTGGCTGCAACCCGGTGACCGAACACCATATCGATCAATTACTGCACCAACACATCTCGGGGAAAATAGAGATTCCGCCCAAAGCCAGCGTCTACCCATTAGGATGATCTGTCTGCAATTCTATCTAATCTCTATCGTGAGCACGGCTTGCGAAGCTGTCTCTCTAATGCTATATTGGCTGTCGCTCTTCCTCTAGCAGTGAGCCAAGCAAAACTGAATCTCTCAGTTCTTAACGCGAACCTTCCTCCCACCCTGGGCAACGGGCCGGATCTTACCCAGCCGCGACATGACGCAGAGTGGCTCACGCTCCGTCGACGACATGGAAGCCAAGGCAAACGAGTCGGTGTTGTGAGCGAAGTAGAAATAGATACCCGTCCGGTCCTTCTTGACCGCCATGACCCCAATGGCACTAGTCGAGGGCTGGCCTCTCACCCCAGGGTGGCCCATGAAGTCATTGAGAATAAACGATTCCAGGAGAGCGTGTTCGTCTGGCTCCTCGATGCTTCGCCCACCGGGTCCTCGCCGAGTCCCATTGAAGAGCCTCTCCGCACACTTGGCCGAGGCTATGGTGGTAGCCATGTGTTCGCCCGTTCCGCTGGTGACTGCAGCAACCGTGGCCTGTTCCTCGTCTTCGAGATCCTCGGGGATGATGGCAGTCCCAATCCCTACTAATGCGGCGGGGCCGATGCGGCCTTTGTGCTTCATGCCGATGCCGCCCGACGATGAGCCAGCGGCGATGTTTCCGTGAAGATCAATAGCAATGGCACCAATAGTGTCCGTCACAAAGTCTGCCTCTCCGTCTTCCGCGCGGCGCTTCCTGCCGTCGCGGTCGGTGGTTGCGGTCTCTCCCATCAGTAGGTCGCTGGTGGAGCTGAGCGCAACCGTATCTTGAATACCCATGGCCGCAGAGAAATACTCGTCGACACTTATAGACCCATCATGTACCGATGTTGCTGGAGACCCAGGTTTGCCCCACGCCCCAGAACAAAAGTCATGTGTAGAATCATCACTGAGACTCTTATGGGTCTTGGCACGCTTCACCGAGCCTGCGCCCGAGCGGGTCTGCAGTGCGGCTGTCATGAATCCGAGGGAGTTTCGCTCCGAGGACTTGCCTATACTTCCATGAGCCCTTGGTAAGGCTGGGAGGCGGGCTGTGGCGGGAATGGTGTTTAACATGGGGTTCCCCGCCTCCCCTGAGGGTGAGTCTGGTTGGCCTTCATTCCATACACCTGTCAGGATCGCACTTGCGTGATCTCGTCGTTGAGCCTGGCCGGCTGGGTCTGCCGCCTGTTCGTAGTCGCCGGGAGATGGGCTCCTAGGTTCAGCCTCGACATGTTTTTGGGTGGAGAAGGTGGGGGCTAGCATCCTGCCTTCGGCTTTCTTGAGGTCTACGGTCCAGCGGACATAGCGGTCTTTGGCATTCTTTGAGATCAGATTCTCGTTGGTGGCGACTGCCATGCCGTGCTCTTCAGCAAATTGCCTAGCACCGATTCCTACAAGGATGTTTGGGGGCACCCGGCGCAGTGACAGCGGCTGGCTGCTCTTGTCCAGGATGAGTTTTGCGAGTGAAATAGGATTTCTAATGCCTGTGGTAACATGTCAGCTCACAGAATTTCCATCGATAGGTTGCAGGCTTCTCGCACCAGGAACAGCACCGCAAGCCCCGCTTCTGCCCAAGTGGTCAACAATGGTAGCGTCGCACTCGACGATGCCGTCCATGTTGAGGTTGCTTCCATAGCCAGCATTGGTGATCTCCTTATCCTCCAGGCACTTGATGGCGGCTTCGACAGCCTCGGGAGCGGATGCGCCAGATTTGAGGAATTTCATGCCAACCCTGGCAGCCCTAAACTGGTTTGTTAGCCATCTCATTCAAGACCGTCCTCCGAACTCGACTCACTCGCTGCAGGCCTCGAGATGAATTTTCTCATTCGTCACGCTGTGGTAGCCGGCACCGGCATGGATAAAGATAGCGGCAACCGGCCTACCACCACGCTTCCAGATTCTGTCGGTAGCTCCATCTTGCCCGGCTGCAACGGCCTTATTTCTCAGCAGTCGTGATGCCATGTCAATGATGTTTATGCGGACGGGGCCAAGGAACAGGCTGAGGGAGTGATATGATAGGCGTCAAGTCTGTCGCAGGCCGGCTCCTTTGCCTCTACGGCCATTCGTCGGAAGGGCGCCTGAATATCAAGCCATGAGTTTTGTGAAATCTTAGGACGGTAATGAGGGCGATAGATGTCTTTTCCGGAATCGTGGGGGTCAAGCGACGCAAAAAGCGATGAGGATATAATGAATGAAGCCGAGGTATATTTCCTAGAGATACTTTACTTGCGTTGTTGGGCTGCTTTACTCCCTTTGGGAAGTGGGCGAGAACCCGGTGGTTGTGAGACCGAATCTAGGAGAGTTGAGGCTTGGAGCCAAGGAATGCAGACGCGAAGAGGTGACTGAAAAAAAAGGAATAGAACGGAAATGGCGTTGTTTGGATTGCGGAAGACCCCCCAACGTCATCAGAACCCATCACTGGCTGTCCGCAGTTGAGGCAGGAGAGATGAGTTGGGGTGGAGTGGTAATAGTGATGGCAAGGACAAGCCCATCGCATTGTCCTTGCCAAATGTCATGATTTTGAGGGGAAAGGACACCTGCGTAGACCAAAGAAGATCAGGGTTTCGCCAGCCCTGAGGTCAGTCATGAGAAATACAGTTGTGCCTCACGTATATCATGAAATTTAAAACATTAGGAGTTGGCGTGAAAGGAGGCACTGTCTGAAAATAGGATTGATACTGTGCTTTGAAGGAAATTGCACGTGCGCTTGTTATGCGTGGCCGTAGTGCGGGCTGGCGGGGCTGTCTCGCACAGTCCCCACAAGAGAGCTTGACAAGGCACGTAATCTTGGACCTCAACCTCACTCTCCCCGCTCCCTTTCTTACGCTGCCAACGACGCCTGTTTCCGAAGCTCGCAGTTCCTGTTGCGCAATCAAGACAGCGATAGCTGCGCGCTGCTGGGATCCGTCAAAATGGCCAACCAAACCCCCGCCGTTGTCATGGACAAGTATGTGCTGCGCAAGACCCAACCCCGCCTCGAACAGAGACTACGTCCACTGCCGCCTGGTACTGACTGGTGATATCTGCATAGCGGCACGGGATTCTCCAAATTGGGTTAGCATTCCGTTGTGTCTGTTTGCGAAGGCTCCCTAATCCTGCCTCTCTAGGTTTTGCCGGCAATGACTCCCCCTCGTTTGTCTTCCCGACCGCGATTGCGACCAAAGGCCCTGCCAGCGGCGCGGCCGGCTCCGGCTCCGGCCGTCCCGCTGTCGCAAACAAGCCCTCGTTTTTGACGGGAGGCGCCGGCCCATCCGGTCATCTATCGGCGAAGCGCGGAACCGAAGACCTCGATTTCTTTATCGGCGACGAAGCGATCTCAGCTGCATCTGGCCCTGGTGAGTTTGGGTCGGCAGGGGGTGGACTTTCTGGCTGACAAGATTAGGCTACGGCCTACACTATCCCATCAGACACGGCCAGATAGAGAATTGGGTGGGTGAAGGTGCTGCTGCTCAAGGCAGATCAAGCTGACTAGGAGCCATAGGACCATATGGAAAGGTTCTGGTCCAACTCGATCTTCAAGTACTTGAGGGTTGAGCCCGAGGACCATTTCTTCTTGCTTACCGAGCCCGTTAGTATGTCTGGGGTGTCCTGGACAAAGGATGCTGACATGGAACCAGCCACTGAACCCGCCCGAGAATCGAGAAAACACGGCCGAGATCTTTTTCGAATCCTTCAACTGTGCTGGTCTCTACATCGCCGTTCAGGCCGTGCTGGCGTTGGCGGCATCGTGGACGTCGTCAAAGGTACAAGACAGATCTCTTACAGGCACGGTCATCGATTCCGGTGACGGTGTTACCCACGTCATCCCGGTTGCCGAGGGCTACGTCATTGGCTCTTCGATCAAGTCGATTCCGATCGCCGGTCGAGATATTACCTACTTCGTACAGTCGCTTTTGCGAGACCGTGGCGAGCCGGACTCGTCGCTCAAGACGGCTCAGGAGATTAAGGAGGAGTATTGCTACGTCTGTCCCGATATTGTGAAGGAGTTTGCCCGTTTCGACCGAGATCGCAGCCGGTTCCAGAAGCATGTTGTGGCGCAC
>Ga0247760_1002583_pt1 | contig 13366 bp, 9 predicted proteins | sample UWRJL171409R4_FD_179936 | JGI IMG/M metagenome (GOLD analysis project Ga0247760, IMG submission 179936) | Plant litter microbial communities from Arlington Agricultural Research Station in Wisconsin, United States - UWRJ-L171-409R-4 | ecosystem: Environmental > Terrestrial > Plant litter >...
AGGGAGCTTCCATTTGTATATAACTGGGGAGTGCTTCGCACTCCCCTTTTCTACCAAATCAAGTCACTTTGCAACTGCACTTCCGCTGCTCCTGAGCCCCTCGTTCCTCAGTCAAAACGTTCCACAAAAAGCCTCGACTAGCCTCGTTGAAGCGAGTTGGATAGGTTGTTAAGAGGTTATGGAAGCCCATTGAGCCCTAATGTCTTCCTTGTACCAGACACTTCAGGGGTGGGTCTGTCGCGATATTGGTCTGTCGATCAGGGGTTATCCCCGTCTTTGTGCACCGCGACACTAAAACACGAGTGGTGTGGTGATATGTTTAGGTGCCTACCTTGTCTGCGGAATTTCCAGCCCTGATTCATCTCAACCACCTCACTAGGCTTTCCTCCCACATCATGCTAAGACATACGACGGAACATGAGGCGGCGTCCCATACACCATATACCGAAACATGTACCTCCCCCACTTCCCTCCGGGATATCTCTCCTCCGGCGCTGGGACCGGCGCATATTCATCGAGGTCCACATCGAGGGTGCGAATGGTGCGGAATCCGGCGCGCTCATACGCTGGCCACGCACCAGCCGATGAATGAACCCATGAAAACGCCCCTTTGTGTCCGTCGATCAAATCAGTTCCCCATTTCAGAAGGGCAGAGCCGACGCCGCGGCGCTGGAAGTCGGGCGACACCGAGAGGCCGACGACGTAGATGCATTTGACGTCCAGGTTGTCCTTGGGCATGATGGCATCCATCCACTCCCTGAGGTCCCTGTCAGTGAGCTCCTCCAGTCGGGAGATCAGATCGTCGGGCTTGGGGGGCTCCTCCTTTTCCTCCACCTTTGCCGTTTTCCCTTTTCCACCAGCAACCCCGCCCTCACCGCTTCCCGGCTTCGCTTCCTCACTACCCTTGCCGTCCTTCGCTGCCTCCTTCACACCCTCTGCACCCCCCTCCTCAACAGGGAAAACAGGCGGCACAATCCCCCGAAACCCCCAAATACAAAACCCCATGATCTCCCTCGTCTTTTCATCAACTGCCTTCACAATGCGGATCCGCGGGTGCTTGAGCTCATTCGGGAGACTCTTGAGCGCGTACTCGCCCATGAGAAATGGCGCCTTGCCGTGGCTCTTCATTTCGGTCTGTGAGTCCGTTTCGAAGGCGGCGGCGCTGATGGCCGCGAGTGCGGGGACATCGGCAAGGGTGGCGGGGAGGATGTGCGGAGGGTTGCTCATTGCAGTTGTTGGTTGGTGGTGGTTGGGTCGGCAGACGGAGCGTGTTCAAAGAAGGGACTGGGATTGAGGTGTGGAAAATAGCGTGGGAAATAGGAAGGAATAGCGGTGATGATCGAGAGGCTTTATCGGAGTTGAAGGCTGGAAGATTGGCGGCTGCCCGGTTCGGTCGGATTTTGGAAACTTGAAGCGGGGTTGGCGGTCCGAACGGCGTAGAGTCACCCGGCGACTTGCAGCAAGCGAGTGTGACGGTAAAAAGCGTTTCAGTTTGCGGCCGAACTTCCTTTCAGCCGCCTTCCTAATGCAGACGACTAAGCTTACATTTCCTAAAGCACGCCTTCCGTACAGAACTTGTAAGCTGTCCCTCGACATTGGAGCCTCTGCGACCTACACTCAACACCACTGCCCACCCTACAGCAATGATCTCGCAGCCCGAACCAACGATTCGTAGCGACGGCTGAAAGGAGGTAGGCTTCCAGATCACGGTTGTGACTACAGGAGTCTTCCGCGTGATTTTATGACCTAATCTGCCCCGTCTATGCTCACGATCAGAATCAAGCCAGAGGTAACGAATAAGGTGCGTACCTCCGAGCGACGCCCGGCTTCTCCCCTGTTCAACAACCCCCCCATATGGCTCTAGGGCCTCATGTCTCTAAATTTAAAGCGCGGTAGACGGAAAAGAAAACATTGGGAATAGCACATCGTGATCGTTGTGCAGGGAACGACGGCTCCTTTCTGCAGAGATAGGCTTTTCTCCGGGATATCGCTCGCCTCAATCGAATAACGTTGGCCAAAATCGGTGCTGATGAGCGGAGGAGAGGATGCCCAACATCGGTCCGTCATGTGGTGAAGCTTCTTTTCCGACCTGCGCCCCGCCTTTTACTTGTAATTTGACAGAAGCCAATGGATAAGACGCACTGGGCTACTGGGACGAGCGAGGGTGCGGGCCGCGCCGGCGTTGGTGCACGCTTGAACTTGCTAGTGTGACTGAGAACCAGATAGCCAATGCCTTACCATTCAAGGTCAGTGGTGGAAACGGTGGATGTGGTGAAATCTGTCTGGGCCGAACTCGCTGCTTAGGTATGCGAAAAGTGGAATCAGCCTTTCAATCCTGCCAGCCCTGTCCAATACATTGGTAGAATACAATCTCCTTCACGTTTTCTGTGGGAAGGTGCAGTCTCTGCGGGAGCTGAACATCAGAACCCTGGCAAAATTCTGCGTCAATCGGTGTGACTGTCCTAAAACCAATACTCTCAAATCTGGGGTTCTCTCCGAGATATCGATGCGCAGACATGTGCTGATCAAAACAGCAGCTGAAGATGATGTGCCGGCCACCCTGTGGCGTAAAATGGTCGAGATCCGACCCAGTAGCACAGGCGCGGCGCCGACTCACAAATGCGGTTCGTCAGACGCGAATTGATTTTCACTAGCACTTCACTGGCACTTCCATCCGAGTCATCCAGGCTCGCCGAGTCCGGTGTCTGGCTGGGGGGCGCTCTCGCAGCCCGCGGCATCCGGCCGCTACTTGATCGCATACCTTTGATATTAATGTCTGGGCTCGCAGCAAGAAGCAGGCCATCCCCCCTTCAACTTCGTTTCCTCGGCTCCGGATTCAAAATGCGTTGGAACTCTTTGGCATGGTTGGCCGTCTTGGATGCCTTGGCCTCAGCTGGCTCAGTGCGCTCACACGGCGTCTTTACGAGGCGTGATGTCGAGATCTGCTTCAAAGACTGATGAGCCAGTTCCAAGCGGCAGTTCCCGCCGCCACGCAGATCGGAAAGGAGATCTACAGTCACACGCTTGGCCGTCTGCAGGATACTCCTTACACGATTCCGCAGCAAGTCCCGCCGCTGCCTTCCTCACTGACCCGTCGCCGGTTGGCGCTTCCCCTTGTCCGAGCAAACTTCTTGTACGTAATATACCGATTCTAAGCCGGTATTTCTATCCGTGAGGCGAAGGAGGTGTACTAGTGGCTTTCTTCCAACTAAGAGGCCTTTCTTTGCAAGTGGATTGCTTACGAAGAGAGATGTAGCCACACCCCTCAAAAGTCCAGACTTTGTCAGTTTACATAGAAAGTCTTAGCCACAGGTAGAAATACCAAATGTATTGGTAAACAATAGTGTAATGGTTTTTTAAAACTAAATCTGTTACGGTATAATAGAGATTACCACAGATATGAAGTCTTACAGTACAGTCATGACATATGGTGCTGCACTAAAGGCCGTGATGATCAGGTAGAATAAGTTATTGATGTTTGAGGCAAGAGTGGTTCTGCCTTCCCCTCCACCATTCTAAAATCCACGAGGTCGCGAGACGTGACTATGATGCCAAGCCAAATCCCCACTTTTCCCCTCCAAACAACACCTGGGCAGTAAGCGCTCGCTTCTGTTACTGAGCTGATCGTCCGAGAAACCACGGCATATGCTGGGTCTCGGGCAGCGCGGGCTTAACGGGGAAGTCTACCTTGATGAAGTTTCTCGTCCATGGCAAGCGAACGAGACAGGCCAGCCAAGACATCGACCTCGATAAAGCGTCGACTAGGAGGGGGTTTAGGTTACCCGACCTCAAAGTTAGCTCACCCGACCTCGAAATAAGTGAGCTGACCCGACCTCAAAAATTTTTGAGGTCAAGTCAGCTTTTGGCCTACAGCTGGCAGCCTGAACCCACTTCCCCCTGTCAGAAAAACGGTGCACTCTGGAATCTCTGGGTTGCAACTGCTTGATTGAATTGCCTGTGTTGGTTCTGGCTGCAAGCCAGAACCCCTTTCTCTTATAGACCTATTAGTAGGATTCGGCCTTCGTCATTGTGGTGGCTCACGCTCACTGCCGTTCTGGCAGTGCCAGGCATCCAGTCGCTGACTAGATGCCCAGGGTCTCCTGAACCCCCTTTTATTCTGACACACCCCCTCAGAGCCAACCGAAGGCTGGCTCTGGACCTTTTCGTTCACACAGTACTTCTTTCAACCGCCATACCCCCTGTGGGCTCTACAACCCCTATTTACTGGAGGAACCGCTAGTGGAGTGGAAAACTCAGGGCTTTGGTCAAGCCGTCGGCCGTCATACTATATGTAAGCGTGTAGTCGATTTTTATTGCTCCTCGGCTAGCCTCCTATCGAAGCCAGTGGTTTTTAATATCCACATGCCGTAGTTTAGTCCGTAGGGTGGCTATCTCCGCAGTCACCAACCGAATGGTTTACTTGTTGTCACATAAAATAGTAGTGTGGTGTTAATCCAGTTGAACAGACAGTTCGGCAAGCAGTTGGCTTATAAATAGGCCTACTTTCGTGGCTTGCGCCAGGGCCAGGAGCTCGGCTTCGGTGGTGGATGTAGTGACTGTATCTTGCTTATTGGCTCTCCAGCCCACAAGGCCGTCGAAGAGCTTTATTATGTAGGCCTGGGAGCTCCGTCGATCGATCGAATCATCGGCAAAGGAGGCATCGCTGGCTACTTTAAAACCGTCTCCACCCCCTAACCTCAGGGCCAGTTTTCGAGTGTTGTGGAGGTAGTAGAGCACTTGGTCGGCCGCTTTGTGGTGTTGTGGGCCAGGATTGGTGTTAAATCTGACCGGCCGTGACACTGTAAAGGCCACATCTAGCCTTAATCACTGCGGGGTAGATAATCAATCTAATCTATTATAAGTTATAATTATAAATAAGGCTGAATAAGCTTATAAACTAAGCATACCCTATAGCAGTTAATATAACATAAACTAAACTACAGCCTATACAGCATTAATAAGCAATTGGCTATAACTGTACTGCGTACCCTATAGCCAGAAAATATTATTCCATTTCTGGAATTTCTGGGCTGGAAGTCTACAGGGTTAGAAGTTATGTAAACTTCAATTTAAGGTTTAATATAGCCAAACCTATGCCCTAATAGGGTTTAAATAAGCTAAGAGTGTTCGGGCTAAAAAATAGAGTATAAAACTTATACATAATTTTATTTGATATAAGCTTTTCTTATCTTTCTATTTGTAATAAGGTTTTCCTTATCAAGGTTAACGGAACGTTTCTCTCGGAGATAACAGTAATAACGGCCGAATTAAACCTAAATAATAAACCTTATTCAAAGTGGGTTGGAAAAGCGGATCCGGAGAACTAGATATATAAAGAAGAGTCCCCCTCTCCAAAAGGGCTGTCCTCTCTTCATCCATCATCATATCAATTCCACTCCGATTCTTTCTATACTTAAATACTAACTAGTCATGTGACTCACCTACGTCATATCAACCTCTGATCTTCCTAATTCGGCTTAGTGCCCTCACAGCACCAGCTGGAATATAGAAGATAAATCCAACATCACTTGAATCCACTACTAAGCTAAACTCTTCCACACTCTTCCACCGGCTTGTCTCCCATTTTACCTGCCCCCTAGTGGTCCACCCCATTGACCACGACGAGCTCGTTTGCAAGGCCCCCAGCTACAAATCTTTATCTTGTAACGAAGACTTTAAAGCGTCTATAATAAGCATGCTTAAAAAGGCTAAAAATAGAAATATTTAAAGACTAGAGGATGTAAAAGATATGTATAAGTAGGTAAATAATATAGATATTATTAAAAAAAGCCTTCTATATGTAATTATTAGTTAGTAGCTAATATAGCTATTAATAACAAATAGGTATTTATCTAGGGGGTTTGTCAGCTTAATTAGGGGTATAAACATCTTTTTTAACTACTTTAAGCTTATTCCATTAATAATCTACCTCTTTTTATTTCAATAAAGACTTAATTCTTAAATAGTCTTAAATTTCAAGAAACTATTATTATTAAACTATCTTACCTTCAAAAATGACTAAGGACTAGTAACTGACATATACTCTACGAAAGTAAATCAAATCTAGCCCCTAGGATTCTTTTTCTAAATAGCTTTCTAATTAAAGCTCTACTAATCGAGCTATTAGTTCCCCTGCCTTCTATAATGCTAGCCTTGTCTTCATTCTAGCGATTTTTAAGCTTGATCTCCAGGATTGAAGGTATCCGGAAGTAATCAAACCAAGGACAAGCTGATCCCTCAAGTTGGCATAAGATGCTTCTTAGCCGGCCTGACATGAAGGAAATCGACTTACAATAGTTTCGGCTTGCCTCTTTTCATTCCCGCCTTGCGGTGTGGGTTGAACCTGGAGTGCTCATCGTCTCCAGATGCTCGAAGAAGACCCTTTGTTAAACTTTTAGCTTCAATAGAATGTGAATTGAACAAGATACTCAGTCACCTTCATCCTCGGTTTCTCATCCGTTCTCAACATGGTTCTTATAGCCATCATGCGGAAAACTACAGTCAAATCTATTTGTACATTCTAAACCCCATCAATATCAATACACACCAGGACTCTCATGGATGCCGGAAGATAGGGTAAATGCAGTCGGTTGGGACACCCGCCAGGGCAAGTCAGGATATGGCGATGCTGTTCCAACGGCAAGGGTTAGGGCCCCACTGGATGGAACATAGTAAAGGTGGGGGTCTTTGGAAACTGGTGGGTGTGTGTGCGCCATGGCGGTGGCGTGGTGGGGTCTGGATTCAACACATTAAGCAGTAATCGCGATGGGACCGTGCGGCTCTGCATCAGCACATGGCATTGGGACATGGCAATGACCCTTCTATGGCTGCTTAACATTTCCCCATGGTGGTAGGACATGATGGGACATTGCATTGACCGTTCTGAAGCTATATCCCATGGCAATGGGACATGGCGGCGGGACATGATGGGACATGGTGGGACATGGTGGGACGTGATGAGTGCGGGGAAGTTGCGGCAGTCACACGGCGGCAGGGGCGGGGTGGGTCAGCAAGCCGAAAACAGCCCCTGGGGAACAAATCAGCGAGCGCGGCGTTCTCCCACCGCTTCGGAACTCCGCCTTGACTGCCCCAGGACGCAAAATCGAGGTATCGCTCGTTCTTGTTGGGAGGCAAGCTGCAAGGCGGCTGGTGTGCGGCTCTTTCATGGTGAAGTGCCATTAAAAGGCAGGAGCTGGCTTGCTTCGAAATGCGAACCATCTTGCCCAAGCCTGGCTGCCTCGAGCTTACATTTTTTTTTCAGCTGGGAGGCGTTGCACTTTCCCCTTCTGCTGTTTCCACGAACCTGCTGCCTGATCGCCCCCTAAAACTGCCTATTCACTCTTTGCCCGACGCCAGGCTCGACACACGCCCCCTGCAAGGATGTCGTCCTCCCACAAAACCCCTCAATTCCTCCTCGACAAATGTTGTGCAAAGTACTCTTGGACGCCCGGTGCCACACGTGGCACCCCTTTCGTAAGAGATCAGCATCGAAAAGATCTCGAAATCGCATTTTCGGAAATCAACGGCTTGATGGCTGGCATGCACTACCAAGACGAGGAAGAAAACCATCACCACGCGCAAGTAAGAATTCGGAGCGCATAAGTCCGGACGGACCCCTTACTCATCTGATTGACCTCGACATATTAGGAGTACCCTGGTACGATCTCTGATGACGACCTCCTTATCGAAGACACCGAAGAATACGCTGCCAGTCCCGAGCCTGTCCGTGTCATGGAAGACCAACCCATGGCGTCGCAGTGGGCGGCTATTCACAGTCTAAAAAAGGAGACCGAATATGTTTATCATCGGTTCCTAGTTTTGGCTTCTCGCTTCAAAGATCCGATTCTTTCCGCCCTACTTGCTTCATATCCGACCCCGAGGAGCATCCGCACTACCGGCGCTCAGCTGTTCAAGGATGTGCTTGACGGCTTCCAGCCTCAAGAGTTGTCCCACGTGTTCGCTTTTACCTGCTTCTCCTACTCCATATCCAAAGTCCTTTACAAGAAGGGCTGTCTCGACCATGGTGATATTCTCTCGGGTCTCCAACGCTGGAGGAACTCGATTCTCAACAAGAAGGAAATGCAAGCATTCGATAGACTTGCCCCCGAGCTGTGGCCAGAGTCCAAGAACCATCTCCACTTCAACGATACACCAGAGCACCCCCCGCGCGACCTGGCCGCCGATTCTGGCTTCTCTTCTCATGCTACGGCTCTTGCTGGCTCAGCGGATCTTTCCGCCTCGGATTTTCCATTTCCGCAAGCTAACGGACAACCCACTATAAATGCGAAAAACAGTCTCGATTTCGCCGGAGTTGAGAGGCTTGATGATATCCATCGGCCCCCAGATTTCCACGGAGACGTCACCATTTCCGACAGTGTCATTCAGCAAATGAATATTACGCACGAGTACTTCGACTTCTCCGCAATCGATCTGTTCGGCGACATTTCCCGCTACCAGGTACCGCCAGACCCTGGCTGGCACCATAGAGGTGATGGTGATGCACGCAACCAAGATCATCAATCTTCTGATCACTTATTTACACCCAATAGCTCGGACCCTCTTCCCTCCAAAGCAGAACAGCCACACATGTCGGGAAAGCCAACAGAGGATGCACTTGAGGAAACCGGCACTTTTCTCGTTGTTCTCCTATTTTTTCAAGAGATTGGTGAACTTCTCTATGCTCTTTCCGGGAGAACTTGTCTTGCATCACGACGGCACAAGCTCTATGGGGCCCAACAAAAAGATCAGCATGCTTTCTACCAGTCTTCCAAGACATCATTTTTTGAACCTTTCTACCAGGGTCCAGCCTCTAGGACACCGGCCTTCGTGGCCCTCGTTTCAGTGGCCGAGATATTTACCAAGGGAGGGTACATACGAAGTATTGCTGAGATAAAACATTACCTGGTTACTTTGGCGGCTGTGAGTAGATCTTTGCAAGGAATTGCCCAAACTAACTGATCTGCCTGTCATGTCTTTAGCTAGCTAGCTAACTAGGCACAGGCAGTCCTACCGCCAGGGGCGGTCTTTCTGGAGTTCATCTCCTCAGTAGTATTGGACAACAGCTCCGTGTCCACTTCACCCCCAATCTCAACAACCAACAACCCCGGGAAGCGAAAGCGAGAAGCAGATGGCGATTCGCAGTCTCCTGAGCAAGAATCATCGCCGAAATTGGCAAAGTGAGCCACACGCCACCCCCCTAGTCATGTTGTTATACTCTACATCTTGGCATATGCTAACAAGTGGGAAAGGCTTGACCGAAAATGTGAGTGGGAGGGCTGTAACAATAGCTACAAAGATTTGAGCGCACTCAGGAAACACCAAGTGCAGTTTCACATTAAGCCGCCTCCGATTCTATGTGGATATGGGGGGTGTGAATACGGGAACGCAAGACGAGACCGTGTCCGCGCACATTTCCTGAAGCAACATCGAGGCGCCACGCTTCCAGATCATTTGAGCGACACAAGAAGGGCAGTTTCCGTTCAGCCATAGCCGCTCGATTGAGTGTGGTCTTAGTCCAGAGAGTATAAAGGAATTAACTCGTGTTGCAGTCAAGACAATTCGTTATTATGTTTAATAAAGACCTTCGCTGTTTCTACCCCATGTTTTTCTCTGCTGTAAACTCCTACATATCAAAGGACTCGCCCCAGGGGCGAGCATCTTACCATACCTATTTCCTCCCACATAATAGGTCCCATGTGGCGCAGAGGAACACTGTAACGAAGGGTCTGAGCCTGCTAAGATATTTAACCAGAGCGATCAGTTACACGAATTAGAGCTTTCTGCACCCTGCACCCCACACCCTGCCTGTACACTAATAAATCATATTCAAGCTACTATAAGAGCTCCTTAGTTAACAACAGAATGTGTGGCATATATATTTGGGGCTACCTTGGGCTTACCTAAGTACCCCACTTTCAGGGTGCTGGCCTGGGTAAGCTAGGTAAGCCGGACCTATATAACGATGACAAGCTAGGTGAGTTAGGTTAGTTAGGGTAAAAGTAAAACAGGCGATTATAAACACTATTAGTTAATTATATTAAGTTAGGTAGACTATTACAACCTGCACCCAACACAGGCCTTAAGAGGACTGGCGCGAGTTAAGACAGAATGTATAGTAGGACGCTAACAGGTAAAGGGCGTTCCGAAGACAGCTTGCTAAGCTAGCACTCCTAGACAGGGGGTTTAATATCACTGTAGGTTACTGTCACTATAATGTACAGAGGTAAGTCTGAATAGTAGGATATAAATAAATAATTGAATATTAGCGTGAGGAACTAGAGTCCCTTACAGTAGTTATAGGTATAACTATAGCTATCTATGCTAATTAGACAGGAGGTACTTTATACCTTACTTAGTCCGTTATACTTAATAGTGCACTACGTAATTACGGCTAAGCAGTTAACTGAATGGTGCTTAGTGTTATCAGTTCTTATAGACTACTAAGTATTTTCTTACTGGTTATAGGGGCTTTGGGTCTTTACACCCCTGGCTTAGTGTGCCTAGATAGTATACACTGTCCTCCCGCACTGTTCCTTTTACAGGGGATTTGTCAGGCCACCCCAGCCTAAATAACAGCCTGTAAGGTCGTCACACAATTCCCCCTCTTTAACATTCTTTTCCCATAAAGAATCGTTAAGTTAGTTTCCCTCCTTCTCCACCTTTACTATACCTTCTAACCGCGTTAAAAAGCGTAAAAGACAGAGAAAGTAGGAAAAAGCTCCTTACGATTATCATATCTGTCTTATAAAATCCCTTAACACCTTTAGTTTGCAGATATCTCCTTACATTTATTATTAAACTAAATCCCTGTTATATTAAGTTATAATGTAATTTAACAGCTGTAGTAAGTGTTAATCCGTTAGTATACCTTCTTTATGTAACGTGTTTAGTTACTCTAATAAGTTTATTAAGGGTTTAGTCGATAAGAAAAAGAAGTTAAACACCTTATATGATTAAATAGTTATTAAATATTATAACTCCCTTATAAAGTTACAGCGTGTCGAAACTTAACGGTATGTTATTAAAGTGAAGGTAATAAAGGTGTTTTCTTATAAGGCTGAGGTTTTATCCTTTTAAAAGCGGGTAAAGGTAGCGGACCTGGTCTGGGTGGAGCTGGTTTCCTAGGATTAGGACTCTTTTCTTACAGGTTTTCCTCTTAAGGGGTCACTGTAACCTGTAACGTCTTTTTAACCTAGTTTATAGCTTCTTTCCTCTAATAATAAACTGGCTCTTTTAGCGTAGTGGTAGTGCGCTTACTTTTTAAAGTGAGAGGTTATAGGTTTAACTCTTATAAGAGTCTTCTGTCGCTTTAAATCCTCACCCTTTAGGGCTGGAGGGTCTAAGGTGCCTTTTTTATTATTTTTCTCTTTTTTTTTTTTTTTTTTTTACTAACTTCCTTCCCCGACAGCGCTTGTTCTCGTGGGCACACTTCTCTGCCACGCACCGTTACACTACCACACATATAACTTATGTGGAACTTACTAAGAGCTTTAAAAGCCCAGCCTCCTTATTAAGTTTAAGGTCTTTATAACTCTAGCTACAGGTTCTGATAAATGTCCTTCTATACTTATTAAAGAGTTTCCTGCCGCTTCCCAGGTTCTAAGTCCTATAATAGTCTTACTCTTTAATATAATAGTTTAAATGTTAAGTCTTATCTTATTTCTAGTTCTTATTATTAGCTTTAGTTAGTCTAAATTCTTTCAGTAGAACTCCATAATTAAGTCTAAATATTTAAGATTTTTAACTAATTCTTATAAGTTACTTCTAAAGCTGTAATCTAACCACTTAACAAGATACTCAAACGTATTCTTTCCTTTCCGTAAATTTATAACTTTTTTAACATTATACTTATCCTTATTAATGTTAACCTTAATCTTCTTTTCTAAAGGAACTCCCTTTAAAGTAGGTTTTAAAAGTAAAACGTGGAAAACCTTAATCCGCACCCTTATACTGGTAAGTAAGTTTAGTTTATAATTAAAGGTAGTAACCTTTTTCTTAATTCAGAACAGTTTATACCTTTTAAAGTTAAGCTTTTTACTAAGTTATTTTAAATACAGGTTTTATAAAAAAAGGTAAACGTAATCCCCTTTTTAAAGAGTTAGTCCTTTAACTTATTTACTATTATAATAAAGTCCTTTTTTAAATGTTAGTTACTTAATTTAATATTTATCAGTAAACTTCTTTATTTATTTATATATAAACTTAAATTCGGCTTACAGGTAGTTATATAGCTTTTATATTTAATTTATATATACTGTAGCTTAAGGGGTGTCAGTAAGTGGGCCTTAATAGAGCTTAAGCTCCTTACTGTAATTAGTAAAGAATGGTAACATACCTGTTAACTTAATTAATATTATATTATAAGTTATCTGTACTGTTAGTAATAGCTTAAGTTAATTATCTTATTTAAAGTTAATATAAGCTTAAAGATACGTTATAAGTATTTAATTAACTTACTTTATTTAGCTGTCCGTTTATAAGTAAAATGCTGTTAAAAGCTTACTTTTCACACCTATTCTTTACATTAATCTTTACTAGAACTTTAATATAATTAGCTTATCTTAATCTGTAATAATATTATCTAACTAGAGGTATTATAAAACTACCTCTTTCTTAAAGATATAAGTAAGTTACTTTACAGTTATATCTTTTAAGGTTAGTAGAAAATAAGCCTATTTTATTAATCTGTTAATTACTACGAGAACTTAGTTATAAGTAACTCTTATAACAGGGTCCTTAAACTTTAGGATTCTAATAATAAAATTAAGTAAGATGGAGCTTTATAATACCTGTAGTATAAAGAGTAGTTTAAAAAGTCTATAAGGCTTATAATATTAGTTTTACTTTTAATGGCAGACGTTATAATTATCAACTACTTTTTTAATTAGCTTCTTTATTCTTAGGAAAGTGTACACTTATTAAGCTTATATAAGAATCTTAACCCAGCTTATATATCCTCTAAGTTAAGATTTATAGATTTATTAAACATATTCCTTTTATTTATCTAGGCTGTAAATATATAATTTCTCTTAATATTAAAGCCTTACTTTTAATTTAAGCGTGCTGTTTACACCTTTTAATAGCTGTTCCAGTTAATAATTAGTTTTATTATAATTTAGATATATTAAGCATTCTTTACTATAATCTTATAAATGCTTTAAAAAGTCTCTTAAAGGGTATTTATACTTATAGGTTCCTTCTATTAGCCTTTTTACTTAAAAGTCTTATTATTACTAATAAATGTTATACTTTATTTATCCTGTCCGGAGGACAATTTGTTGTAAGGGTGGTCCAAAAAAAAAAAATTACTATGGGAAATTCAGTCAAAACTGATAAGGAAATTCAACTCGACCTAGGACTGGTCGGT
>Ga0247760_1002584_pt1 | contig 13365 bp, 13 predicted proteins | sample UWRJL171409R4_FD_179936 | JGI IMG/M metagenome (GOLD analysis project Ga0247760, IMG submission 179936) | Plant litter microbial communities from Arlington Agricultural Research Station in Wisconsin, United States - UWRJ-L171-409R-4 | ecosystem: Environmental > Terrestrial > Plant litter >...
AGCCGCCGTCGGAACGGCTTGAAGCGCGACGCGGTCGTAGCGCTTCACCGCGATCGCCGAGGATTCACTTTCGAGCTCCGGTGTTCCGCCGAAACGCAGCAAATAGGCGGACACAGCGAGATCGACCGAATCCACCCCACCCTCGGTCAAACGCGCGGGATTGTACCAGAGCGCGCCGGCGCCATCAGTCGTGGCGGCGACGGCACCAGCGAACATGCTCGCGTCGCCTCCGAGATAATACGTTTCACCGTTGCCCGCGTGCGAGCGCGCCGCGACGCACAGGCTCGCTGCAAAAAAAACTGCCGCCACGACCCGAACCACGACCGGCACGGTACGCCATCGCGCGCGCTCGATCTCGACAAATCTGAGCGCGACGCCGGCTGACGGGGCGTCGCGCGAGCGGACTCGGCAGCATTGCCGGCGCGCGCGTGTTCGGGTAATTTCGCGTGGGCATGATTCGGGTGCTCTTGCTGCTGTTGGGGACCCGGGCAATCCGCCGCTATCGGCCGGCGTTGTTCGCGTTCGGAGCGCTCGTGTCGCTCACGGGCGTCGCGATCTTCATCGACGCAGCGACCGAGGGCTTTCACTTGCCGATCCACCAATTCGGATACCTGGTCTTGCTGGACGCCGCGGTGATGGTGCTCCTCGCATTCAATACCAGCGGCACGCAGCGGCGCCTGATGTACGCGCGATCGGCGCTATTGACCGTGTTCGGCCTACTCATCATCAATGGACGCCACGCGAGTTCGCTGCTGCTGGCGATCGCGCTCGGGCTCGCCCTGCTCGCTGATTCGTGCCTGCGCATCGCGTCGGCGATCGTGCTCAGGTTCCCTTTCTGGAAGCGCTACTTGAGCTTGGGCGTCGCCCAGCTCCTGTTTGCGCTGTTCTTGCTCGAGCCGTACCCCACTCACTATGCGGGCACGACGCACTACGGCATCGGTGCGTGGCTGGCTGTCTCCGGTTTGGTCGTCCTCCATTTGGCGATCGCCATCGGGCGCCTATCGGACAGCGCACTGTTGCCGGCGCTGTTCTCGCGCGGCTGGTTGCCGTTCGTGGATCGTTCCGCGCCGACAGCTCGAGCACGTTCCCCCGCGGAGCGCTTGATCGTTCACGTCTGGACCGCGTACGACACCGCCAATCAACCGCTGAATCGTCCAATCTTGGATCGCTACATCGCGGCGGTCGACGCAAACGGCGTGATCTCCACGGGCCACGCCGCCCTGGAAATCGTGCCCGACGTCTACGTGAGTCACTATCCGGACGTCGAAATCGACCGCAATCCCGAGGAGTTCGCGCGGCTTTTTCGGGCAACGGCCGAGAACGACGTCCCCGGCCGTTTCCTGCCGAGCTACGCCGTCGAATCGGCGAACTGGTGCGAATCGGTCTGGAAAATCACGTTCGATGCCTCGTATGCAGAGATCGACCGCGCGCGTCGCTTTTGGCAGGAGTACAAGAAGGACAATACGTACAACCTGACTCGCCGCAATTGCTCGAGCACGGTCGTGCAAGTCTTGGAGGTCGCGCTCGAGGGCTCGCTGCTGCGCCGCGGCTACGGCACGGGCAACGTGCTGCGTTCCCTGTTCAGCCCAGAGCTTTGGGTCGCAGCTCAGTTACGTCGACGCGCCGAAACGATGGCCTGGACTCCCGGGCTGGCGCTCGACTACGCGCGCGCGCTGTTCGGCGTACTGCATCCGCCACGGGTTGCCTGGTGGACGCTCGCACGCCGTGCGCTCGCGACTCGACACAAGGCGTGCCACCCGCCGACGCTCGCGCCTCGCTCGCCATTCGCGTCGGGCTCGGTGCGGCGCGTCGATCACCCGTGAGCGTCGAACCAATCGTCAGTTCTTACCGAGGCCGAGCGCGACGAAATAGCGCTCGGCCCGGGCGCTAGTTGCATTGCGCGGGCACTAGTTGCACTGCGCGACGGACCAATAGCCCTCGCCGTCGGTCGTGCCCGGCGTATGAGCGCCGCAACCCGCGACCGTGCAGGTGAAGAGCCAGTTCTTGCCTTTGATGCAGCCGGCGGTGTCGACCATGCAGACCGCTTTCACTTTGTTGGTGACGACGTAAGCGTAGGTCGAGCAGTAGTTGGATGCGGTGCTGCATGTGGTGCCGCTCGGTGCGGCGCAACCACCGCCAGAACCGCCCGCGCCCGCACTCGAACCGCCCGCACCGGCTGTGCTGCTGCCTGCGCCGGCTGTGCTGCCGCCTGCGCCGGCGAGCGAGCCACCCGCGCCCGCAGCGTTGCCGCCTGCACCGGCAGCGCTACCGCCCGCACCGGCAGTGCTACCACCGGCACCCGCGAGCGAGCCACCTGCGCCCGCAGCGCTGCCGCCTGCACCCGCAAGCGAGCCACCCGCGCCCGCAGCGCTGCCGCCCGCGCCCGCAAGCGAGCCACCCGCGCCCGCACCCGCGAGCGAGCCGCTCGCACCGGCGGAGCTGCCAGCAACGCCCGCGCTCGAACCACCGGCACCCGCGCCGCTGCCGCCTGCACCCGCAAGCGAACCGCCTGCACCCGCGCTCGAACCACTGGCACCTGCGCTCGAACCACCGGCACCCGCGCCGCTACCGGCAGCGCCTGCGCTCGAACCGCCAGCGCCTGCGCTCCCGCTCGTTCCGACGCTCCCGCTCGAGCCGCCAGCAACGTTACTGCCACCATTGTTGGTGGAGCCTGCTTTGCCGCTCGAACCGCCCGCGGAAGCGCCGGCGCCACCCGCCGGTTCGCTCTGATCCTCACCCGCTGCACAAGCGAGGGGCAAAGCCAGCACAGTCAAGAGCAGCATCGAATGTAAGGGGTAGCGCATAGCGAGTGATGCTAGCACGCATTTCGACTGGAACCGGTTCCGTATCGCGGCTCGCTCGCTCGGTCACTCAGTCGCACGTGCGACCACAGCGGAACCGTGGCACCTCTGCAACGCGCAGCGAGCTCAACCTAAGAGTGGAAGCCAGCGCGCGTGCCATCGCCGAGCGCCTAGGGACACCGTGTGAACTGGCTTATCAAAGTCAGCCGCGTCATGTCCCTGGCGGAACGCTGTCACCGATCGCGTACTCCTGCGGTGCTGGACGCACACTGACGCGGCGTGGAACAACTTTCAGCCACCGGGATCGCGCAGCGGAAGACGCGCCGCGCGACACAGCCCTGCGCCCAATTTTTTCGCGGGAATACCAAACGGCTCGACGCGGGCGGCGCGGGCTCGGCAAAGAGATCGGCGCTTCCTCGGATGTGGACAGTAGGTCGTTTGACGTTCGAGAAACCAGCGCACGCCGACCAACGACTGACTGATTCGTGAAACGCGTGTAGAGCCTTGGTGCGCGTGGAACAGCGCATTCTTCGAGGTGCAATGCTGGGTCGCGATCGCCCCCCTGCAAGCGACCCCGCGAAGCGACACGGGTGGGCAAACGATGGCACTCCGCCGACTGCGATCGCGATAGAACTGGAGACCGTTCAGGATCATGGTCACGCACGTGAAATTCACGCGTGCCCCAAGGCGTGTCGGACACGGCCGTCGCATCGAGCACCGGAAGTTTGCTCTGAAACTCCGCCGAGCGCGGCTACGTCTTCCACCACGAAGCGGTAGGTGGGTCGATCGAAAGGATGGGCGCCAATGCCTTCGCCCCGACAGGCAGCGAGCCGCGCTGCGGGCTCGCGATCGCTCAAACCATCGAGCTAGCCAGGACGCGAGACCAGCACCGCGCCCATGCCAGCGCGTTCGGCCGCGGTGATGCCGAGCAGGCTGTCTTCGAACACTAGGCAATCGGCGGGCGCGACGCCCATGCGCTGGGCCGCGAGCAAGAATAGATCTGGCGCGGGCTTGCCGTGCGCAACTTCTTCGGCGGTGACTACGATGGGGAATAGGTCGCTCACGCCGATCGTGCGCAGGGTTCGGCGCACGGTGACCGCATCGCCACCGGACGCGACGCTGACGGGGCAGCCGGCGCGAGCGCGCTCGCGCGCGAAGGCCACGACTTCGTCGAGCGGCTTCACGCCCACGGCCAGCGCGTCGTACTCGGCGCGCTGCGCTGCGGAGACCAACGCCGGGTCGAGCGTGAGGCCGAACTCCGCGTTGAGTTCGGCGACGGTGAGCTCGATCGTTTTGCCGGCGCGGCTCATGAACAGCTCCCAACCAAAGTCGAACGTCGCGCCGTACTGGCGGAGCGCGGCGATCCATGCCCTTTGATGCAGTGGCATCGAGTCGGCGAGCGTGCCGTCACAATCGAAGATGAAGGCGGAGTAAGCGCGCTCGGGGAGCGAGAAGAGAGCCACGCTACAGACTCACTTTTCCGGCGGGTAAGCGCTCTTCTCCGGGTCCGCGCCTTTGCCCATGGCATGATAGCCCTTGTCCACATAGACGGTGGCACCCGTAATGCCGGTGGCGAGCGAGCTGGACAAGAACGCGGCCACGTTGGCAACTTCGATCGTGGTCAGCTTTTGCTGAATCGGGGCATTCACCTCGTAGTACGCAACCACGTCGTCGATGATGCCGGTGACGCTGGCGGCGCGCGAGGCGTAGGGCCCAGCGGAGATGGTGTTGACCCGGATGCCGTACTCGCGACCGGCTTCGTACGCGAGCACGCGCGTGTCGCTCTCGAGCGCGGCCTTCGCGGCGTGCATGCCGCCGCCGTAGCCGGGGATGACTCGCTCGCTCGCCAAGTAAGTCAAGGACAAGAACGACGCGCCCGGGCGCAGCAGCGGCGCCCAGCGTTGGACCATCGAGACCAGCGAGTAAGCGCTGACTCCGACCGCGGACAGATAACCTGCGCGGCTGGTCTTCAGCAGCGGCAAGTGCACCTCGGGGCCGTTGGCCAAACAATGGATCACGATGTCGAGCGGCTTCTCGCCGAAATCGCTGACCAGGCGCGCGGCGGCGCCGGCAATACTGAAATCCCCCCGGCTCGCGTAGCGCTTGCTCTCGCGTACGCTTGGCGGCGCGTCTTCCAGCGTGTCGTACGCGGCGTCGACCGGGTACACGCGCTCGAACTGGAGCAACGAGCCGTCGGACATGTGACGCGATGCGTCGAGTTTGCCGCGTTCGAGGAGCTTCTCGAAAATGCCCATCGCCGGCGGCCAGGTTCCGGCGACGACGCTTGCGCCCGCTTCCGCGAGCGCTTTGGCGATTGCAAAGCCGAAGCCGCCGTCATCCGCAATTCCGACGACGAACGCGCGGCGTCCAGTCAGGTCGATTTTCAGCACGGCGGGTTTATCTCCGATCTCGTGCGTCAACGCAAGGCCGTGGGAACCCGCTTTTTTCCGGCCCCAAGCCGCGTGATCAGCGAGGCTCCGGGCGGATCCTGTCCAAGCCGAGATTATGCGCGGATGCCGCGGTTCTTGAGGCGATAGGCCATGGCAAGAGCTCGGCCACTGCCACGTACAGGTCGGCCGGAATCACGCGCCCCACCCGCACGCGCTCGGCGAGCGCGCGCGCCAAGGGACGATTTTCGACGCTCGGGATCCCCTCTGCCTTTGCCAGCTTTTTGATCTGCAGCGCAATCTCATCGTAGCCGTTGGTGGTCACGATCGGCGCGCCCTCGTGTTGCTTGTAGCGCAGGGCGACCGCGACGTGCGTCGGGTTGGCGACGATCACGGTGGCCTCCTTCACGCCCTTGCGCAGGCCGCGCTTCATCATCTCGCGCGCACGCGCGCGCTGTCGCTGGCGGATCTGCGGGCTGCCTTCTTGCTGCTGATGTTCGTCCTTCAGCTCCTGACGAGACATTTTAATCGACTGCTCGTGTTGCCACCACGACCAGCCTTAGTCGACGGCCGCGATCAGCCGAGCGCCAGCATGGAGCAAGCGCGACGCTCATCGCGCGCTTTCTTGCGCCTTTCGGGGCTGGCTTCTTCCGTTCTCTCCGTATCGTCGTCGGACATGACTCTCACGATCCGGTCAGCGTGCCTGCACGGCCGTGAGCAAGGTTTCGATCTTGCCCCCGCTACGCGAAACTTCAGCGAGCAATTCGTCGCCCATGTCGGGCAGCACCAGCACCAAGGCACCCGTCGCCATCGTCACGGCAAAAGCCAATCGAGAAGGTCACGGGCATGACCACACTCGTGAACACCTCGCGCAACTTCGAGATGATGAGCAAAGTGATCGAAGCCTTCGGCGAGCTCGACAAGCGCGCCGCCAGCGGCATCATGGGTAAGTAACCTTTAGCAACGCGTCCAAGCGCTAGTGCTTGCGAGCGCCTCGGACCGGCTCGCGCGGCAAGTCGTCCACTCGGATCGCCTTGGGCGGGGCGGGGTCCGGTTCCGCTGCGCTGGCGGCCCTGGCGGGGGTGACGCTCCCGGGAGCCGCGGGCGTCGCCGGAGCTGGCAGCGCGGTCGCGCCCGCCACCGGAATCACGGGCAACGGGTCTTCCGCCCGCGAACGCAGCCAAACGAGCGTGACCACGGTCACCGTCGCAGCCGCGGCCACGAGTAGCCAAACCAGACTGCGCCGGTCGCCCATGATGGCCAGAATCCCCTGCTGCAGTTGAGCCGCGGGCTGCCCTTTCATCACCCGCGGGGCTGAACTCCGCCTCACGGTCGGCTGCCCGGACACCGTAAGCCGCCCCGGCGGCTTTATGTTTCGCACGGTTATGGCGCGTGCGGTGGGCATGGATTGCAGATCTGGAATGGCCAGCCGCACGCCTTGGCTCGTTTCGCGTCCCTCCATCTGCGCGTAGGTGAGTCGCAACACGTGTTGCATGGTCGCCGCGTCCGGAAAGCGGGCGGCCCGGTCGTACGAGAGCGCTTGGTCGATCAAGGCGATCAAGCTGGGGTGCAGGTCAGGGCGCTGTTCAGCGATCGAGCGAGCGGGGCGAGTAGCCGCCAAAGCCAGCGTTTCTTGCGCGTTCTCACCGGCATGCACGAATTTTCCGGTGATCAATGTGTACAAAGTTGCGCCCACCGCCCACAAATCCGTGCGTCCATCGACATCCTGCCAGCGGCCGCGCGCTTGCTCAGGGGCCATGAAAGCCGGGGTGCCGATGGCGCTACCCGCAAGGGTCGTCTGCGGCGTGCTGAGCTCGCGCACGCGGGCAATGCCAAAGTCGAGTACCTTGACCGTCCCATCTCGGGTCAAAAACATGTTTCCGGGCTTGAGATCGCGGTGAACGATGCCCCGGCCGTGCGCTGCCGCGAGCGTATCGAGCAGCTGATCGACCAGCGAGAGCGCCTCATGCGGCGACAAGGATCGATCTTTTCTCCGCCAGCGATGCTCTATGGTCTCGCCATCCAGCAATTCCATGACTAGGAATGCGAGGCCCTCTTCTGTAACGTCGTCGTAGTCGACAGCGACCGCGCCGCGTTGCGCGACGGAATTTGCAATATATCCTTCTCGAAGGAAGCGCTTCCGAATCGCTTCGTCTTGCGATAATTCCGCGTGCAGCATCTTGATCGCAACACGCTTTTTATTGCGATGTGTTGCGGAGTACACCGCCGCCATCCCCCCTACACCCAAGAGTTGATCGAGATGCCATTTTTTCTTGAGGACTGTGCCGATGCGCGCTCTGGCGCTTCGAATGCGCTCGGTCACTTCCTCGAGATGAACCGGCATCGTAGAGAGTGTGCTAACTTAGCACGACCAAAACGAGAGCGTCCGAGCCGAAAGCAGAACCCCGGGTTTCTGGGGTTTTCGCGAGCGGTATCCGGCCTCACCCACGCGGCAACTCGGCTTGACGAGTGTCGCATTCTCGTGAGAGAGGGCAAGCATGGCCTCGGCCAAGCGTGATATCCGAAGCATCATCGATTCGTTTTCCGACGACCTCATTCTGATTGCGCAAGACATCGCTCGCGAGCGAGTCGAACGCGCCGTCTCAGAGTGGCAAGCCAAGAACGAAAAGCTCTTGGCCAAAAAGTCGATCCAAGACGAAAAGGCTCAGCGTCTCGAGGAAAAGGCGCTCAAGAACCAAAGGGCTCTCGAGCGCATCGAACGCGTCGCCGAAAAGCGCCGCGCCCGTGAGGAGCAGAAGGCCGCTGAGCGCGCCCTCCGCCTCGAACAACGGATGATCTCGGACAGCACCGAAAAGCCGGAGAGGAAATCCGGCCGCGGTCGCAAGAGCGGAGGCCTGCTCGGCGAGGGCGCGGCCAAGAAGGAGCCGACGCCTCCCCCGCTGTTCGTTCACAAGCGGAGGCGCGATGGTGAAATCCAACAGCTCAAGCGCGGCGACGAAGAGACGCAGGCGAGCGCGGCGAGCAACGGCGCGAACAGCAATGGCGCGCCTGCGCCGGCCGCGCCGGTCGTCCCCGAGCAACTTCGCCTCGGTCTGTAAGCAGCGCCGCGCTGGCGCCTGACGGTGTTGATGTCGGCGAGCCCCGCGCTGCACCAAAAAGGAGTTCGCATGCGAACTCCTTTTTTCGTGTTCGCGGCGCAGCGCGCCATGAACAGGGCAGTTAGAATCGCGCTGGGCGAGAAGATTCCGTCAGCCTTCGACACCTTTTGCGCATTTGGATCTCGCGTGTGTGTCCGTCTCTGACCTTACGTATTGTGAATGCCCAGTCGCGATTGCTGGGCTACTTACGATCTGATACGGACATTGTGGGAATAGATGTCAATGACCAATAGCCTGCGCTTCAGTGTTCCTGCCTTTTTTCAGCTCGGCGCCGTCGGGGCGGTGTTGCTCTCGGCGACGCCCGCCGTTGCGGCATGGGAGGAGGGTGTGAAGTACGGCGGCAACACGATCATGCACCTGTACACGCCGGCCCAGGTCGACGCCTCACCGGGCATCGTGGTCGCGCTTCACTACTGCAGCGGCAACGCCGGGAGTGCACACTCTTGGTTTCAGGCATTGGCGGACAAGCACGGTTTTTTGATCATCGCGCCCGGCGCTGGCGGCAACTGCTTCGACGCGAGCCCCACGCGCAGCGGCGAGCGAGATGCGATCGCCAAGATGGTCGCGTACGTGGTCGCCCAGAAGAACGCCGACCCGAAGAAGGTGTTCGCAGCCGGCGCGTCATCGGGCGCGTGCATGACTCAAGCGCTGCTCGCCGCGTACCCGGAGGTGTTTGCCGCCGGCTCGGTGCTGGCCGGCGTTCCCGCCGGAGCCTGGACGGGCGGCAACGCCTATGGCTGGAGCACCCCCTCCAAAACCGCGGCACAGTGGGGCGACATCGTGCGCAACGCATCGATGGGATTCAGCGGCACCAGGCCTCGGGTTCAGCTCTGGCACGGTACGGGCGACAGCACGCTCACTTACGCACAGAACTTTCCGGCTGAGGTTCTGCAATGGACGAACGTCCTCAGCGTGGGCGATGCCGATTCCACCAAGAGCAGTTTCAAGGCCCAAGACACCTGGGCTCGGATCTCTTACAAGGACGCTTCAGGGACGGTCGTTTTGGAGACGGACGTCGCTGAAGGCGCGCCCCACGACCTTTCAGGCCGCGGCTTGTGGCCAGACGTGGTTCGCTTCTTCGGTCTGGACGTGGACGGCGGAGGCAGCGGCGGTGCAGGTGGCAGCGGCGGCAGCGGCGTAGGCGGCAGCAGCGGCGCAGCAAGTGGCGGCGGCGGCAAAGCCAATGGCGGTGCCGGAGGCGCGGCCACCAGTGGCGGCTCGGGAGGCACGCTCAGCGTTGCTGGCGGCACCAGCGCGGGCGGCCCGGGCGCGGCTGGTTCGCCCAACAACACCGCTGGCAGCCCCTCTTCCGGCGGCGCGCCCTCGGGCAGCGCAGGAGCGGGCACCGCGGGCGCCAAGCCCGGCGTAGCCGGCTCGGGCACAGGCGGCGGCGGTGGCGCACCCTCCGACGATGGCGGCTGCAGCGTCAGCGTAGGCCGTGACCAGCAGTCTCACGGCGCACTCGTCGGCTTGCTCGTAGCCGGCCTGGCAGCGGTCTTCCGCCGTCGCCGATCCGGTACTTGACCGCCAACGTAGCCTAAGCAGGCGAAGGATTCGCGTCACCCGAGCGGCGGCGACGGAACTCTTGCGGTGTCACGCCCGTCCAGCGGCGGAAGGCGCGATGAAAGGCGCTCGGCTCCGAGTAGCCGAGCAGGAACGCGACCTCGTAGGCGGCAACTCCCGGCTCCGCGACGTAGAGCTCGGCCAGTTCACGGCGGACTCCGTCGAGGAGCTCGGCGAAGGTCGTATTCTCTTCGCGCAGCCGCCGCTGCAGCGTGCGCTCGCTGAGCGAAAGCAGCTTGCCGATCTCCCTCGGGTTCGGCTCACCGCTGCGGAGAGCCTCCGTGATCAGCCGGCGCGCACGTACCGAGACCCTGCCGTCAGCAGGCAGGCGCGCCAAGACCGTGCTCGCGTGCCGCTCGAGGTAATCGAATAGCCCCGGGTGACTGCGAGGCAACGGCTGCTCGAGCAAGCTTCGACGCAGCACGAAGCGCGTTTCTGGCGCCGCGAATCGGACTGGGCAGCCCAGCACACGCGCGCGGTCCGGACCTGGAGGTCGAGGACACTGAAACCAAGCTTCGACCGAGAGCGGCGCGTCTTCTGGTAGGCCGGTGAGCTCCCGGAGCAGCGCTAGGGTGCCAGCGAACGCACAATCGGCGAACTGAACGATGCGCGCGATCCGCGCCGGCCACACCAAGTGATAAGTCACGTGCTCGTCGTCGACGTCGATCTCGGGCGCGAGCGTGTCGCTGACGAGCCGCCGAAAACGGCGAAACATCAGGATCGCCGTCAGCGCGTCGGGCGCATGCACCATCGCGTAGCCGAGCGCGCCGAGCAGCCGAGGCGAAGATTGGGCGCCGAGTCGCAAACCGATGTCACCGCTGCCGGGCGCGGCTGCGAGCATTTCCCAGGCCGTCACGTACGCTTCCAAGGGCAAGAGCGCATCCGGTTCGGCAAAATCGGTCCCTTGCAAGCCGAGTTGCTCGAGCAGCTTCGCGCGCTCGAGTCCGAGTAGCTCACCGGCTTCGATCACCGACCCGACGATCGCAGCGAGCACCAGATCTGCTGGCTTGGCGCCGTCGGCCACTTCTCTGGCGTCGAAGGTCACGGCTCTCGTGGGGCTGAGAACGTAGAAACGAGCCGAGGACCCCGATGTCGATGCGAAAGCTCTTGAAGATCCTGTGTGCCGCGCTCGCGCTCGTTTTGGTCGCAGCCTGCGGGTTGACCGCTTACGCCGTTCACGCGAGCCGGCGCTCGCTCGACGTGCCCTTCCCGAAGATCACCGCCGATCGCTCGCCCGAAGGGCTCGCGCGCGGCGCGGTGATCTTCCACGCGACGTGCGAAGCATGCCATCGCGCTGCGACCGCCGATCGCGCTTCGGGAGCGCCCATCCATGATGCTCCAGAATGGCTCGGGCAGCTTCATTCCGGCAATATTACCTCGGACCGGGCGGCAGGGATCGGTTCAATCAGCGACGCCGTAGCTGCACGCATGATTCGTTATGGCGTCAACCGAAGCGGGCATTGGGCGCCGATGCCCGCCTACGCCATGAGCGACGCGGATTTGGCCGCCGTGCTCGGTTTCCTGCGCGGAGACGACCCGCTGTTTCGACCCGAACCGCGACCGGCGCCGCCGAGCCGACTCAGCGTGGCGGGCAGCGTGGCGTTGTTTCTGGGCGGGGCGCTCACGCCGCCCTCGCGACCGGCGTCGATCGTCGCTCCCGCGCGCGCCCCGAACGAAAGCTACGGACGCTATTTGGCCGAAGGGGTCTATCAGTGTGGCGACTGCCACACTCCGGGCTTCGGCGCAGACAAGCTGCACGGTCCCGACGCCTACGCCGGGGGAGCCGAGCTGAAGAATGCTGCCGGCAAGCTCATTTATTCACCCAACCTGACGCGGGACCTCGAGACCGGCATCGGTCGTTGGAGTCGCGAACAGTTCGCCCTGGCCGTGCGCAGCGGCATTCGTCCGGACAGCACGGCCTTGAGCTATCCGATGCTCCGCTTCCGCGGCGCCGACGAGCTCGAAATCGACGCGCTGTTCGCCTATTTGCGCTCGTTCCCGCCTCGCGCCAATCAGGTCCCAGGCCGGCGCGCCGCGCTCGCTGCGAATGGCGAGGGTGCAAGCAGTCCGGCCGTGCACGCTAGTCCTCAGCGCGCCTTCGAGCAGCTCGGTTGCGTCGCCTGCCACGGCAAGGGTGCCCCCTACGAAGCGAAGCTCCAGCAAGCCTCCAGCAAGCCTGCCGCAGAAGTCGCGCGCTGGATCAGGAACCCGGAGCTCTACCGCCCCGGGACCCTGATGCCCACTTTCGCCAGCGTGCTCGACGAAGGCGCGGCTCTCGAGCTTGCCCTCTGGCTGCAAAAGGGCGCAACCCCGCTGACCGAGTAACGCGGCGGCTTCGGGCGCCGCCGCGCACACGGTGCTTCAGCGGCGGCGGCCGAGCAGGCGCAGCAAGTACAAGAACAGATTGATGAAGTCGAGGTACAGCATCAAGGCGCCTTGCAGCGCGACCTTGCTTTGCTGATCCGGGCTGGTCGACGACGCAGCAAACTCCTTCAATTTCTGCGTGTCGTAGGCCGTCAGCGCCGTAAATACGATCACGCCGACGAAGGTCGTCAGCCAGTACATCATCGGGCTGTTCAAGAAGATGTTCACGATCGACGCGATGATCAGACCGATCAGGCCCATCATGGCGAAGTTGCCGACGCCCGTCAGATCGCGCTTCGTGACGTAACCATAGGCGCTGAGCGCGCCGAACGTCCCTGCCGTAACGAAGAACGTGCTGCCGATCGAGGACGCGGTGTAGACCAAAAAGATCACCGACATCGTGAGGCCGTTGAGCACGGCATAGGCGAAGAAGAACGCGGCTGCGGCGCCCGTGCTGAGCCGCTCGACGACCTTCGAAAACGCCAGCACCATGACGAACTCGGCGATCAACAGCCCGTAGAATACGATCCGGTTGCCCAAGATCATGTTCACGAGTGACTCGCTCGAAGCGACCACCGTCGCGGTCACGCCGGTCGCGAACAAGCCTCCTGCCATATAGGCGTACACCTTGCGAAAGAACGCGCTGCTATCGACGCGCGCAGGTGCGCCGGTCATGTGTTGAGTGTACGGATTGTATGGATTCATCGGAGTTACCTTCCCGAATGGGTGAACGCGCCGCAACTATCCCAGCGCAGCGCGCGCGAAGCAAATCCGCCGGTGGCCGCGCGCGGCCGTGGGCCGGATTCTGTTACGGGCGCAGTAAGCGCGGCAGGGCGATGGCGCCCAGCACGGCGAACGCAGCCACCGGCAGTGAGTGGCCGACCAGCAGGTGCAGCGCGTCCTTCGCCGGACACTGCAGGAACAGAGCCACCCCCGCCCAAGCGCCCGCAGCCGCCCCTAAAGCCGCTGCGCGGTTCACGGGCGCGGCAGGCACAGCGCGACGAAGCGCGATCCCGAACGCGGTGAGCACAATCAAGCCGACCGCCGAGGCGACCAGGGCGCAGGGTAACCCCAGCGGGTGGAGCAGGCGCGCGGCAGCATCCCCCACCGCGGTGCCGAGCGGCGCCACGT
>Ga0247760_1002586_pt1 | contig 13363 bp, 7 predicted proteins | sample UWRJL171409R4_FD_179936 | JGI IMG/M metagenome (GOLD analysis project Ga0247760, IMG submission 179936) | Plant litter microbial communities from Arlington Agricultural Research Station in Wisconsin, United States - UWRJ-L171-409R-4 | ecosystem: Environmental > Terrestrial > Plant litter >...
GTGCTGCCTGGCCAAGTTCCACAGGCCCCGTACCACCCTGTCGGCCACTGCCCGATGGGCCCGCCGCGACGCTTGAGACGGGCTTCTTCTTCCGTTCTTCCTCTTGAAGGCTCAGCTTGAGAGCCATCTGTAGCTCCTCCTCCTCTTTTTGCCTGTCCAAATCTGTAAGGTTGTTCTTCTGCGGGGCGCTCGGGGGCTGTAGGCTAGGGTTCGTTTGCTTGAGGCGGAAGTAAGCGTCGTACATGACGCCCAGGTCGGGATCTGACTTGAACATGTCCGACCACTCCTTCATGCGTTCAAGAATCTTGGCCTTGACTTGGTTGTGCGTGTTGCGATCATTTGCCAGCTTGAGAAGGGCATCGGTAAATGCGCGGCTCGACAGTTCTCGGTGCATGGCCTTGCCGCAATTTTGAGAGAGGGCGTTGGCAACCTATTGACAAACAAAAAGCATGAGCACACCGACCCAACCTAGCAGTCGATAAATCCTTCCGGAAAAGCTGGCCAACTTACCTCGAGTGTATACAGCTGGACATTGGCATTCCGATGAGCCAGCCGTTTGATCATGCTCTGAACCGCCTCTTTGGAGCCGTTGGCATCTCTCTCCACACGGTCGCATACTTCCATAATCTTCCCCCAGTCCTCCGACGTGAGGTTCTCATCCGTGGCTTTGTCTGCAGCACACAATCTTGTTAGCGAGGCCGCGCGCAACCTGGTCCATGACCTTCTGATCAGAACATACTGATGGCCTCATCGTAGGGCCCCACCGCCGCTGCTCGAAACATGGCGAGAGCTGTTTGTGTGTTCCTCACGCTATAGTTTCGTTATGTCGTTGATAAATTCGTCGACGAGCAAGATGTTGTTGTAGTCACCCTTTCGTTTCGGGCCGTGGCGATGGGAGGTAAATGGACCGTCCAATCCGCTTTCCCCTCGGCTGCGTCGATTCCAATGAGCGCCTCTGAGCGAGCGAGCGCTAGAAAGAAGATGGTTGTTACGCACGATACGTCTATGTTAGGGTTGTTGTAGGGAGGGGGGAAAGGTAAAATCAAGGTTCGTGGCTCGGGTATGTCGTTTGCGACCGAGACAAAATCGTAACAGCGGGCTGGTGGATGACGATCGAAGGTTCAGGCAGTTGGTTGTGAGTGATGAGGTGAGTGGGCACAAGTGGGACAGTTAGCTCTGGAACCAGGCAGCCTATGACTGCTGGCCCCGCATCGTCAACCCTGAGGCTCGGCCCAGCTCTTACGCTCCGAGTCCGCCTCCATTGCGTATGCAGCTTGCGCAGCCACAAGACAAGACTATCCAGCCTACGAGTCTGGCAACGACGACAATTGGCAAATATTTTCGCCCAGGCGAAGCATTTCCGTACTTAGCCACTTTTTTGTTCTCTTTCTTTTCTTCTTATTCTTTCGTTTCCAGCGCTCTAGCCATTGAAACACATCATCTGATGTCACTCGGCAAAGCAAACCCCGCGAGCGATTAGCAGGCAAAAAACTTGGGAAAGCTGTGGCCAAGCATCCGCCAAGGCACAAAGACACCAGGTTAGACACTTCATAGACGCTCGAATTGAACCTAGATAGGTACTCATACTTCGTAACCCTGATCCGAACCATTGCCACCATGTTCATCTTTATCGCATCTGCGCCCCCTCGGAGGGCAAAACAGCCAGCCAAACTTATGTTCGCGAGGACTCCAGAGAAGCCATCCAGGAGACGAGTGTCTGAAAAAGTTCCGAGCATTGATCGTTGCGCAACATGGAATTTGGCGGGAGGAGGCAACTTTAATAGGCTGGCGTCATTAGACTTCAGGCCCTAAAATATTGTGAGATGGGAATTTGTTCCGTATTTGAATGGCTGGAGAGCTGTCTACGGAGACGTCCCGTGAAGCCCCGAGTTTACGTTCGGGTGCTTCATGACTGGGAAAAAGCCCTTTCAATTCTTCCTCGGGCGGTCTCTGAGGGCTTGTAAAGTACCGTGCGAACACATCATTCAGGGGTCTCACCGCAGATTCCATGATGAATGTAAATCCGTTTTAGCACAGCTATGATATGATCAATCTATTCCCGGTCCCATCCTGTGCCGTGCAAGATTCTAATACAAATCGAATACACTGCGTCGGGGATATCCAGAAGCTGCTTTCTCACCATTCGCTTGTCGAAAATCACTGACCTTCCTAGTCCCCTCAAAGTTCTTTCCTCGCCTGACCCCTTTCCTAACCCATCCCATGAGTCCTATGTACACAACGCCAAACAAATCCAGATCAAACGAGATGTTAGTGCTTCAGAACCATTACCACCCCCGTTTTGAAAGGCCCCTAGGTTCGTACCCCCCCCTTTCAGAGCCACCAGCACTCCCACCGACACTGCCACCACCTCGCCCTTCTTCTATGCTCCTCCTAGACGGCCTCTCCAACTCGGACATTGCAAAGAGTAAGGGCTCGTCATCCGCACCCTCTTCACCGCCCGCACCAGGTCGCCCAAGACTAACCCCAAACCGTCCACCCGAGAACGACCCTCGGCTACTGTGTGGCGGCGTAGGCCGATTTCTTCCCACATATCGCACGCTGCGGAATGGTGTTCCCGAAAGTAGACTTGGTGAGGCGGAAGTTGACTCCTTGTTATCACGGTCAGCGGATGCTGACTGAGGCCCAGTAGCCCGTATATCCGCGGCCGGCTGCAGGCCAAGTGAGGCATCCGAGTTCCCACCCTCGTCCCTCTGGAATGCCAATAGCGTGCTTAGAGTAGGCGCTTCGCGGTCGGAGGCACCCAAGCTCATGCTCCGCTGTGCTAGGTCCGAATCGTCTTCTCCGGCCGAACGACGTTGTTGCGCCACTGAGCTCGATCGCCTATTGGCATCGGCCGTATGGAGTAGTCTGGGGGATAGGGGAATGTCAATAGCAGTAGTCCCCCCTTGGCTGACCGGGGTGTCATCTTCCCCTTCTTCCTCCGTCGTAACAACGGAATTCCTAGGCTGGCGGCGCGGGGCTTGGCCTTGATAGTCGATGATCGAGTTTTCGCTCAAACGAGATGGAATGGCTGGAGTATGTGGAGTGTGTGGGGAGAGCGGTTTGCCCGGCGATGATGACGCCGACACCGATGCCGGGTTGACCATCGCCGGCACATTTGCGAGCTGGCGACTAGATGTGCTTGAAGACCTATGAAGGTGCGAAGATGAAGCCATTGACTCAGTAAGCGCATTGTTGCTTTCTCGCATCATCTGGAACTTGGTCAATTGCGCCGCAGTCTTACGGGATGCCGAAGATTCCCCTTTCTTGTTGGGCTCAAAGCTCTGCAACGTCTTTCGCCCGTCAAGCATCTTTAGGAACTCGGAGATGTTGTCGTCGTCGGTCGCAAACGAGCCAGAACTCGCTGCCCCGGCCTCGGCAAGGAGGCCTGACCCAGGCTGTGCCGATGAGGAAAGAGACTGCTTTCCGCTGCTCCCCTGATCATCATCAGCCTTGCTCTGACCTCCGAACGACGGCCGTCCCCGTCGATGCGTAAAGCTGCTACTATAACGATTCGTAGGCTTTGGCGAACCTGTCGTTTGGGGCACATCCTGGGGCACCGCAGGAGGGCCACCTCGCAGAGACGACGCCATTCCTGCAGTCAACGAGGATCGTGTTCCCGGCCGCGATGCCGTGCCGCCGAGTGTGGATGGTCGCGAGTACGACTGAGGAGAAGGTGGCACCTCTCCATCTCCCACCTTGGGCGAGCCGGAGAGTGAGCCGGCCTTGAATGGTTGGAACGACACAGACGGCCTCCTACCCGTTCCGTCTGCATTTCGCAAGGAAGGTCGGCCTCCCGCCCCCCGGATCGGGAGGGAGAATGAGGGCTCTGGCTGATCCACGCTTGCTGCCGCTGACCCGACTGGCGAGTCGGTATCGGATCCTATGGGCCGCACTGCCTTGAGGGCAGAGATAGGGCTGGTGCCTAGGGCACCCGCGCCGTGAAACGTTGATAAACTACCGTAGGTCTGCTGGGGCTCCTGTGCGCCGCGAATCTGGCGCCTGGATGGCAGGGAGCCAGGCTCCGCAAATGAATCTGCGCGGACATGGTGGTCCCGCCGCTGCTTGATCGATGGCTGGAAAAAGTTCTCATCCACTCCCATAAACCGTGAACTCAACAGGGATTCCGCATCATCAACGCGGAAGGAGCAATCATTTCGGTAGCTAACCGAAGCATAGAAACGGCCCACGGGGACCTCAAGATCCCCAAAAACGTAGTCTGTTACGACCTCCCTTCCGTCGTAGAGGGGTTGTCGAAGAGGGTCGGTATTGGTAACATCAGGCTCGGCTGCTAGGATGCGGCACTTAACTTGGAGTGCTGGGTGGGTGCCTTTGCCCAGCGTCTGTTGGGAGTACTTCCAGCAAGGCATAATGCGAGTTGCAAGGAAGAGTGAGCGGAAATAGACTATACTCCGCTTGTAAATCGTGGGCAGATTGGGGCCGAACTCTTGGTTGTCAACAATGGGCAAGCACTTCAGCTCGACCCGCCATCTCTCTAGCACGACCTCGGCGCTTTGATTCCGCTGCTGATTCTGCCTGCGAATGTCCTCGCTCGAGGACTCGGACGACTTGAGAGCCTCGAGAACATCCCACCTCTTCCCGCGCTCATCTACTATAACCAGACTCTGACTGCTTGATAAACCAGATGCATCTAGGTATGTTTCGATAATCATTGGCGGTGGTCTGTTCTCGAAGCTCCCAGAGTTTTTGAACACGCGGAGATCTTCTCGGAACTCCTCGATCTCGTCCGTCTCGATTTGGAACTGCAGCCTGCTGTTAGACTCTTGCTCCGATTCTGCCTCAATCCACCCAAATCGGCTTACCCATTTGTTCTTCCTCCCATCCTTGCGGAGGTTAAGTCGTGATTGTAAGATCAACTGTGCTGCTTTGACGTAGAAATTCTGCAAACAAACCCCCAGTCAGTCAGCCTGACGCTTCGATTGCAGGCATGGGGAGTGAACCGCTGCACACCTGTATAATCTGATCGAGCTTCTTCACCGATTCCCGACTCGGCCCGGTACCTCCATCTCCACTATCCGGACCAGGAGCGCCCTCCTGGCCGACCGCCTCGGAACCGGCGCGAGATCGCGAGGCCGAGCCTGTGGCTTCTCTCTGGTTATTGGTCCTCGTGGGGTTGGTCTGGGGGGATGATGCAGGGGACGATACCCTCGGAGGGTGTCGCGATTGTTGGTGCATTGTGGCTGCGACTGGATGCAGCGTCGAGGAGGGGGGAACGAGGACGAAGGCGCGAACGTTTACATCGGTGCCAAGTCGGCTCGCAAGATAGGTAAATGCTTCTTTCGAACTTGTTGTATTGATGATGGGCAGAGACAAGGCGCCTCGTGAGGGAAAACAATAGGCCACGGTCAAGTAAACCTAGGTTTCTGCCTCAGGGAGGCCGTCGAGGACGGCCGAGGGAGCGCACGGGTAGGATCGTGGATTTTTATGATGCTGCGTCAGGTGGGAGATTCTGTCTAGGCCAGCGGACCTTTGCATCCATTATTTGGGTCGCGGGTGCACAGGGAAGGAAAGAACAGAAACCATAGGGGGAAAGGCTCGGCGTCGTATTGATGTTTCCCAAGGCTGCCTGTGGAGGGGAAGGGTCCGTCCTGCGGTCGGTGTTGTTGTCGGGGGCCTACGGCCGATTGAGGGTTTGAGAGAGCTGCTTCCAATCTGGTTGGCGGTGACGAGTGCCAGACCCCCAAGGCAGACGAGTGACTGTCTGGAAAGGCTCTAACCAGGCTAGCCCTGGCGGTTTTAGCGGAGGCCAAAGCGATGTGGCTGCGCGCGTACCAAGCCCTAGGAACTCCGTACTGTGGCAGTTCACCTCGCACCCAAAACTACCTAGACCAGCTCACTTCTAGGGTGCATGCATGCACTGTGCGTGTGCTCTTGCTCGGATGTGCTGCGCGACCTCTGCGCAGCGGGTAGTTAATGGTAGATGGGTGCGCCTGAGCACGACAGAATCGACGGGGGGCCCAAAGCGATGTCGGAGCAGCTGGTGAAGTCAGAAAGGGGTAAGGTCAAGGGGTTCTCCCCATCAACCAAGGCTGGCGACAGCTGTTGGCGGCCGTTTTGGATCCACGAGGCCAATGGGACATTCCAGGTTGCCTCGTGACGGCGGAGCTATCTCTGTCATCAATCAAGGTTGTCCGAGATAGCCGTGCAGATTGGCAACTTGACGAGATAGGCCAGATGCCGATGTTTCGTTGCGTCAAACACACGCACACAGACACAGTGCCTCCACAGTTTAAGTTTGGTGGCTGGAATGGATCCGCAGCCCGCTCGCCCTGTCTGACTGCCACGCCGGAGTTGAGTGGAAGCCTAGAAAGCGCACTCGCACACTGCAGTTTGTGTGCGCAAGCAACAGCCACAAGGATATCGCCGAGAAAATAAACTGTAAAAAAAAACCCGAAGAGGCTGGCAGCGAAAATAAAACCAACCAGTGTCGTATCACAGAAAGTGCCGTCCCCCCTTTCTGCCTGCTGCTCTGCTGGTACCCCGATTTTCAAGCTTCTCACCAGTCTGCTCACTTGCACAGCTTCACCCCTTGAGGCCAAGCACTTGGACGGGACGGATCAGCCCCCGACCCGAACGGGAGCGCATGCCGACCCGCTGCCTGAGATGCAGCACGGCGTGGAACAGCAACAGCAGAAACAGACTCCCGGCGACAGAAAAGACGTAGTAGAAGAATAAAACCATTGGTCGAGGGAGGTATGTAGGTAGGGTAGGTGCGGATAGCTGCCTTTTTGCCCACAAGCGTGGAACCTGAAAAACGAGGCTGTCGATGAAAAGGTAATCGGAAGTTTGAGGTTGTTCGTCAAAACTGGTCTCTCGGATCGGTTTGCTGCAGGATGACCACCAAAGGTTACGATAAGTCGAGATCCAGGTTGGTGAATGGAACATTGGCTATGCATATTAATATCTCAACTTTCCAGCCCATTGGGCATCGTGCCAACAGTCGATCCACGTGGACGGGCAAGAGAACCTCAGTCTCAGCATTGAGGTCGGTCGTAGGGGAGAGTACCCGGCGATTACCTCCTCATCCGCTTCGGGCGCGATCGTGGCCGTATCACAGCCCGCCACATGAACGCTAGGATATATTATAGACAGTTGTGCACGGTTCAAACGCTTGAAGAGTGTTCGCGCCAGACTGTGCAGTTTGGCGGGCGACTGTCTGTCGAATTCAGCAGGGTATTTTTCTCCAGTGCCTGTGAAAAGAAACCCCAAGAAAAAAGCCGAAGAACATGCGCCATGTCACCCGTAATTGCAAGTCGTTAGCTCGAAATTTGAAGGCATTTACTTCAAATTCCAGAGTGTAGATATCTTTTGCTTGACACACTTTGCAAAGTATGAGACCTTTGTTAACTACGTCCTATCAAGTCCCACGGATTTCGGGGGTTGAACCGTACTGCACAATTGATGACCCCCAGACCAAGCTCGTGACCCAATCAAGTCCCCCTATATCAGCCCCTGCTGGGCCCTCCGCGATGTGCACCAGCCGGTGTACCCTTGGCTCGACCCTTCTTTCCTCGCCCTCGAACCCCAGTCCCTGTTGCCGGACCTTCCTCTCCGACATCTGCCACACCTCCCCCCGGCCCGGACCCGCCATGCACACCCCCTCTCGGCTTCCCGCTCCTACCTCTCCGGGGCCCACTCTTCTTGGCCCCGCTGTTTTCCCTCTCCTCCCTCTCCCGTTCCCTCGCCACCCGCCTCGCTTCTTCATCTTGCGTCCGCCGGCTCTCGGCATCCCACCACTCCTGGAAAGCCTGCTCTTGCTGGATCTCCTGCAGCGAGCGCTTGGCAACAGCCTCGCGCACGACCTCCTTGTCGCGTTTCTGCTCGCCGATTATGTCTACCATACTGACGCCCAGAAGTGGCTCTGCCTTGGGTGCTGCCGGGAGATAAATCTTCGAGTGTGGTACCAACGGCTTCGCTTGCTGCTCGGCTGGTCTTGGTGTGTTGGCACTTGCACTTGCAGTTGTCGGGTCAGGCTTCGGCAATGGTCGAGAAGCAGAGGTAGTGACGGTGGAGCTGCTCGCCGTGCGTTGGCCCGCAAATCGCGTATCAGGCGATGCAGTTCGGCGGTGGAGAGGAATAGGCCTCGCTTGGGCAGCAATCAAGGGAGACGCAGGAGCGGGGCTGCTCTGTGTTGGCTGCGGTTGGTTTGAACTGGTTCTCTTGGACATGGCGAGCTTCCAGGGTGAGGTCGAAACATCGTTGGGGGATTTATCCCATGCTCTCTTGGGCGTGAGGCTAGTTGCGAACGCCTCCTGAACTGCTTGAGCCTGTTGCTGCTGCTGGCGCTTCTTTTCCTTCTGTGACAACTTGGGCTGCGTAAACTTTGTTGCTGTCTCTTTGGATTTTTGTGCGGCGAGTCCTGCTGATAATGCTGATGTCCTCGTATTTTCGGACTTAATTATGTCGCGGAGATCCAGTTTAGCAGAAGGCAAGGCTGGCTGTTTCCAGGGCGTTCCACCTTTGGCATGAAGCGGCGAGAAACTTTCCTCGCCGGGACGGATCGGGGCCTTTTCAAGGGCTCTGGGGGTAAAAGGTTCGGCGATGGCTCCAAGTATGCCACCAAAACTCTTCATTGAGCTCTCCAAAGCTGGCAGCTGATCAGCCTCCCGGCCTGCAGCAGGGTGTTTTGCTGGCTTAGTGGCCGGACTAGGCGTAGGAGACACACCATCTTCTTCTTCGTCCATATCAAAGATCATGTCAGTCTGTGACTTCCTCGGTTTAAGGCTAGGGCTGAACGGTTCGTTTTTCGTGGTCCGAGCAGCTTTCCTAGTTTTATCAGGAGAGGACGTGGCTGGCGAAACGTCATCGAAGCTGCCAACTCGCATCTTGATCGCCGGGTGCATTTTTCTTTCTTCCTCTTTCTGTGACTTGTAAGCCATCTCTTTGACTCTCGTCTGCCTCTCTTCCTCAATATCTTGAGTGAGCTCTGGGTGATTCTCATGGAGGACCAGCTCGGCGCGGCCACTCTTTGCAAATGGAAGCTGGGCCAGCTGATTGGCGCGAACTACTTCGTCAAGTTCGAGTATTAGAACCTCATCAAGTTCATCTAGAAGGTGATTTTCGAGCATGGCTTCTAACTGCAAGCATATGTACTCGAGCCCCGCGTCTTTAAACTCTGTAATGGAACAGGGGCTGATGGCGTTCAGAAGATGAGATATGTTGCGAATATCGGCAAACCGAGCCATGATCTTCTGGCAGATTTGTGATAACCTGTCGAGCATGAGGTAGTTCGCATTCGACATCACTTGCATGACCAAATCAAGAAAGTCGTCGAGGGAGTCGCATATCGCTGTATCAAAAAGCTCTTCTCCGTAGTCACCGTACAGATACCGTAAAACGTACTTGAACGCTTCAGGTTCCATATGATCCAAATCAATGCTGATCTTGCCGGGCGACCCTGTTGAAGCGTCTTGTGCGTCTCGGCGGCCGGCGAGCCACCTGCCCTTGGAACGCCCGTGGAAAAGCCCTTCAAACCATGGACACCTTTGACAAACAAGCTCGCTGTGCACAGAGACCTCGGCGCCATCAAGGACAAGTGTAGTGTCGGTGTCCTCAAAGAAAACCCGGTCCCTGGTCGCCAGTCTGAAATCTTCGTTCATACAACGAGCTGGCGGGGCATGAAGACGAGCGGCTGCCTCTAGACTGTTCATGTTGAGGCGAGTGGCTAGCTTCATCACCTCTAGCCGTACCTGGCGACACCTGTAGGACATCGCGGAAGACTGACTAGAGAAATCCCACAGGGGAATGACCTTGTCCTCGTAAATGAATAGGACGAGGTTAAGAAGTGAAATCGTGTCCAAGCCTTGGAATGCGACCACGGTCTTCCCACCGACTCTGCTGATGGCAAATGTCTCATTTTGTTCGCATGAGCCTTTTTTACGGAATCGCGCCAGGGCAGTTCGTAGAACAGAGCTCCTACCGGATAGCAACCAGCCGTGGACAGGGACCAAGAGGTCCGGCTCGGACGAGGAACAGACCGCCGCGTCCAATTGGCTGTGACTGTAGCCCCATGCTATTAAGTGCTGCTTCAAGTCCTCTTCTAATGTTGCAGATCTGAGAACTTCGCGAGCGATTGGGTCAAGTCGCTCAAATCTAGCCTTGACGGAACCTGTGCCCCAATATCCTTGATCTTTGTCCAATTCAGGTCGCGAAGCTTCGAACCTCTTGAGGCAGTTCAAGGCGGCGATGTTCTCCCAGAGTGAAGGGCCGTCGACGCGTGGCTCGTTCCGCATCACATCACAATCTTGGCGAACGGCAGCGAATGTGCCAGACGAAGCACGAACCGCTGAAGCCCGGGTGATCAACGGTACTCTCTGGAATTTGAAGTCCCTCTTCTTGGGATCGCCTATGGCAAACTGGGCATCTTTTGTTTTGGCCCGCTTCACCTTTTTCCATACTGAACCGGAGCGAGTGCTGATAATAACGGAGCCTTGGTCGTCTACCGCGACGGATTTGACTCCGTCGTTACCAGACCGCCAAATGCATTGTGGTGTGGTTACCGCGCTCTTCAGCTTGGAAGGGTTTGTGGTTGATGAATATGACGTGGTGGCATTCGTCTCAATCTTGTGATCCAGATTCGATGTAAACAGGCTGCCAGACTCGTTGAGAATCGCGATTGTCTCCCCACCAGCGGCTATTTGCGCAATTCGCGGAGACTCTACTCGATACGGCCCGAGAAGGTGGTTGTGTGAGTAGGCGAACTTCACAATGTGATAGCCGTACCCGGTAAATACCCAGACGATGTTGCTCTGAAGCAAAACAATCGTAGCTTTGTCGACAGCCGCAACGGCAGCAATCGGAGCAGAAAAGAGGGAGGCCGCAACTTTCCTAGGACTTCGCTGATATTCGAGAGACCTCGAGTCGGCGTCCATGAGGGCTAGCTGACCAACATTCTTCCCCCAACAGTAAAGCGAGGACCCTGTATGAGCCACAGAGTGGATGGAGGAAGCGGCGACTCCAAGAATGACTTCCTTCTTCAACGGCCCAAAAACCTGACGCGGCACGGTGCTGGCGGGATCCTCGTCTTTCTTGGGAGGGTCGGGCAGAGCATATCCCAGTTGGCCGTCTGCGTTGTTACCCCAGGTCCACAGCGAGCCAGTGCTGTCAACAGCCATTGTGTGGTTTTGCCCGAGCGCTACCTGGGTGATTTGCCTATCCCCTAGCGGTCCCAAGACCGGTGTGTAAGTGAAACGGGTGTTCTCGTCGCCGAGTCCCAGACGCCCTCCGCGGCCAATGCCACACATATAGAGGTTCGAAACGGGGTCGGTCGTCAGAACTGCACTATGCATTTTTGACAAGACGACGTCTCGGATCAGTAACGGCCTATTTACCACCAAAGTAGGAATTTTAGCGAGATCCTGGGAGGCAGGTCCTTCCAGACCGGATTTTTCGAGATACTCATTGTGAAACCTTACTAGAAGGTGGTCTGGCCGCTTGATGTAAACGCGCTCCGGAAACTGCCGATCATCTTCGTCATTGAACCCCAGGCAGAGATTTCTGTTACTGCCAAAGGCATACAGATCCTCCCCAATTGCGCCAAGGTCCACAGCACCCCTGAACCGCAGTCAGAACCCAAAACGACACAGAACATGTGCGCGCCTGGCAACTTACGACACGCCCTCCTTCACACTACCTTCCTCACTGTCCGAGTCAGTCCCATCCTTGCTGAGGCCCAGCGAGACATTCAAATCGCGCCTTCCAATGGTGGAGTTGTAAAGATCGAAAGGACTCTTGCCCTCGTGGTCCTTGGTCTTGATCAGTTGGCCGACTCGACGGATGGACGCAGTGTGGCCTGTCAAGTCCTTCCGCTCCTTTTCCAAGAGAAGCCTCGCAATGGAAATGTTTCCCGCATACAACGCCCGATGGAGGGCATTCCAGCCACTCTCGGGATCTTGTACATATATGTCGATTGCCGGATGGGCGAGCAGCGCTTCGACGTACGCGATGGCATTTTCCGACGCAGAGGCGGCTGCGCGAAGTAGGATGGTGAGACCGACGGCATCACGACTGTTGACCTCGTTTCGACCAAGACTACCAGCTCCGTGCCTGGTATTTCCATGACCGCTCCCCAACCCTACTGTCTTGCGCGTCCTCGCCGCGTGAGGAGAGGTGCCTATTCCACCAGGGGTGGTGGTCAAGCCTGTGCCTAAGCTTGGACTTTTCGCAGCATTTTGGGCGCCGGATGTCGCCGGGGATAGAAGTCGTCGAAATCGGTCGACGTCGTCTTCCCAGTAGGATTTCCACAAGAGGTGAGTCATTAGCCGAAAAAGCCACAGATTGTCCCTTCAGCGCGCTCCGGATGCACCTCGCTGTGAGTCTCGATGGATCACGGCCTTTTTAAAGGTGCAAGAAGGACGCGCGGACACTTTCCCCCGCTGGATTCTTAAATCCGCGACACGGAGGGCGCCTGGCTGGACTCAATGATGGTGCGGAATTTGTTCGTGCAAGATTTGTGGGTGGCAAGGTTCAAGTTGCGGCGCAATCGGCTTATCGGTGTCTGGGGCGAACAGATCGAGTGCAGAGATACAGCTACTTCGGAACAATAGGAGATGATGATCTTGATCAGGTTTCAGGTGGGAGTCCTCGCTCCGCAGGTGGCCAGAAAGTTGTTTGTTGAGTAGAGGATCGAGCGAGTTGAAGCGCGTTGATGAGGAAGTGGAATCTAAGTTTCTTGCTGGGGATAGCTTGCTACAGATAACCCCGCGCCGGCGATAGCTTGCCCTGGTCTGGGCTTACACCTGGGTAGCCAATCAGGAGCGGGAATGGCTGCTCATGCTTCCCAGCCCATTTCCGATGAAATGCGGGTCGACATGAACGAAGATTTCTGTGGATCAATTTGGCAATGGCAGGCTGCCCTGCCGGTTGGTGATGTGTGCGGTGGTGGAAGCGGCAGATCCCTCGGCGCCGGGCTTGGAGCTCTCAATTAGCTGGGTACGAAGTACCCCACCTAAACGGTAGCCCATGGGCCGTGGTTGTCTTCAAAGACGCCCAACCAAGGCTGTGAAGGCGCCCATGATGCAAGTTCCCGTCCAGATCATGCAGTGTTACTTGGCCTGATTTGGAGACGATTGACCCCAACTATGTCTCATCGGATTGCGCACATCCCACATGTAGATAACAATCCGTATCCCCGCCTTACGAGGGATTTTGCCCCAGCTTTGATTGGCGCTAGGATGAAAGCTCCGATGCCGCTGGCACTGGGGTCACTCGTTTCAAGCGTGGCGGGCAGAACAGGAAGCCATGTGGGGCGCCAATTCAGGTACCAAACCAGTCGTCTTTCCCTTTCGGAAGACACGCGCTTCAATGCGGTGACGACAGCGCAACTTTTTTTTTCATCCCTTGC
>Ga0247760_1002587_pt1 | contig 13360 bp, 13 predicted proteins | sample UWRJL171409R4_FD_179936 | JGI IMG/M metagenome (GOLD analysis project Ga0247760, IMG submission 179936) | Plant litter microbial communities from Arlington Agricultural Research Station in Wisconsin, United States - UWRJ-L171-409R-4 | ecosystem: Environmental > Terrestrial > Plant litter >...
CTTAGCTTCTCGGTGTTCCAGAGGCGCGACCGCACCATGGTTGCAACGTTCTATAGCTGAAACGGCGGGCAGTGGTGTGGAGCGCACCACTGGGCGGGCAGAATCAATAATCTGCGCTATCTACACCGTTCTTTTGCTGTTGTTCGATACCCAGTGGTTTGCCGAGGTCTGGAGCAATTGTGGACTTGTCTTTTTAACATTCCAGTTGACCGAGGGCCTATGACGTGGGTCTCTTGGTACGGATCCGGGGTCTGTGGGATCAGTGGCGCCCCACATCCCCGCAAATGTCCCGAGAGGCCGACGCCGAACAAGCTCCCTACAGCGGTGATGATTCAAAAGATAGTTGTTCCCGCATGTCTCCGGTCGGGAAACTCGCATTTTCTTCCAGCTTATCGAGCACCTACTCTGTTAATACCGACTTAGTATCCTTACCGTGACTAGCGTGTTTTCGGCCATCCTCCTTTTCTTTTTTTTGCTCCGCTCGGTAAACTGAGCTGGATTGGAGGCGACTGAACGAAACTGAACCAGAGAGACGAGGAGGACCTGTGACGACACGGCCACGCATAGGTACCAATTGGTGGATTTCATGGTCGCTTGGAAAGCTTGCCTGCTCCAGAATTGTGCTGGAAGGGAAAGGAACAGAAGGGAGATACATACGCCATGGCGCAGGGAAATGGGGCGTTGACGGGCGCTGAGGTCGCAAAACATAACAGCTCAAAGGATTGCTGGGTTATTGTTCATGTGCGTTCCGCTATTTCCCTCGAACTTGGGAATGAGGCCTCGGATACGTCGGATCGTTATGCTGATACGTATGCTGTGTTGTATAGGGGAGGGCATATGATGTCACCGAGTTCTTGCCAGGTCGGTGGTTACTTTCTTCTCCCCTTGGGGTTGCAGGTTGAAGGTGCTGACCGACTGAGTAGAACATCCCGGGGGGGTGAAGATTATCCTCAAGTATGCGGGGAAGGACGCGACAGAGGAGTTCGAGCCTATCCATCCGCCAGACACGCTGGAGAAGTACCTCGATAAGTCGAAGCACTTGGGACCCGTCGATATGACCACAGTGGCCAAGGAGAAGGAACAAGGGTCGCCTGACGAGCAAGAGCGCCAGAAGCGCATCCTAGAGATGCCGCTACTCGAGCAGTGTTATAATCTGATGGACTTTGAGGCTGTCGCGCGCAGGGTCATGAAGAAGGGTGCCTGGGGGTACTACTCGAGTGCTGCGGATGATGAGATTGTGAGTTGCTTTCTTCTCTGGCGAGAGGAGAGGAGGCGGTTGAGCTGACTCTGGCAGACGTTACGCGAGAACCACGGGGCATTCCACCGCATCTGGTTCCGGCCCAGGATTCTTGTTGATGTTGAGAAGGTTGATTTCAGCACGACAATGCTGGGCACCAAGGTGGACATTCCGTTCTATGTGACGGCCACGGCGCTCGGCAAGCTTGGGCATGTCGAGGGCGAGGTGGTGCTTACGCGGGCGGCGCACAAGCACAACGTGGTCCAAATGATCCCAACCCTGGCGTCGTGCTCCTTCGACGAGATTGTGGACGCAGCCGGGCCTGGTCAGGTGCAGTGGTTGCAGCTGTACGTCAACAAGGACCGCGCCATCACGCAGCGCATCGTCGAGCATGCGGAGCGGCGTGGGTGCAAGGGGCTGTTCATCACGGTGGACGCACCGCAGCTAGGGCGCCGCGAGAAGGACATGCGGTCGAAATTCGAGGACCCTGGCAGCAACGTGCAGAGCGGACAGAGCACCGACAAGAGCCAGGGCGCGGCGCGCGCCATCAGCAGCTTCATCGACCCGGGGCTGAGCTGGGCCGACATCCCGTGGTTCCGCAGCATCACCAAGATGCCCATCGTGCTCAAGGGGGTGCAGCGCGTCGAGGACGTGATCAAGGCCGTCGAGATGGGCGTGCAGGGCGTAGTGCTGTCCAACCACGGCGGCCGCCAGCTCGACTTTGCGCGGTCGGCCATCGAGGTCCTGGCAGAGACGATGCCGGTGCTGCGCGAGCTGGGGCTCCAGAACAAGATCGAGGTCTACGTCGACGGCGGCGTGCGGCGCGCGACCGACATCATCAAGGCGCTGTGCCTGGGGGCCAAGGGCGTGGGCATCGGCCGCCCGTTCCTATACGCGATGTCGGCGTACGGCCTGGACGGCGTCAACCGTGCGATGCAGCTGCTCAAGGACGAGATGGAGATGAATATGCGCCTGATTGGCGCCACCAGCATCGATGAGCTGAGCCCCAGCATGCTGGACACCCGCAGCCTCTTCAACCACGGCGCCACGCCCGCCGACAGCCTCGCCTATTCCGTGTACGACCCACTCGTCACCCCAGGGCAGCGGGCAGGTGTGGGTTTGGCCGACAAGGCCAAGGCAAAGCTGTGATGCGCTACCCCCGTACCGGTTCACTAGGTGGATAATTTGTCATTGTACGAAGTACCAGACGGTAGACTAGTCGGGGAAGGTGACTGACGCAAGCTGTGGGTACTTTGCCCGATCATGGATCGTCCGTCATCTGGACAGTGCCTCCCGTGTACAATCCATTCTCGCTCTTTATTAGACCAATGCAAGGCTTATTCAACACGCGGGTGAACCTTAGCGGTCCGCCGTTGTCAACGGATGGTCAGCAGCCTCTTCATCCTTGACGGGGCCATGAGCCCGCTGCGCAGACAGAGTCGCCGGCCCCTCCTCTTATTTTGTTTGGCATTCCAGGTTCTCTGGCATTTGTCGTGCCCTCGTTTCCTTCCTTCTGTTTATCTCTGCTTTCTCGCAAACCAGGCAACATATACCCACTTCAGGGCTGCCCGCACGTCTTGTCTTTTGCCGGAGTTTCTCTCGCATCGCACTGCAATCCTTCGCTAATCTATGACGTCAAATCTGATTGCAACTTAACGTTATCGCAACCACGAGCCCGTCGGCGTTGCAATCGTAGGAAAAGATCCTTGCACTCGCAGCGGTTTTGCCTGCCGGGCTGCACGCACGGGTCACATCATCCCCGCACCCACTGAGAGGGAACCCTGCGGGCAACAAAACAGAAGGACCCTTCTCCACTAGACACGCCGACCCGCACCGCTTTCCCCACGCTTCAGGTAACCCCCCGCCGTCGTGGTTCGACCTCGACGCTCGACGCTCGACGCTCGATTAGAGCCAGACAGAGGCAGAGCAGACGCAGACCCCGAGACAATGTCGTCGCTCGAGGCCAAAATCGTCATTCTCGGCTCCCAGGGCGTCGGGAAGACGTCGCTGGTGACGCGATATTGCAAGGGCGCCTTCAATCCCGCCCAGATCACCTCAACCGTCGGTGCGAGCTTCCTGACCAAGCGCGTCGTCGACTCAGACACAGACACCGTAGTGCGCCTGCAGATCTGGGACACTGGTAAGTCTTCCAACCAATCTCATTCCCGTCGGGTTTTGCGCTGCTGCAATGCAATAGGCACAGTCCAGTAAGCAAAAGTTCCAGTTCTGACCAAGGCAATCAACAAATCGCAGCCGGCCAGGAAAGGTTTCGCTCCATCTCCCGTCTCTATTACCGGGGCGCGAACGCCTGCATCCTTTGCTACAGCATCACCGATGCGCAGTCCTTCGCCGAGATGGGCATCTGGTTGACCGAGCTGCGCCGAAACCTCCCGCCCGACATCGTCCTGCACGTCGTAGGCACCAAAGCTGACATCGTCGCCCGCGACCCATCGCGGCGAGAAGTGCCCTTCGAGCGGTGCATTGCCTATGTGGCCGAGAATCTTGCCCCAGGCCTATCGTCAACACCTCCCCCGACGGCCAGCCCACTCAGCATCGTCCAGAGCCACCAGCATCCAACAGCCACCCCGCTCCCCAGCGCCGAGCCCCGTAGTCCTAGTAGTAAGCGTAGCTCTGGCTTCTGGGGGCAGGAGGTAGGTTGGGATGCCTGCCACGAGATCTCGGCCGAAAGCGGCGAGGGTGTCGAAGAAGTGTTTCGCGTTGTCACGCGCAAGCTGGTCGAGCAAAATCGAAAGATGCAACAGGCGTTGCTAGCCGCCACCGCAACTCCAGGTGGAGATGGGTACACACCCGTCGGTATGTCAGGTGGCCTATACCCAGGAGCCGATGGCTCAGGTTATTTTGAAGGTGCCAACCCACGGGGAAGTTTTAGGGTCGGGCGGGACCGGAGGAGCTGGCTCTTCTCCCCTGGCTTCTCACCTGCCGTGACGGTGGATCAGGCCGGTGAGGGCGGAGAGCAGGGACAAGCTGACGGGATAAAGCCCAGGAAGAGGTGTTGCTGAAGATACCCGACACACAATTTGCATTGATGGTTTGCATGGGATACCTATCTCGCAAGGACGGAGTAGGGCTCTCTTCCTATTGTCTCTTCACTTTGCGTTTATATGTCAGCTGGGTCTTGCATATTCTAGCCTTGTTCGGTTCTAGTATGGTACTGCATGGCGAGGGGTTCCTTTTCTTCCTTCTTCTCGGTATGGTGGCTTTTCTCGGACTATATCAGGCGCGCGAACTGGGTTGTGTTTTTGGCGTAGGGATAGGCAACAGGGTCACGGTCTGGCGTTTATGGCTTTCCGGGTTGTACTGGCTACGGTGTCCGTTTCCGTACTGGCATGAGGTTTACAGTCTCAGTACTCATGAATTCAAAGATACCTGACAAAACCTAAGATAGGTGACGAATCCATGTGTATATGAATGCGCTATGTTTTCGACACACTGAATAATGTGCCTGAGGCAACAACGCTCTTTTGTTTCAAGGGACCTCATTGTCCTCAAGCATGAACGAGAAGACCATCATCTTATACCATTACCCCCAGAACTAGGACCCAAACATACACACCTCACCCCTACCGTTTTGCAATCCCCTCCGCAAACTCCACAAACATCCCGAACGCCCTCTCCACATCCTCCCTCCCCGTCGTCCTCACACTCGTCACCATTCGAATCGCAAACCGCCCCTCCAGCACGGTACTAGTAACCCACATCTTCCCCGTCTCATTCACCTTGTCATACAACAGCCTAGTCCTCTCATTCCTCTCCCCTTCATCTCCCCCGACCACTCTAAACACCGTCAGCGCAAAACTCGGCCCGCTCACAACCTCAAACAAGTCCCCCCTCCCTCTCACCCACCCCGCGAAATCCTCGCCGTACTGCGTCGTCTTCCGGATGTACTCCCTCAGCCCCGCCGCACCGTACGACCGGAGAACGAACCAGATCTTCAGCGAGCGGAAGCGCCGCCCCAATGGGATCTGCCACTCGCGGTAGTCGGTCACGAGGCCGTTGGCGGAGGGCGTGTTGGTGTACACTGCCTGGGAGATTGTCAGGGCGAGGATGAACCAGGAGCGGTCGCGAACGTAGAGGCAGGAGGCGTCGAAGTTGGTGAGCAGCCATTTGTGCATGTTCATGTTGAAGGAGTGGAAGTGTTGCGTGAGGGGGATGGACACGGCGGCTTGGACTTCGGGGCATACGAGGGCGGCGCCGGCGTAGGCCGCGTCGACGTGTACCCAGATTGAGCCTGGGGTGGAGGGGGAGGATTCGTAGGTGGAGAGGGTGGAGGTGATGCCGGCTAATGGTAGGTATCCGTTAGTTATCTCCTTTCGAAGGTTGTTTGGGAGTTTGGGAATGTCTCAGGTGTGGTTGCCCTCTCCCTGAGACAACCAGGGCGGCTATGAAGGACCAACCAAAAAAAGGGGGGAGGGGGGAGGGGTTAAAAGACGTGATTTGCCATACAGAAGTCGTCGACGGCGCAGGTGTCGGTTGTGCCGAGGGTTGCGGTGAGGAAGAAGGGCTCGAGGTTACGGACGCGGCAGTTGTCGAGGGCGGCGGCGAGGAGGGGCCCGGTCAGGGCGTAGTTTGAGGCGGATGTGACCGGGATGGTGATGAAGCGCACGCCCAGGATGAGGGCGGCTTTTTTGGTCGAGCTGTGGGTTGCTGAGGTGGCGAGGGCGACCATGCGCGAGCGCTTGGCGGCAATGGCGTCTTCGAGGGTGTCGCCTGAGAGAGAGGAGGGGATTGTCTCGCGGAGGTGTTTCTCGCGCGCAGCGACCATGGCGGTCAGAACGGCCTCGGAGGCGGAGCCTTGGATCACGCCCCCGCCGAGGGTTGGGCCCGTGGAGTGGAAGCATTCGGGCAGGCCGAGGAGCTTCGCCAGCCAGTCGAGGACGATGGTCTCGAGCTCAGTGACGGCCGGGGAGCAGATCCAGTTGAAACAGGCCCCGCTGAGGGCGGCGCTGTAGAGCTCGCCGAGAATGGACGGGTAGGAGGTGGCACAGGGGAAGAAGGCGTGGAAGCCGGGGTGTTGCCTAGGGCTGGTGTGTGAGCGACGGCCGGGCAGGCATGTAAGTCTTGATCCAGCTCACCAATGTGTAATGCCAGGGAGGATCTTTGCTTCGATGTCTTGCTGGATATCACTCCATGGCTCGCCGTCTTCGGGGGCTTCAGTCGGAAGGATCTTTCTCAGGTAGCCCGGCTCAACGGTCGAGACAACTTGGCGGTCGCCAATATTGTCATAGTAGTTGACAACTGGGCTGTTTGTTAGAATGATAACCATGGCTTGTGATGGGAGTGCTTACTCTCATCAATCGATGAAATGGCTGCCTCTCTGAAACCCTTGGAGTCCATCTCGAGGCTTTGTAGCCTGCAGATACGAAACTCGAGCTGTAAGTAAGGTAGCAGTTGCACAAGTGGCTTAGATGTCAGTCGGCAGGCCGATGATGATTGAATAGGGCTCCGTGAGCTCGAGCCTGACGGATCCTTCGATATGCGTTCAGTAGCTGATATTCCAGCAACTATGTAGACATATGGTATATACGCTTCAGGTCACCTTGAGTTATACCTATGTACCCCAAGTCGTGCAAGGGATGAATGGTAACGGTCTGGAAACGAGCTGAGATTAAGTGCTGTTGCTGATTTCCGCATAGCTATAAACTGCAGGCTGAGGCCGAAAACCGGCTCCCGCGTTTTTGCCTCGGTGGGATTCGAACCAATGTAGCTGTCAACGTACATATACGCCTTCCCATTTGCATTCAATAGTTAGCGTCGGATATAGGTAGCCGCAACGATTGAAACATGATGCATCTATATTTCTCGATGCTTGTCCACTACGGCGTGGCATTCCTTGTCACAAGAAATCTCAGCGGGAACCTGCTTTCTTAATCAGAATTAAGAGCAAAATTGGCAGTGGGATCCAACATGCCCATGGTAAGCCGGGTGTGTTTTCGAACCCGCAGCAACACATCGGTCGTGGCTTAAAGTCGAGACACTCCGCCAGGTCATCGACCTTTCCCGGCCCTAAGCGGATATAAAGTCAGATTTCATTTGTATGGTGTGTTCCAGCGGTGTTCATACCAATGCACTTCACCTGTTCTCCAGAATAATCCAAAGAGTCGCAGCAGTAAGCCAGCAGCCTCCCCGGGCAGCTGCTTTTATCCCGGATATTCATGTTCGACATCTTCATATCGGAATTCGAAGGGACGACTCGCCCAAACGCCGTACTGGCTAAGGCGGCGAAGATAATGGATGAAATGCGCATTGTCGATGCGTGCCGTTCCCTGGCCAGCAGTTCGGTGAGGGTTCAGAGCGAACCATTGACCGAGCGGGAGGTGCGTTTATAGTCGCAGTCACGGATAAATTCATTCGATCTAGACCCCGGGCAAGGGCTCACTCAGGATCTGAACCCCGGGGTTGGGAACCGATTTCCGTGCTGACCTGACCTCCCCCATGACAAAATAATCGAGACACCAAAAAAACGCCGATCCCCACATTAAATACATCTTCTGCCAGCGACGACCGAAGTTGCAATTGCGATAAAAACCACGAAAACTGGCTCGATTCAATCCAAACCTCACAGTCCTACTCACATCCACTGTTAGAGCTCCTATTAATTTTTTTTCCTTCGATTTTCTTGCTCCTGGTTTGGCGACGGAACCCGCATGCAAAGTTTTGGTGTCTCGATTAAACTGTCATGATGGAGCGAGCTGACCTCGTCGCGGACATGGATTGAGGTAGGAGCCTGCAGATATGCCTTGCATACGGCGCGGTAGTTGATAACAGCCCAATTTGTATGGGTAGTCCTTTTTTCTATTCGACTTGGCAGAATAATGGTGACAATAATATTCAACATTGAACAATTCAATCGGATGGAAGTCATGGGAAACATCATTGTTCGATGAGATCGGACGAGCCAAGGACGGGGCTTGGCGCTTCCCGCGAATTAGCCCAGAGCGATCTACGGAGCACAGGCCACATGGCTGGGATCTTGGTTGGGTTACAGCGGGACACCTGGTGACGTCGTCCCTCGTTTCTCCAACTCCAGCTGGTTCTTGGGTATGATCTAGAGCTGTCCATCGTCACCGCCTCACTTTTGCCAGCTACACGAACCGACTCCGTGACGCCGATTCAACGGTTGACTTCCTTGAGTTCCCGGACCTCACGACTAACATTTGGCGCGCCTCCCCTGCTGCCCCTTTTTATTGCGGCCTTTTTCCTCCCAGGCGTCGCGATGGCGGGGCTTCCTAGCTTAATGGGTGACAAGAAGAACGAAGCTGGGCTCAAGTCCAATTTTGAGTAAGACCCCTATCTTCTATGATAGATACCTCAATTGTAGAGTTTGGAGGCCGAAGCTTATGTTGTTTTGCACGCAGCGTCGACTATGTGATCCACTACAAGCTTCCCGCCTCCGGGTCCAAGACCGAAACCGCCGAAGCGGAGGCCGCCTTTGTGCAGCTTGTACAGGCCCTCGCTGATGTGGGCTTCGCGACCGAGGTCCGCAGCGGCGGCAAGTCCTCGCTGCTGGTCTTCACGAAAATTGCCTCGGAAAAGTTGCTCAACAACCAAGTCTACCGCTACCGCGTGCAGGACTGGCTATACGGTGTGCGCGCCGCCGCTCCCAACCAAGACCTCTCCAAGTACTTTGACGATGAACCCGTCACTGAAGCAGAGCGTCTGCGTCTTGCATACCTCCTCATCACCAAGCCCAAAAACGAGGGTGGCGCTGGTATCTCGCCCAAGGTTGGGCAGTGGAAGCATGTGGCGTCCATCTTCCCCCTGCACGACCACGCCTTCAACCGGCAGTGGATCAAGCAGTGGAGCACAAAGTACTACCTCAATGACGACGACATCAACCAGATCCGCGACCGCTTTGGCGAGCGCGTCGCCTTCTATTTCGCCTTTCTACAGTCCTACTTTGCATTTTTGCTCTTCCCGGCCGCCTTTGGCGCAGCCGCCTGGCTTGTGCTGGGCCAGTTCTCTTGGTTCTATGGCATCGTCAACTGCCTGTGGTCGGTTGTGTTTTTTGAGCACTGGAAGATGAAGGAGGTCGACCTGGCTGTGCGGTGGGGCGTGCGTGGTGTCTCCAAGATTCAACACCCGCGTCCGCAGTTCCAATTTGAGAGGGAGGCCCAGGACCCTGTGACGGGCGAGATCGTCAAATTCTATTCGCCATTCAAGCGCCTGGCCCGCCAGCTCCTCCAGATCCCCTTTGCACTGGCATGTGTAACGATTTTGGGAGGCCTGATACTTGGCTGCTTCTCTATCGAGATCTTCATTACTGAAGTTTATAATGGCCCCTTTAAGCAGTATTTGGTAATTATCCCCTCCTATGGGATCTGGCCTGTTGCTAACTGTCCTAGACTTTCCTGCCCACGATCATCCTTTCCGTGTTCATGCCGACTTTCTCCACTTTGTTGACAAAGCTGGCGCAGCGGCTGACTGACATGGAAAACTATGAGACCATGGATTGTAGGTGCATCGGGCCGCCCCGCGAAGCGCCGCCGCTGACATGCTGCTGCAGCCCACCAAGCCTCCTTTGTCCAGAAGATTTTCGTGCTTAACTTCATTACCTCGTACCTTGGCATTATTCTTACAGCATTCGTATATGTTCCGTTTGGGAAGGTCTTGGTGCCATATCTGGACTTCTTCCAGCTCACGGCTCAGAAATTCACCGCCGAGGGGAAAGCACTCCCAACTAAGGACTGGGTAATCAACCCCGACAGACTCACTAAGCAGATCATCTACTTTACCGTCACGGCGCAGGTCGTCAACTTTGCCACCGAGGTCATCGTGCCGAATGTCAAGCGCAAGGTGACCAAGACGGTTGAGAAGGTGTCTGAGAAGAATGGAAACGGACCTATTATCAAGGATGTCCCCGAGGAATGCTCGTTCCTCGAAAGGGTCAGGGATGAGGCTGAGCTTGACCAATATGATGTGACGGTGGACTACCGTGAGATGGTCATCCAGTTTGGTATGCTTTCCGGTCTCGGCTGTTTAAAGTGATCACTAACTCATTCAAGGCTACTTGTCGCTGTTCTCGGTCATTTGGCCGCTCACTGCGTGCTCGTTTCTCGTCAATAACTGGGTTGAAGCGAGATCCGATGCAATGAAGATTGCTACTAGCTGTCAGCGTCCGATCCCCTGGCGCGCGGATTCCATCGGCCCCTGGCTCAACTCCCTCGGCTTCCTATCGTGGTTCGGCAGCATTACTAGTGCTGCGATTGTCTTCCTCTTCAAGGACAAGAGCGGGCCGGCTGGTTCCCCGTGGGATATTTCCGGTTGGGCTTTGCTGTTGTCGATACTCCTTGCTGAGCATGTGTACTTGGTTGTGCAGATCGTCGTTCGGGGGGTCATTCGCAAGCTGGACAGCCCTGGACTGCAGAAGGAGCGGGCAGAGCGTTTCGCCATGAGAAAACAGCTTCTGGAACAGACTTTCGGTCAAGATATCACCGAGGAGTCCCATGGGCCGGGTATGACGGGAGGGGAGAAGATCACGCGGGCAGCGCTCGAGGAAGAGGCCCGGCAGGAGTCGATAAAGGGGGGCTGGAGCCAAGAACAACAGTAAGACATGGCGGTATAATCAGGCTGCGCAGACACTAATTCGAGAGCATCAGGTTCTGGCAGAGGCAACGGGGCGCAGGAGAGACGATTCAAGTCGGGCGGACAATGATCGCCGAGGTACGTGTTTCCTCCCGGGAAGTAGTTGATGTGATGTGACTGACTTACATGGGTTTGCAGATATCCTCGGCAAATCAGACAAAGGCCAAAAAGTAAGCCTCGGGCTGTGTCGAGGAGCTATTGGTTGAAGGCGGACTGTCGGCTTCAGGGCTGCTTTGTAGGCAGATTTAGCAGGGGCTATTCTTTATCATACTCGACAGATTGAATTTATATCCCGACATGATTGATCTACCACCATATAGTCCCGGGAAGCCTTCGATTTGTGCTTGTGGCGTGAGATACATACTACCACAGCCCCGGGCCTACGCCGAGGCGCGAGGCTGGCTACATGGGCAACTAGTTACTGCGACCTACTTACCACTCAAGGTACCGAACGTATCTCACCGTATAAAATGGGGTTTATGCGCGATGACGACGGGAGAATTAACTTATGAGATGTTTTTTGTCTCTGATCTCAGATTGAAAAGCATGCGGTCATTGTACAACGATCTGTCCGACATTGACGGCAGACGACCCGAGGGTCACCTAGGGTTCCTCCATCACTGCCACGATGTTGGCGGGGAACGAGCCGGCAGTTGCGGTCCTGCAGTTCTGCAGTTCTGCACAGCCTCGTCCATGGGCAATCTAACCGCTCCCGAGGTCACCCCCACTGAATGGCGGCCCAGACTAACCAGAGCCGTGGCTCCAATCCGGACACCGAATGCGGATCGAATCCAGTCGCCGGTGTGCAATCCGTCCGTAGTCGCTGCATTGATGCTAGGGTAGTGCTAATGCTGCATGCGGCCTACGTTGACTATTGAATTTGAATGGTACGGTAAGGTGCATGTACTTAGGGATGAGCAAGGCTCGGGTCCTGGCCACGCAAACCGCCCCGATCGATGGACAAGCAGTGCCCGGGGAACCTGGAACTTGGGCGGAGGACTGGACGGAAGGAAGTGGGTGCACTGCACTTGCAGCCAGCCAGCCTTGTGTGACGACGCCCACGACCGTTGTGCTGCGGCTTCCCGGCTGGGCTTGGGGGGTTGGGTTTGATTGATGCTTGTTTGCTTGCTTACTCTAGACGGACCTTTCCTTGCCTTTTTCTTACCTTGTCAACTACCTACCTAACTGCGTGCTTGGTTTCCCGACCGTTTTCTTGCTCCGGCTTTATTGTCTGAGGGTTGGTTCCAGAGAATTTACTTTACCTTATACCTGAGGTGCCCTGTTGAGCTGTCAAGTGTGTCCTGCGCAGTGGACGGAGTGAGATATTAGTTGGGAAAGAGGAAGGAGCACATGACGACCTCGAGGTAGCCACCTACATATTCACCCCACCCCGTCTTGTCTTACATCCCTAGTCGCCAACTCTGTTCGACTCGACCCAATTTGATCGGCCGTTGACGACATGGACGCCGACGTGCAGAACCTGGTGGTTTCATCGTTCAAGGACGTGGTCACTAAGGGGCGAACGGCGCTAGAAAATGCTGTTGCCGCGGGGGACTTGTCGATGCAGAAGGCCGCGCAAGGTTTGGTTAGCAATGGCGAGCGGGCGCTGAAGAAGATTGAGCCGCTGTGTAAGCGGCAGGTGGACGAGTATGGTGAAGGGTTTGTGGATGCGCTGAAGGAGAATGGTGAGTTTGTTCAATGTTGTTTTGAGTGGTTGAGGAGGAAGGGGTTAGTTAGTTTGAGGGAGCATGAATGAAGGCTGATCTGTGACAGATGAGATCTCGGGGTTTAGGGAGCAAATGAATGAGATGCTGTGGGACTTGGATGATTGCGTCGAAGTCGAGGGGTTTGATCCGGAGGTTTACTCGAGGCTTCAGACGCTGCTGAGGACGGCGGCGCTCAGAACGGCGGATATCATCGTGAGGATGAAGCTGGAGAAGCTGAGTCCTCGGGTGGCGGTTCAGCCTGTGGTTGAGGATACTGAGATCGTTGACGTCCCCCCTGAGCCAGCAGCCGACCCCTGGGGCGAGATCAACTCGCTGCCGGAGGATGTGAGCATCCCCGAGATTATCAACGGTGTTGCCCGTCGACCCCGAGTCATCCTCGAAAACCACAACGTCCCCGCCAGCATCGGCGCCTGGGAGGACGCAATGGCTACCTGGTCTTCACCGCGTCTGGGGGCCGAGACCCCCGTAGACCCCAAGCTCAACTTCCAGCAAGACCGCCGCTCTCAAGCCTCGTCGGCCTCCCTCAACGCCAACTCGGTCGGCACCCGCCCGCTCACCTCCGCCCGCTACTCCCAAGCCAGCTCCGTCACCAGCTCCCTGCCCGACCGCCGCGGGAGAGAAAGTGCCGTCAGCCCCGTCACCGAAACCACCTCCCTCTCCCCGCCTCCCTCCCCCTGGGCCTCGCCCACAACCCACACCGTCCGCCCCATCTCCTCCACCATCCCCGAACAGCCCGGCCTCGAAGCCACCGCCACCCCTGGCCCAACCTTCTTCGACGGCCTCATCCCCGTCG
>Ga0247760_1002588_pt1 | contig 13360 bp, 3 predicted proteins | sample UWRJL171409R4_FD_179936 | JGI IMG/M metagenome (GOLD analysis project Ga0247760, IMG submission 179936) | Plant litter microbial communities from Arlington Agricultural Research Station in Wisconsin, United States - UWRJ-L171-409R-4 | ecosystem: Environmental > Terrestrial > Plant litter >...
ATTATTTTTATAAATTAACCCCAATTCCGATACTTATTTAAAAACGTAAAGGACCCCCGAACCGGAACGCCTTTAAACCTAATATTCCTAACCTGTTATACCCTTAATGAACTTAATAAACTAATTATTAGGAAACCGAGTGCTAGGCGAAGAAGGATGATCTGGAGGAGGCGATGCTTGGAGGATCGCATACGGCCCGAACGCGCTGCGTTAATTACGCTAAGAAACACCCAGCATGGTCCAAACAGTGCCCGGTGAGGGCAAAGTGGATTGCTCAGGCTAAGGAGCGATGGGTGGATAGACCCCGGTATTTTATCTCCCCTGACTATTCGAAGAAAATAACTCAGGAAAACGCAACAATAGCAACCGGTCCGATTTCGGTTGGACTTCGTAACAGCGCCGCTACGAGGAAGAGACAGGCAAAACCAACCAAGGCGGACCGGCCCCGTAGGCTAAAAAGTCGCCCCCCGGCCTTTTTAACCCCAGTACGAACTGACTACGGTTCCAGAGACATCTCATAAATACTTACGGCCCTGGCGCGCCAATTAGTAGAAACAGTAATGGTTTTAGATGATGACTAGCCCTAGGAGATAGATACCAGCGAGGGCGGTACGCCCTCGCAGGGGGACCTCACCAATTGGCAGAACGGAAATATACAAATCGATGACCGATGGCCAGCCCCCCCTGGGAAACCAGAGGCCAAGGCCTGATCAGGATTAGGGGGTTTTTGTACGTAGTACCGGTTGACAGGATACCTCGTAATATAGGAGCAGCGTTTTCCACCTAGGTAGTTACGGTAGAAGTTCCGCGTGGCCATTAGGGCCGGTGGGTGGCACCCACCCTATGCACGGCGTAAGACAATATATATATATATACTTATTTTATAATCTTATTAATATAAAGAAACGTATTTAGGTATATATTCGTCCTTATTTTTATATAATCCGGTTCTAATCCGCTAATTATTTAAAGGAGTTTTAGGAGGTTTAGGTAACTTTAATTAAGTAACGTTATCTTATTTATATAATAATATTCCCCTATTTAGCTACGGTTTATATTACGCTTAAGGCTATTCGGTTTCGAATTAAACGTATTTGAAATAATAAAGTAATATTCCGCTTATTACCCGGAAATAAAAGTTATACGTAATTCGTAATTACTTAATTTATCCTTTCGGGATAAATAAAGGTTATTTTAAACCTAAAGGGTAATAGAACTGCTTCTATTTCCTTAAATAAGGTGGATTTTATAATTCTATATTTATATAAGTTTTAGATATAGTAGGTTTAGTAATAGTTTAATTATAATTATATTTAGAGGGGTTCCCATTGCTTTGGGTTCCTTTTTGCGTATTTATAATTTTAATTAGGTATTTAAAATAATTAAAATATAATTTTGCTCCAATATTTCCCGTTAGGTATTTAATATATATTTATTAATAATTTGCTAGCGTAATGGGGTTAATATTAATTTTCCGTTTCTAAAGGCGTCCCTAGCGTTTTGGTTGTTCTGTATTATTAGGTTGTACTTATATTGTATTACTTATAAATTAGGCCGGGGGTTTTACCTTAGTAGGGTTTTGGTTATAGAAGTTTTGGATATTATTATCGTACCCGCAAAGGTTCTTTACTAATTCCCAGGTAGGTTAATATAATAGCTACTCTACCTTATATTCTAGCCTTTTAGTAATATTACGTAAGTTAAGGATTTTATTAAAGTACTATTCATCCTTATTTTTTATTTCGTTTTTATTTTAGGGGCTAATTACTACTATTACGCCTATAATACGGTAGTTATATACCTCGTTAATAACCTTTTATTTTTAAAGGCTAATTTAATAATATTTAATAAGAGAGGTATAAAAGGTAGGGAAGAGCCTGGATTTTTTAAATAGGTTTAAGGTTACTACCTTAGGGTAGATTAAAATAATTTTATATAAGCCTTGCTACTTATTATTAAATTTTTCTAAAGGGTATTTAATTTTAAGGTTTTTAGTATTAACCTAAATTAAATCCCCTTCTTAAAATATCCCAATATCGAACCGGTACCTATTTACGTAATCCACGTAACGTTCTTAGGCTTTAATTATAAAAGCGTATATTTATTTATAAATTTGTTAAATTCAGTTAGTAACGTTAATAGCGTTTAGAAATTCCTATTACTACTGGGGGGTTTTAGTAGTAGTTAAGTTATAAGTAGGTTCCGTTCCTATAACAGGGTACTATTTGTAATTAGTAAAAAAGGGGGAAAGGTTAGTAGTCTTAAAGATCTGGTTATTAGTAGCGAATTTGGTAAATAATAGCTAATTAGCCTAGTTATTTTAGTAAAAGGAATAAAAGGATTTTAAATATTATACTAATTTTACGTTAAAAATTTCCATTTAATTATTAATTTGGGAATAAAACGCTATTAAAGCCTTTAGGGTAGTACCTATCCTTTGGCTAAGTTTTTTCTAAAAGGTAAAAATAAATTATATACCTTTATTGGAAATTATAAATTATAGTATGTTATAAAATTAGTATATATTTAAGACAAAGGTATCCGTAAGTTCTTCCGCTATTATATCCGGTATAGGGATAAAGTAGCGTATTTTTATAAATCGATTAATTATAATTAATACATAAGTAAATTTAAATCCCTTATATTTATAAAGGGGGAGTAATCTAATATAATTTACAAAGATATTAATTTAGGGTTAAAAGGGTATTAAAAGCGGATTTAGAAATTTAAACGGGTTAATTTTAAAACTCTTAATTTTAGCGTATAAATTGCAGCCTTTAATAAAGGTAGCGGTATTATAAAATATCCGTAGCTAAAAGTATAATTTGCGTAAAATATTATATATTTTAAAGCAACTAGGGTAGCTTACAAATGTTACGGTATAGCTCCGGTAAAGGACCTAAAGTTGGACGTTATCAATTAGGGGGATATAAAGCTTATTGCGGTAGTAAACCTTCCCTTAAACTACTATATAATCAGCTATAGCTACTTTAAACTTCTATTTAATTAATCTAGGGAATTTTTTATAATTAGGGTCCTTAATAGTAATTTAGATTATTTTTACTATATCGGAGGACTTATATATTACGTTAATATACTTATTAATATAATAGGATGCATTAAGGGCGAGTAATCTAAAAGGGGGGTTTAAATTAGTACCGGGTTATTAAAAAAATAGGGGTAGGAGGGTGTAGAGTTTATTTACGATTTGGTTATTAATAGTATTAAAGGTCCTAAAGGTATTACCCAGTATATATATAAATATATTAGGTATTATAACTTTTTTACCCAGCTTATAGGTAATTTAGAACTAAAAGTTGGAAAGGAATTTTAATTAGTAGATTTAATATTAATTTAGGAGCTTAGTAGTAGTAAAGTACTTAAGGCTTTTATAATCCGTAATTACCTTAGTTACGTCCCTAAGGCCCTATAATTCTAATTTTTATTCCTTAAATACCTTAATAATAGCTATTAATTCCTTATTATAAATCTCGTAATTATATTCCGTAGGTATATATTTAGCTAAAAAAAACATAATAGGGTAAAATTCTTTAGTTTCATTATATTAGGAAAGAACTCCTTTAAATATTTAATTAAAAACGTTAACTTTTATAACCATTCGCCTTTTGAAATTAAAGTAATTTAGGATTAATATTAAGATAAAGGTAGTTTTTAATTTATAAAATATTTAAAATATTTTATCCAAAAATACCCCTAACTATTTCTTATTATTTATAAAACTGGTTAATAATTATACAATTTTTAAAAAGTTTTTAATAAATTATTAATAAAAATTCGCAAAGCTTATAAAACGTTAAAAGTCCTTTAATATTTCAGAGGGCTTCTAATTAATAATAACGCTAATTTTCTTAAGGTTTATTTTAATATTAAAGGTATTAATAATAAAGCTAAGGTACTTAATCTCTTATATTTTAAACTTATATTTCCTAATATTAATAATAAGTTTTACCTTAATAAGTTACTATATTACTTTTCGTACGTATTTAGAGTATTTTACTTATATTTTATTAAAGATAAGGATATTATTTAAATAAGTCATAACGAATTTATTAAATATATTAAATAACGTATAATTTATATAATATTAAAAAGAACTAGGTACCCTTATTATACCAAAATTTACTATAAGGTATTTATAAAGGCCGAACTTAATAATAAACGCCGTCTTTTATTCGTCTTTAAATATAATACGTAACTAGTTAAATACCGTGGTAATATTTAGCTTAATATAATATTTGGCGCAGTTAAGCAAATTTAACGTCTTACGGATAAGTAGTATAAGGTATTTATTTTTAATTATAATATTATTTAATTTATAATAATTTACGTAAATTCTAATCCCCCCCCCAGTTTCCTAGTAAAAAGGACAAAAGCTGCTATTAATAAGGTATTAGAGTAGATAAAGCCTTTATTAAGGTATTTATTAAGGTATTTTCTAATAACGTGAAGCTCTGGTACTAATATAGGTTTTACTTAGTAATTTAGTAATATTTTACCTATTATAATCTTTATTTAGTAATTAAAAAGGCAATAAGGTAGTAAGGTTTCAGTTTCGCTGGGTTAAAATACCTGGGTAAGGTTATAGTATTCCGGTAATAATTATATTTTAATTTCTTTATTAGTTATAAGTAGTTTACTTTGTAAATATTTTTTAATATTTTTTTTTTTTACTACCCAGAATTATAAGGCCTTCTTAATCCAGCTTTAAAAGGTACGGAATCGTAACCTAATAAATTTTACGGGCTTTTCGCTAAAAAAAATAAATTGAAGCGTTATTAATATAATAGTAAAGATGATATTATTAGCGGATTTTAGGTTAGGCTAATTTAATAAAGTGTTTAGGATTATGCTTGTAATAGCGTAAAGGGTAGTAAATAATATTTTAAAAACTTTTATACCTTTGCCTTTTACTTAAAAAAAGGAAAGATATAACGTTAAAAAGGGTGATATTAATTATAGGTACTAGATTGGGTTTGTATAAAATTAGGGCCAGTACTAGGTTAGGTCCAGTATAGTTTATAGCGTAAATAATATAACCATATATGGTAAGGAATCCTAATGCCTAGTTAATAATTGGGTTATAGTAGTATAATTATAGTAAGTTAAAAATAGTATTAAGTTTATCTAATAACTAGATATAAAGTAAAAAGCGCTTATAAAATCCTTTTAAGTTATAATTAAAAAAATAATATTCCGTAACTATACTAGTTTTAATCCCATCCGTAAGCTAAAGAATCTAGAGGTAGGGGAATTTATAATAGGTAAAGTTACGTTATATTAAGTAGGTTTTATTAATAAATCCGTAAAAAAAGTATCCTAAATTAACTATAACGTTAACGTTAACTAGTTACGTTTTTAAAGTAAAAAGTTTAAAAGGGAGAGTAAATATTAGATTTAGTTTTATAAAATATAAATATAAATCCTTATTTTCCCTTTTTCTCGTAACTTAATTAGGCTTTTAATAACGATAATTATTAAAAATTAGGCTTTTCCCGCGCTAGTAGTATTCGTTACTAACCCGTAGGAGTTCGGGGGCCTACTCGGGTACCTAGGCATTTAGTATCCTAATTTTCCATAATATATATAAAGGTTATTATTATAACGGCGTTATTATTCCTCTGTTATTAATTACCCCCGCCTGAAACTAGCTACGCTAAGGTTTATAATATTTAAATTAATAATTAAGGTATTTATAATCAGGGTTAACGCGGTATTAATTTAAGTATAGTAATTATTATCCAAAATATTATTATAGATTTTACAAAATAAAATTACCTATACGTTAAAATCATTAATAATGGAAAGCGCGGTATTATTAATGGTTGCGTCGCGGTATGGTTTAGTAATCTTACTACAAAATACTTCCACCTTTTCGCAATTATCTTTTTTAATTAGGTTTTTAAATTAAATTAAGATAAAAATAAAATCAGGGTAAATCCAACCTTTTATTATTAATAAGGCGAAATCGCGGAGGGTTTAGGTATAGGCGTTATATGTAATATAAATAGTATTAAGGTATTTTATAATATCCTCTTAATCGTTAAAAAACTATATTTCCGGAATATTTAGGTTATATAAAATATCATTAATATAATCCTAAATTGTAACGTATACGTCGCTTATAAGGCGTTAGGTAGTATACAAAATACGGTTAAATAGGTTAAGGTAGGTATATTAGTTAAATATAAATTTATTTATAAATATAGATTTCCAGTTAATATATTCTTCCTATTAACGTTTTGGGTCCGAAATCTAATTATTAAAGTATTTTGGGTTGGTATTATAAATTTATAATGTTTCATAAACGATAATAAAGGGCATCTATACCGGGGGGCCCTATTAAGTACTAGGGTTAAGGTTTATACTAGATATTTATTTTGTAAAGTTAAATATATATAAACCTAGTGTAAAAGCGGGTATTTGGTTATGTAAAATGTTATTTTAGGTGGTAAGATTATCGTTTTCGGTTTTATAAATATTTATAGTATATTTAAATATTTATTAATAGCGTTCTATTTATTCTAGTACTTCCTTACTTTTCTAAAATTATATTTATAGTTTTTTATTAATAAATTAAAAGGCAACTTTGCGCTTAATAGCCTTGTTTTTTTATTACATTAGGATTTTCGTAAAGGTTTTTCTATTATTAAAAACTTTTTGGAAATCTTTATAATAATCCCGCAATTTAATTTCTAATTATTTAAATTCCTTTCATTTCTATTCCACCTCCTTTATTCACTTAATTTCCATTTATAAATAGGCTATTAGGTTATTAATAACGTTATTAATTATATATATATTGTCTTACGCCGTGCATAGGGTGGGTGCCACCCACCGGCCCTAATGGCTACGCGGAACTTCTACCGTAACTGCCTAGGTGGAAAACGCTGCTCCTACGTTGCGAGGTATCCTGTTAACCGGTGCTACGTATAAAAACCCCCTAGTCCTGATCAGGCCTTGGCCTTTGGTTTCCCAGGGGGGGCTGGCCATCGATCATCAATTTGTATACTTCCGTTCTGCCAATTAGTGAGGTCCCCCTGCGAGGGCGTACCGCCCTTACTGGTATTTATTTCCTAGGGCTAGTCATTATTTAAAACTATTACTATTTCCACTAACTGGCGCGTTAGGGCCGTAAGCATCTGTGAGATGTCTCTAAAGCCGTGGTCAGTTCGTACCGGGGCTGAGGAGGCCAGGGGGCGACCCCTTGGCCTACGGGGCCGGTCCGCCTCAGTCGGTTCTGCCTGTTTTTTCCTTATAGCGGTGCCGTTGTAAAGTCTAATTGAAGTCGAACCAGCCGCTATTATCGCGTTTTCCTAAGTTGTTTTCTTCGAATAGTCAGGGGAGATAAAATACCGGGGTCTATCCGCCCATCGCTCCTTAGCCTAAGTAATCCACTTTGCCCTTACCGGGTACTATTTGGACCATGCTGGGTATTTCTCAGCGTAGTTAACGCAGCGCGTTCGGGCTGTATGCGATCCTCCAAGCATCGCCTCCTCCAGATCATCCTTCTTCGCCTGGCACTCGGTTTCCTTGTGGGTCGAGCTGCAGTACCCACAGCGCACCGCTTTAGCAGCGCACATCTTTGCCACATGGCCAAAGCCGTAGCAACGATAGCACTGCCGCAGGGCGGCGCCATCGGCAAAGGGCTCGCAAGGATACCAGGTACCCTCCACCACCACGCCCCGGGTGCAAAGGGTGTTCGCTTCGTCTACGGTGCTAGTAGCAACGTAGAGGGGTGTTCTTGTTTTCTTCTTGGCCGTCTTGGGCACCACTACCCGGACGACCTCGACCTTGTTCTCGTCTTTAATCTTCTCCAGCAGGTACTGTGGCATTGCTGCCCCGCGTACTCGCTGCGAGCTCAGCCCGTGGGCGACCACGGTGTAGCCTTTGCGGGCTACGGTTGCTGCCTGGGTGAACACCCTCTTTATATTTTCGATGGTTTTTTTTGGAGTTAGAATGTTGGGGGTTTTGGGTTGCTTTAGCTTTTAGCTAAGTGCGTTTGCGGTACGTTTATTATTCCTTTACGATATAGTAGTAAATGGGTTGTTGGTTTTGTTGGTTTGTATAAACCTGTTATTATTGGAATGTAGGTACTTTCCGGGAAGGTTTTTCGTTATTTTTAAGAATTTATTTATTAGTTGTAAGTTGTTATAAATACCTTAGTAACGGCGGGGAAATGAAAGATGATTGTAGAATGCTTTTTTCGTATTTTTGGGTATTAAGCTTCGCTAGAGCTACTTTAATTACGTTAGGGGCCTTTAAATTGCGTATTTAGAATTTGGCGGGGGAGGGGGATATTTATAGCGTCTGTGCCTTTTTTAACGGGTATTTAGGGTTCGCTGCTAATTAAATTAGGATTAAGGTGGGTGTGGGTATGTATTTTGTTGGTATAGGGGAAATTTGTTTAATAGTGTTGGTTGTGAGATGTACTTGTGACGTATTTACGCGATTTGTTTGCGATAGCTATTTTGCGAGAGGGTTATAGACTTTATTACGTAAATACGTTTTTTACGTTAAGTGTACGTTCCGATTAAGATTTTGTATTGTCGTTAACGGCTAATTGATGAAGATATTGGTTGGTTTGGTGTGGTTGATTACGATTTTGTAATCCAAGCTCCATTTAATGCGGTACGCTTAAGGTGTATGGAAAATAAGGTGAATTGGGGTATTGAGAAAAAGGTGGAAGGAGGAGGGGTTACCCCTCCTGCAAAGGTAATTACCTTTGCAGACCCTGGCCCCACCAGCTAGGGTCCTACCTGGGCGGTGAGTGCCGTGCACTCCCTTATCTATCTGCCTTATCTGCCCAAGGTGGAGCCACCTCGGGTTCTACAGCATTACAAAGTCACTAAGTTCAAGGTCTGGTTAGTAATTAGGGGGTTCTAATAGGCCCCTGGAATTAACTTCAGGGAGACCTTTATAACCACTATAATACTATTAACCTAGCGAATTATATTAATACTAATTACTATTAAGGATTGGGAAATTAAATAAGTAGATTTTATAAAAGCCTTTCTAAATAATAAATTAAATATAAAATTCTATATCAAGGTCCCTAAAGGCCTATACAAATTTAGTTTTAATAATTTTAAAATACTGGACCTTCTGAAATAGTATAATTAAAACCCCTCTAAAAATTAAATTATATTACTAGGCAAAAGACTCTACAACTTAAAACAGGCCTCGCACCTTTAGTAATAAAAGGTTACGAAGCTATTAAAAATGCTAGATTACAACCCTCTTATCAGTAACGTAACCATTTATTACAATACAATTCACAAAATTATAATAATTACCTATATTAATAACTATTTCCTTATTAAGCCCTTTATAACTAAAATCAAAACGCTAAAAGTCCAACTTAGTTAAATATACGATATAAAGAACCTAAACCCTACCTGTTACTTCCTAAAGGTTAAGATCTACCGCAATAAGGCACACTACCTTTTATAGGTTAACTAAAAGGCTTATATCAAATAGGTTATTTAACACTTTAAACTCAACCATAATAAACCAACTACCCCTCTCTCTCTAGAATTTACAAAGCCTAACTCCTCTTCCAAACCCTTAAATATTACTAAAATCCAATTATTTCAGCAACTCATTAATACTACCATATACACTATAATTCAAACTAGGCCAAATACAACGTTTACAATATAATAGCTTTCCCACCAGCTATAGTAACTTACTATTACCTACCTTAAAGCAGTAAAAAAGCTCCTTAACTACCTATTTTCCAACGTAAACCAAGGTATTTATTTTAGTACCTCTACTAATCTTACCCCTATAAGATATATTAATAGCGATTTTACAAAGTATAAAGTTACTGTAAAATTAACTTATAATTACTTATTTACAATAGGTAAAGGACCAATCAGCTAAAAGTCAAAGAGGTTATCTATAGTAACCTACTCAACCTTAAAGGCTAAATTTACAAGGCTTATAAAGGGTAATAAAAAGGTAATCTGGCTTTAAAAGCTATTCTCTAAACTAAAACGCCCCATACAGGGACCTATTCTACTAATAAAAGACAATAAGGGCGCTATAAATACAGCATATAACCCGAAATACCATAACCGTATAAAGTACACCTTTCTAAAATATTAGAAGGTAAAAGAAAGCGTTACAAAAGGCAATATTACTATAATACACGTATTTATAAAAGAGATACCGGCAAATAGGTTGACTAAAGCCTTAACCCTAGCCAAATATAAGCAATTCCTTAAATTATTAAACCTTTCTAAGCCTTATAGATTCCAAAAAAGGTCTATCCCAAACTAAAAAACGTATCAGGGCTTAAAGCTATAAAGGGGGTATTAAAATTACAACCCAATTACCCTATAACTACAACACCCTTAGGTACTATAACCTAATTAATCTACTACCCTGGAAGTACTACTAACTGCACTATAGTAAGGTACAATCACCACAATTACAAGGAGTTGGTATTATAGTTCAAGGGGGGCTGCCAAGCCCCTGGACCCACTAAAACCCACTAAAACCAACAAGGAGTTCCAAGGACCCACCACTTATAGGCTTAACCTACAGGGGTAGACCCACTACTACCGTTATATTAACCAACTCGTTACCCTGGAATCCTTTAGATTCCAACGCTAACGTAAGCACTTTTCCCTCTATAATATAAGCTTTCCTTTTACATTTTAAAGCCCTCACCCCCTGTAAGATTAACCCACACCTACTAAAAGCCCTATAAAGAACCATCTCCCCTCCTTTATTTCTAATATCTGATTCTTTTCCTTTCTTCTACCTTAAGTAAAATAGTTTATATATAGCCTTAAAACAACCTTTTGACCTTCGTAATCTCTGTGCAAAGCTCACTATAGTCACCCTATTATAGGGTATAGACCCCTATATCTCTGCTTATTACAGCAGGTTAATCTGCTGATCTTAGCTTCCTTTAACCCCGTCCCGGGCAGTCATCGTACCCTCAAAGCCTTCCGCTACGCCCGTTACAGGGGACCCACCCCCTGTAACCTCCTATACTGGACCTCACTGAGACCAGTCAGGCCACACAAATTAACAAATACTTATATTAATTAGATGAAAAAAGATATTAATAAGTTTAAAAAATAAGTTGGAGAAATTAAATGAAGCTTAGGCGATATTTAATCTAATATAGAGAATGTTATAAAAGGGTATACGTTATTAGGATAGAAATTAAAAGATTTTATTAGCAATTTTAATAAGTAAATTAAGGATTAGGTAATAATTAAGCTAAAAGTAAAGGAGTTAACGAAAAAGGTAGCGATTATGGATATTTATATTTTAATAGTTAATAAACAATTAACGAATATAAAAATTAATTTTTCCTAAAAATTTATAATAATTAATTGTCACGGCACCAAACCGGGGCCGGTTCGGCCCGGAACCAGCAGCTATACGTAACCTCCCCAGCACCCAGTATATAGCCTACCTCTTAGGAGCTAGTTCCCTTTAGCTCCCTTTGTGTAATAATAAGTCTCTTTCCCTAGACCTAAGGTTGGTACCGTAATAGTTTATTATACCTACTTTTCGGGAGTAGTAATTATTACTGGCCCTTTCCTATCCCAGATTACTCTTTCCGCCAAAACTTACTAAAAAACGGTACTAACCTATTATAAAACCGGAGCGGTAACCTAAAATATATATAAGATTAGATTGTATTATAAATATATCCCTAAGAATAACCTTAATAACCAAATACCTAAAACCCGCTAGATTTCCAGCTATAAAACCCCCCAACCCCTAATAAACCCTTAATTAGTAATAATTATAGCAACTTTAGTAGCTAATTACTAATAAACTTTACTAGGGTATATTAACGCGTTTTATCTAATCCTATAACCTACGCCCGGACCCGCCCAGGACCTATTACGCTTTGCCTAATACGTATACTAATATTACGTTATATTTATAATAATTAAATTCGAATTTAGGTTCCCTAATCTTAACCTACCTAACTTTAACCCGTTTAACCTTAATTAAATTAAATTTAAACCAATTAGCCCCGACCCTAACTCAGAAACCCCTAATAAATAATTTTAGAAATTAGTGGACGTAAATATTATTCTTACGGATTAATCCCAATTTTAATACCTATTTAAAAACGTAAAGGACTTCTGAATTAAAACGTTTCTAAACCTAATATTCTTAATCTACCATACCCTTAGCGAACCTGATAAATTAATTACTAATTACCTTATTTTCCTTAATATAATTAGTAATATTATTAATAACCTAATAACTCGTTTATAAACGGAAATTAAGCGAATAAAGGAGGTGGAACGGAAATGAAAGGAATTTAAATAATTAGAAACCGAATTATGGGATTGTTATAAGGATTTTTAGAAAATTTTTAATAACGGGAAAACCTTTACGAAAATCCTAATATAATAAAGAGATAAGGCTATTAAGCGCGAAGCCGCCCTTTAACTTATTAATAAAAAATTGTAAATATAATTTTAGGAAAATAAGGAAGTATTAAAATAAACGGAACGTTATTAATAAATACTTAAATATGCCGTGAATATCTATAAGGCCGAAAACGATAACCTCGCTACCTAAAACAACATTTTACACAGCTAGACACCCGCCTTTATACCAGATCTATATATACCCAATTTTACAAAACGGATATCTAATATAAATCTTAACCCCAGCACTTAACAGGGCCCCCAGGCATAAATACCCTCCATCATTATTTACGAAACGCCACGGGCCCGTAGTACTGATCTAAAGTACTTTAATAGCCAGACCTCGGATCCGAGGCGTTAATAAAAAGAATATGTTAATTGGAAATCTACACTCGCGAATAAACTTACACTCAATTAATACGCTTACCCTAATTTACTTAACCGCATCCTATATACCACCTAACACCTTACAGGCGACGTGTACGCTATAATTCGGAACCACATCAATAATATCTCATATAACCTAAATATCCCGGAAATATAGCTCTTCGACGATTCGGAGGACATCACAAAACACCTCGACACCATCATTATACTTCTCCCACGCCACGAGCTTGGCCTACTGAAAAAACTGAAAAAACTTGCGAGAGTTACAAGTCAGGTTCGCATTTAGCTAGAGGGTGGTTAGTAACCAAAGTACTATAGAATTAAGGGATATATATAGCCAAGTAGACCTGCTTACGGTTATGGTATTAGTTATAATGTAATGTGACCTGCGAAACCCCGCCGCAGCGCCTGCACAGCGCCGGGGGCAGCAGTGACGCAATAGGTCAGCACACGCATAAAAGCCGCTGTAGGTAGTTGGCGCTCGCAGGGGGTTTTTCCCTTCTGCAAGAATCAGTCACTGTATTGGAATGGAGTCTGCT
>Ga0247760_1002589_pt1 | contig 13351 bp, 8 predicted proteins | sample UWRJL171409R4_FD_179936 | JGI IMG/M metagenome (GOLD analysis project Ga0247760, IMG submission 179936) | Plant litter microbial communities from Arlington Agricultural Research Station in Wisconsin, United States - UWRJ-L171-409R-4 | ecosystem: Environmental > Terrestrial > Plant litter >...
AACAGGCGGACTGACGGACGATAAATTGCAGGCAACAATCTCCCGCTCCCAGAGCTGCGATTACCCTTTGCAACGCAGCACAGAATCCTCTCGGTGATCCAGCGAATCCTCGAAGAAGTTTGCTTTGATTTCATGACCCAGTGGCTTCCCTCTATCCTTAAAGAGACCGGCTACGACTGTGCTCCCGCAATGGAACTCACCGGTTGGGTGGACTTGATTTTCAACTACCGACATGAATTGGGACCCGAGGCGCCAGCCCTGCCAAAGCGGCAGTTTTCTCGTCTCATACAATACAGCCAGAAGCTCAGAAACGTGGCTGTTCATAGGAATCTGGTTTCTGTGTCTGAGTTTTTCATGCTGACTTACTTTGCCGTGGAGCTGGCCGAGGCACTCAAGGACGACAAACGCGCAGAGGTGCTGCGAAACATGCGACTCGAGACGGATCACGCTTGGGAGTCTATCGTCGCAAAGAGAGATTCCTTGGAAACGAAAGTAAACGAAGAGATGGAAGAGATTCAGCGAGCGCGGGAAGAACTGGACCGACGGGAGAAGGAAGTAGTCTGTACCATGTTGGAGCAAGATTGTGGAAACACCAGCACTCGTTGCCGGGAGCTGGAGGAGTCTCTGAAACAGGCCATGCAAGGAGGGGAGCTGATCCTGTTGTGATGGATGGACTGATGGAGCCTAAGGTTTGACATGGAAGACACGATAAATCTCCCCTCTGGGGAAAAAAAAAAAGGAAAAGAAATGTAAAATACGAACCCTGTGTTAGGAAATCTCTTCAGTAAACACGAGGCACCTACCTAGTTAACCAGACGGTGGTCGCAGTGTCTCTGAACGCATCTCTCTCTCTCACTAGTTCCTGAGCTAATCCAGACCCTCGCTTGTTATCACGCGAATGCAGTTTCTCTACAGAGTACAAACAAATTTATCCAGCAATCACATCTATCGCAGGGAAATATTTTGATTTCCCGTTCCCCGGAACCCCTCCTTCCGCCCACATTTCGCTTTGTTCAAGCAACCCCGACGAGGCAAAAAGCATCGCCCCGGAAAAAAAGAGCACGACCAGAAAATAGAGGTTCCCATGTCGCACGACTTTTTATGTAGAACATGTAGAATAGAATGGGAAATCGGTACGCGCGAAGCGGGCGGGATTAATTTGAATTTTGGGGGAAACGTTATACCATAGGTACCTACCTACATATAAAAAGAGTTATTCTAGTCTAGATGTTTTTGTTCACAGCTCACAGTTCACTTATATTACCTACCTACCTACCTAGCTATCGTAGCTATCAATCACGCTGCGAGTAAGTTTGCACTACACTGCTTGGGGTAGAGAGTTCCTCATCTCAACTTGGCCCCAGGAATCATAAAACCATATCTTACATGTAAAAAGGAGAACAAAATGAAGCTCCTCCCCCTCTTGGCCCTCACGGCCTTCACGCCCTTCTCGTCTGCCACAATATTTTTCGCCGGAATCGCCCAGTCTGGAGGCGAGTTCGGGGCCTGGAGTCCGACCGCGCAAGTGGGCACGGGGCTCCCCGGCCGCTTCGGGGTAGAATATTCCTTCATCAGCACTACGGGGGTAGACGTCATGGTGGACACGCACCGTGTTAACCTGATGCGGGTGGCCTTCTTGCTTGAGCGCATGTGTCCCCTAGCATGGGGATTGGGAGCGCGATTCAACGAGTCGCATTTTGGACATTTCAAGGATGCGGTGGATTACATTACCAAGACCAAGGGGATTTGTAAACTCTCACCCCTTTTTCCCTTTCTCGGGTATTTACTCTTCCTGATACTGACAGTTCAGAAGATGCTATCCTCGACCCTCACAATTACATGCGCTACAATAACCCCTCTTCGCAACCCTTTAGCGGTTCCGTCATCGGCAACACCTCTGATCCCACTGCCGCTACTACCGCGCAATTCGGCGCCTTCTGGGGCGAACTAGCTCGTCGCTTCGCGGACAATGAAAAGGTGCTCTTCGGGTTAATGAACGAACCTCACGACATGCCTAGTGCTCTCAACCTCGCCAACCTCCAAGCGGCCGTCGACGCGATCCGCGCCACTGGAGCCAAGAATATGATCATCGCGCCTGGAAACGCCTGGTCGGGGGGTCACTACTGGGCCAAAGGCGGCAGCGAGGCTAATAGCAACTGGATCCACAAGCTGGTCGACCCGCTCAACAACACGGCGGTGGATATCCACGAATATCTGGATCAAGATTTCAGCGGGGGTAACTTGGCGTGCACGCAGGAGCCGGCGGCGAATCTGGCAGCGGTGACAGCATGGTTGAGGGAGAATAAGCTCAAGGCTTTCATCACGGAATTTGGTGGGTCGAATACCACGGCGTGTGCGACCATGTTGAACGGGTTGTTGGATTACATGGCGCAGAATGAAGAGTATATCGGGTGGACGGCATGGGCAGCTGGGCCTTTTTGGGGACCGAATAGCCCGTGCTGTACAAACCAGGCGCAATATGGTAGTCTGGAACCGGGGAGCAAGGCGGCAGATGGAGGTCCCAGTCTGTATGACACGGTGTGGGTGCCAGTGATCTCCAAGAAGATCCCCGCCAAATTGCAATGGAGTGGACCGGCGAGTGTTAAAGGGGGCGAGCTGACGGAGCGACGCCCGTTGAATTAGTGGCTGTTGTACAGAATAACGAAAGAAGTAGGGCGCAAAGGAGAGACAAGTAAAAACAAGTGAGAGACAGGAAAGTGAGAAGATTGAGATAGATTGTCGGATATAAAACAACGGATATAAGACAAATAAATGTAAATAAACACACCGTACGCCACGCCATGTCGTGATCTCGTGTCACAGTCAGAACCAAAGCCCGACGCCGTCCACACCCAATGCAACTCCGTTAATCCAAAGTTCAACTAGTTCCGTCACTCGGTCCGGTCGGAAGCGTGGGCCGTCCCCGAAACACATGCCTGCAAGAGCAATGGTGTCGACAAGCTGCCGGATCATCCCCGTCCGCGCCGCCGTGCCTCTGCCCTGCAATGCAGCAGCCCACGGCTCCCATCCGGCCGGAGTAAGCCGCAGTCGGTGCTGGACATAGGCTTCGACATCAACAGGGGTCAGCCACAAATGGGCCTCACCAAAGGCGGCCGTATGGTCGAGGTCACGTAAAATGGTGGCGAAAAGACGCATCGGTGCTTCCGGATCGCGACCGGGATGGTCGCCGGCGATCCATCCCTTGCTGCGCCACGCGAAGCGGGCGTGGATGATGTCGTACACGGCTTGATCCGATACCAACCGTAGGGTCGGCCCAAACATACGTGTCACGGCCTGCTGCGCTCGCCGTACTCGCCGTCGGTATTGTTGCGCCTTCTGTCGTGGGTGGTTCTGTCTCGGCCCGGTCTGTTGAGACGGTGGAAAGAGTGTCTGCTGCATCTGCGTCTGCGTCTGCACACGATTTTCCGTGTTAGCCTCGCTGCTGTCTTCATCATCCTCTTGGTCATCAGAGCCCCCAACCATCACCCGTCCCCCATCAACAGGCTGATGGCTTAAATGGAACGGCCCAACATCCGGGGAGGGTGATGTAGGAGAAAACTCATCATCGCCACCACCGTTCGACTCATCATCTGATGAATCCTCGTCTGGGTTGATGACGATGCCGCGGAACCGCGCGTTTAATATGGTTCGCAAGGCGTTCAGGGAGTATCCCATACCGGTCCAAAATATGGCACCCGCCAACGTGCTCAGGCCGTCGCCCACGTACGGCACAATGTCGCGGGGTGGATGTACGACGCGGATTGACCGGTCCGGATCGAACCACAACCCATACGTCATCCGGGGAGACATGCGGCCGCCTGATATAAGGCTCGGATCCAACGGCGGAGCTGATGTCATGGCGGGCAGCGAGTACAAGGGCGCTGAGCTGTAAGGGAGCCCCAACGCAGCCATGTCGCCCGTGGTGCCGCCGTGATAACCACTAGCAGTGGTTGTTGCTACAATCATGTTGCTAGTGGTCAAAGGCGACCCCGCCATGCCCAGGCCAACATCGTCATCCCCATCGCTCGTCTCCGCCAGGGATCTGGCGAGGGACGGGTCTAGCCCAGCAACGCGGAACGCATTTTCGATTGCGTTCTGCAGTTCAACTTGACGGGTCTGGGATGTTGGTCCTGTCGCTGCCGCGCGGGAAATCTGGTCGATGGCGTCCCGAAGGGCCTGGTTGTCCTCTCGTAACTCACGGATCGTGTCAATCTGCCGCCTGCGGAATGCTCGTTGAGCCAGACGGCCACGCTCCCTTCGTTGCTACGAAATCATTATTTAGCAATCAAAGGTCCGGAACTTGTGACTTGGACAGAAGAGAAAAGTGGGACTCACCACCAACTCGGCATCGTCAATCTCATCTGAACTCGGCATCCTCGTTGCGTCTTGAAAAGAGAACAGAACAGAGAACAAACACAAAATAACAGAATCGGAGGGTTCCGAGATCAGTGGTGTTGAGTTGAGGACAGACTGGGGATTGCAGCAGCCTGGGTTGAAATATTGACAGAGGCTCCCACACCCCGGGACAAACAACCCCTACAAATGGCAACTGCCCGCCGTAAACGGCCAGCTTTCAAAATGACTTGATCTTTCCAAGGGGTATCAACCGAGTTGTTGCATGTCAGAGTCTACTTGCAGAACCAGAAATGCAGGCTTGGCTGGGTGTGGCTTGCGATAACGTGAGTGAGGTGGGATATTTTGGTGACGAGCCGACGGAACGCAGGGCGGGAAGAGGCGCGAGGCGCGAGAAGATGAAAAAAAAGGGGTCCCAGAAGGCACATGTGCTGCAGCCTAACGGACGTTCTTTCCTTCCATCCCAACCTGTCTAGCGTCCACCGCTGGCGCACCTGCCACGAGCAGCATCGCAGGCGGAGATAGAAATAGGTTTGGATTGGCTAAGAAATTAATCAGCCACCCCAATTTTCTGCGCGTCGCTGCTGTCCCAGTCTCTCGGGGACAAAGCCCCATCTTCTCGTCCCCCCATCTGACTAAGACTTCCAGAGACGAAAAAAAAAGGTTTGGTAAACCCACCGATCTTAGGTCAAAACAGGCTTCGGCATGAGGAAACATCACTATATGGCGCGCATAGCCGCCGAAACTGTTGGAGGGTTAGGGTTGGCTGTGGAACTCGATGGTCTTGGCGCGCCTCGGCGGACTGGAACCGAGGTCAGCGGGGATTGGGCGCTGAATAAGGTATTTGCAGACTGCATGGTGCTTTCAGCCTTATGTTCCAATCTGGGCCCAAAAAGACTACAAAACCTTAAGTCGATGTTTCGTGACTCGACCCTCCCGGCGCTTGTTCTTGACAGATGTCGTCGACATTGGACAGGTGACCGATAAGATAGGCTTCAACTGGCGGACAGCTGCGGAGAGCGCAGTCCACTTTCTTGCTTGGCGTTGTGCGTTAAAATTGGAACGGCAGGCGCATCGGCCAGCTCCTGAAACATTTCCAACACAACTTCTGGAACACACCACTCATCAGCCAGCAAGCTTCAACAAAGTCCGGTCCAGGTTTCTCCACCCGCGGACGACTGCCATCGTTGGGCAATTTCGACGTCGATGATGCTGGATGTTCGTGTAAATTGGACTAAGGTGAGGCGAGGCGAGGCGGGAAGGCTAAAAAGTTAGGCGCGAGATGCAGTGCGACCAACCAACACAACAACCCCAATCCAGGGTGTTCTGCCAACCCACACCGCCTTGCAGGCACTTCCATGGGAAGGAAGGTGAGACGTCAACCAGCAGACCAAGAGCGGGGAAACAAACCCCGTCGCAAGGGAGAGGCGCCAAACTTTATCTTGGATCAGCGCAACCTCCCCGTTACTGATCGAGATGGGCTAACGGGGCCATTCCAGTGCATCTTCGGCCATCCGCGATTTTTTTTTCACCCTCATTGAAACATGTCAGCAAGAAAGAAACAAACGCTGTTTGTTTTTTCCACAGCCGAAGGAAGGATCGGAGAACATCTCCCCATCCTCCGGGAAGGGACAGATTGAGGTGCTCCTTAGTGACACGTGCACCGGAACGCTGAGTTTCCGGTCTACCAAATTCCGGAATCTGGCCAATACGCCCTCAGTAAACCTTCAGCGTCCCGCGGCGTTCGGTGATGGCAGCCACTGCCGTGCAGCTGGTAGCGGGCAAATATTGGTTTTGCCAGTGTCCAAGAGGATCCACTACAGCCGGCAAGATGGGGTTCCGCGCCTCTTGAGGTTGTGCGGGCTGGGAATCCGGCCTCGTGGGATTTACTCCTTTTCCACTCAGGGCTTCTCCCGTCCGTCCAAAGTCATCAATTGATCCACAACGGCGACGACAAAGGGAAACTGGAAAGGCCCAGCTTCCGAACGGCGCCAGATGAACCCGCCAACAGCTAAACCCCCCGTTGCCCCTTTACCCCTTAGACGCATCACCCCGCATTTCGCTCGGGGGATGGACTGGGATCGCTGCCCCGGAGCTTGGGCCACGCCAGGGCCGTCAACCTCGCCTCAGCCAATCCGAAACTCCCAACGCCACTCGAGGTCCGGCAAGCCTCACAGCCGTTTGGCACATCCTTGACCCGTGTGCATGTCACAAAGTGTTACAGATCCCGGACGCCGCCCGTCAGGCCGGCATCCCGTCTCTGAAAAGCCATTATCGGGCCATTGCACTTCTAGACTCTTGAGAGTTGCGTTTTCTTCCCTTTTTTCCTTTTCTCCTCCCCCTCTTTTTTCATTTTTTGGCTTTCTTATTTTCTGTTCGCTTATCTATGATTTCGCTTCTCTATCTCTCTCGTCCCTCCAGGTTCTCAACTCTCCGTCAGGGTCTCCCACCATCGCTTGGGAGTGGTTAGCGGATTCTCTGCACAAGAGTCCGCTATCCTCCACCTCCAACCGCCCCCCGCCTCTTCCTTCTCCCCCCCCACGCATCCTCTGCCTCGGCCCCCCTTTTAATGCCCGGCATGCCTCTCAGAATGCCGCGCTTCCCTTCCGTCACTGCCACAGAGCTGGGTACTCGCTGGGCAACAACAAGCCAGAGGCGGCCAAACAAGATGCCATTCCAGCTCTCCCTCTTACACATCTCGGCCGTCGTCCTCCTCGTGCTATCCTCGGCCATCCTCAACTATGGCAAGGCAATACCCGAGCCACTAGCCTGCTCGTCGCATGATCAGGCGAACCCACTAGCCGAGCGCTTCCCGAACAATGCCACGGGTGTGCTCAATGCCACACTGGCCATCATACCCATCACACTCGAGGCTGCTCGTCGCCTGATCCCTCCCCAGTACGGCATTCTCGAAAGGGCATACCGCGCGCTACTGCCAGACTTCCCCGAGGGCATGTACCCCGTCATGCTCCAGGCCGCTCATGATCACGATGTCCAACTCCGGGCATATGGCATCACCATTGACGACTTTTCGGTATGAAAGAGCCTCTCATTTTTCCCCCTCCCGGCCATAAGGATGAGGCTTCTTGTTTTGTTTTTCCTTTTGCTAACCTTTGGTGGGTTCGCAAATATAGCGTGTTGGATTCGAGTTTCCCTTCTTGGATTTGTTGGGTGATGGCTATTCGTCCTTCCGCTGGGCTCCCCAGCAGCTGATCACGGCGGACCACATGATCGCCCTCCAGGGCTCGCGGGATTACGGCACGGTTGTTTCCCCAGCTGAGTGGGACCCCCCTTGCGACGCCTATCGTGCCCTACCGAACGGCAACAACTTCTTCCGAGGCAAGAGCCGGAACTCGGGCGAGTTTGTCGAGGTTGAAATGGCGCGACTTTCCGACGTCGCCCTCAACCCTTACCCGCTTGACTTCTTCAAGAACATTACCAACCAGCCTACCTTTGCCAACGCCTCAACCTGCGATAACATGATTCGGTGGTTTAACACGTCCATGTCAGTTGGCGAATTTGCCCCACGACCTGTTCTCGGGCGCATTCGCGCCAACGCTTTCCCTTATGAAGGTGTAGAAAAGGAATGGACAGACGTGTTTGGCGTGCAGGTGGCAACGCCGTTCATTGAGAATAACTATCTCGACTGTCAAACCATGAAGGGCTACGTCGGCACCGGGGGGCTGGGGGATTCATTTATAGAGGATACTAATATTATTAATGGGGACGATTGGATTTCGGAGTTATAAAAGATTTGTTTCTTTGGAAGAACCGGGGGAGACATGAGAGAGAGTGCTGGGGGGAGAGACAGAAAGAAAGAGGAAAGGCGACACTGGATGGATGGTATGGGATGGATTGTACAAAAAAAAAACGAAAGGGAAAACGGGGAGACGTGAAGAGGGAAGGAGGAACCAAACCCCATCTTTACAAAAAAGTGAAACATATATATAATTGATACCCGGATCGGTAGAGATAGCTCGCTTGGTAGCCTAGTGCAGGAGCCGCGAGCTCTCACTGACCAAAATAAAACATTGTAAAATTTGATAGTTGTAGGTCTCTGATACGCGGGGGGATCATGATGGTCTCAAGTGAAATGGGTTGAAAATATTGATGGCCAAGGATGGCGCCGACCAACCAGACGGCCGATCAGCCTAGGACTAAGAACATCAATCACCTCTATCACGCCAATATCAGTCGTCAATTGATGTTCATGAGAGAGAGAGAGAGAGGCAAAAAACACCCGGCGCCCAGCACTGAGGTGAGATCTGACGGTGAGATCTAATCTACCTAGACGAGGTCGTTCGTTTCCCAGCCCCCCACTGCCTGAGGGGGGATATGGATATGGATATGGATATGGATATGGATCAAATAGGTATGGAACTATGGATATCAATATCAAAAGGGGAAATGATTTAGTAGGCTCTACGGATACCACCTGCATATATGCATGCAGGTGCCTAGGTACCTACCTATGCATCTGGACATGGAACTTGGGGAGAAGAGTCATGTCCCCCCGTTTTAATAAATGAATAAAACATGTCTGTCTGCCTGTCTGCCAAGTTCGGGACTAGACTAGACTTGACTGAACAGGAAGGGAGAAGGGGAATTTCGAAATAATACGAATACAAATAAAATATGTGCTGCGTTTTTGGTTCTGGAAGGCGCAACGGTACAACACAGTGTACGGTCACTACACTAGAACCCAGTTCCGTAACTTCCGCTCCATGGACCATGTTCATAAACACAGCCCCACTACGGTTAATACCAAGTGGAGAAGGGTGGAACAGTGACACATGCAAACAGCACGGATATGGAGTGGAATCTTTGATTTCCTCCACCTTGCTCTTCGTGCACGAGTATAGCACATCTCAGCTAGCCGGCAAGATAAACATCAATTGGCAGGCGCCTCCTTAGAGATTGTGAGAATCTATTTTATACTGGTGTGTCTAGTCGAAACTAATCGTGGATTACAATGAGATTGACGGGAAGGTTGGAAGCTTGAGGAAGCGCCAGGGGGTTGCCAGGGACGTCACCGTCAGAGTCGTCGCCTTCATAGTCTTCCCACTCTGAGTTGCCATCATCGTCTTCAACATCTTCATCATTCTCATTGCCGTCCCCATCCTCATCGCCATGCTCATGCTCATCGTCATCGTCATCCTCATCATCATCATCATCCTCATCCTCATCATCATCCTCATCCTCATCCTCATCCTCATCCTCATCCTCATCCTCATCCTCATCCTCATCATCATCCTCAATATGATAAGGATGATACGGATAAGGATAATACTCAAGCTCCGAGTCAAGCTCCGAGTCAAGCACCTCCGAGTTGTAGAAGTCAGATTCATAACCTGGCCCCTGGGGGTAGAAGTAGTCTTGGCCCCAGTCGTCGTAATACTCGCCAAAGATCTCGTCGTCGGATTCCACAGGACGGAAGTAGGTGTTACAAGGACCATCAACAGCATCGACATCAACGGCAAGTAACTCCAGTGAAACGCTGAGAGGATTGGGGGAGTCCGATCCGCCATCCAGAACATACTCTTCGGCGAGACTCCCGGGCCGATGATTCCTGTCACTGAAAACCTTGACCCAGCGGTCTCGCAGGGCGCGACGGTCCCCACCTCGAGGCTGGCGAAGATGGATCGTACTTAGTTTCTTCGTCCGCAGTAGGTCAAGTGCCTCTTCCCAGCTGCCGCTCAGTAGTCGGGGACGATAGAGACCGAGATGAGAGAGCCGTGGCATCTTCTCGAGGAGTTGTACAAGGTCTTCAAACTCAGCAACAAGGCCGTATACCGTGAAATGTGTCAGATTGGGTCGTGATTTCGACCCCAGAATCTCACGGTAGTCGAATCTCAGATCTCTGTCCTTTTGCCAATGGTGCGGGTAGAGATAGATCTGCTTCAGGCTTGGTGTATTCAAGCAAGCCGAGAGAAACCTGCTGATGCAGCGTTGCTCGATAGCAACATGATCTCCGTGCTCCTCGTCTCGTTTATAGTCGCCCCAGAATATATGTCGAATGCCCCAAGTTGAGAACTGAAATATTTCCAGTTCCTGCGTGCTGCATGATAACTGCTGTAGAACTGCCGATCCAAGCGGAGCGGTCCGTAACCCTAGGTCGACCCCGAGAGAGATGTCAAGCACCTTGGGCAACATGCCGGCAAGTCGGGCGGCGTCGAGAACGTCCATGATTATCGCGCCATAATAGGCTGAGGGCTTATATTCTCTTGGACGGACGACCTCTCGGAGCATATTTTGCAGAGTGGCATCCCAGCACCCCGGGCCCGCCGGATCATCAAGGACGGCGGAAAGACGCCCGCACGACTGTGCGGTTACAAGGGCTGGCTGTTTTCCCCAAAAGGGGACTGTGAATCGTAGCTTGCGGGCGTTGCGCAACCGTGCCATGGCTGAGGCAATATCTTTAACAAATGATCCGGACTTGAGGAGATGTTGCTGCTTCAGAGCAGAGTGGGCATAGTCGTTGAAGGTTTTGCGGAGCTGCGAAACAAGTTCTTGATCCACCTTGGGGCTATTGGCGTACCCCACGAGAAATTCAATGGTCGTTTGAAAAACTCTAGCACGCTTACGCTTTCGATCTGCAATCTGCCTAGACTCCTTGTCTAGCTCTTCTTCTTTGCCGGGTTCTTTACTCAGGTAAGCCTCCAGCTGCTCATCAAAGGATTCATAGTAGCGATCGAAGAAGGTTTCTTCGTCAACTGGATACTTGTATATGTGGCAGATCTCGATCTCCCGGATGTCGTCGACCAGCCCAGGTCGGTTCGAGATGTCAACCAGACGCTGAAGTGATGGCCCGCCAACCTCAACCCTCACGGAGCGAAGAAGAAGGTTTGAAGCTAGGTCGCTGAAGCGGCGGCAAACTAGCCGGATAGCAGCAATCTCAGCTGGCTTGCAGCTGTGCCGGTACAAGGAATGCTGGGTGTCGTTGTCAGAGAACTCGGCCTCGGCTGTGTGACTGGCCTGCTCAAAGATGCCGAGAAGAATCTCGTTGGGAAGATGCTGGATGCTCAAGCTCCGTAGGAATGGCCGCGACTGGTCATTGATGGTCTGGCGAATGCCGGCTTGCTCATTGGCCAGTGACTTAACCAGGCCTTCATTGTGCTCGTATGCCTCCACCACCATGTGCAAATTCGAATGCAAGTTCAAGTAGTCACAGCTGAACTGCAAAACTGCCTGCGACATTGGGTCAAGGTCCCGCAACGTTGCTGGGTCCGGGTCTTTGGAAAAAGTCTTGCTCGCCTGCTCCCACCATTTTGTCTCGCGCGGGAACCGTCCCCCGAATGCCTTGTCGATTTTTGCTCCGTAGTTTGCAGTGTCCCTGATGGCTTGGAGTTTCTTCGAGTCTCGATACATGTGTTGGTAGATCTTGTTCCACTCGGGCTTCGCAAAGCAAAAGTAGTGCAGTCGGTACGACTCTTGCGAGGCTTCTTCAAGCTTCTGCTCTGCGACTCGAAGACGATCGTAGAGTTCCGCGAGTGATTTGCGGTCGGCTTGCGTGGGGATGGCTGCGGCCATGATTCTATGTACGTCACTTGGAGACCACTACCTTTCAAGGGAAGGAGAGCGAGATGGGAAAATGAGGGGAGCGGTGAGGGCAGCCGGGGCTCAACCCAACACCAGCGTGCTCATGTGCATTAAACCAGGCAAACGGCGGCCTATATTTCTCTGAATTTGTAGGGAAAAAAAAAGTTGTGTGTTTGAGTGGAGGAAAGAAGCTCAGTTTGCCCGATTTGCGTCGAATCTCGATTTAAATCTTAGTAATAATTGTTAACGGGCTGGAATCCCCTCATCACTTCCTGCTGTGCTGGCTTCCTTATCGATAAGGCCAGAGATGGTGTTGAGTCCAAGTTCCCAAAATCAGGCAATCAAACGCAATTATTAAAAACGAGAGATTTGTCTGGAGTTTGACTGTTTTTTGCCCCATTATCCTGGCCGTTTGCCGGGTTTGACGTGGCGTTTGTTTGGGTCGGTGAGTGCGTTGTCTGTGGAGTCGCGGATCGCTGCAGGTCGACCAGAACTCGTTCCGTGACAATCACTTGTATTGTGGAGAATTGTTAGTGCGGAACCTAACCGCAAGGGCCAGGTGGTGCTGGGTCCAAGAAGTGCATTCGCGATGCAACATCTTAGAATCATTCTTTTAGATCACCCCTTCATTGATAGTATTGCACGATGTCACTGCGAGTTCGGTAATGTCACCGGGAATATTCCGAGATGACTTTTCTCGGTATCACCTAGGTAGTCGGTCACCTGCCTCTGTCTCATCTTCCAAGACAGCCAGAGTCAGTATCGCCCTAACAATATCAGAGACGCTGAATGTGAGCCGACATCCAATATCGGTGGGAGCGGAGCGTGATTAGTACCTTGCTATCTGGTGTGGATTGTTGGAAAATGTCAATATCTGGGCCCAGCATTGATGCATATTTTGGAAACGGTCCAGCTCCACCGCAATGCAGTTGCCCCCCGAAATTCTCCAAGACCAGGTATATCGCCCTTTATTGGTCTGGAGATTAAACTTTGACGGGTGCGGTGCGGTTGAGTTTGGCCGTCAACGGCTCAGGATTCGATCACCCTCGATCGGCCACCAAAACTAAGCCATCTACATGAAAAGGCCGTAACCGACCAAGATATCCACCTGAGGTAGCGAAGTGATGTAAACAACCTCTTTCAAGCACACGTTCTAGTATTGACAGATCCTTAGTGTGAGTTTAGTGGCGCCAGGGGTTTTCCGGCTCGGCAATGTATTCGAGCAAGGTCTAGTAGGGGACTTCAAGCGCCACCGTAAAGATTAAGGCTCTCCAGAAGAACGCCTGCGCGTGCTCCCCGAGACGATTTGATCGAACGCATACGTACTAACTTTAGTGGCGCAGTAAATTAAAAATTCACCACAAAAAGTATGACGCCACGTTCCCAGACCAGCCCAGATCCCCCAGATCCCCGCTTGAACGGACTCAAACTCTGTGCCATTGCTTGGACACTGCAGTAT
>Ga0247760_1002590_pt1 | contig 13350 bp, 3 predicted proteins | sample UWRJL171409R4_FD_179936 | JGI IMG/M metagenome (GOLD analysis project Ga0247760, IMG submission 179936) | Plant litter microbial communities from Arlington Agricultural Research Station in Wisconsin, United States - UWRJ-L171-409R-4 | ecosystem: Environmental > Terrestrial > Plant litter >...
AGACTAGCCTAGTTTAGTCAAAGCCTTGACTAAAACTAGAATACTAGACTTGACTAAGACTAATGACTAAAGACTAATGACTAATTTACCAACCCTGGTGACATGTATATAATATAATAGAAGAAATTACTTATATCTTAGCGAGTTAGAACAGTAGTTAACTTAAAAGACGTATAGAATACTATAACGGTAATATAACACTTTAAAGTGTAAGTAAAGCTTAGACTTTAAATAGTTTAATAGATAGTAAACGTAATGTAAGTGATATAGAACTTATTAAATTAAGATAATCTTTATAACTATCACTATACTTCTAGTAACAAGCTAAGTCTCCAATTCATTAGCAAGCGCCTTATAAACCGAAGGAGCAGTTACTTACTATAAATAGCATAGTATTTATAATAGTCTAAAGGTGAGTTATCTATATTATCATTCATACAGTCCAATTATTAAAATATTTCTTTTAGTATTATTTTTATTATTATTTATTTACTAATCGTAATGATAATAGTAATAATAACTATAATAGTTATAGTTGTAATGGTAATAATAATTTTAGTATTAGTAGCAGTAGTAGTAGCTGTAGTAATAATTCTATTTATTACTACTATTCTTATAATTTATTTTAATTTTATTTAAATAATTTCTTTTCTTATCATAATTATAATTTCACTATTTATAATAAATATGAATTGTTATTAAATATATTAAAAATAGTTTGAAGAAGTACTATTTGCGATATAATTAAATCAAATAAGCTAGATTTTATATTAAATTTTCAAAAAAGGCTAGTCATTTAAGTCACTGGCGAGTTAGTTAAGTCAAGTCACTAGTCAGGGCTAGTCAAGTCACAGCAGTGACTTAAGTCACATAAGTCAAGTCAGTCAAGTCAAGTCACTAGTCAGGCCTAGTCAAGTCACGGCAGTGACTTAAGTCACGTAAGTCAAGTCAGACTTGACTAGTGACTAATGACTAGTGACTTATTTCCAACCCTGACAGTAAGTAAATAAGGTAGTGATTAGTAAAAGTGAAGGTATTATAACTAAGTTTACTAACTTTATAAATTTAATCGCTTTAAATATATAATATAGTGACATTAATAATAAAAATAAGAGAGTAAGGACATATAGACGTAATTATAAAGTGTATAAGATAAAGTTAAGGTAGGGAAAAGAAGGGCAATTAAGCTTTATAAGTTAGTAATTAAAGGAAGAAAGGAAAAGTAAAGGCTTTATAGAGGAACTGGAAGGTAGGAAGTGGAATTATAGAGGTTAGCTACTAATATTAAAAAAAATCCTAAGTATTGATTAAGAAGCTCTAAAACCCCAAAAACCATTTAGATAACGGATTCAGAATCAGCGACTTAAACTGCTTCACGCAGTGATAGCGCACCGATCGCGCACCGAAGGCGCGGCTGGTAATGGCGATAAACCCACTTACAGACTAATTACGAAGGGGAAGTAGAAGAATCATTAGGAGGAAAATCTTTATAAAAACTTTTAAGATGCTATAACAGGTAGGGGAGCTGAAAAGCGTACGTTTAGAGCGATCCTCAAAGCCGTCTTCAGGACAGAGCAGATACGCAAATATGTCACAAACGCCCTAAAGATGCCTATTAGTCTAACTACCACTATTAACAGTATTACTAACGTGAATATCTAGAAGATCTTTAAAAAAGTAACGAAAATCGAAAAAGTAGTTAATTAAAAGACTAGACTTAACGAAGCTTATACTTATACAGGGGCGCATTCATTAGAAAATATAACTACCATAACTCTAAATGTAACCTACATACACTATATACCTAAAAAAGCCTTTAGGTAGCTTATAATTACGAACATAAACCTAAAAAATAATACTCCTGTAAAGATTATATAAAGGGTTAGCTAAAATACTAAGAAGAGGGGTATAGTGGTAGTAAAGCTCTTTTAACAGTCTAATAATGTAATAATTACATTTAAAAAAGATAAATAGGAATAGTATAATAACTTTAATAATAAGGCTAAGTATACTAAACTTTAAGAGAGGGAGCGGTCTTTTAGCAATACACTTACGTAATATCAACGAAAGGACTATATATTAAACTTATTAATAGTTATAACCTTACAATAGACGAAGGTTAGATAATAGAAGACTTTAACATTTATAATAATATGTAGATTAATACGATTAACTATAAGTAAAGCTGTAAATAACCTAACAGCGAACTAAACCTTACTATACAGCTTATTATTAAAATATATAGCTTAAAAGACGTTATTAGCTTAATTAAGAAGGGTATAATTATAAAGTATAAGCACTTTCCCTATAAGCGATACAAAGTTAAAGTGAAAGTAACCTAATACTTTAACTGTAGTAAATAGGGATATAAAGCGAAGTTCTGTAAGGAGATAATACGCTGCTTATTATACGTAAGAGCATTATATGTAAACAGTATAAAGGTTAACGAATGAGAAGTAACCTACTTAATAAAATTAAAGTTAAAATAATATAAGTTAGTATACGTTAACTGTAACAGTAACGACCTAGTTTTCTATAAAGACTGCCGTGTGGTAAAGGAGCAGTGTAAGCGCGTTAAAGTGATCTTCCTTAATAAAGCTATAACGTACGAAAAATTATATAGGGAAAGGAACAAGCAAAACTTAAACTTTATCCTTATTACTAATCGTAAATGCACTACAGCTAACTAAGTTATATAGGGATATAGAAACTAAGTAGCTAATAAGAGAAAATAAATCTTACAGGTTAAGGCAGGAAGACACAGTCTCCTAAAGAAAGCAAAAATACTTAACAGTAATAGTATTATATAATATATAAAATTATTAAAACCCAACGGCACCTTAAAGACTATATTAACTCCATTGAGATAACGACCTGTAAGAGCCTTAATAAGCCTAATAATAACTATTAATAAAGTCTAACAACTCTTATAACTAACTATATTATTACTTATAGGTAGCCCTTTATAAAACAGTTAATGAAGCTAAAAGTACTATATTGGAAAATTAATAATAAGGATACGGGACTTAACGAGGAACTGGAAATATGGAGCAATTACGACCTAATAGCGATATAAGAACCACTTTAGAGTTAGTTTACTAATATCTTAAAATATAAAAGAGGAGGAAAATACAGCATAATTTACTATAATAGGAGGGTAGCACTATATATTAGTAAATAAGTCGTTAACAGGGTTGGTAATGTAGTCTGTAGTTTGTAGTCACTGACTGTAGTTTAGTCAGTTGTAGTCAGTGTTTTACTGACGACATGTAGTTTTAATCATCCTACTGACTGACTACAAGTGACTACATTAACTACACACTTTAATTAATTAATAATTAATTAACTAAATTGAATAATAATAAATGGAAATTAGTAACAGTATCTCTGAATTATACATGAATTTAAAGACAAACTGTCTCAAAATTGAAATGCTAAGTTAATATAATACATAATTATATTAATTTATTATTTTTGAACTTAAAGTTTTTTAACGCATATTTTCTGGCTGAGAATATTTGCGATGAATGGAACGACGAAGACGAGTTTTATATCCAACTAAGCCCAGAAACGGAGTACAGAGCTTATTTACGAGAGCCTGTTGTTAATAAAAAGAGATTATTTTCTTTTTATTACTTTATTATTACTTTGTTTATTATCTTATTATCATATTCTGTTTATTCTGAATTATAAGATTATACTAATTTTATTATAGATTTAACCTTTAGATTACTAGAAGCCAGTTTTTACTAAATTTCCTGTTTTGAGCCTTATGGCCAGGAGGTTTTTAGCTATTCCAGCCACCTCGGCTCCTGAAACTGTTAAAAGAATGGTATTATTAAAGAGTTGGAATATTAAGAAATTGCGAGAACTGGAGGAAAATTTCAGGAATACTGCAATAATGGAAGAAGGACAAGAGAATTAACCTACATTATTTCTTTTTAACTTTATTTTATTTATCTCATTTTCTTTAAGTTTAATTTAGGTTCATTCAAGTTTTTTTAATTTATATTATATTAAGTTTATTTTATTTTTACTTTATACAGTTTATTTTAATGCTTTATACTATTATTATTTAAAAGAAAGGAATTAATAATGAATATTTCAACTTCTTATAAAGTGTAACATTATTAATGGATTTTATAGTTAATCAATGAATTAACTTAGTATTAATTTGTAAAAATATAATTTAGCCCCACTTTTATTTACTGACTTGTAGTATTGTAGTGTAGTCTTAGTCAAGGCACTGACTAAACTACAGTGACTAATTTACCAACCCTGCTTATAGTGCTACAAGTGCTTGTAGTGCGAGCACTCTGCTTCTTACAAGCACTCTACTCGTAAGGTTTCTTCTACTTACAGTGCGAGCACTTAGCATACTGTAAGCACCTTCCTATTAATTACAGGGGCTTTAAGTCTTTACACTCCTGGCCTAGTGTGCGGTACTGTACATACCGTTTCCTACACTGTTCTTCCTGTAGGAGATTCGTCAGGCCACGCCGGCCTAAGTAACATCTTACAGGGTTATCACACAATTCCCCCTCTTTATCATTCTTTTTCTATAAAGAACTTTAAAAGGTAAATTCCTCCTTTCACTACACCACTATATAATAAGTAGCTAGTTCTTAAGTCTCAAACCAGGAGTAGGGTAAAAGCACTAACTGCTATTTAAACTTAATAACATATATATACGCTTTTAATAGCAAGATATCCCCTTATTCTTTTTGTAAATCTGCTGTTCCTCCTCTTACTTACCGAGTTTCAAACCAGTCTAACAGTTATAACTACTGTTTAAAAAGGCACTAGCCTTCTTAATGCAACGCTTTTAATGTTAGCGAAGCAAAGTTAAAAGCCCTTCTTATTAAGAAGCGAGACCTTAACTTATAAGTTAAATCTACTACTTAACAGCTCCAGAAGGTTACTGTTAAACTTCAGGAGGTATTAGCACGTTTAGCACATCTTTATAAGTAACAGTCTTAGCTTAAGGACTGTACTGTAAAGGCATTTAGTTATAAAGTGGAGTTATTAGAGTTTTAGAAAGGTGAAGAAGTTAAGTTAAACGTTCTTCCAAGGATATAAAATCCTTTAACTAGGGAACCTTCCTAGCGGGGTCTCTACGCCCCACAGTCGCGTTATAATTTAGTTTATCGTCCCTTCTTTTTAATAACGGACTGGCTCTTTTAGCGTAGTAACGGTGCGTTTATGTTTCGCTTCTCAGTATTAATATACTAAGGCGCGTGATGCTAAGATGTACCTTAATAAGAGGTTATAGGTTCAACTCCCATAAAGTCCTTCTACTACAGGTCTAAAACCTAACCTGACTGCTTTAGTCTGGTCTTAAGCCTTTAGCGGCTCTCTTTTTTACTTTTTTTTTTTTATGCTGACTTCCTTTCTTAATAGTGCTCGTTCTTATAGACACGTTTTTCTGCCGCACACCGCTATATAACTGGTTCAGGAGACCTTAAGGCATACCGATTTGCTTTTTGCCCTTTAACTCATTCTTTAAACTTATAGTAAAGCGTAAGTCCTTTAGCTACAGGAGGTAAATCGTCCTGTAAGTTACTAGTCTGCGACTTCTTAATTCTCTGTATTACTACACGTGCAATTCGTGTAGAGTTTGCTAGCTCCGGAGGCCCAGCCTCCTTATTAGGTTTAAAGTTCTTACAACCCTAATTAAGGGCTCTGATAAACGTCCTTCTATACTTACTAAGGAGTTCCCTACTACTTCTTAAGCTTTAAGTCTTACGGTAGTCTTACTTTTCAGTATAGTAATTTAAATGTTAGATCTTATCTTACTTCTAGTTCTTATTGTTAGTTTTAGTCAGTCTGGATTCTTTTGGTAAAACTCTGTAATTAGGTTTAGGTACTTAAGATTTTTAATAAGCTTTTACAAGTTACTTTCAAAGCTGTAATTTAACTACTTAACAAGATATTTCAACATGTTCTTCCCTTTTCGTAAATTTACGACTTCCTTAACGTTATACTTATCCTTATCGGTATCGATCTCGATCTTCTTTTCTAAAGGAACTCCTTTCAGGGCAGGTTCTAAAAGTAAGATATAAAAAACTTTAGTTTACACCTTTATATTAGTAAGTAAGTTCAATTTATAATTAGAGGTAACGACTTTTTTTCTTGATTTAGAACGGTCTGTACCTTTTAAAATTAAGCTTCTTACTAAGTCGTTTCGAATGTAGGCTTCGTGAAAAAAGGTAAACGTGGTCTTCTTTCTAAAGAATTAGTCCCTTAACTTATTCGCTATTGTAATAAAGTCTTTCCTTAAGTACTAACTGTTTAGTTTAGTGTTTATTAGCGAATCTCTTTATTCATTCACATGTAAACTTAAGTTCGGCTTGTAAGTAGTTAGTAGCTCTTATATCCGGTCTACGTGGACTATAGCTTAAGGGGTGTTAGTTAGTGGGCTTTAATGGAGTTCGGGCTCTTTTCTGTAGTTTATAAAGAACAGTAATATACTTATTAACTTAACTAGCGTTATATTATAAGCTATCTGTACTATTAGTAATAGCTTAAGTTAATTATCTTATTTAAAGTTAATATAGGCTTAGAGATACATTATAAGTATTTACTTAACTTACTTTATCTAGCTATCTGTCTATAAGTGGAAAGCTGTTAAAAGCTTACTTTTTACACTTATCCTTTACATTAGTCTTTATTAGAACTTCGACACAATTAGCTTATCTCGATCTGTGACGATATTATCTGGTTAAAGGTGTTGTGAGATTACCTCTTTCTTAAAGATATAAGCGAGTTACTTTACTATTATATCTTTCAAGGTTAGTAGAAAGTAGGCTTATTTTATTAATTTGTTAACTATTATTAAGACTTAGTTATAAGTAGCTCCTTTAGCAGGGTCTTTAGACTCTGGAATCCTAATAATAAAGTTAAGTAAAATAGAGCTTTATAATACCTGTAGTATAGGAAATGGTTTAAGACGCCCGTAAGGCTTATAACGTCAGTTATACTTCTAATAGCAGACGTTACAGTTATTAACTACCTTCTTAACTAGCTTCTTTATCCTGGGAAAGGCGTACGTTTACTGAGCTTAAGTGAGAGTTTTAACTTAGCTTATATAACTTTTAAGTTAAGATTTGTAGACCTGTTAGACGTACTCTTTCCATTGCTTAAGTTATAAATATACAGTTTCTCTTAGTATTAAAGCCTTACTCTTAGTTTAAGTATATTATCTACACCTTTTAGTAATTATCTTAACTGGTAATTAGTTTTGTTGTAGTTTAGGTATATGTAGTACTTCTTATTATAGTTTTATAAATGCTTTAAAAAGTCTCCTAAAGGGCATTTATACTTACAGGTTCTTTCCGTTAACCTTCTTACTTCGAAGTCCTCTTATTACTAATAGATGTTATACTTTATCTATAAGTTTATATAGATGCTGATAGTTTATTTTAGCGTTTAGTTATCTGACACTTATGGTATGTATTTTAGCGTGCTGTTCTTAACTTTATTAAATATAGTGATGGGGATTAGGACTGGATTAGTATTTTTATGGTCTTATTTTTAGTTAAGAATATTAGTTTATTTATTGTCTTTTCCCTTAATGTAATGTATTTAAAAGTGGAACAGGGTTATTAACTCTGCTTATTGTGCTTATTAAGAGTTAAGTTCCTTCGTTAGGAAATACTGGAGGTTATTATGGTCTGAAAAGACTTAGACCGGTTCTTCCGTACCGTTTAAGTACAGTGCCTACTTAGTAAAGTGTTAAATAATCGTTATCAGTTCCTTATTGTAGATTGGATATTGTAAAGCTAGGCTATAGATTCCTTTTGATAAAAAAGTAATTAGGTAGCGTTTCCCGTCGTCTTAGACTTAGTTAAGTTCTTTACCGATTGCGAATTCTAAGGAGTCTGTCTTAATTTAGAAAGGCTTTAAGAAATTAGGAAGGGTTAAAATTAGTGTTATAACGAAGGTGTGTTTAAAGTCTTTAAACACTTTCTATTATTTCTTAGTCTACTTAAACGGCTTTCTTTTACCTGTAAGTTTATAAAGTGGTTTTACGATCTTTATAAAGTACTTAATAAAATATCAATAAAAGTTTGTAAAGTTAATAAAGGCTATAACTCTTTCTAATTCTTTAGAGTAAGTTAATTCTTAACTATTTCTGTCTTTTCTAATTGTATTTTAAGCTTTCTAAAGGTCACTTTAAACCTTAAATAGTTTAATTCCTAAATGTAAAAGTGGTTTTTTCTAGGTTTACTATTAGCTTTGCTTTTTTAAAAGCTGTTAGAACTTATTATATATGCTTTTAGTGTTCTTTTAAAGTTTCAGAATAGATTAAAACGTTATTTAAATACATAAAGATAAACTTATTAAGGAAGCGGTGGAGAACACTGTTGATAAGTCCTTAGAAAGTTGTAAGGGTGTTAGTTAATCTTATATGCATAATACAGTATTAGTAATGCTTATTGTAAATCTAGAAGGCTGTTTTATGCTTATCCTCTTCCTTTACTCTAATATAGTTAAACCTTATAAGAACGTTAAGGTTAAATAACTAATTTACTTTTATAATCTACTTTTACATTTCTGTAAGAAGTGGTAATAGATAACGATTCTTAATTATATCCTTATTTAACGTTTGGTAGTTAACGATTATATAAAGCTTACTATCTCCCTTCCTTAGGACGAATAATATTAGGTACCTTACTGGAGACTAAGACTTTACGATAAATCTATTGTTCAGATTTTTATCGATATACTCCCTTAAGGCTTTAACTTATCAGGGGTTCAGGTAATAAGGCTGGAAGCTGTAAAGTTTTACTTCTAGCTTTAACTTAATTTTATAATCTTATAGTCTGTAATCTAGCAGTTACAGTATCTTTTTTCAAAACAAGGTAAACTTCCTATTCCTTATAGGTACTTTAGATAAGTCGACTTTTTTACTTATCTGTAAATTAGCGTATTATATTTAAGTGGTTTCCAGCTTTTTAACTATCCTTTTTACTAATCCTCCTAGCTTTATTAATATATGCTATATATTCATTCCGTAAGTAAGGACACTTTTAATAACTTTAATGTAAATTTCTTAAGTGTGGACGGCCTACACTCCCTACGTTTTCCCTGTAAGTTAGGTTAGTGTAAGGGTTTAAGTTTCCATTTTTCTAATAATCCTCTTTTAATAAGCTTTCTAATTAAGCTTTTTATTAAGCCAGACTCTTAAAAACCTAGCTAACTCTATTAGTGTTAATCCTAGGTGGTCTTCTCTTAGAATCTTTACTCTTTTAGTTTATAAGCGCCTTACTTATAAGAAGTGAATAAGTTTACTCTTTTTTAAGTTAAACGTTATCCCCTTTTCCTTTACTTATTCCTTACAGATTTTATATGTAGCTTTAAGGATCTTACAGCACGTTAGTGTATTATATGTAAAGGCTTAGAGGTTTATATCGTCTATAAAACCTAGTGTAATTAGGCCTTTAATATGTTTCAGCTTTTTATACAGTGTACTGATAAAGAGGATGAAGAGGATTACTAATAAGGGGGATCCTTAAGGGATCCCTTAGGTGATGTTTTACGGCGTTAACAGCCTACTATCGAATAGTAACCAGGCCGTTCTCCTATATACATAGCTAATTAACTAGAGGATAAGCTTTCTTTTAAACCTTAGGTCTCTTAGTGTAGTAAACAGCCAGTTCTAATCCACTTTATCGAACGCTTTAATAATATCTAGTTACAGTAGTGAGGTGTAGGCTTTACGTAACTATACCGTGTGAACGTCGTTAATAATAGCTTAGATGGCCATATCTGTCACTCTTTTCTTTCTAAATCTAAACTAAAGGTTAGGGAGTACACGGGCCGTTTCCGCTATAATGGAGATCCTCTTTATTAGGATAACTTTAATAATCTTCCTTATTACGTCTAACAGGGTTACAGGGCAGTATACTCTAGTATGTTTTTTATTATTAATTAATTTCCCTAGTTTTAACAGTATTATAACGTGTATAATGTGCTAACACTTTAGGTAATAGTTAAAGTTAAAACTTACTTATATAATCTTCGTTAAGATGGCTAATAGTCTTCTATCCTTATTATAGGTCTTTAAAAGGCCGTTAAAGATCCCGTTTAATCCTGGCGCTTTTAAGGCACCTACTCTTTAAATAACCTCTTTTACATCTAAGTCCTTCACCTTCTAGTTTATTAATATAGTCTCTAAGAAGGAGCCTGCTCTCCAGTTAAGGTCTTTAAATTTCAAGAGGTCTGTTTCCGGTGTGGGGAAGAAGCGTTCGTTAAGTTCTTTTATCTTTTTAACGTGGGTGATAGTTATTTAAGGTCTGTTAGGTGTGGTATCTTTTATAACTTATAATGCTGGAATAGCTAGTAATTTAAAGGGTTAATGGCTGTGTAATCCAACTTAGTGTTTGATATTCCACATTTCTTTTAGGTCCTTATTAGTTACTGTCTTATTAAGGGAGCCTTACTAGCACCTTATTTACACCTTACTAATCACCTTATCTTTGTACCTTTTAACCTTCCTTAACTCCTTCTTTACAGTGTAAGAGCGCTGCGTTCTCTATATCCTTTCCACTCTCCTTACATCTTTTACAGCTCTTTTTATTTCATCGTCCCACTATAATACTATAATCCCTGTGTTTGGTTTCCTTCTAGGTACCGTGGCGTTTACGATGTGTAGGAGCTCCTCTAATAGTGCTCTGGAAGCTTCTTCCAGTTTATAAATATTATTTATATTAACTAGTATTATAAGGTGTTTTACCATTACTGCAGCTATTATAATGTTTATCATTTTATAGCTGTAACCTTCCTCTCCTTCTTTTTATTTTACTAGTATGTTATTAATCTTAACTGCTTACGGTACATAGTCCGACCCGACTATACTCTCCACACCCAGGTAGTTAACACCTACCGTGCAGGACGCCTATACGTGGTCTATTATGCTGTCTCTTTCTCTATTTCTGCGTCTAAGTCGTGTTAGTTCCCTAAAAGGGGTCTTTAACGTTAAGTCCCAGTCTTCCGCTAACCTTACTAACAGCTTAACCTTAGGGCTCCTACATCCCTCTTTATCCTATACTAGGTTACATACGTTAAAGTCACCTACTATGACTACTCTCCCTTAGGGCGCTTTCACCCTGATTTCGGTTAGGGGGATAACCTAGTTATCTGGTTTCTTACTTAGTATATAGATTAAGTAGACTGTAATGGCTTCCTCTCTATGGCCGAACGTTACTAACGCCCAGTCTGGGCTAGAGTTTATAGTTTACACTACGTTAGTGAGCCGTTTGTTAACGTATAGCGCTGCCCTCCCGCTGTGGTAAATTATGCTAAATTTCCCTCCTCTTCTGCATCTTAGAGTGCCGGTAAACTGGCTCCAAGGTGGTTCTTGTATCGCTATCAGGTTGTAGTCGCTTCGTGTTTCCAGCGCCTCGTTGAGTCTCGCGTCTTTATTGTCGATGTTCCAGTACAGTACTTTTAACTTCATTGACTGTTTTGTAGGGGGCTGCCTGCGAGTGGTGATGTAGCTGGTTGTGGGGGTTGTTGGAGAATAAAATATTAATATTTATATGAATTTATAGATAAAGTATAATATCCACTAATAATAATAAGACTTTTAAATAAGAAGGTTAATAAAAGGAACTTATAAATATAAGTACCCTTTAAAAGACTTTTTAAAGCACTTGTAAGAGTGTAGTAAGGAATGCTATATACACTTAAACTATAATAAAACTGGTTATTAGTAAGAACTGCTATTAAAAGGTGAAGATAGTGTATTTAAACTATGAGTAAAACTCTAATATTAAGAGAAACTGTACATTTATAATCCAGATAAATAAAAGAAGTACGTCTAGCAGGTTTATAAGTCTTAACTTAGAGGATATATAAGTAAAGTTAAAACACTTACTTAGGCTTAATTAGCGTATACCTTCCTTCAAATAAAAGAAGCTGGTTAAGGAAGTGGTTAATAACTGTAATATCTGTTACCAAAAGTAAAACTAACATTATAAGCCTTATAGGCTTCTTAAATTACTCCTTATACTATAAGCTTTATAAAGTTCTATCTTATTTAACTTTATTACTAGGATACTTAAGTCTAAGGACCCTGTTATAGGAGTTACTTATAACTAGATCCTTATAGTAATCGACAGACTGATAAAATGGGCTTACTTTCTGTTAACTTTAAAAGATATAATAGTGGAGTAATTTACTTATATCTTTAAGAAGGAGGTAATCTTACAATACCTTTAGCTAGATAATATTATTACAGATTAAGATAGATTAATCGTGTCGAAGTTCTAGTAAGGGCTGATGTAAAGAATAGGTGTAAAGAGTAAGCTTTTAATAGCATTTTACCTACAGACGGACAGCTAAACGGAATAAGTTAAATAAATACTTATAACGTATCTCTAAACCTTTATTAACTTGAAATAAGATAATTAGCTTAAACTGTTACTAATAGCATAGATAATTTATAATATAACGCTAATTAAGTTAATAAGTATATTACCGTTCTTCACAAACTACAGAAAGGAGCCCGAACTCCGTTAAGGCTTACTAGCTAAGATCCCTTAATCTACAGTCCGTATAGACCAAATATAGGAACTATATAACTACCTGTAAGCCGAACTTAAGTTTACATGCAAATAAATAAAGAGATTTACTGATAAATATCAAACTAAGTAGCTAGTGTTTAAGGAGGGACTCTATTATAATAGTAAACGAGTTAAGGAACCGACTTTTCAAGAGGGGGATTACGTTTGTCTCTTTTCACAAAACCTATATTTAAAATAGCTTAGTAAGAAGCTTAACTTTAAATGGTACAGACTGTTCTAAATTAAGAAAAAGGTTACTACCTTTAATTACAAACTTAACTTACTTACTAATATAAAGGTGCAGATTAAGGTTTTCCACGTCTTACTTTTAGAACCTACCCTAAAGGGAGCTTCTTTAGAAAAGAAGATTAAGATTAATAACGATAAGGATAAGTACGATATTAAGAAAATTATAGATTTACAGAAGAAAGAAAAACGCGCTTAAGTATCTCGTTAAGTAATTAAATTACAACTCTAAAAGTAACTTATAAGAACCTGTCAAAAATCTTAAGTGCTTTGACTTAATTACAGAGTTCTACTAAAAGAATATAAATTAATTAAAATTAATAAAGTCTAGGGCTAAATACTGCCAGGTGATACAATTCCTTTATACTAACCAAGTGCGCAAAACTGACGAGACTAACGCCGTTCGAAAGCCCTGGAAAAACTCTATCTATCCACACTAGTTGCAGCCGCGCGCAGCCACGTGCGCGGCCACAGCAGGTGTTGGAAGGTGGGGAGCCCCAAGGCACCGACCAGAGTAAAATTTTTTCTGCTACCA
>Ga0247760_1002592_pt1 | contig 13346 bp, 8 predicted proteins | sample UWRJL171409R4_FD_179936 | JGI IMG/M metagenome (GOLD analysis project Ga0247760, IMG submission 179936) | Plant litter microbial communities from Arlington Agricultural Research Station in Wisconsin, United States - UWRJ-L171-409R-4 | ecosystem: Environmental > Terrestrial > Plant litter >...
TAGTCGTGCTTTGAGAGGAGACGACAACTGGGTGCTCAGTACACCGGGACTGGCCAAATGTGAGGATCACGACTTGTATAGGTGATCATGACTTTTTTAAGTAACATAGGTGCCTACCTACCAGGTAATAGATACCGTGGGGGCTAGATGATAAACCAATTTCAGGCTATGTGCACCTGTGCTTGTGTGTGTTCTTTTTTCCTAATCGTCACCCTTCTTCAGTAGTACCCCCCTTCAAAGTTCAAGCCCAGATCAAATCCCTCCTCCTCCTCCTCCCCGCCCAATGCCTCTTTCCGCTGTCGATATTCTTGCCGCTCAATCTCACACGGATTCCCACATGTAGGACAGACAAAGCCATAAGCTTGGATATCAACCCGCGGGACCAAACAGCGACAACACCGCCACCAACCCTTGAAAATCGCGTGGCTGGACCGACTATTCCACCACTGCTCATCGTGTCGACAGCCTCTGCGGAACAGGTCTTCCTTGTGCAGATCTCGGAGATGGTTGCGGAAGTGGTCGATTCGATAAAAGGGAGTCTCGTGACGAGGGCACTTGCGGTAGTCGCAAAACACCTTTGGTTTTTCTTCCTCGCAGGCGTGAATGCAGACATTATGCCGCGCAAGATCGGCTGCACGTTTAAACGTGGGATTGTGACACGAGGGCACCTCGCACCGGTAACTCGGTCGCGGCTGGCAACGAGGGTGAGGGACAGAGGCAGGGACAGGTGCAGGGACAGTGGTAACACAGGTTGGTTTAGGAGACAACTCCCCCGACAACAGTGTAGATGTATCTGGTGCGCCGCCATCCAGTTCCCGCGTCAGGTTTTTGATGGGTTCCATCAGAGCATGGTAATACCACGTTTGCTTCCCTTCCCAGGGCGAGGAGCATCGAAGCCCAACCATGAGCTGCGATGCTGCCTCTTGGAGAGCCCTGGGGCCCGGGCATTTCGAAACGACGCAGCCGTCGTGGGGTTCAATGAAATGTTTGCGGAGGAAGTCTGACAGGACTGCCTGAACTGCCGCTGCGCGCTGGTTTTGTTGTGATGGTAATACCTCTCTGATGGTTTGACTCGTGATCAAGATGGCCTCATCTGCTGAGAACCCTGTACCTTGGGATGTGGCAGTGGCAGTGGCAGAGGCAAGGGCATCCCGGACGGCCCAGTCGTCGACGCTAAAGGCTCGACGTAGGTGATCGTGGGGCGATTCAGACGCGTCGTCTGTTTCAGTCCTCAGCAATGGATCGGGTTTGATGGCATCATTGCCTCCCGTGTCTAAAAGGCTGCACCACCCTTCATCGGAGGATATGTCCATGTTGTTGGTTACCTGAGGTTATCTGGTGAATATGTGAGGCCCGTGTATTAAGGGCAAAGAACATCATTTCAATGTTAAAATCCCTCACCATCACATGACAGCCATGTTCGCTCATGCTCGATTTGATTGGCCAGCCAATGTGATAACCTGAGTGGTAGGCGGGGAAACCTGGGTGGTGGTTGCCTAGCGGTTGTATCTAACTCTCTCCCAATCACGGAGTTGTCCGGCCAAGTTCCTGCAGCAACTCCTTGACCGCTTCCACAAAAGGCTGTAACTCCTGACGCATCGCCTCATTCGATTCCCATTCCGCCACCACTTCTAGGTTCCGACGCATTCTTTCCGGGCTAGTAGTGCCACAGAGAATCTGCATGCCCCCCTCGAGCGCCAAAGCCAAGAGGTAAAACGCCAGCTCTTTTTCGATCGCAAACTTTTCCGCCACTGAAGCCAGTAGATCAGAGCCCATAATTTCAGAATCATGGTTCATGTTCATGTTCATGTTGTGAGTGTGTTTGTGGGGGAACATCCCAAAAGCTTGGTAGCCCATCCCTTTTTCCTCGCAAAACTGTCGAACTCCAACATCAAACCCCGTGGCGCTATAAAACCGATTCTGCACCACCGCCGGCTTGAAAGTCGCAGTGTCGTATAGCTTGGCGAGCTGGGCGAGGGAGAAATTGGACACGCCTAGCCGGTGGATTTTTTTGTCTCGGATATATGTTTCCAAAACCTTCCAGGCTTTGATATCATCGTCTTCTTCCTCCTCTTTGTTAGAGTTGGAATCGGAATCGGAATTGGCAGCCGGAAAAGGCGCATGCAGAAAAAACACATCGATATAATCAAGCTGTAAATGTTGAAAGGACAGCTCAATAGATTCGTGGATTTGCTCGGGGATTTCCCGGTCTGCGTTGAAGGGGATCTTGTCGGGATCGTGGGCCCAGAGCGGGGTGAATTTCGTTTGTATCTTTTTATTTATATTTTCTGTCAGTTTCATGTATATCGAGATGGGAGTCTTTGTTGGTGGTGATTGATGACAGTCCATATCTGGAACATGCATATATGAGGGAGGTAGGTAGGTAAACTCACAAGCAAATCCTCGCGCTTAATCCCCGCCGCAATGGCCGCTTGGACACCCTCGCCCGTTAGCGTTTCATTTTATGCAGTAGGATAGTTTGCCGTGTCGATGGCTCGGAAACCCGCGAGTAGCCCTGCGTTGGTAAGCTCCGCTGTTCTATCCTCCTTCCATGCCGTGCCGTAGATTAGCAGCGGGCGCGAGCGAGGGAGTGCTGTAGTGGTACCCATTCCGAGGCAGGATTAACTAGGTAGTAGAGGTCACAAGAAGAACAGGAGAAGGCTTTGAGTGAAAAAGTTAGTTTACGATGGACAAGTTGAAGCTGTGGGTTGGCGTGCTACCCTTTTAACTTTGACACCTAAACGCTATGAAGCACCCCGGACGAATTAGACGTTTTCAGCTTGCCCAGTTTGCGTGCATGACAGCTGGTTAATTCCAGTGGGCGAGATGGCAACACAGATGGCAGAATAAAAATGTCGGTTTTGACAAGCCCCATGTTGCTCACCTCTGCTAACCTCATGTGTCAGCTAAAATTAGATTTGATCAGACTTGATCAGACATGCGATGATGTGTGAACGCAGCGGTGGCAAACGGATATCTTATGGTTCACACCGCTTTCATTTCCGTTCCTACCAACCTGGATCCCATCGCCCATGTATATAGACGATGCAGATACTACACACTGAATGGTCACGAACATGGCCTTGTTACCGAAGCCTGCACGCCATTCATCGAACACATGACCAGCGAATACTGCTCAACCCACTCCCGATCATCATGCGCCGTAATCGTCTCAAAACATTGCAGAAAACGCACCGTGACATACGACGCCTCGGTCAAGGCAAATTGTTCTGTGCCATCATCAAAATCGTCAGTCAGCATGGCTTGGTCACCAACACTCGAGTTCATCTAATCAAGGATTGAAAGTGATGAAGAGAAGGGAGGGACAAGGGAAAAAACTCACGACCAAGACAAATCCTCGGACCCCCGTTAAAGGGCAAAAACCCCCACCCCGGCCGCAAGCCCTCCCACCTCTCGGGCCTACACACGTCCGCATCCTCACCGTACAGATCCTTCCTGCGATGCATGGTATACACATTATACAACACTGGCGTGCCCTTTTTCACAAAGATTGGCTCTTTCCCATCTTTGCCCCCTCCACGCGGGAGGACGGTGTCACATGCTGCTTCGCGCGTATTTCCCGGAACGACGGGGTGTAAGCGGAGCGCTTCGTTGAGACACCAGCGAAGGTACGTCATGCTGTTCAGTTCCCCCTCTGTAGGGAGAGTACTGTTAATTTGGGAAAGACATTCACGGCGCAGACGGGAGTAGATTTCCGGGTTACGGGAAAGTTCATAGAACATGTTGCTTATCAGGGCAGCGGTGGTATCCCGGCTGGCGAGGAGGACGCCAAGGACTTGTTCGCGAAGCAATTTGCGGTCCGTGGTTTGGGAGGAGAGCGTGGCGAGGAAGTTGTATTCGGCGGAATCACCGTCTTCCTCCTCTGGTTCCAGTTCCAGGCTGATAGAAGAAGAGGAGGTCGTGGCACGCTTCTCCCGCTTGGCAAGGGCTTGGTCGACAAAGGAATCAACGTAGGCCCACGCCCGGTCGCGTGCTTCGGGAATGCCCTTGGGGGTGGTGCTTAGACCTTGCAAGGGCCCCATGGCAATCTGGCGAATGACTTCATAGCAGCAGTTGAGGTAGTCTTCGACAAAAGTCTTCTCGGCTTCGTGGTGTTGCGACGTGTCGAGCGTGTGGGTGGAGTGGCCCATGAGGAACTCGGTGGCCGTGTCCATGGCGAAACAGAAGAAAAGATTTTGGACGTCAAAGGTAACCCCGTCGGCGGGAACTTGGCGTAGCAGCATCTGCCAGTGGCGCTCCATCATGCGGAGGAGGGGCGCCATGTTCTGGCGGGTGAAGCTGGGACGCAGAATGGCGCGGGAGTGGGCCCAGGCCGGACCGTCCGTGGTGAAGATGCCAGTACCAAACAGTGGCATCATGGCTTTGACGCGGAGCGTAGCGAGCTTGTAGTTCTCAAACCCGGTGGCGAGAATGAACTTGATGTTCTCCGGGTCCACCGTGTGCAGCGTATCAAAGAGGGAGCGTCGGATGGCGAACGTAGTGCCATATTCTTGGAAGCGAGATCGCTGGAAGCGCATGTAATAGCCACGCTTCGCGTTCTGGACACATTTGTACATGTAATCCAGACCTAGAAAGGGCTCCCAGGTGTAGACAATCTTGCTGATGGGCTTGCAGCCATGTTTTTTCATGAACTTTCCCCTGCGGATGAAGTCGACGATGAGTCGAGCCACAAACCAGAAAGCAATGTAGCCCACGAGGGCAAAGACCGCATATGTGAGTTGCATATTGGCCGTGTTGTTGATCAAAGTCTGGGACAAGTGAAGCACAGGAACAGGAGCGAGGCCTTGAGTTGGTGTATCCCTAAATGTGGGTTAATCAGAAGAACAAGTGGCTGCGGAGAGCTCCACCTAGGGCGTGTATACGTGGAATACAAATCAGAATCAGTCGGTCGCCAACTGTCACTGGAGAAGTCAACGTCTCGGGACATTATGCCTAGACCAAAAGCATGAGCAGCCAAACCAGCACACCCACCAATCCTTCGCATTACATGTTCCCTAGGAAGATCGACACCTACTTGGGGGCCACTCAGCCCCAGGTCTCATATTCCGGACTTGGCACCGACTCGGCCGAGCGGGGACAGCAAGATATCAGACTCTTGACGAATTCCGCAATATCATGTGTAACATCAGTAATAGGCAGTGTCATGAGATGCATCGCTATATGTCGGTACCAAACACAGGATGGTTCTCGAGTTGTGACTCAAATGACCGGATTGGTCTTGGATGTTTGTCAGTCTTGGACTTACCAAGAATAGGTCCGTGGATTTCAGCTTACCTAGTCTTGGGTCAGGACGGTAGAGACTCTTGTTGCGGAAAGACATGGCCCTCTCTGCATGTCTCTCATTAACGTCATGTTAGCTACCCGGCAATACTTGGACCTATTTTGGTCATTCTAGACCGGAATCCGGTACAATTCTGCCAACTGAGATATCACGCCATCTGCTTAGTCTGACCGAAATGGATTTCGTGGGCTACCCACCACATCGGGGCAGAAATCATATTGACGCTAGTTGTTTTCCCATTGCATGATTCGTGTGCGAACCGCTCAGCTTGTGCCCGTTTGGGCTCAGATACCTGGTCCACCTATCATACCTGCAGTCGGCACCCTCTGGTGTTCTGGAATGCGTAATCGGACGGCCTGGAATACTACTGTGACACCAATAGCGATGCTGCTATGCCGGTTCCGGGATAATCATGTTACAAGCCTGGAATATCATCATGGCTCAACATGTCCGCCAGAACTTGGAGGCACGACGGTGCGAACCATCTTTCGGCCCTGCAGGTGCATGCCGCTTACACACCGTCCAGTATGGGCCCTGATACTCATCTTGTGCAAATGATGATTGACGGTATACACCAAAGAAAAGATGCGACGTAGTCGTACAAGATATCTCGAGGCATCCAGAAAGCCGCCCCTGAAGAAACCCTCTCAAAGCGTTCAACTGCGACGGCTGCCTCCGAGTCTGGAAAAGGTGTCGCGACACGAGAGGGAAATGGGCGAATTCGGAAAAGGCGTAAACTGTAAAGGTGGTGCGGCTGCAAGACGGCACGATCTGCCGATACGCTTGTAGGATAGCTGGGCGTGGAGGGTCAGCTGCACGTGGTGGTCAGCGCTGACCTGACAAATCCGAATATCCTGCACTCCAAATGCAGCCTGGCTATGTCTCTGCGCGACCGGGTTATTGGTTTGGGGCGCCGGAGGCATCCGAAGCGGGACTGCGGCAGGCGATTCCATGTCTCATGGCAATACAATGTAACCTTGATCACGGTGTTAGCCCCCGATGTTGACCCAACATCCCGCTTCGAAGCACACAGGTGCGCAGCCTTTTGTAGAAGCCTGAATAGGATTGGCCGAGACTCAATAAGTTGCTGCACGAAACCGCCGAGAATCCGCTCAATGAGTCTTTGCATCAGGACCGACGGCCGCTGGGGTCCGTATTGATGCCGCCGGCAGCTTGGAACCTTCAAAGGTGGTCGGTTCAGACTGCGTACCGAGGTACCCAAGGGATCCCCTCAATTGGCAAGGATAGAGCTCCGATACTACAAGGCTGCCCAGGTCTAGAAATCGTTCGGAATTCTTTGTCAGATAATTGTGATCCAACATATCGATCAAGTGGCTCGTGGGGGCTGAGGGTGATTCTGGTACGTAACAATAACCTTGATGATTGAAACCGTACCCATCTGCTTCGAGTCCGCTCAAAGCACCATAGGTCTCACCCATCTTGTCGGTGCCTTCACCAACCTCTATTGCGTCCAAATATCAAATCTATCGGCAAGTCAAGCATTTCCTGTCGCCACCATGGTTGCATCTCAAGACCTCCCAGCGTCGGCTGTGGAACAGGGTGAAGATCCGGACGTTATCCCTTTTCCCGCGGAGTCTTTCGGAGGCGAGGTGAAAGACCTCGATCAAACCCTGTGGGATTTGTTCTCATCAACGGCCGCGAGATATCCCGACAGAGACGCGGTTGTGTCCATGTGGCAGCCCGAGAAGCTGTACACTCGAGAACAATCCACGCCAGCTGATAGCAAATACTTGAGATGGAGCTATCTCGAGTTATACCAGCGGGGAAACGTTCTCGCCCAGTGGCTTGAGGAGCAGGGCTGTCAGACGAACACGCGCCTGGCCGCTTTTCTCTGGAACTCTGTGGAATGGGGGCTTTTCTTCTGGTCCTCGGCCAAACTTGGCGCGACTTACGTTCCTCTAGACCCTCGAATTCTGGCGATCGAAGGTGACAAGCTCTTGGCCACCGCGCAGGCCTCGATCGTCGTGGCTCAAGATGCTGAAGGAGCTGTCGCCATCGACGAGAAACTAGGCCCCGTCATTCGGATCCAGTGCACCGGCAACCCTGTTCCCGGGTGGACTCAGTTGAGCGACATCTTGGGGTCTGTTGATGTCGCCGACCACGAAGTCGAGGCGTCGTCTGGCCGCGGATCCGCTGGAGATACTGCCCTCATTGTCTTCACCAGCGGAACGACGAGCACCCCCAAAGGCTGTCCTCACACACACAGTGGCCTGGTCGCCCAAACAAACCTTTACGACCCCAACGAAGACCCAACCTTTGTTGACCGATGGTTGATGCATACGCCAACATCGCATATCTTCGCCATCAACAACGCCCTTCGAGCATGGCGACTTGGATTTGCAGTAATCTTGCCGTCACGCGCCTTTGACGTCCAAGCCACGCTGCGGGCACTTGTTGATGAACGGGGCACCGTCATGTCCGCGGTGCCTACCCTTGTCAAAGCCCTTATTGGCAATCCGCTCTTCCCTGGAAAGGATAAGCTCAACCTCAAGCTTGTGACTATCGGCGGCACCATTGTTACCCCGGAAGATATCCGCCTCTGTCAAGATGGTCTAGGTGCCGACCATGCCGTGCAAGGCTACGGGCTGAGCGAAGGGGCACCAGTCATTAGCTGGAACCGACCAGATGCCACTCTCAGAGAAAATAAGGGCTACCACCCTGGTGTCGGGCGAGTGCTTCCAGGAGTGAACCTTCGTGTCTGTGCACCGGGGAGCCGTGAACCGCTGTCCCGAGGCGAAGTTGGCGAGCTGCACATTGGCGGTCCGGCTGTGATAACAGGCTATCTCAACGGCGTCGATGCGCACAGCTTTTACACCGACAAGGCGGGATCGTGGTTGATGACGGGCGACCAAGCGCGGATGGACAGTGATGGTATCGTCTACATCATTGGTAGATACAAGGATGTCATCATTCGTGGCGGAGAAAACATTTCCCCAACCAAGCTGGAAATGGTGATTGGAGAGATTCCGGGCGTCATCGCGCAGGTGGTTGGTGTGCCTGATGATCTCGCGGGTCAACTTCCGGTTGGTGTTGTGAAACTTCCTGAAGGTGTGGAGAAAAAGGAAGTAATGGCAAAATGTCGCAAATTGGGGCCCATGTATGTGCTGGACAGCGTGTATACCCTCAGCGAGCTTGGTCTTGATGTATTTCCCATCACGTCGCTGGGGAAGGTCAAGAAAGAAGTGCTGCGACAAGCTGTACTCAAAGTCAGAGCGCCTCCGAAGAGTGACCACGGGCCCCAGACAGTTCAGTCATGCGGGGAGAATGAGTTCGCTAAATTGTCTGGCGTTGCGGGGATACGTACTCCGGCGGACAATGGCAAGAGCGAGGCAGGCGACCAGAGCGCGGATCCTGGGGCCGTTGACGAGGACCAAACCCCCAAGGATGTGGCCGTCGACCCCGAACCCGCTCGAACCGTGACTTCACCAGACCAGCATAATGCATCTGGGAATGCGAGGGTTGCTGATGCTTTCCATTCCGGGGAAGATAAGAGAGCACCGCAAGAGAAGGTGGACTCTGTGGAGAATCTTCAGACTCCTGTTCCGGATCGGTCGGACGCGCCTTCCTCAACCATCCAGAATAGCCAAAGCGAAGCAGGTGACCCCGAGGCAGCTAATGCATTCACCACTGCATCTGTCACCGAGAGGCTCGCTGAAATCTGGGAGTCACTCATCGGCGAAAAGCCGAGGCTTCACGACAGCGTCAAGAATTTTGCCGACAGCATCACGCTCCTCCGATTCTGCGACCGCGTGCAGACCACATTCGGCCAGCGCATCTTTATCCAAGACGTCATTCATCACGATACCTTGGAGAAACAAGCCGCCCTGGTCGAGGGACGATCCCCAACTCGACCTGCGCAGATGAGTAACGGCACCGGGCAAGGCGACGGCAACAACCACAGCCAACACAGCCTTGCCACCCAACAACAAAACCTACCCCAGGCTGCTATCTGGGCTGCCAATGCTGCTGGCTTTTCTTCGGAGTCAATCGAGTACACCCTACTCATCAGGGATGGCTTCCATTTCCTTGCCGCTGGCAACCGACCGCAAACCTACCACATCCGCATTCTTTTCCGCATTCATGACATTTCGCCTGACCAAATCCGCCGAGGTATCGAGGCAGCTCTGCCCAACCGACCTATTTTCCGCACCATTCTCGCTCGCTTCCCGGACCTCTCGCCACTCCACGTCGTCATGCGCCCGCTCCCTTCAGTCTTCAAGGCCATGATCACCACCCAGCCCATCGCTGATGAGGCAGAGGCATTCACCCTTGCCAAAGACGGCTCTGCCACCTCACACACATCTCCACTAATGGCACGTTTCACCATCCTGACCACAGTCCAAGAAAACTCGCCCACTTACCTTCTCGCCACCTACAACCACTCCATTCTCGACGCCCTCTCCATCCTGTCCTGGCACCTCGATCTCCAGCGCCTGATCCGCAACCCCGACACAGCCGTGCCGCCCCTGACGTGCTTTACACTCTACTCCGACGTTTGGCACCAGCTGCAGGATAGCTTGTCCGCACAGGAGTCCGTTGCCTTCCAGGTGCAGCGACTGCGAGGGATCTCCCGGTTCAAAGGTGCGCTATGGCCACCACAGCGCGCGCCGGGCTGGATGGTGGGCAACGAAGACAGTGAGGGGTCTTTTGCGGAAGAACGGACCGTGGTACGTGAGCAGGTGTGGGCTGCGGAGGGGGGGTGGGCGGCGAACCTAGCGGGCAGTGGGCTGTATCGGAACTACCAGCGCGTGGTGGGGCTGCATGGGCTTGACCAGTTAAAGGCAATGCTGGGTGTGGCTCCGGCGCTGGTGATGAAAGCTGCTGTGGCGTTGTTCAATGTCATGCAGACGGGCGAACGGTTTGCCATCTTCAGTAGTCTATATGCCGCGAGGCGTTGGCCATTTGTGTCGGGCTGGCTGGTCGATCTACTTCCACCTGCTATGGGGCTCGATGGGCCGACGGCGGAGTGGGCGGTTGAGTTTATCGAGGTTGTTCGTCAAGGGGAGACTGTCCGGGACTTTTTGAGCCGGATGAAGAGTGAGGAAGAGGAGGTAGACAAACATGTCCAAGCTCCGCTATTCAATATATACAAAGGGCTTGGAGAGGAGGCTGCTGTAGTCCAAGATGCCAGTATGAGGCAATGTTTTGTCTGGGATGTCTCCCTGGCCTTGGGGAAAGGGCTTCATCACGATGAGGTGGAGAAATTGGAGATGGCGGGCCGATGGGACTGGCCAGATTGGTAGGCTTGTTTATGTCGGCGTTAATTTCGGTTTACTAACAAGTGGACAGTGGTTTGTTTTGGAACGCCTTCATGCTTGATGCTGTCAACTTGTCGTTTATGGCTACCTGGGATACGGCTCAGCTGAGCTTTGGGGAGATTGAGCGGCATTGTGAGACTATGGCGCAGGTGTTGCGGGTCCTGGTCACGGAAGAGAACTGGGACAAGCGGGTGGTAGAAGTATTTGGGTTTGCTGGATGAGGTTCTAGTGGTGTTAACTCTAGGACTAACTCTAGGTTACAGGATAGCGAATGCAGCGTAGATTGTTTATGCAAAAATCGCAGAGCATTTGCTTGGTACGCCGGGGCTAGTTTTCTGTCGGCGGTACATGCGCGGAGGTTGTTGACTTGTTCCGTTTTCAAGTAGGGGAATACTCGTGGACATGATCCAACGAATCACAGAGAACATAATTAACCTAGAAGACCATCGCTAACCGGAGATTTAATACTGAATGCTTCACATGTCACATATAGATCACAGCCCTCGTCTCCACCCCCGCCCCCGCCTCCACTGCCCCACTGCCAACACCTAAGCAAGGCCATGGCAGTCTCGCACAGCAGAGGCAATTATACATCCTCCTCGCTGCATGTCTCAAGCAAAACAAGGGACTCCCTTTCAAGTGGAAGAAGAGCATAGGCCTTGATTGACTACCTACCTACCTACTTGAAGGCGTGAAGAAGCACTGAGGAGGTTGATGGGTAGAGCCCTGAGGTAGGTATATATATATACACTATCATATAGTGACCAGATAGACCCCTGTAGTAGTACTAGGTACCTAGGTACCTACTGAGTCATGGACTCTGTAATCCTTCCTCACTTTTGACGTTTCTCACATAGGTAGGTAAGTGTGGACGCAATGACGCATTCTGGGGGATTGCCGACTAGTGGTGTTGTCGAAAGAGAAAGGCGGATACATGGAATTAGCACCTAGGACGTTAGGAATCTCTCTGAACTTCCAGTCGTCTGCCGTCAATAAGTACCTAGCTTACTCGGCACACTCCACAAGGCAGGTAGAATACGCGCCCGCAGTGCAGATCCCCACCTCCGTCCCATAACTCACTTCTGTACTATCACCCACTATATCCACACATTTTTCGTGTGTCCCTTGCTGCATTGGCCAGTGGCAATCGGCTAGTGTGGCTCTCCAGGGGCAACATGTCGGTTACAAATGCAATGCTACCTCGCAACTTGGAAGGAAGTTGCTAGACCGGATCCTACTGGTTCTAGTAGCTTGCCGCTGACTGACTACTGGACACGGCGTTGTAACGGTCGTACAAACAACTTTAGGTAGGCACCTTAGCTCGGTAGATATAAAACCCCTCCTTTCTTTTAAACTGGTAGTCTACCTTAGGTATTTCTCTTGATCGAACACTTTTTCAACTCAACAACAAAGCAAATCAGACCAAATCTCTTCCCCAGAGTAAACTCAAAGTCAAAGTTGATAAAATCATCTTAAAAAAAAAATGCCCATCGATTTCCATCTTTCCGCCTCTGACGAAGCCACAAGGACCTTTGCGCGCCATCTCGCTCAAACCATTCTCCTCCCCGCGCGGACTGCTTATCTCAACCATTCTTCCGGATCTCAATTTGAGCGATTCCTCGCTACGCGTGAATATTATGCCTCGGCAGCGTCACTTGGTGTTTTAAAAAGCCAGGTCTCTCCGCATCTCGGAGGTGTTGCTCCCTCATCGTCGCTGGTCTCGTCAACGATTCTCGTCGAAGAATGCTATGCGGTAGAACCGTCGGCGGCATTGACGATTTTCGCCACAGGGTTGGGGCTGTCTCCGCTGAATCTTGCGGGCAGTCGCGAAAAACATGGGGAATTCCTTGGTCCTTTTCTTAACCCGCCTCAAGAAGGAGTACAGGAAGGAGGGGAAGAAGAAAAAAAAGAAAGACATGCACCGCTGGCGAGCTTAGTGTTTAGCGAACCCGGCGGTGTCGCCAACGTCCTTGAGCGCGGCGGTAGAGGGTTCCAAACCACGGCGCGACAAGACGCGCAAACCGGAGAATGGATTGTAAACGGCGAGAAAATCTGGGCGTGTAATTCCGCGGGGTGGGATGAAAAGGGCTGTGACTTGGCTTGTGTGGTGTGTCGGGATATTTCTGACAATAACAACGACGAAAAGGACGAAGAAGAAAAAAACCCAGAGGAAAAAGTCATGATTATTCTCATCACCAGAGAAGATCTCGATCGAAACCCCCCCGGCGCCTTTAGCGTGGTCCGCCACATCAACACGCCCGGACACACCTCCGTTAGCGGTCCGCACATTCGGTATAGCAACGTGCGTGTTCCCGCGAAAAATGTGCTTTGCCCTCCCGGAAAGGGCGCACAGGTTGCGTTTGCGGCATTTGATGCGAGTGCCGTCCTGGTCGGTGCTATGGGTGTAGGGTTAATGCGCGCGGCCTTTGACGCAGCGTTGGGATTTGCAAAAGGTGATGATCGCGGAGGGGCAGTGCCGTTGTTGGAGAGGCAGGCCGCGGCGGATCTGCTTTCGGGCATCAAGATACAAACCGAGGCAGCGAGAGCATTGACGTGGAAGGCGGCGCATGCGTTGGAAAATGGACCGGGTGATTATAACGCGCGGAGGGAGTTGGCGTTGGCGGCAAAGGTGTTTTGTAGTGAGGTGGCGGTCAAGGCGTGTTTGGATGCCATAAACGCGGTGGGAGTGTAAGTCCTCTCTCTCTCTCTCTCTCTCTCTCTCTCTCTCTCTCTCTCTCTCTCTCTCTTTTTTTTTTTTTTTTTTT
>Ga0247760_1002594_pt1 | contig 13335 bp, 15 predicted proteins | sample UWRJL171409R4_FD_179936 | JGI IMG/M metagenome (GOLD analysis project Ga0247760, IMG submission 179936) | Plant litter microbial communities from Arlington Agricultural Research Station in Wisconsin, United States - UWRJ-L171-409R-4 | ecosystem: Environmental > Terrestrial > Plant litter >...
CGAAGACTGCGCCCAAAGCCTCAGCGAAGCCGCCAGCCAAAGCAGCGCCCAAAGCGCCGGCCAAAGCTGCTCCGGCGAAGCCGCCAGCCAAAGCAGCGCCCAAAGCGCCGGCCAAGCCGGCAGCCAAAGCGCCGGCCAAGGCGAGCAAGCCAGCTGCGAAGAAGAAGCGCTAACTAGCGCCGCGCGTGAGCGCTGGAACGCGCTCCCAGAAGCCCCGCACCTCGGACAACTCCGAGGTGCGACCGGCGGGCGGGAGCGCAGCCAGCAAGCGCTGACCGTAGCCCTTCTGATGCACGCGCGGATCGAGCAACGCGACGATGCCTGCGTCGTCGCGCGTGCGGATCAAGCGCCCAAACCCTTGCTTGAGCGTGATCGCTGCTGCCGGCACGTGCAGTCGCAAGAACGGATTTTCGCCCGCGCGCTCGAGCTCTTGCGAGCGCGCTTGCACGACCGGATCGCTCGGCACCAAAAACGGGATCTTCTCCAGCACCACTAGACGGAGAGCTCGACCTGGAACATCGACGCCTTCCCAAAAGCTCATCGTGGCCACCAGCACGGCGTCGCCCGCCGCGCGAAACGCGCTGATTAAAGCCGCCTTGGGCGCCGCACCCTGCACGAACATGCGCCTTCCCGGGAGCCGCTTGGACAGGATCGCATACAGCGCGTTCATCGAACGCAGTGAGGTCGTGAGCACGAAACAACCCCCGCGGGTGATTTCGATCAACTCCGCGATACGCTCACCCGCGCTGGCCGCGAACGCAGGGTGACCCGGCGGCGGTAAGTCCTTGGGCGTGTACAAGAGCGCGTTGCGCGCAAAATCGAACGGCGAATCGAGCACCAGCTCGGTAACCGGCACCGCGTCGCCCGCGAGCCCGATGCGCGAGCGAAAGAACGCGAACGGACTCGCGTCCGGGTTGCTCTTCGATGGCGCGATCGACAAAGTCGCGCTGGTCAGCACCACCGAGGGCACGCTCTCGAAAATGCGCGCGCGAAATACGTGCGACAGATCGACGGGCGTGGAGCTCAGCGCAGCAGAGCGACCGCCCATGTCGAACCAAGTGATGCGCCCGGGCGCGCCAGCCACGATCGCCGCTAAATCTTCGCGCACGAGCTGAGCGCGACCCTCCACGCCCTTCAGCGCTTCGAGCGCGGCGCTGGGCACGCGCTTGCCGCCCGGAGGCGCGAGCGAAGCCCGCCCCGCCGCCGCGTCTGCCGCAGAACCAACGGCCTCGAGCGCGTTGTCGAGCGCGTGATAGCGCTCCTCGAGCGGCCCCACCCACGCGTCACGCTCCAAGGTGAAGCGTGCTTCTTCGCTGTGGCTCTTGCGTCCGAGTTCGGTCCACAGAGCCTCGGCCGCGACGCGCGCGTTGGCCAGCGTGGGCGACTTCGAGCCGACGGCGAACAGCGGATCGCCTGCGCCCGCCACGGTCATCGCTCGCTCGGCGTCACCCAGCAGCCGCTCGAGCCGGGCGCGCGACACGCGCATGCCGAAAAAATCCGTGGCGATGTCTTCGAGCTGGTGCGCTTCGTCGAAGATCACCGCATCGTAGTCCGGGATGACGCGCGCCGGGTGCGGGCCGCGCAGCGCCAAGTCAGCGAAAAAGAGGTGGTGATTGACCACGACGAGCTGCGCCGACTCCGCCTCGCGCCGCATGCGGGTCACGAAGCACTCGTTGAAATAAGCGCAGCCGGCGCCCACCCGAGTTTCGCTGGAGGAGTTCACTTCACGGCGCAGCGGATCGTCTTCGCGAATGCCGGCCAGCTCCGCCAAGTCACCCGATTCGGTCTCGCTCAGCCAGTCATCGAGCATGCCGAGCGAACGCGCGTGGCGGGGCCGCGAGCTCTCTTCACTGGAGCGAAATTCGGCCAGGCGGCGACGACACAAATAGTTCGAGATGCCCTTCATCAACGCCGCGCGCACCGGCACGCCCAGCGCGCGCTCGATCAATGGCAAATCCTTCCAGAAGATTTGCTCTTCCAGCGCGCGCGTGGCGGTCGAGACGATCACCTTCTTGCCGCTGAGTAAGGCGGGCACCAAGTACGCGAGGCTCTTGCCGGTGCCGGTGCCGGCTTCGCAAATCAGCACGCGATCGTTCGCCAGCGCGCTCTCGACGGCACGCGCCATCTCGAGTTGAGCGGGGCGGGCCTCGTAAGCGGGCAGGCTACGTGCAAGAGGCCCATCAGGACCCAGCAGCTCTGCGGCGGACGGCATTCGAACGGCCGGCTACCCGTCCTTTGGAGGTACGGAGGCGTCTTCGACGTCTAGATATTTGAGGCCGACGATCTGGCCGTCCGTCTCATCTTGCAACCACACCACGCTCGCACGGCGCGCGAGGGCGGTCTCTTCATCGCCTACGATCAGCTGGTATTCGCTGCCCTGAACCAGCGGATCTTCGACGATTGCGCGGATCCCGCCGCGACTCACGTTCAGCGTCCAGCCGTGCGTTTCGAAGCCGGTGCCGCGCACCAACACGCGTTCCGAGGCCTCGAAGCGGGCGCCGCCCGCGTGGCGCCGCGGTGCACGCACCTCGGATTCGGGATTGGCTGGTGGTTTCTCGCGCGTCACGGAATTTCGCGACGTTAGCACGAGGGCGCTTAGGCCGGGGGTTAGACCGAGGGCGAAGCTGAGGCAGAAGGGCTAAAGACTGAGGTGACGACTGAGACTGAGACGACGAACTGACGGAGCGGGTACGAACTGACGCTACGGGCGCTACGGGCGCTACGGGCGTGAGGAGCTGACGCCTTCGCCGATCTTGACGCTTGGCATCGGTTCCGCGTACGGTTCCGGGTGTTTTTCCAGCTGCTAGCGCAGATATGTCGCCACCCACCCCGAGTGAGCTGAAAAAGCTCCTGCTGGCCGAAGGCTTCGAGGTCTATCGTACCCTCAGCGATCAGATCATCCTCGCCGACCGCGTCCGGGACAACTTGATCATGGACAGCGGAGTGGCGGCTCGGCTCGGCGACGTGCCCTGCGTGCGCTTCGTGGTTCGGGCGCAAGGTGGCGACTTCCCGAATGATTCCACGGCAGCCATCTTCGATCGCGCCCGCCAGATGGCGAGTGACGCGCTCGGGCGGGGCTACCGCGAGGTCAGCGCGAACAGCGTGGAAGTGCGCGATCCCGGAGATGATTCCCAGACTTTGGACGTTTGGCACGAGGTCGCCTTCGAAAAGGCCCTGACCAACGACGCCGAACTGATCGCCGAGCTCCACTACGCCCTTTCCCTGGAAAAAACCGCCCCCGCCGAGCCCCGGCGCTAAACTACCGGGCAAATCGCCCGGTTTCGGGCGCATGGACCCGCCTGCGCGAGCGTGGTATTTGCGGCGCCCTTCACGCTGGGGCCTCGAGGCTCGCAGGCTGCTTCGCAGCGAAAGTTTTTAGACAATGCTGAGTATCTTCCGAGGCGGCGGTTTCTCCCAGGTTCTGGTCGGAGGCATCGCATTTTCGATCATCCTAGTCTTCGCGCTGGAGTTTCGCGCCGGCAGGAACGGTCCGACCGCTAGCCTGAAGAAGGAATGCGCGCTCGAGCTCAAGGGCGACTGTGTCGATCCCAAGGAGTACTACGCGGCCTACGGCTTGGTGATGCGTAACATCAATCCGCGCGCCTCCAAGCAACTCGGCCTGCACAAGAAAGTGCTGGATGGCTTGGTCGAGCGTGAGCTGCTGGTCGCCGAAGCCAAGCGCTTGGGCATCAGCGCCAGCGAAAGCGACGTCGAAGCCGAGCTGTTCAATGGCCGCGCTCACGTGTCCTTGCCCGCGCAAGATTCGCTCAACTTGAGCGCTCAGCTCGGCATGTGTCGCATCTCGGAAGACGGCCGCGGCTGTGAGCCCGGCGGCGATACGATGGTGCGCTACCTGCGAGTGAAGCGCACCGCGGACGAGCCGTTCGACTACACGCTGTACGAGCGCGAAATTCGCGTGCTGGCCAATCGCGGGCCCAAAGAGTTCAAGGAAATGCAGCAGCGTGAGCTGATCGCGGCGCGCATGCGCGATCTGATCCGCGAGCCCGTGCGCGTCTCCGAAACCGAAGCTTTCGCCTTGTTCGAGCAAGCGCGCAGCACGGTCACCATCCGCAGCGCCGTGCTCACCCGCGATTGGTTCGCCAAGTACACGCTCGACGCGAGCCCAGCCGCCGTCGACAAATGGGCGGCGGAAAACAAGACCATGGTCGACGCCTCGTGGGAGACCGACAAAGGCAATTTCACCGCCGGCTGCACGCCGACCCGCGAAATCTTGCTCGAGGCCGGTCCGGGCGCGAACGACGAAGACCGCGCCGCGCTGCGCGCCAAGCTCGACGCCGCGCGCAAGCGCATCACCAGCGGTGAATCGTTCGCCAGCGTGGCCAGCTCGGTGAGTGAAGGGCTGACCGCCGTGCAGGGCGGCGAACTCGGCTGCGTGGCTGCGAGCTACGGCGTCGGCAACGAGGAAGTGGCCAAGGCCGCCGCCGCGCTGAAGCCGGGTGAGCTGTCTCAAATCATCGAGACCCCGCGCGGCATGCACTTGCTGCAGGTCGAGCCGAAGCTCGACGCAGCCAATCTGGAAGCATTCGGGCGGCGCTACGTCGCGCACAAATTGTACGTGCGCGCTGCGGGCGACGAGCAGGTGAAGGCGTTCGGCGAAGAGCTGATCCGCCGCACCAAGGCCGGCGCCAAGCTGGAAGACGCGCTCGAAGCGCAGCTCGCGCAGCTCTTGCCGGGCGCGGTGAAGAAACCGGGCGACACCAAGGCGCCCGAGGTGCCGGCGCTAGCCGCGCTGGATCGCCCGCGAATCGAAATTTCTGCGCCCTTCCCGTCCTCGGGCAATCCGCTGCCGCAGGTGACGCCCAAGGAGCCCCTGGCCGCGCGCGCCTTCGAACTGAAGGACGCGGACGAAGTCTGGCAGGTGCCGATCCAGACCAGCGAAGGCGCGGTAGTGATTCAGCTCAAAGAGAAGAACGCCGCTTCGCGCGCCGACTTCGACAAGAACAAGGCCGAGCTCTTGGGCCCGATGCGCGCCGCCAAGGCCACCGAAGCGCTCGCCAATTACGTCGCTGATTTGCGCAAGAAAGCCGGCGAAAAGCTGAAGGTGGACGCGCGCTTCGCGGAAGAGCCGAAGTCGGCCAGCCGAGACGAAGAGTGACGCGCTTCGCGATCGCCGAAGGTGGAAGTTCCCCTCGCCCGGGATCGAACAGCGTATCCGACAGCGGCGCAGAGCCGGTGCGCGTCGAAACCAAGTTGCCGAACGGCCTGCGCGTGAGCGCCGTGCGCATGCCGCACGTGCGTCGCTCGGTGATCGACATTCACACCCGCATCGGTTCACGCTTCGAGAGCGCGGCCGACAACGGCATCAGCCATTTCCTCGAGCACATGCTGCATCGCGGAACCGCGCGCTACCCCTCGGCTCACGCCCAAGCGCTGGCCTTCGAGACGCTCGGCGGCGCGCTGTCGGCGATGACCTACGTCGATCATGGCGCGCTCAGTCTGGCCGCGCCGCCCGAGAACTTGAACGAGCTGGTGCGGGTCTTGGCCGAGGTGCTGCTGGAGCCGATCTTCAGCGGCCTTTCGGTAGAAAAAGGCATCGTCCGCGAGGAGATCTTGGAGAGCCTCGACGAAGACGGGCGCTCGGTGGACGCCGATCACCTGCTGCGCGCGCTGGCCTTTCCGAATCACCCGCTCGGTTTTCCGATCACGGGCACGCTCGGCACGCTCGACAGCTTCGACGTCCCGCTCTTGCGCCGACACCACGCGGCTCGCTACGTGGCAGAGGCCAGCGTGGTGACGATCGCCGGGCCGATCGATCCCGAGCTGATGCTGGCGCAGGTGGCAGACGTGTTCAAGGCGCTGCCGAACGGCGCCGAGCCCGTAGCGGTGGCGCCCGCGGCGCAAACCGGGCTGCGCTTTTCACACGTCAAATACACGGGCAGCCAAGCCTCCGTGCGCGTCGGCTTTCGCGCGCCAGGTGAGCTCGACGCGGACGAGCCAGCGACGGAACTCTTGCTGCGCGTGCTCGACGACGGCATGGCCACGCGCTTGTACGAGCGATTGTGCGACGAGCGCGGCCTTTGTTACGACGTATCGGCGAGCTACGAAGCCTACGCGGACGCCGGCCTGTTCGACGTCGCGGCCGACGCCGCGCCGGAACGCGCGGAGGACGTGCTGGGCGAGATCTTCGGCGTGCTGCGCGCACTGCGCGACGAAGGCCCGAGCCAAGCGGAGCTCGAAAAAGCCAAGCGCCGCTTTGCCTGGCAGCTCGCCGAACAAGACGACGATCCGGCCGCGCTGAGCAGCTTCTATGGCCTCGGCGAGTTGACCGGAGTAGCGCGCACCCCGCGTGAACGTCAGGCGTTGCTCGAAGCCACCTCGCTAGCCGACGTCAAGCGCGCGGCCGAGCGGCTGTTCAGCCGCGACGCGCTGAACTTGCTGATCGTCGGCCCGCTCAGCGCCAAAGTGCGTGATCGGCTAGAACGCGCCGCGCGCGCTTTTTAGCGTTTGCGCGGCGCAGGCTTGGCGTCCGCGCGGTCGTCCCGCACGAGCGCTTCGGCCACGCGGATCACGCGCCGCCGAGTGGCCGCGCTCACGCCCCGCAGCACCGACGCGAGTCGATCGTCCTTCGGCTTTTGTTTACCGGGCGCGGACAAGAGCTCGGAGACCTCGACGCCCAGCGCGGTGCCGATCCGCTCCATGGTCTCGAGGGACGGATTGGCGTTCGCCGAAAGCCGACCGCGCAAGACGCGCTCCAGGCGAGCGATCGTCTCCACCGTGACCCCGGCCCGAGCGGCGAGCTCCGCCTGGGTGAGGCCGGCCTGGATGCGCAAGCGGCGCACCTGTTCGGCGAGGCGCACGGCCAAATCCGTCGCCCGCGGTCTCGGAAAATCCTCTACGACGCGTGGTCGAACGGAGCGGGCAGCTTCTGACTTCAACGACATCGAACCTCGGATTCATCGTCTCCGAGTTGCGTGCCGCGATGATGGCGTAGGGAAGGCTGGCAGGTTTCCGAGGGGTCACTCGGGCGCTGCTTTTGGGGTCACGACGAGGTGTCTGCGCGGCGCGCGTTCATCCACGCGCCGGACGCGCACGAGGTTCAAAACGCGGTCCACGACCAGGCCCAAACGCGCCGCCACTTCCGGCGCTGCCTCTTTGCCACTCACGCTGGTGGTGAAGACCGCCGCGTAGCAACGCCCGACGCTCGCGCCAAACACCAACGCGTAACCAGCGATGCCGAGCGCGCTCGACTCGACACCCACCACGAGCTCGCTGTCGAAGTCCGCCGGAGCCGACAGCGCGCGTCGATCGACGACGGCTTCCTCGTGCACGATTGGAATCGTGGGCCGCGCGAGCCGCGCTTGCGCCTCGCATTCGGCGCGCCGGACCACGCGCTCCGCGCGCCAGGTGCGAAGCGCGAGTTGCGACGCACTCGAGCGGTGGTCCGCCACCAGCCAAGCCGGCCCTTCGGCGATCTGCCAGCGTCCCTTGTCGGGCAGCGTGAGTTCGATCGGAAAGTCGAGCGCGCGCGAACGAACTCGCCCCGCTGGGCCGTCGAGAAAGCCGCTCGGCGCGGGCGCCTGAGCGCGAGCCTCCGCCCGAGCGGGCCGAGGCGGCTGAGCAGCGCAGCCGGCGATCGCCAGCGCGCCCGAGAAAACGGCCAAAAGCCACCGAAAGTGCTGAGACAAGCGGCAGCACGATAGCCCGATTGCTGCATTCCCAAACTCGTATCCGCGGGGGCAGGCGCGGCTGCAGCGAAATTCAGCGGGCGGGCCGCGGCACCTGGAGCCGAGCTCGCCCGCCCAGCGCGCCCGTTCCTGCGTGGCCCCCAAAACCCCGAATTTCTAAGAGCCGGCCGCCCGCCGGGCGTGCTAGTTCCGGGGACGTCCGCGACTCCACATGTCCCGACGAAGCAAGCGAACGGACCCCAAGTCCGACCAGGCCGAGCGTCGCCCGCAAGCCCGCCGCGGCGCAGCCCCCTTGCCGGAGGTCATGCTGGCTCGCCGTCCAGCGAGTGTGCCCCCAGCCGCGCGCCCCGTCGACCCGCCGCCGCCGGCCGTTCCGGCTCGAGAGGCCGAGGCGGTGCCGGTCGCGAGTCGGCGCGCCGCGCGCATCGTGGGCGCGCCCGTGGCGGTAGACGACAGCGAGCTCGAACGCCGCCATTTGCTGACCCGCTTGCTCGATAGCGAAGGCCCCGCCGCGATCACCCGCGCAGCCAACGCTTATCGCAAAGGCGGCTTTCAGTTTCCGGCAGAGCAACTGGTGCAGTTGAAGCTGCTCGAACACCGTGACGAAGCCGAGGTGTGCGCGGCCCTCGACGTGCTCACCGCGCTGCTCGACGAGCAAACGCCGATCCAATTGCCCGTGTTCGAACAACGCTTGAAACGCCTCGAAGACGGCGCCGAGGAAGCCGCCACGCGCAGCCGCGCGGCGGAGCTGCGCCGCGTGCTTCGCACCTGAAGCTCAGCAACTGCCCATGCCAAAAGAGACGAAGCTCAGCGCGCGCACCTTCGAGAGCCGATTCCGCAAGCTGGTGACGGGCATCGGCCGCGACCGCGAAAACGAATCTTGTGTGGCTTGTGAGCGCTGCGTGGCCTGCGATTCATGCACTTTCTGCACCGACTCCGAGCGGCTGATTCGCTGCAACTTTTGCGTTCGCTGCGTGCAATGTTCGGACAGCTTGCATTGCCGCGGCTCGCGCGGCTTGAACAATTGCCAGCATTGCATCGACTGCGAAAATTGTTCCTCTAGCTCTTATCTGGTGCGCTCGATCGCGCTCAGCAATTGCTCGTACTGCTTTGGCTGCGTCGGGCTCACGGGGCGCGATTTTCACATCTTGAACGAGCGCTACGAGCGGCGAGAGTACTTCGCGCTGACCGAGCACTTGACGCGCGAACTCAAGCTCTGAGCCATGGTCGACGCCGCGTTCGAAGCACTCTGGAAGAGCGTCCTCGATCGCTGGCAGGACGAACACGCGCACGGCGCGTTCCTCGAATATTGCCAGGCCACCGATCAACTGGCGGAAGCCGCCGCGCGCTACCGCGGCATGAAGGGCGACCGCGATCGTTCGGTCGCGGCCGAAAAGCGCTTGGCCGGGATCGCGATCGTGGCGCTCGCCAAGTTGCACGCCACCCGCAGCCCCGCGGTTCGCTCCGGCCGCAGCGTTGGTAGCCTGATCCTCGCCGGCTGCTTCGGGTTAGCGACAGTCGGTCTGCTGGCCTATTTGCTGGCTACGCGTTAGATCAGCCAAATAACTGTATTTACAGGATTATTTAGCGCTACTGAGGAACGGCGCCCTACATCGGAATACACGTTGCCTGCAACGTGTTTGCCGACGCACTGCCTGCCAGGCGCTCTTCTGTCCGGCAGCTTTCCAATCGAGGTATACCAGGCGCCGCCCCAAGAAGGGGTGTGCGTTAAGGAGCTAGTCATGAAGTACGCCGCAGCAATCGTTCTCTTCTCCACCGCTATCGCCGCAGGCTGCGCTTCCGATCCGCCGCCGGCCGCTGCCGTTCCGACAGCCACCGCTGCCCCGACACCGCCCCCTCCGCCGCCGAAGGTGCTCGAGAAGCCGGGTGACGACCCGAGCAAGTCGAACATCAACATCTCGGACGAAATCCGCAAAGCGTGCGGCATCACCGACACCGAAGCCTTCTTCGCCTACGACTCCGCCAATGTGCGTCCGCAAGACCGCGGCGTGTTGAAGAAGCTGGCTGATTGCTTCAGCACCGGCCCGCTCAAGGGTCGCGAGCTGCGCCTGGTCGGTCACGCCGATCCGCGCGGTGAAGAGGAATACAACATGGTGCTCGGTGGCCGCCGCGCCGACAACGTGAAGACCGCGATCGCAGCCCAAGGCCTGTCGGCGGCGAAGATTGCCACCACCTCGCGTGGCAAGCTCGACGCCACTGGCACCGACGAGTCGTCGTGGGCCAAGGACCGCCGCGTCGACGTGGTGTTGGGCAAATAAGACGCCATGATCCACGCCTTTGCCGCCTTCTCAGCCGATCCCAAAGGCCTCGATCCGCTCGGGTTGATGCTAGGCGCCTCGGGCGTGGTCCTGGTCGTGCTGGCGATTCTGATCGTCGCCTCTTGTCTGGTCTGGCTGATCTGGTTCTTGAAATCCGCGCAGATCGGCCGCCTCCAGAGCACGCACCGCGCGTTCGAAAAGGCCTCCGCCACGGTCGAGCGCGCCTCGGATCTGATCGCGCTCGCGATTCAACACAAGTCGTCACCGGGCGCGCGCGTAGTCCTGGAACTCGCCAAGCGCCATCATCAGCGGCACCTGACGTCGGAGCTGTTGATGGCGGTCGCCAAGCGGGCGATCGCGACCGAGCAGCAACGCACGATGGCGCTGATGCCGACGCTGTCGAGCATCGCCTCGGCCGCGCCCTTCATCGGCTTGTTCGGCACGGTCTGGGGCATCATGGACGCCTTCTTGCGCATCGGCGTGGAGAAGAGCGCCTCCTTGCCCGTCGTCGCGCCGGCCATCGGTGAAGCGCTGATCGCCACGGCTTTTGGCTTGGTCGCCGCGATTCCAGCCACGATCGGCTTCAACTACGTGGATAAGAAGATCGGCGATTTGCTGGACGAACTGACCGCCTCGGCCGAGGTCTGGGTGGAAACGTTGATCGCCGATCCCAGCGACGCGCGCGGCCGAGGTTAAGCATGGGAGGGATGGGTCCCGCTCGCAAGGGCCGTCGCGGCGGGTTCCGCGACATCAACGTCACCCCGCTCGTCGACGTGATGTTGGTGCTGGTGATCGTGTTCATGGTCACCGCGCCTCTGCTCACGACCGGTTTGCGCATCAACTTGCCCGAGGTCCACGCCGCGCAAACGCCGGTGAAAGACGCGCGGCTGCTGGTGACCGTCACCAAAGACGAAAAGGTGCTGTTCGGCGAGGAAGACGTGACCTCGCACATCGACCAAGCGCTGAAGGACAACGCGCGCGTGCAGAAGGAGCGCGAGCTGTACATCCGCGCGGACAAAGACGCGCGCTACGGCATCGTCGCCACGGTGGTCGCCGCCGCGCGCAACAGCGGCGTGGAGTCGCTCAACCTGCTCGTTCAGCCGGAAATCGAAGCCGAAAGCGACACGCCCGACGATCAGAAAAAGCCGGGCAGCAAAAAGGCACCCTGAGCGATGGCTGTGCGCGCCTTCTTGCCGCAGGAGCTCGCCCTCTCGGTGTTCTTCACCGCCTTGGTCGAAGCCGGCCTGCTGGGCTTGGTGATCGTCGCCGGCCAGAACCGAGCGAAAGTGGTCGCGCACGAGGCGGAAGTGAAGGAAGAGATCCCGATCGCCGTCAAACCGATCATGGACGATCTCCCGCTGCTCAAGCTCGGCAGTAAGAAGGTCAAAGCCAAGCTGCCGGACATGTGGGCGAAGCAAGCGCCCGTGCAGCGCTTCCAAGAGACCAGCGCGCCCTCCCCGAAGGCCGCCAAGACGCCTGACGCGCTGCCGACCTCGCCGCTCGCCAAGGCCGACGCGCAAGCGCCGCCGCCGGACGCCGCGATCGCCAAAGAGGTGGATCAGCCGCTGACCGACGCCGCGCCCAAGGTCGAAGCGAACTTGCCCACCGAGGGCGCCGCCGACGGCGTGAAAGAGGGCACGGAGACCGATCCGCTCAAAGCGCGCGCCGCGAACCTGTATCGAGCCAAGCTTTTGGCTTGGTTTCAAGCGCGCTTCCAAGCTCCGAGCAATCTGCCGTGCGACGTCGTGCATGGGCTGAGCGCCTCCGCCTCCATTTCGGTCGGTGCCGATCGCACGATCACCTCGGCCACGATGGGCCGTGCCAGCAACAACTCCGACTTCGACGCGCGCGTCAAAACGGCGCTCGACAACTTCGTGGGGCAGCAATTGCCGCCACCGCCGCCGCTCTACCCCGACCTGAGCCCCGGCAGCTCGCTGCAACCTAGCTTCTCCGGAAAGACCGCACCATGCGCCGACTCATCGCCCGCACCAGCGCCTGCACCCGCTCCCGCTCCCGCACCAGCGCCCGCACCCGCTCCCGCTCCGTCGCCGGAATCCTCACCGTAGCGCTGGTTTCACTAGCGCTGCCCCAGCCCGCGCACGCCGATGCGCCGGCCGCCGTTCCCGGCACCCCCGCTCCGGACGAAGGCGTGCTCGGCGCGTTCGTGATCACCGGCTCGAACGTGGGGCAAGCGCCGCTGCCGAAGATCGCCATCTTGCCGTCACTGTCGCCGGATCTCGAAGACGTGATCGTGCGCGGCGTGGTGCGCCGCGACTTCGAGCTGACCGGCATGTACGACTTGATTCCGGACAGCAAGGCGCCGCAAGGGCTGTACGGCTTCGATGATCCGATCGACGTCGAGGCCTGGCAAAAGCTCGGCGCAGAAGCGATCGTCAAAGTCGCTGCTCAAAAGAAGAACGACACTCAGATCCAGGTGCTGGGCGTCGCTTACTTTTTGAACGTCGGCAAAGAGCCGGTGTACCAGAAGACGATCGTGGTCAATAAAGGTGACGCGCGGATCACCGGTCATCGCATCACCGATGCGCTCTTGGGCGCGCTCACCGGCCGCAACGGCAGCTTCGCGAGCGAGCTCACTTTCTCCGGTAAATGGGCGCAAAATCGGCGCATTTTCCGGATGGACGCGGACGGCAATTCACTGCTCGCCTTCACCGATCCGAACGACACCGCGATCGCGCCGAACTTCGGCGCCCCCGGCCACATCTTTTACGCCGTGAGCCACAAGTACTCACCCTTCAGCGTGATGGAGTACTTCGCGGGCACGAGCAAACCGTTCAACCTGCCGTTCAACACCTCCATATACAGCCTGGCCTTCAACAAGGACCGTTCCAAGCTGGCGGTGGCAGTCAGCGGTGAAGGGAAGAGCGCGATCTACGTCGGCAACCCGGACGGCAGCGGCATGAACAAGGTTTCGACCAGTGAGCTCGCAACGCGCCCCGCCTGGAGCCCGTCCGGAAAATTGGCTTGGGTCGGTGGCGATCCAGCTCAGGGCTCACAGCGCGTCTGGGTCGACGGCAAGCCCGTCTCGCCCGCCGGCTTCACCGCCGCCTCGCCCAGCTTCTGCGACACCGAAGACGGCATAAAGCTGATCTACTCGGTGGCCGTGGGTGGCAACCGCCAAGACTTGGTGATTGCCGCCGAAAAGGGCCAAAATATGGCCCGCCTGACGCAAAACCAAGGCTCCAACAGCTACCCCGCCTGCAGCCCCGACGGCCGACTGGTGGCCTTCTTCTCCAACCGCAACAAGAGCCCCGGCATCTGGCTCATGTCACTCAAAAGCTGGAAGGCCCAACAAATCTCTACCCAAGAAGGTGAGAGCCTCAACTGGGCCGCACTACCCGCGGTACCAGGCACGCCGTAACCGTTGCACCGCGCGACCGAGCCTCTCGCGC
>Ga0247760_1002595_pt1 | contig 13330 bp, 16 predicted proteins | sample UWRJL171409R4_FD_179936 | JGI IMG/M metagenome (GOLD analysis project Ga0247760, IMG submission 179936) | Plant litter microbial communities from Arlington Agricultural Research Station in Wisconsin, United States - UWRJ-L171-409R-4 | ecosystem: Environmental > Terrestrial > Plant litter >...
ATGGTCTACATGCATGGCCCTGAGAATTTTCTGGTACCTCCTCTTTACGATGAAGTCATCGATGGTGACGATACCGGAGCTTAGCATGCGCTTCGGGTTTTATAGAATGCTACCCAGTAGAAAGCATGCTTGGTCCGGGGAGTGAAATGAAAGTAGAATGAGACACGTATTCTATAAAGCGTTTGCTTCATTTGCGTGTTTAGGGACCTGCTCGTCTGACGGGACATGGCATGATATTGGTCTCTGGAGTTTGGCGAAACAGCAGCGAGACATGTAGCGGGGTAGAGAAACATCGTGGAAGTGAGTGGTAAAGTGGCGGAAAGAATAAAAGATTTGAGTAGCTATCTTACCAAGATCGAAGCAAGCTGCACAAGAAAACATCGTGCAAACGAACAGTGGGTTAACTATTGAGTTCTTGCAACGCGCTCAGCGGCGCCAGAGCTGTGGAACACTCGAAAAACAACCTCGAGTCCTCGGAGCTGTCAACACCTTCATAGCATCGTCACATCCAGTACGAATCTCAGAACATCTTACTGTTGTTACACAGCAATGAAGCTGAACCGGCTCATTTCTCTCGTGACCTCTAAATACAAGGGACGTCCCGCCCTCTCTCCCCAGGCGGGGCGTTCTGGTATGATACAACAGTTTGCGCGAACAATTCCAAAAAAAAGTGTCCCAGGGTCCAGTCTTTTGTTTCCACCCCGCCAAAAAAAAACGTCCAGCCATTTGGGCAAAGACCAATCTACCACGCTGCCAGGTATCCCAAACTGAAACACTGTGTGTCCGCCTTTAAAAATAACAAACGCTAATCCGAACGTACTTGGTAGAAGGCATTGTAACTTCTCCCACCAGCCGGGCCTGACAAATCCCGGTTGTCCTCCACGCACACTTATCCCACAATGTGTTACGCACAAGACGCGCTAATAAAATAAATATAGGTCGCAACATCCTTCCCTCAAAGTGAGCCATAGAATGTAAAAAGTGGACGATGCACATATCATCCCAAAACGCATTAAAGTGCATACTGGCTAAATACCCACGCGTGGGGGAAGAGGCCCGGCTCGCCCGACCTTGACAAAGTTAAACTCGACCCAACCCCTTCTGCTTTCGCCTCCCCTTAACATTGGCGTTGGCGATGGGTGTGACGAACGTGACGTGCTTAGCTTCATCCCTCTTAAGGTTCACGGCGGCGCCAGTTCCAGGTCGACGGCGGTGAATCGGTTGAGGTGCCACATCCTGGACGTCGTTGTCTTCGATATTGATCTCGGCAACGTCGGAGACGGATTCAGTCTCGGTGCTGTTGCTGGTGACGGACGCCGACCCATCTGACTCGTCGTACTCCCCATCGTCGCTAACAAGGGACGGGGCACTACACCCAGCCAATGTACTCGGGCTCATGTCCACGTCGAGATCATCCTCATAAGTTGGCGTTTCAGGGACTTCATGAGAAGTCGCGTCCTCGCCTCGAACAAGACCAATTAAAACCGGTGCTCGCCCTTTACTGCTAGCAGGCCGAGGAGCACTCGCCGTTGGTGGAGGCGGTGCAGCGGATCGCGCCGGGACGCGCATAACAGCAGGCGTGCGCGCAGCAGGTATCGACGCCATGGCAGTAGCGGAGCCCTCAGATGTGCTCGGTTGTTCCATGTCAGAATCATCACCGCCAGGAGACAGCATGTCCCAATCAACCTTTGTCTTCGCATCGTTCACGCGATCGCTGAGGTTTTGACCAATTTTCTTTTTTTGCATGAGCTGCGAGAGATAGGGTACATCCGAGGATGGCACAAACCCAGCGGGCTCTGATGTTGACGCCCTGGGAATGCAATGCACCCCCTGGAGTTTCCCTGCTTTGTATAGCTCCAGTGAGGCCATGATTCGGGAGGCTAGGGCTCGATAGGTTTCCTGTTGGGCAAGGGGCTCATTCCGTGACAGGGGATGAACTAAGCCCGAAGAGGCAGAGGAAGGCGCCTTGGCATCGTCACCGACGATACCACCGCTCTCATCCACCTCAATAGGATGCCCACAGTGAACTGCTGCCTCCTCGTGGCTTTTAAAGTCTCGGCGATGGGCGATCCGGCAGTGGTTGATGAATCCCTGCGTGCTAGAAAAGTCCCATCTGTGGCAATCAATGCAGATAAGCTTGACTGTGACCCCGTCTGAGCGTTTAAGAACGCAGGGAGCTTGCTTGTCCTTGGGTTGCGGGTATCCACTGGATAGCGCATGCAGTCTCTGCCCGCCAGTACCCCGAATTGGGCGCTGCTTTCCAAAATTCGTCACATCCATACTATTCCTTGTTGTCCTGCCCTCAGTGATGACGTTCTTTGTCCGGCTGATCTCTCCGAATCCAGAGGCCTCAGGTTGCAGCCCATCAAAAACGGGATCCGGTATCAGCCACTTAGCATAATGTCTCGCGTAGGGGCCCTCGACCACCCCGAATGGCGGTGCCCATCTGGGAACAGGCTGGCCGGGTTTTGCCTGCAACGCGGCACCCTTGCCGCTGCTGATCTCCAGCATCTGAGTCGGCGTCGGGCATTGTACGGGATAGGGAAGGAGGTGGCATCGACGAAGTTGCTCAAGCGCAACCTGACATTTAGCCAACTCTTGGTTGATGAGTCGCAGCTCGTCGTGTTTCAGGAGGATCTCGAGACCGAACTGGTACTGGATAACCTCCCGTGCACGGTCGAGGTCTGCGCCAGAACCCGACTTGAACATCATATTCACCTCCTCGCCGTCTGCGGACGCCGAAACGGGAGAGGGAAGACCGCCATACTGTTCCGTCTTCACGCGCTTCGACGATGAGTAGCCCGATATGTAGGAGGCTATATCAACCGAGCTCGGCCGTCTCCGCTTGGGAGACGGTGTACCGCGCTCTGATGCGCCTGGCGCAAGCAAGTCAGAGCAACCTTGAACGTGATAACTTTCTTCGGCCGTTTTTTCGCTTCCCCTCGAGTCGGAGGCCCAAAAGCGAAACATGAGAAACCCGAGGACAATGTCTGGGACGCGCGCACCCAACCAGAGAGAGGTTGTGGGCGCTTTGTTTGAATGGCGCGGATCAAGGCAGCTTATCGTCGTTGCTGGCCAAGAACGGGAAAAGGGGGGAGGATGCGCAACTGACGAGGCTGACGTAACCGGGAGGCTGCAGAGGCAGAAGCGTCCCAATCGGGTTAGTCGGTGTCGGTTCGGGGTTAGTCAAAAATTCCGGAGGACGCAGGAGCCTTCGATGCTGATGTGGCCGCCCCAGACCCAACGGAAACAGGGTCAGGCCAGAGGCAAAATGTTGGCGCCACTTCTGCGCAACAAGCGTCGAAATGCGACCAGGAATGAATGCGATCGTGGAGGTCGCCGGTTAACAAGTGATCTTAAAATTTGCGCGAGAGCTATTTAAAGCCTCGACGACGTTAGAAAAAGGAGCGGGTGCGATGCAAGAGCGAAATGAGCGCGCGAAGAAAAAGAGAAGAGCAATGTTGATCGACCGCGGTGCGCAGTTGCGTGGTTTTGCTGAGGTTGGTGGGTGATGTCGGTTGCAAGTTGATTGATGTTCGGGGGGATGGGGGCGCTGGGGAGACGGGCAGCGAGAAGGGGAAATTGTTTGCACGTCAGGACCCAGGTCGGAGGCAAAACTGCAAGGGGACAGGGGCCCCTGTGACTAACAAAGCTATGACCAGGGAGTGATTTGAGGGAGGGCGCCTCTGGCTTCTGATTGGTCGATGCTAATGCTGCTTGGGCCACGAGCGGGTCCGCGCGTCTTGTCTTACCAGCACCAGACCAACCGTGGAAACTTGGGCCACACCTTTTCTCAGCCAGCTGGCCAACAGAAAGGCAGCAAGCTGAGCCTATTGCTGCGGCCAAACGGTTACGGCTGGGGCGAACCCGATGGAAGTTCCCGCTGGGGTTTTTTTTTGGTCGCCCAGCACACCTGGCTCTCCAAAGACCCATGAAATGAATGAAGACGTGGAGTGATCCGTGATTCTGTCAGACTCCACTGATGTGTATCGCTAAGCGGGACCCAGGTTCGACGGTGGGGCGCTTGGCGGCATCAACCGATGAGGAGTGGAGGATGCGGAGTTGGAGAGGCAAATGCGATACGGCCGGGCTGTGCGCCTCAGCTTCGGACAAATCACTGATCGGCTTCTGTTGGCGGCAGGCTATTCCAGGTGAAGTCATGAGAGGCCACAACCAACTGGAAATGAAATTACACGTCTTTTCTCGGGTACCGGGCAAAACCACGCAGGCCTGCAGGTGTTTGAGGTTACGCAATGTGGGACCTCAGCGAGAGCCAAGACACTGATCGATAGTGAATCCCCAAGAATAGGTAGAGCGAAACAACACGTGCTTTATTTTTGGGCTTCTTGATCTTGGGACGCCCGACGGGTGTTGGTTCTGCCAATATCGCAGCAAGAGGCGCAGCGTATGTCCTTCCCCCATCGACGGAACGCAGCAGCCGCTCTGCTGCGATGTGTTTCCGCACTTACACAAGACGTTATGACGTTGAGACGAGGCTGCCTCGATCGCCGCGCCAAGAGCAAAGTAGAGCGAAGAGCGGGTCGACGCTTTGCCCCGCCATCATCGGTGAAACAACCGGTTTATTACCTTGCTGAGACGCGTTTCAATGTCGCAGATGGCCATGAACTCGGTATGGCATCTCAGTTCCTTGCTACGCATAAGGCATAAGGTGGATACTCCCCAGGTCTATTCGGGCCTGTCAGACCTGGCTACGCAGCTTTGACGATGGAAACGCTTTGTGGTGCCCAAAGCTTCTCGGATCTCCATCCTTATCGATAGCATCGCACATGCACCCCACATTGTTTTCCACATGAAATTCCCAGCAACTGGATCCCTCATCGCAACCAACGTCGAGGTCAACACCAGACCAAACTGGTCGGCACCGATCGGTCGTCGAGATGTCATCCGACATGCACATCTCTCTGCAATCGTCTAGCAAGCGAAAGCTCGCCGGTGATACCGAGATGCGGGATGCCCCAACAATGAAGAAGCAGCGCGTTCGGGCAGAGGTCGTCCCAGAAACGAGCCACTACCTGGCCCCATACGAGCCCATCCTCGCAATACTCCGCCCGAAGTATGACATCAAGACAATGTCAATCATGTCATCCACGAGCATCAATAAACACGTCAACAAAGCACTGGAGCATCTAGGTCGCTTCAGCGCGTGGGACCAGTCGGTGTTGCCAGGCATCGTGTTCTTCTCGGCCAAGTTTGCCACCTCCAACAAACTCACTACCATATCCGAGCTTCTCCGCCGACGAATCGGCGAGAGTGAGCAGAAATGGTACCAATATAATGTGCTGGAGGAGACGGAGTACGAGCAGATGGAGGTCGAGGTGCTGCCATCAGCAAACGACGCAAACCACGTTCGCGGCAACGACGACGACTACTTCGAGTCAATGAAGTCGACTGTCCACGATCGGGCTATACATCCTCCCAGAATCAAACACACTGGCTACGTTAGCACTATGTTTTCGCGAGTGCCACTCGATGAGCTGAAGAGCCTACCGAACGTTACAGTGCAGACGAATGAGAAGAGGATCGAGATGTTGCGGAGGAAGAGGCCGGGAATGGCTCCCTAGCTCAAGGATTGAGAGCGCAATACTCATCGACCACCATCGATGAGTTGCTTGCATGACATGTAGACAGGTATACTGGGTCTACCAGCATTGGTAATGTGGGTTTGGTCGGGGAACAGCGAAACACGGCATAGATTTTTTGATACCCACCCGGCGTTTATCTCGACTTGTTAACTTGCTACTGTAACAATTCATGGAGTGTAGCTTTGGTCCACCGGATAGGGATACCATAGTGGTTGTAGAAAGACGCTGTTAATGCTATGTTCTTGATAATAGCTATCCTGGACTCCAGCAATGCGCATGTTCGCCCTCAGCCAGTCTGCTGTTGCAATCTCAAGTCCCTATCCTGATATCCAGATCAATGCCGAGGAAATGCGCCTCTCAAACCCAGTCCTCATCCCAGCCTACCCCATGCCAATCTCCAAATATTTCCCTTGGTATATCCTACACGATTCTCTTTGATCTTTCAACATCCATTTGAGCACTATAAAGCAGTGCGCTTGGCAAAGTTTGGACGCAGTTCAAGGGTGGTGATCCTGGGAGCTGTATGTAATCCTGAGAACAAAATTCACCACCACCGCGAGGAGTAAGATTATGGCCAGGAAGGTAGGGCCAAACCGGTCATCAAACCCCGCCTGGCCCCTCATTCGTATCGACTTTGCTCTCCAGTGGTACGTTATCAAAGCGTATATCATGGTCGCCATGGCGACACCAGTAAAGAGAAAGGCTGAGATAAACGCCGGACGATCGCCAAAGTTCAACATCCCGATCGCGAGGGCGCCGAGGATGACGGTAAAGTTCAGCCATGACAGAAATGTCCGCTCGTTAGCAAAGAACACTTTTGGTTCGACTCGGGTCGGGAGCGCGATGCGCTTGCCTACATGCAAAATATTAGATTCAACTACCCGTGTCGCAAGGTCTTTAAGAAAAACGGCACCTGGCGCAGTCTGGAGCAGCGGTTGACTCGACATCTTTGGTTCAGCTTCGTTTACTGGGAATTGCGGGTGGAAGTGCGGGAAAGATAATAACGCCTCGGCAAAGTGACGTCTGCAAGAAAACAAAGCAAAAAACTAAAGATCCGGCGACACCAACGTCGTAGTGACAGGAAAGAATAGAATTTCCAAACGACACTCCGCACGCAGCTGTAAGGCAAACGTAGACGTCCAAAGCCAACCAGTTTGCTCTACGTAGTGATGCGTGCGTTTCTCCGTTCAAGTCTTCAGAGCTCGACTCCCCTTAGAAGCAATTGGTCAATGAGAAGCAGGCAAGTTGGGGGCTGGTCAAAAAGTGACGCACGTGGGTACCGTTGTGGGATCTTACTGGCTCTTGCTCTTACATAATCACAAGGGAGACTAAAGCCGGTTCTTGTGTCACGTGCATGACCCATGCTCGGGCGACCGACGCAGCCCAACAGTGCGTCCCACTTAGCCAAGTTGGTAAACACACCTGATAAGAAAGCGCGACGATTGTCTCTATCACCACCGGTTCACGCTGCACCTGCTTCAGCCGCAGTGAGACAGCCCCTATTTCGACTGCAGCTCAACAGAGTCAACCTCCTTTTTTTGAGCTACAAGTACCCCTGCCTCTGTCAATCGGACTCTCCGAGCTTTTTTCTGGGCCGCAACGCAGACAAACGACCTCATTAGACAAATTGACAAGTAAACAAACCGAGCACGCCACCTCCATTTTCTCCACACGCCACCTCAGCCCGCAGCCATGTCTACCTTCGAGTCTATCGCCGTACGTCTACCCTTTGGTAGCAGCAGTCAACGAAGCTGACCGGCACAAAGCCCATTCAGTTCAAGCGTTTGGAACAGATTGCGACAGATGTGAGCTCAACGCTTTCCCTCCCCGGCCGCCAACTCGATGTCTAACCCAACGTACCAGGCGTGTACCAGCACCCTAATGGGTGTCGAGGCTTACGACCACTCCAAGACGGGTGAATGGAATCAGACCATCATTGTGCGTATCGACCTCGGCTTAGCGGTTCAGAGTTAGGCGCGAGGGATTAACAAGCCATGCCATCTAGCAAAAAATTCTCAAGGCAGTGACCTCCGAAGCTGCTCCCCAGCCAGGCACAAACCAGGCCTATAAATTCGCCATCAACAGCTGTATCATTCAGCAACATATTCCGACATCTAAGTCAACGTCGACGTCGACAGGCACAAGCACAGCGGCTGCGGAAAAGGAAGCACCTGCAGCCACGCCTGCCAAGAAAGGGCCAGGCGGTCGCCGCGGTATGCACAGCGCAACCGGAGGATTCTGGAACGAAAAGACGGATGGCATGTGGAGCTTCAAGTTCGACAGCAAGGACAAGGACCTCGATATTGTCATCATGCTGGTCTGGATGGGAGTCTAGAGCATCGGCACCGTGTTTTAATGAAGCCCTCCGGACCTCCGAAGTCTGAGTGGTTTATATACAATGGCAATGCCAGATTCCGTCGTCGAACTCAACGATCCAGGCATCTAGTGATCGACATAGGTTACTCCACGAGCCGCGGTTCAGCCCAGCAGGATGGAAGCTGTGAGAGCGGCAGACGAATACTACACTGCCTAAACGGAGCCGAGACCCAATGACCGTTAATGGTCATAAGGTACCTAATCATTGTATTCCCCAAGAATGTGCTACTGTCCAACTGTCAACCACCTCAGCTAAGAACTGCAGGGCTGTTGATTCGACCTTATTGACAAGTGAGCTAAAAGTTGGGCACATCTCAGCTCTATCTCATGACATGCCACAGTGATGTCGCCACCCTACATATCGCCCTCATTACTCTACATTCCGATTACTGCCCAATTGTGCCCAGACATTTTGTTGCAAAGCATCGTAAGTAAACTAACTCAGTGTAACTCTTGCCCCGATAAATCAGGGCCTAAACTCGCTAATAGGGGAACAAGGCAGTCGATGCAGGAGCAGGAGGCAGGCTGGACGCAGTATCAACGCTATCAGTGGTTCGATAAGTTGAGTGGCATTCACCCCTCAGGCGGAGATCGCGAAAGGTGGGGAAGGAGGGGTAATAATAGTTGGTGGGGTTAACCTATGCAGCGTTTCCCGCGGCGGACCAGGAAGAGAGTCACTTGTTCCCAGGGATTTTCGCAAAACTGCGCCCGAATTTCCACGAAACCGAGATTCAAACCCTATAAAGCAGACGGCGTGAATCTGCACTTCGATCATAGGTAAGAAGTGCTTGCGGGAAAGTGCTACCGTGCATGGATGCAGTTACCGAGGCGGTCCAGACGAGTCTTGACCACACTAGTCGGACAACAGAGGCCTAGATCTTATTCCTCCATCGCTCCGGCCGTTCCATATTCCATGCAGACTCTCCAGGATGCAACCACACAGAACCTGAAATCCTGCCGGGATGCAGTCGAGTAGTCGAGACAAGGCCATCCCCACAGAAACATTCTGGGCCCTGCCACTGAAGCCTTTCCGCGACCCTCCACCACATCCAGTTTTCCAACAATCCCGGACACCAGGTCCAGCAACGCAATCTTTCTCTTCCAATGCCGCGCAGACAGCCGGCAGACTGCAGATCTTTCCCAATCTGTCATCCCGTCGTGTGCCGACCCCAGACCGCGGACACCGCGGACACTCCGGACCTAGCACTCGTATTGCGGTGTTCAGTCCTTACTCCTCGTGGTTCTAAAACGCCATCTCAGCCCGCTCCCACTCGCCTCGCACTCGCCTCGCTTGCTCGCCCGTCGTGGTGTTTCCCTAGGTTATCTTGCGATCTCCCGTCCCTCTCGGACTTCTCATGAGCTTGCTATTAAGGACATCACCGCAAACAACCCTCGGTGCAGTAGTTCGCCCTGGCACCTAATCCTGCACCAAATCAACGGCGCGTACCAATTATACACTCCCGCTTTAAGTGAGCGCTTCGTATTAGCGTGCCCTACTATATCAACTTTCAGGGACCGGCCCGAAGGGTAGACCAACGGTCAACCCTCGTTCCGCTCCATACACTGGGCATAGCATCGAGCCGGTTGCTTCCAACGGTCAGCGGGCTGCCAGAAGACTCGCCCTGACTATTACTTGATAGAGTCTACTCCTCTCATAAAACAATCCTATCGCGTCGATTATCGGTCGATCAACCACTATCGCCATGATCGAGGTTCTCTACAGCAATCCTCCCCCGCTGGAGGCTGCGGGGTCTGCTTTCACGAGAGAGGACCACAGATTGAAAGAGCTCAGCCTTGTCCGAGCAAGCCATCGTGCCCCACGCCGCTCACAGACGCACGAAGATTATAAATTCCCTCGGTCTTCGGTGGCGACGATTCAACATATTTTGCACAATTTGCAACTCTCGGAACAGACCCGAGTCGAGACCAAGTCGGTCGAAGTGGATGAGACACCCCAGCAGCCAGCAAAGGAGACAGCTCCCAGACGAAGGCCAGTGCTCGGCCCCCGGCGCCGCTCATACTCTGTCACAGACAAGGAACCAACTCCTATACCATCGGCAGGCGTTAGTCTTCTTGATCTTCCGGCGGAACTCCACTATGTGATATTTGACTTCCTCGATCCAATCGATAGCACTTGCCTCGGCTTGACCAGCAGGCACTTCTATACGATACACCGCCGAATGCGTGGCACAGTAGCACTCTCGGTGCGGCGTGAAGGGCCAAACGAGTTGGAGTGGGCGTGGCACCTTGTAGGTACCGGAACCAGATCATCGCACATAGATGACAAGGACAAGAAGGCTTTGTCGAGGTTGCGAGTCCGTGGACAGGGGTACTGCAGGAAATGCGGTGTCACGCGTTGTGAGCTTCACAAACACATTCAGTCCTGGATGGGAGAGGGCGCCGAGTACTGCTCCATCAAGCAGAAGTTTGGATCAGCAGCGCCTCCGGGTGCCAAGCCATATTGCTACATGAGCAAACCCGGCGATTCTCAGCGGTGCGGGCGCCATTGGGTGCGGAAGTCCAAAGTTGTTCTGAAGTGAGAGCTGGTAGTGTGGTTTGTCGAGAGTACCTGGACAGGAGTTGTGGCGAACCGAGCGAGGGTTGATGATCCGGAGAAATGAATGTTCATTGAGGGAGCACATCATATTTTTCGCATATCTTGGCGTGCTTTTACCTATACCATTGTCTTATGAGCGAGCATTATCTTTCTTACTATGACTTGTCAAGATGACGATTCACCCTTCAAAAAACGTCCTGTCCCGTTCCAGGTGGTCAGATGGTAGCGTGTTGTGAGTTGATAATGGTCAAAGCCACACAGCCCAGCCACAGCCATGAACGTTGGCGAACAGGGATGACGTGATGACCCTCAGCGCGCCTCGCGAAACTTTTGCGAGTTCGGCAATCTCGCGCTGGAATTGGAAACCCCCTTTTTTTTTCTGGTAGAGCGACGGGCTGAGGTAACTTCGACATAGGAGGTATGAGATAACTATCTTGACAGTTGCCATGACTCTGTATACAGTGTAATTGCAAGCATTGAATTGTATCTGTCCTCTCTTGATTCACCAAGCCATCCATCAAAGAAGCCAGGGGTGCCTATCTGACGTCGTTCTTCAACGCATTTTTGTGGGTCGCATGTGAAGACGGGAAGCAGCTTTCGCTATTACGCGCAATTCTCCCTTAAGTCCCCAATCCCAGCTTGCGCTCACGTAGCGTGTCCAAATCAAGGAACGACAGGAAGAGGAAGGCGCTTCATTGGCAGGAACGTGCGATATTTTATTGCGGCAAGAGCGCAACCCACCTGTCACCCCCCACCCCGACTTACAACTGGACACCGGCGTGCATCGCTCCTGTCTCTCCGCCATCGAAACCTTTGAGCCAAGGTCCTTCCCACCACTACCACCCGGCACACACCCATCGGGCCCACAGCTGGCGGTCCAATTGCTCCATCCTGCAGCCGGGTACATCTAGCCACTGAGCTTTCCGTTTGGACTGCCGACGCGGTTTCTCCTGCCGTCATGTCATCACCAAGCTCGTCGTCGCAAAACGCCGGCAAACGCAAACGAACCGCGACTACTTCACACGGAATCGACACGATGGATCACTTTGTCCAGACCGAGTCTCGAGACGCCTCGGCTGAGGAGGGCGACACGACGGCTCCCGAGTCAGCAGGCCCCGCCGCCCACAGAAAGACGGACTCGTCAGCCACACACCCGCCGAGCAAACGCCAGCGCGCCAATTCGGACCAGACCCCATCGGCGGCCGGCACCGCAGACTACACCCAAGCACTCGATCCCGGCGAGCCGAGCGACACGACTGAGGCAAGTGTCGATATTGCCGAGCGGGTGGGCCGTAAGGCGTCACGGAAATCGACAGCCAACAGAGACAACAGCAATGGAACCCCGCCGGGCAACGAACAGTCGGCAATGGCGCCTCCGCCGATTGGCAAACTTACACATCCTGTGGGCTACAAGACCAACCCTCCCCCAGCAGGCAGGCCCGTAAGGGTCTACGCCGACGGCGTCTTTGACCTATTCCACCTCGGGTAAGTTTGCGCCCACTTCAGTCGGGTTGTTGCGATTACGACGGATAGAGATGTTGAGACGAGTATCTATGCAGGCATATGCGGCAGCTTGAGCAAGCTAAGAAGGCTTTCCCCGAAGTTTATCTTATCGTCGGCGTAACAGGCGACGAGGAGACGCACAAGCGCAAGGGCCTCACGGTTCTATCCGGCAAGGAGCGTGCTGAGACTTTGCGGCACTGCAAGTGGGTTGATGAGGTGATTGAGAATTGCCCCTGGATCGTCACGCCCGAGTTTCTCGAGGCCCACAAGATCGACTACGTCGCCCACGACGATATCCCTTACGGTGCCGATGAGGGTGACGACATTTATGCGCCGATCAAGGAGGCGGGCAAGTTCCTTGTCACGCAGCGGACGGAAGGCGTAAGCACAACTGGTATCATTACCAAGTGGGTATAAGCAACGGGACTGGGAGGCACGTACTAACAGTGAACAGGATTGTGCGGGATTACGAGAAGTACATTGCGCGACAACTCAACCGGGGGACATCCCGCCAAGAGTTAAACGTCAGCTGGCTGAAGAAGAACGAGCTTGACCTGAAGCGCCACGTGCAAGAGCTTCGCGATAATATCCGGAGCAATTGGACGACGACGGGTCAGGAGCTTTCCAAGGAGCTGCGGCAGTATTGGCCAGCTAGTCGACCGCAGAGCCCTGCAAGAGCGGCATTCCTCAGCCCTAACGGCGACGTTCCCACCAGCCCACTGGGGCCAAATCCGCCATCAGCCATGCCAAGAAGCCCCTCGGCACAAGGCATTGGCGAGAGGACGGGGAACAATGTCAATGATTTTATTACTGGCTACACGTTAGGCCTAATTGGCGGTGTGAGATCTTGGGTGAGTTCTCTGGAGGCCGAGGCCAAAGTATGGAGGCATGATTAGGTTTGAGGCTAACGCACTGCGGCGCAGATGACCAAGAGCCGTGGGGCGAATCGGGAAGACAGCAGCCGCCCGGTTAGCGATGACGATTCCGAAGGTGACGATAAGGTTGAGCTAAGACGGCCCGTCCCGATGAGAACCCAAAGCCAGTGAAGCAATGCGCAATCCTGAGGCGGGGCTGATTTCATGATCTTAGGGAAGGGGTAGCACGAGATTCTGATTCTGGGGAAAATTTCAGCTTTTTATGGGTGGCTGGTTTGAGTATTAATACCAATATCTCTACATCTGTGATCTGTTTATTCCGGGATGGATGTCAGGTGCGGGACCAGAGCCGGGGGCCGGGTAGTTAGCTGGGTGGCGCCCTGGATGGAGACGGTGGGTTGGCAAATGGTACAAAT
>Ga0247760_1002597_pt1 | contig 13323 bp, 9 predicted proteins | sample UWRJL171409R4_FD_179936 | JGI IMG/M metagenome (GOLD analysis project Ga0247760, IMG submission 179936) | Plant litter microbial communities from Arlington Agricultural Research Station in Wisconsin, United States - UWRJ-L171-409R-4 | ecosystem: Environmental > Terrestrial > Plant litter >...
CGGGTAATTAAAAGAACTGCTGCAAAAAGGTTGTGGACGAGCTGGGAATCGAACCCAGGACCTTTCGCATACTGAAGTATGCTAAGCGAACGCTCTACCAACTGAGCCACACGCCCTTGGTCCCAAGATATTACCTCCGAGACAGGAGTTAGTGCTGAGAGGCCGTTGAGAACTGCTGCGGTAATAGTACTTAAGATGATAGGCATGATGCGCCATCTTGGCCAGCACAAAGCCACAATCCATCTTTTGGGGGAGGGGGGCAGGGGCGGCGGGACTCGTCAAGCTGATGTTCCGTCGCAAGCTCAATTGGGCAGGATCGCCATCATCGCCAGAAGTACCACCCTGGTAATTAGGCAAAGAACTACAAAGTCTTCGGAGAGGTGTCAGCGAACTGAGTAAATATACTAGGTATTCAGGCCTCAGGTCTGGCCCCCAGGCTCGGATTAACAAGCAAAAGCCTCAATCTCAGAAGCGATCCCTCCGAAATATAGCACCCGTCTGGTTGGTTACAAAGAGAATGCCCTTGTTGAAATGACGCTTGGTCTTTTCGATAATCCCTTCATGCTGCCCAGCTGCACCTCAAGTCCAGCTGGGAGTTTATCATTTTAGAACTCCACCATCTTGTACTACATCTTGTACTACATGGGCAAACGATTGACTTGAAGATGCTGAGTGAATTAAGCCTGCTAGTGGTATCCTATGCTGATGCTAATGATATGTATCCTATCGTGTATATGCCCTGGCCCGTCGTGTGCACCCGCACAAGCTACACTAGGCATTCGGGGTGTCCTCTCTACCCTCATCGGTAGGCTGTGAGGCTTCCTCCTTCGCCTCGGGGCCAGCTGGAGCAGTCGGGGTCTTAGGCGACTGTGAATGACGACTCGCTCCTTTCCCGACAATCTTCTCTGTCCAGTTCCACTTCTCAGTCCCCTTCCCTTTATCTAAGGAAATCCGCTTGCTGTCGGGGCCCCGTCTACTTGTGTCGCTAGCAGCATCATCATTGCTATCATCCCCGCTATCAGCCCAATCTCTCTCGCTCCAAGTCATGGAGTCGGCACGGTCGACTTGTGGCCGCGAAGGCCTGCGTGTTAAAGACTGAGACTGGAAAACACCAAGCGGGTTATCGGAGGATGGTCCACGAGAAGATACGTCGGGGAGGTCGCGGACTTCGTCCAAGGCTTCACAGGCCTCGCAGGAAGTGTTTCGGGTACTGAAATCCTGAAAACTATTGCCCCCTGCTTCTCTTCCACCTAGAGCGCCAGGCGACGCCTTATGTGTCTCCCTGCCATGGGCGTCAGGTGGCCTACTCGGATTCTTCGCGCGTTCCAGACCTGACTCGTCCTCATCCCGCATCCTCGCCACTGCTGTGTCGCTGAAATGTGCCTCCACGAGGTGATTAACCACTGGCCATCCAAAGGCGTTTGCAAACATGCGGCGCACAATGATGTTGTTGTGGGCATCGGGCTCGAGCTTAACCAAGACCTTCCGCCACGACAGCTCACGATGGTAGGCTCGAGCGATTTTCTCTTCGACCCTCATCTGGGAGCCGTCAACAACTTCTTCATCGTCCTGAGCCACACTGTGCGGAGATAAATCGCTGTCTCCCCGTAGAGATATTGTTGGGTCTAAGGGCGGCGAGCTCACGGTTTGCGAGGGTGAGGACGGACAACCGCCCGACCTTTGAGTTGAAGAAGAGTCTGCGCGATGTGAGGGTTTCTTCCGCATACTCAGCGAGGAGCTCTGGGCCCGCTTCTTCATGGGGGGCGGGGGGATGTCTGAGGGGTGGTATACCCGGTCGTGGAAGATAGTCCGCGGCCGTTTGGATGGGTCGATAAGGTATTCAATGGATGGAAGCTTGGGATTCAGCAAGTCGCCAGCCGACTCGAAAAAAGTCGTCCTCGGCGGCGCCGATACACCTTCGGGATCGTCAAGCTCGTTGCCAGAAGTCACCCTGGATTTGGACGACATGGCTGAGTCAGGTTCTGAAGAGCTGTTACTCTTGACTGTCTGGCTCCGTTGGATGATCTGTAGCTGTTTTTGCGTTGGCGGCGGCGGCGTTTGCCAGCCTTCGCTCCGGAAAAAGCTAAAGAAGCCACTGAAGCGGGTACCTGCGGTGCTCGATGTCCGCAGTCCTTGCACATCGGTCGTACCACTCTCGAGATACGGACTCGTAACCGACCTGAGGCTTTGCCGATCGTCCTCCAGGGTGGCATTACGGGGGGGCTGGGGAACTTCATGTGAACCATGGACGCCCGAAGGCGTCAGCTTGCCTGAATCGTCCGAGTCATCCTTGTCCTGGTTGTCCTCTGGCAGCCAAGGCCCAATTCTGGGAGATGTCATGTTTGCTCCAGTCAACTCTGCCCACCCAAAGCCCACAACCGTCTCTACGAGACCTGCCTCCCTACGAGCCTTTTCCACCCTCCCCAACCCTTGCCAGTCCAGAAACAGGAGGCAGCTTGTCCTCAGGGGGACGATCCCGTCGTTGACCACGTTTGAGTACACGGTCCTGTTTCGAAATTTCTTGAGTGCCTTGTGTGCGGGACCGGTCGGTAGAATTCGGAGGAGTGGCTTCGACTCTGGCTGTGTCTCCCCATATACCCTTCTATGTGCATTTTCGCCGAGGTTACTAACAATAGCGCCCCATCCGCTGCGCGCGATCGTGGGCGCTCGCCAGGTGAGCCCCAGATCTTGGCCTGTCCTTCCTACGAGACCGAAATCCAAGGCGAACTTGACGTAGAGGGGGTTCTCGTGGTTAAGGCCAAGCAAGGGCGATGCCATAGTTATGAAGTTGATCGGTTCGATTAGATCGAAGAATTGTGGCGAATGCTTTTGGACATAGGCGATGGCATACGTTTGGACGAGACCACCGAGAGAATGGGCGATGAAACTGATCTTGGTGATCTTGTACGGTCTCATAGACTCCGCTGGCGGTGCTTGGAGAACCGTGCTTCTTTTATGAACCCTTTTCTCATCAATGTCCAGTTTTTGCGCACCCAGCCTGGTAGGTTTATACAACGCATCTGCCGCAACATTCCCAATCGGTAGACATGGCTGGTCTGGGAAGGTCATGGACAAAATGAAGTTCGCTAGCCGTTTTCCGAGATACTTAATACCTCGCTCGGTTTTTGTCGCATTTCCCGAGAAACCACGCACAATCACGTCCTCATCGTCGTCGGGGTCTTCCTCTACGTCCACAACCGTCGCATCGTTTTCCGGCCTCTCGGTTTCATCGCCAGATCCAGCTTCATTCCTTTTCGCTTCCCTTTCCTTTGCTCTCCGGGTCCTTGCGTCAGCCTTTGCCTTTCTGACACCTGCGTCGATGCTCTCTTTCATAAAGAGCATGTCAGCGCCTAGGTTGCTGTGCAGTCCATGGGTCAACACGACTAAATGTATCTTCTTCTGCTTCTTTGGTGGTCTCGGCTCGGCGGAGGTTCCAGCAGTCGGACCTGGCTCTGCAGAAGCGCCAGGGCTCTGAGCCTGTGCTTGGAGACGAGTCGGGTCGTCCCATTCCGGAAGCTGCGGTGTATTCCACAGCGCAGCAATATCCTCCACATTCAACCGTATAGCTCTTGTAAAGACCCCCTTGGGTGGCTCGCCATGGTCCTTGGGCTCACGGAGAGCCTGTTGGAAGTCGCTAACCTTGCCTGGTTGAGGCACTTGCGCCTGGCTCCCGATGATGGGCACCACCGATCCTAGATTCAGCGATTTCTCGTCGCGCGCAAGCAACACCTCGTAGTGCACGGCGGCTGACGTGGAAAATATGACCTGTGATGCGACCTCGATTATCCATGTGACGCTCTCCTCGCTATGCTCTGGGCTTTTGCCAAAGTGCCCATGCTTGCTGCTCCCCTCGCCTGCGGTCTGGCGAATCGTGTCCGGGACAATGAGATGGCAGTTCCAGGCACCTCCAGGCTTGAGCATGGGCTCGAACTCGGGGACGCCATATCGACGCGGGTTCTCGAACTTCTCATTCGGGCTGAAGTTGGAGGGGTACGCAGCTACCGACAAGTTGTAGGGCCCGTGTACGAAAGCTGCGCGAAGTGCGATGGCACAGGTATTTTTTATTCGCAGCAGGAGAAACTCGGGCGAGGGCAGGATGCGATCGGCAGAGGGTGTGTACGTGACCGTGTATCGGACAACCTCACCGATCTTGAGGCTCCCGGCCTGGTGTAGGAGCAGCATCGTTTTTATCCTGCAGCACAACAGCAATTACTCGCGTGACCGGGGGTCGTGCATTCGGGATCCGGCAGCGGGAGAAGGGTCGGGCGCATCAAACAGACTGCGTAGCCGAGAATGGGCAGCCGCATTCGCATTCCCAGCTTGGAGAGAATGCAGGTTAAATGCGCTGCGAACCCTACTATCGCGTTGCGCTAGATTGTCAGGTCATCGCAAAATCGCAGGAACCGCAGCGGGCTGTTCGTCAGGAACGTGTGGGTTCCGAAGGACCCAGGTGGGAAACCGGAAAGCCGGGATGACGATGATGGCTCCCAAAGGAATCAAGGATGTCCAAGCCCGACGTTTAAAATTGGAAGAACGCCCCTGGACGCTAAACTGCGAAGGCCCGGCTAGGGAAAAAGCTTGTACGGTCATCGAAACGGACACTACGGAGTACCTAACTGAACGACCCTGATTTGCTACAGACGTCTCTTGGCACTGACAGTTTTCGGGTGCACGCATCATCAAGACATTCCGTCATCTCCGGGTACGAGTTCGTATTTTCCTTCCTTCACGGTGGTTTGCGTGTAATCTTTGCATGCAAGCCTCCCGCAATTCAAGATTATGTAGCAGCGCATTCTCACAGAAGAAGAAAAAAGAAAGAAAAAAAAGGCGTACGGAGAATCAATTCGGAGACTAGGGGGAGACTCGCCACTTAGACGTAGAATAGCAAGCACCCAGATTTCAACAACAGTGAGACTCCGTTACCTGACGGTTCCCTCCTCTGGAGGCATGAAATATTGTTGAGCGACCCAACGCGTCGGGCCAAACCCAGGCTCTTTTTCGGCTTCACCAAAAGGTGGAGAACAACCTCATTGCTGGCCATGGCTGTATCACTGGGCGCTGTACTCTTTATTCAGCGTTTGTACCCGAGTTTCTCTGCCTCTAGCAAATGTCAGCCTGGAAGCAGCCATGGACGTTAGTGGGACTGACCGCCAGCGACGGCGCAGTATTACGAGCAAATTACCACTTGCTTGCTTTGGCCGGGCAGGTTATTTCCGCGTCTCGGTCAAATCTTTGATTTGTTTCGAAGGGGAACCAAGCATCGTTTTGAGTCTGCTCTGTCTAAACAAAATGTCGAGGATCTGGAAGGCGTCTAGATAATGTCCATCGGCGCTGTTGACAAGAAACTTCATAATCTCCTTAAGCAGTGTGCTATCTTTTACGCTAGACCTTAAAAGTAAAGGTTTACTCTCGATCTACTGCGCTAATAAAAGAGAATGTAATGTAGAAGTGAGGCTGGTGGAATGACATATCGCGTAGCATCCTCAGGCGAGGCCTCCCTCAGTGTCAGTGACGAGAACTTCGTCGGGGAGCTCAAGCAGGACTCAAACCGGTTCGGGGAGATGCCCAAGACCTTTGGCAACATCTCGGGGAACCGAGACGGGGGCGAGGAGCACATTGACGTGGTCCTGTTGGAAGGAAAATATGGCGATAGGGCATGAATCTTGTCCAGGGCATCAAAAAGATGATGGGAGGTTCCGCCGTTGGCCTGAGTTATGGCACTGCCGCTATTGCCAGCAACTTTGCAGGGTGCTGCAATGGAGTGCGTGGTTGCCGTTGGGGGTTCACCCATTTCGTGGAAGCGAAGCAAAGTCATCTTTGCAGTTACGTAGTACGTACTCAATCTTCAACTACTGTGCTGGGGGGTTATTTTTGGTATGCCTGGATATAGCTATGCGTGGATGGTCATTACCGTCTCTTGTACACTACTTTGTATTTGTGAAATTTCGTTTGCACTATGAATGTACGGAGTACACCTCCGCAGGGATCTTAATTATTAGCTTAATGAAATAGCCAGGGGGGGTTCGGGGCTTAAGTAAGGGAATTGCCTTCTGAAGTTTAGTGACTGAGTGCGCTGGAAGTATTACCAGTGTTGATCTTCTAGCAGGTTGGGCGAAAGTGGCAGGGAAAATCTGGACAAAAAACTACCCTTGTATATATGCCTGAAACCTCTTGGTAAACTGTAGGACTTAACTAGCAGCTTGGCTATACCAAGCTAATAATTGGAACCCCTGCGGAGGTGTGTACCACTAGGGTCCCGAAATGAAAAAATGAATTTTGGAATTTCACGGTGGGCCCATTTCCGTTTCCGAGGTCGCTGAAAACGAAATCCTTGGCTGAAATAGGTCGGGCAGGCGAGACAAGTTAAAACATAGAGAACCAAGGTGGTCTTGTCACGTACTTATCCCGAAATTTAGGTTACCAAGGGACAATTCTTGCTATTACGTACAAGGTAATACCCCATATATAACCCTTACCCTGGGTAGACCCACTTTTATTTTACGTTGTCATGTGACCAATCGTGTGGTCCCGCACTCGAGGAACCTTGCAGGGCCTCGGCAAGGCACCGCCAAACCTCTTCCTGACCGCCAACATTTTTTAAGCCGGCAGTATTTTCGCTCTCAGCGCAGAACCCCTCCACATATTACTGCTGAGCTTCGCCGAGCTACAACATCGAGATCACACTCCACAATCGATTGAGATGGGACGAAGACCAAATCCTTTGATCCTCCAATACTTTGAGAGGGGACCAAAGCTCCAGGATCAGAGCAATCGCTACCCGCACACCTGCAAAAAGTAAGCCGCCCTCATTCTCCCCAATTGCCCTGTTCCCCGCGCTAGGTAAGAAAGATAATTCCCTGTTTCACAACTGCGCGCCCCCCTTCACTCGTCGCTTCTCTTCATTTTCTTCCTGTTTAAGTTCTCGGCGCCGACTATAATCGCATATTTCCACTTGGCTTCACGAAGACTGACTGATCACAGATGTGGTGAACACTTCCCAAGAGGACGTCTCGATACCCTCACAAGTCACCTCACTAAAAAATGCCCTGGGATATCCGAGCCCGACCGAATGGATGCCCTCTTGACATTGTCGGGTATGTCGACGGCATCACAGCGGATCCATCAGGTTCACCCCAATGGCCAGACGTCAAACCAGGTCACGAGCGCACCCTCCGATCTCATGGCGTTACAACGTGACACCGAACAGACACAGTCACAACAAACGGAAGGGCCGTGGTCGGCCCTTGGCGTGCTAGCTGAAGTTTCGCGCCAGTTCACTCAGCATGAGACTAACAACGAGCGCGTCACTCCGAACCAAAACCCCCCATCGATTGGGCTGGGTGCTTCTGCAAGTGGAGTCTCTGCTCCTTTGGTCGCTGGACGTGGGGTTGAAGATTCTGGCAATGAAAGTGCTGCTCAAGGGACTAAAGGTAGGTTTTTTTCGATCTTTATTGAATTCCGGCTAACCTCTACATTAACAACTAGCCGAGCCCGATCCGACCGACGAGGCTACACTCATCCAACGAGCTGAGCAACGTCTACAAGAAGCCCTTCGGGCCAACGTTCTAGACGACGCAAACTTAACGGTCGCTGCTGCTGCGACAGCTCGTTTACACCCCGCTCTACTTGATCCTCAGCTACTTGGGGCAGAAGCTGCCGCAGCTGCGGAGGCTGCTACAGCGGCTGTCAGTCCTGCTGTTGCCGTTGCTGCTGCCGTGGAAAGCAGCTCACAAAGCCCGGTCGACCCGCCTTCAGTCCAGACAACCAGCGCCGGCCAGCCTTGGGGGGAGATTACATACATTACTGATGCGTTCCAACCGTCACAAGTCAGCGACTCGATGCAGGGCCCGCCACGCATGGGGAGGGGCAACTTCCGTCTCGAAGCCAACGGGGCTAAGTCACGTCACTCTCGTCAGCGCTTTACCCCAGAGCGCCGAGAGCAAGTCAAGGATGTTCGCAAGATTGGGGCTTGTATTCGCTGCAGGGTGCTGAGGAAGACATGCTCGATGGGCGAAACCTGCGACACGTGCAAAAAGGTCCTTTCGCCGAGAATTTGGAAGCACGCCTGTTGTCGAACTAAGTTGACAGATCAATTGGACTTATACACGGCATCAGTCCAGATCGTTCTTGCCCAAACACACGTAAATAACCTCAAGCAAGCTGGGCCCCTCGCTAATCACGGCATATCGGTTGAGCTATATCATCTCCCCGAAGTGCCGACACGCATGTCACTTCAGGTGCTGCAGTTCGACAATATTTTGAACGCCGAGGCTGGGAGTCATTCGCCGGCACTGTACACTGACCTCGAGCAGCATCCGATCAGGATGCTCGACGGCGAGAAGCAGGATCTACCAGCAAAGGTGGAGGTTTATTTGCGCGAGATCCTCCCCGAGTTTATTCAGCGCGAAGCCAGCCATTTCGTCCAGACCACATTGAAATGGGCTGTTCGGTTTGCAGACGAGACGAATGACGAGTTGCTGAGAAAAGTCCTCGATTTGTGGGGATACGTTGAGATGATGGACCGCGATAACCAATGGCACGCCCGCATCGATATGGGTGGTGATGGTCCGCAAGATGCATACATATCTGAGAAGGACGACGAGGCCGCTTATGCGACGATTCGACTTCAAATAGCCGCAGCAGTGGAAAGAAAGGCCGGCGCGACCAGCAAGACATTGCTTTTGGCAATGCAACGGATCCTGCAGGATAGCAAGGTCCGGGTTGACTTCGCAACCTACCTCGCCACGCTGATCCTCCTCCACTGCGTTGAAAAATCTACGTGGATCTTTACGGCGTGGGAGAGAGTTGAAGATCTACGGAAGAACTGGCCTCTTCCAAAAGATCCCAGCAGCTTTTCCAGGCAAGGTCGCGGTATCGCTGATCTCTTGCGCATGCTCCTAGAGATCCGCAAGGCCCTGCCCCGAACGGCCTGCCGGGAGATCGACGGGAAGCTGATCACAGAGGAAGACGATCCTCGCGTCAGGGAGTATTTTGAGGCCATCAATCTTGACTGTAAGTCATGTCCTCTTCACTCCATGTGCGTCGTCGATCAGAGCTAATCTCGAACCCCAGACGCCCAAGTAAAGGCGCAACAAGACAGCGCCACATTTTCGAAAACGGACCCGAGGTCGTTCGACCTATTGTTCTGTTCAACGCTCCTTCTCCCGCCGCCACCCCCTGACTTTGAGAATAAGGGGTTGGCCTCCAGGGCCTAGGCGATAATGTGTTTTTTTCAATGGAGAAAGCCATGCTACGATTGTATGATTAGGGACCGGGCGATTTGCCCGTGGAACTTGGACGAACGGCGGAGACCGCGATCGACTCTCCGGCTTGGTTTTTTTTTTTTCTCACCGGGTACACCCTTGATTCCCCGGGCTATACTAATTTTCTATGGTGACGACGGCCTCGTCACCGGGCAGGTATCACCGCTGGCTCCACGGCGGCGATGCCCATTATATGATACGAATCGGATGATGGAATGACGGTTTTGGGCGGAGGGGTACGGTTACTTGGTTGGCCTGGGTTGAGCTGAAACGGCTCAGAATAGACAAAAGTGTATACCCCCAGGCGATTTGCCTCATGCAATGACGAGTGGGATTTTTGGATGACCTGAAGGAGCAGAATGAAGCGACACACACCGCATGCCCATATGATGAGATGCAAGGAACAAAGGGGTTATTACCAGTCTAACAAATGCGATGAGACATCCGTGATGGCGATGATAAATGACAGAATACTTAGTCGATTTTCCGGCGAGGGTACGCTGCGAAAATAAAGCAGATGCTCTTCTCTAAGTTCTCCTGGCCTGGACTCTCCTATCTTTTGGTGTAATATCCATATGCATCATAGACAAAGAAGTGTGTATAGTATCAGAGTGGGCTATCCCCCAACCCCCGTTTGTGCCAATAAACTTATACCCAAGTGCCAAATACTCTAAAGCCCAAGACGGATCATGCTGAGAGAAGAAAACAAAATAAGAATGTCCATGATTCGCCTCGCCAGTGCACACATATTTCCAGAGAGCAAACGCCTCGCGCTATCTATCCGCCCCCGTCCCTCGTCGCTACCATCTCGCCCACGTCTGTAAACCTGCTCGTCCCGTACTCTTACACCGGATCGGAATTCGAGGTGGAATACTATACTACTTACTCCCCTGTCCTCCTCCCCCGCCGGGTGTCGGAGTTGATGACGGTGGCTCGAGAATGTGGGTGTGATCTTCAGCTTTGACTACCACTCCGCCGTCCATTTGCCTGCAAATAACGGTGTTGGCCACCCAGACGTCATCGAGAATCTCGCCCATCTTGGCTCGCTTCTTTGGGTCGATCTCGAGCATGCGGCCAATGACATGACGACTCTCGCGGGGCAACAGACGCAAAATCCGCCATGGGCCACGGACAACTTCCTTCTTCTCGGGTGCCGCCGGAGCTGAAGCCCCATCTGTGACTGGTGGTTTTAATTGCTGTTCAGCTTTTGGCTCCTCGGCTTTAGCAGCACCGCCAATTTGTTGATTTCGGAATACGGTGGGATCAAAGTCGCGCGCGGGCAACTCTGTCAAAGCTGATGTAGAGGCGGCGGGTGGGAGCGTGGGTGGGAGCATCAGCTTCTTCGGGTCATGACCAGGTGACGGCTCAGCAGCGAAAAGCTTGAAAGAGCTATCCGTCATACGTGGCACCTTCCAGGGAAATCGCCGGAGAGTCATACAGCAGTATATGATGGCGAGTGACCATATATCCACTGCTTGGGGGTCATACTTCCGCTCATCGTAAACCTCGGGAGCGAGGTACGGATCGGACCCAACGATACCTCGTTCTCGTCAATATTATTCGTAGTGACAATACTGGAATAGACTGCAACATACCTGAGGCGAGAACAGTACCGCTTTCGAACGGATACTTAAATACATGGGCGCTACCAAAGTCGATAATCTTCATAATTCCATGTTCGCTCACGACCACATTATCAAGCTTAAGATCTCGGTGGGCCAGACCCATGCTGTGCAGATATGTAACTCCGCTCAGGATCTGCAGGAAGCAGCAGCTGACCTCCTCGCGGGACATCTTGCCTGTCATGACGATGGCGAATAGGTCAAACGGAGCATACTCCATTACCTCGTACCACTTGCCCTTCTCTTGTACGATGTCAAGCGTCTCAATGACATTACCGTGATGCAGTGACGACCCCATACAATATTCAGCAGTCAACTTCTTCACGTATTCGCGCTCGGTTTCGTACGAATGACGGGGCCGAAATTCTTTGACGGCGAAGACAACACCATCCTCAGATCGCCGCATCAAACGTACGGATCCACCAGCGCCCGCGCCCAGGACCTTGCCCAGCTTTCCGTATTTAGATGATAGGCCGTGATCGTCGCCAAAAGGTATCTGTGCTGACCTGGACGCCGGCGGGGTCTTTCTCCCGGACCGCACCGATGGTGCAGGTGATGCCGCCCGCTTTACCTTGCTGCCCGGTCCTACTTTGAAGAATCTGGTCAGGTTGGCCATGGAGCTTGTCCTGCTGTGCACCCCGGGGCTGTCATCGTCATCCCGTTTCTTCTGATTTTTGTCACCGCCCTTCTGCAGGCTGAGGGACGAAGAATTGGGCGATCCTGGTTTCTTTTTCCTAGAGAAGATGAAGCGGGAGTCGATTCCCTTCTGTGCTTGTCGCCGGTTGGCGGCATACGGATCGTTGACATCTCCCTGTGGGGGCGCTTGGCGGGTGTAAAACTGCGAAGCTGTTGCCGTTCTGGAGGGGCTAGACTCGCGCGAGGCGGACACGGAACCAGTGGGGGAGCCACTCCCGGGGCCAACGGTAAAGAGGCCCTTGCGGTGGTCCCCGGCTGTCACATGCAAATGCTCCTTTCCATCGGATGAAACTGGCCGAGGTGACAGTCGCCCAGATGACGAGGGTGGACGTGCTGCCGGCTGCCGGAGGCGACCCGGTGACGGAGGCTCGAGGGAGGAGGAATCCTGGGGGGTGATGATATCAGGGGTACGGCCGAGCCGGTCCTGGGCAACCGGAGCTTCCCGATGCAACTCTCCCTCGACGGATTCGGTCCCTGCAGGCGTGAGCGGCGGAGTATGCATGTCGGAACTCTTTAGACTGGGGGGGATTCGCGGCGAGTGGTGTCCGGCAGAGCTCCGGGTTGGTTCACGGCTTGGTTCTCGCGATTCCTCATCGTGGGAGGCGGTCTGATTTGTTCCGGAGCAGATTAGCAAAATCGAACAAAACTGCAGAAGCGACAAGCCGACTTCCAAGACTAGAGACGCTAGCACGGTTCCGAGCGATCCGGGGTGTCCATTGGACCGCACTACGGAGACACACATCCTCGGCTCCAGCACCGCGGGGTACTCCCAGTCCATGTATTACGTACCCTTGAAGGCGGCAGGGAAAAGGCTTCATAGTTGAAGATGTTCATGCGCCGTTCCTGCAGGGGACAAGCCTTGAGTCTCTTGGAGAGATCCCGCAACTGCTCGGGCGTGACCTCGCAAGGATTACCGAGGGATACATGAGGTGAGTGGCCTGCACTGGCATCATCGAGCGCAATTTCCTCAATGGTGGACTTGAAGCGGACCGCGGGCAGTGGCTGGGATTGCTGGTCGTTGGTCGAATCGGTCGGCGTGAGCTGGAGAGCGTCTAGAACGTCAGGGGTCAAAGTCAGCGAATGCGCCTTCTGATGGCCTCGTCGACGTTGGGCAAGGAGCGAGCCGAGAGAGATATCGTAGCGATGCGTGGGGGTCCCGAAAGGAGGGGGAAGTTCGCGTTTGTTCTGCAAGCAATCGAATCTCACCTGGCTGGACCAACGCAGCGGGCGGGAGCTGCTGATCTGGTTCGGGCACAACAGCGGCCATATTTGCAGACTGATCGCCAGAAAAATTGCCGGCCAAACGGTTCGCAAAGGCGCCGAGGAGAGGGAAGGGCGGTGGGGGGGATGGCGCACTGTCGCAGGAACGAAAGGTTGGAACCAAATCCAAGGTCAAAAATATGAACTTGAGAAAGCGTCCGGGCCAAAGATGACGCCGAGAAGGCTTTGAGAAAGCCCGTAACCCCTCGTTGACCGGTGTGGTGGGGCAGTGAAGATACCTGAGGGGTACATCAATAGGTGCACTTCCAGCACGGAGGTTGTTGGTACCCGACAAGAACCTGTCCGGTGGCTGGCGACGAGAAAGCGCCAGACCCCTCAAAGATTAACGTTTGGGTGACACCAGGCGCGTATTCCCGGTATGCAAGTGTGGAGACCCTTAGTCAACTGCTTTCTAATTGAGGCGTCCTGCATTGACAGATCTTTTTTTTTTTTTGCGACAGCAACTGACTCGCAGGGGAACC
>Ga0247760_1002598_pt1 | contig 13312 bp, 15 predicted proteins | sample UWRJL171409R4_FD_179936 | JGI IMG/M metagenome (GOLD analysis project Ga0247760, IMG submission 179936) | Plant litter microbial communities from Arlington Agricultural Research Station in Wisconsin, United States - UWRJ-L171-409R-4 | ecosystem: Environmental > Terrestrial > Plant litter >...
ATTCTCCACCACTACACCGTCTCCTCCACGCCCCTCCTCCACGCCCTGCCCCCCCTGCACCCCAAATACGGCCCCGTCATCCGCATCGCCCCCAACGAGGTGCACCTCTCGGACCCAGCGCACTACGACACGATCTACTCCATGGGCACCAAATACCAAAAAGACGCCGGATTCTACAAGCCCATGGAGGGGCCGGTGGCGACGCCGATTCTGCTGACCATCTTGTCGGGAGAGGAGCACAGGGTGCGGCGGAAGATGCTGACGCCGTTCTTTTCGAGGGGGGCGGTATTGAAGGTGGAGGGGATGGTGTGGGAGAAGGCGGGCAGGTTGTGTGATGTGATGGAAGGGGGGATGGGTAGTGCTGCTGGGGGGAGTGGAATGGAGCTGTGGGATGCCTACAAGGCGTTTCGCGCGGTGGCCATCGATGTCATCACGGAGTATGCGTACGCGCGGTGCTGGGGGATGCTGGACCAGGCGCCGGACTATGGGAATTGGTACCCGGAGGCGATTCGGTCGGTGCAGACGATGTTTCCGTGGCTGCAGGCGGTGCCGGGGCTGGCGGCGGTTTTTGGGGCGATTCCGGAGTGGCTGAAGGTGCTGGTTTTCCCGCCGTATAGGAGGTGGAAGGCGAGTTTAGATGCGGTGGCCGTTGCGGTGGGCGAGGTGAGGAAGGAGATTGCAGAGGGGACAGAGAGAACGGAGAGGAGGACGATTATACACGAGCTGATTGATCCGCTGCCGGGGTTGGGGGGAGAGAGGGTGCAGCCTTTGGGAGATGCCGCAGTGTTTGCGGATGCTGTGAATGTTACGGGGGCGGGGACCGAGACGACGGGGGCGACGAAGGAGAGGGCCGTGTATGAGGTTTTGAGCCACCGCGAGGTGTATGCTGCGTTGGCCGATGAGTTGAGGGGCGCGTTTCCGGATCCACGAGAGATGCGGCTGACGGCGCTGGAGAGGTTGCCAATTTTGACAGGGGTGATTAAGGAGGCGTTGAGGTGAGTGTCTGTCTTTGTTGATCCGTGTTCGTTGAAGTTCCGATTTTTAATCCTTTATGTCTTGCAGACTCAACCCTGGTGTCCCCGGTCGACTCCCAAGGGTAGTTCCCGCCGGCGGCGCCACCTTCAACGGCTTGTATCTCCCCCCTGGCGCGGTGGTCAGCATGAGCGCCTGGGACATGCACAACAACACACGTGTATTTCCCTCCCCTCAAGCCTTCGATCCATGGCGCTGGATTGCCTCTGATTCCGGGTCCAAAGGCTCCACGGTAGACCAGGTCCGAGAGAGAGAGAGGCACCTGGTTGCTTTTAGTAAAGGCAGCAGGGGATGCGTGGGACAGAATTTAGCAATGTGCGAGCTCTATTGCACCATTGCCGCTATTTTCAGAAGGTTCGGCGACATGAGCCTGCGTGTCGCGCCAGACTTCCGCCCGGAGGACATGGCGATGACGGAGTTGGTGCTGGGTTACCATCCGAGAAAGCGGAGGTTTCGGATTTACAGGGCCAAGGACGTTGAGGGTGTCGAACAGCTATGATTAATTAGACATCAGCTTCAACTTCTCTCAAGTAGCTCGCCTTTGTTTTCTATCTAGAAGCAGTATACGGATTGCTCTTGATCAAGCCACTGTAAAACAGCAACCCCAAGCTGTCCAGTCAACCGCTTCGGCGGTTGTTTCTTCCACAGGTGCATGATATCCGGGAAATCGGCACGAGCAAGTACAAGGCCCATCACCCATTACTTCATCAGTCGTAATCTCAGGCATGTCGAATCCGCACCAAACAATGGCGGCAACCTCGTCATCGAGGCGCTACCCCCGGTAAAAGATTATCTCTGCAAGCGCAGCGCAGGACATCACGTCAAATTGCCTGGCGCTTCGCCCAATGGGACCACCTCAAACTGTTAGGACAAGCATAAATGGCACCGGCATGTGACAATCAAGAAGGGGTCGGCGATCCCCTCGCTTTGAGGAGAGTGGCATGCAAAAAGGATGCGTCAAGAGGGAATCGAACCCCCCCCTCAACCTTGGAAGGGTTGAATCCTAACCACTAGACCATTGACGCTGTGGATCTCGAATTTGGATACTGGTTTGTTGTGGAGTTTTGGCAGAACTGGTGGGTACCTCGGCTGTAGGAGAGTTTAGTTCAAGTCGGCACCGACCACACCAAACAGACATCGTCAAAACGTTCTCGGAGTAACTACTCTGTACGCTAAAGTACCTAAGTGGATTTCCAACTCGACTGAATAGGTAGAGTCATGGCACTATATCATGAGACTGGGTACCAGGTAGTTCCAGGTTCTTGAAAGAGTTGCTAAGGTAGGAGGTATTTTAAATATCGTCGGCGTAGTACCACGGAATTGTAGGGCGAAACTTGGATTGCAATGCCAGCTTCATCAACTCGGGAAACCACTGGGCGGATGTTAGATTCGAACTCATACTTGGAGGTGGCTAGCAAAGCTTACTGGTGTGCCAAAACCTGTGGCGGGATCCCACCCCTCCAGTGCCGGGAAACCCGATGTGTTGCACCCAAGGTTTGACCCATATTTGACATCGGTGAAGGCAGTCTGGGCGGCTGAATAGATCCACGGGTTGAGAAAGCCAAGAGACGGCCTGCCTTTTTTTGCCAAGGCGTCGTTGACGAGTGCAATGATTGCGGCAACCGTAGGCGTAGAAGCACTTGTACCGTCTTGCATGTGGGCTGAACCGTTCCACATGACAGCAAAGTGGTAGCCCATGGAAGAAATGTCGGGATATGCCCTCCCCGCCGGGTTGTACAAGCCGGAAAACTTATGATTTGGACCCAGCTTATCGAGGTAGCGTTGGACGGCGGCTTTTTGGTAAGCTGGCTGCTCGAACAAGTCACTGAAGCCACCGCCACTGGCGTAGTCGTTTCGGGCATCAAAAGCAACCATCTCGGGCTCAATGAAGCGTGTTGCCCCCACGGCTGTGACATATGGACAGCTTGCAGGAAACGATGGCATGAACCGCTTGGATGTGCCCTTCGAATCGACACAGTGGCCCTCTTTTCCAACACCATAGTCACCGCTCGCCACCAAGATGGAGACGCCACGGGCCGTGAGCTGGGCAAACTCCTGGCACACGCGGCGGGCATACTCGGGCGGCACAGTCTTCTCGTCCTCGGCGTACGATATGCTGATGACCTGTGGGACGCGGTCAAGGGTCCGCATGTGCCTCAGCCAAGCCAAGTAAGGCTCATTCGTGTTTTCCGCACGAGTTCCATTCAGGGGATGGAAAGGGGGTCTGCCTCCAACGTTGTAAGTCGTAAGGGGAACAGGCCAGCTGATGCCGAGAACCGTTTGGGCATCAAGAGCGCCTTCGTACCCCTTGTGCATCTTCATCTGCTCGGGGTTGTTTGGCGTTTGCTGATCCTCGCCTCCCGCGACATGCTCTACGACAAAGGTATGAGCAGCCCCCGCCTTGGCAGCCTCTGGCCGATAGTTCTCGAGGTAGAGCTGGACATCGGACCGGTTCGCGACTTCGCCGAGGAAGTTGATGACCCCAATCCCCCCGATCCGGTCACCGTTTGCTGCATCGTGATGAGCCTCGACCTTGTAGTCATGCGTCCCGTACAGCACCCGAAGGCAGAGAGGAGAGATTGCCAAGCGGTTGCAGGCCTGCCGCATCGTCGGATGTTGCGGTAACTCCTCTTCTTTGGGAATCTCGATTCTCTCTCGATCGAGCAGGTCTTCTTCGACAAGTTCTTCATATGTTGGCAGCCGGTTTGAGTGCTCCCAAGCCGGATCTGGCGCACCATAACTCCACTGTGCTTTGGGTAAGACAAATGCCGTGGTTGGCTCGATTATGTCGACATGTCCAGCCAAATGCCTGGGGAGAAACCACTCGAGGGAGCGGATTACTGATATCTTGTTATCGCGGTCTTTGTACTCCATATCGTGATGCTGAAATACGTAATATTCAGTTTGAAGGAGCTTCTCGAGGTCGCCAACTGAGAGGGAGAGGTGAACCCAGTCACCAGCTGATGAGGTGGAGATTTGAAGAGACACCCGATCCAGACCAGTACTGTTGTGTAACCAAGCAAAGACATCCTCGATTGCTGCATCGGTGGGCCGTGACAATTTCTGGAGCTCGGTTGCTGTGAGGTACTGTCCGTAGTCATGGTGAGATGGGTCGGATACTGAATCATGGTGTAAACATCAACATGTGGAAAGAGCAGCTGAAATCCTCCCCGAGGTATGACAGAACAACATACCTTCAAGCAGCCTGCGCTCAAGCTCGGGAAAAAACGGCTGGTAGAGGCCAATCGAAACCTCGAGCAACATATCGGGGGATGCCCGCGAGACCAAACTCCATTCCGAAGGAACTGATGCTTTTCCTTTGAGCCTGTACTCCGATGCTCGATATTCTGATGCTCGAGTAGACTTCGGGCTGCCGAAAGACACCGACAAGGCGAGTATCTGAAGCCACAAGTGCTGTCTCATACTTGAAATCTTCGTCCAAGTTCAAGTTTTGTGGGACTCAGGGGTGTTTGGTGTCAATAGCAGTGGCCCAATGCATGTGCTCGCATTGCGGAAGACTGAGGTTCACCATATCATTTCATGACCTACTGTTTTCTCATGCTCAGCTACCGAGTCCAGATAGGGACACTACGGATGGGCGAAAAACGCTTGCCTGGGCGGAATGCAAGGTGGGGGGAGAATGACGCCCAGGTTTGATGCGGGGTACCAACATCCAGAAACAAAGGCTGGCCGCCCTTTGTACTACCCGACATGTCATGCAAGGTCAACCGCAGGCGCACCGTCACTTTACTGGAAGTATTTACTGCCACTGCTGCACTGTCACCCGTGGGAGTATTGACATCGCAAGAGGATCTGACTGCGTCGACATTCAGGCAGCCAATCGAATATTGCTTACCCAACCACAGGGACAATGACAAGTTTCTGGGCCTGGAGGTAAGACGCATCATGTAATGGAAGTTAATCTTCCTCGAAGTCACAAGAGTCGCTGAACACTTACATGTATTCGCACGTTCCATCGTGGCCGACAAGACTGCCCAGGCAGGTATTGCACCACTGTCCCTCTCTCTTTCTAAATTATTCCCAGACCTTTCCTCGGGCCTAAGCTGTCGCCATGATTTTTCTCACAGCCCTCCTCATCACCCTTCATGCTGTCGTCCCCACAATGGCCGAGCCTGTGCAATACTGCCGCTTCGGCCACGCCCAGAATGAAGCCGACTTTTGCATGGGCGTCACGATGCAGCACAACCACACTACATCCGCCTACGACCTCTACCTCAGCATGTCAGTCACCCGGTCATCTTCTCGCGGCTGGACAGCAATCGGCACCGGTCACTCCATGGCAGGGTCGCTTATGTTCATCATCTACGGCGATCCCTATTCCACGCCTCGCCACAACCCGATTGTCAGCATCCGCACCGTCAAGGGCCACTTCCAACCAACCCTTGTTACACGGACCGATGTGGGCGGCGCTGACCTCCGAGTCTTGCAAACGTCGTGGATGGCCCAAGGGGACACCTTCCAAGGCAACCTGAACAACCCCGGCGTGGAATCCCGCGTGCGAGTCGCAAAGGTAGCTGCAGTTTGTTACGCCTGCGCCCGTTGGCCAGGAAGCCCCATTTCGCCCTCCTCGGGGTCGCAGCCATGGATCTGGGCGTGGAACAACCAACAAGAAATGCAAGCGTACACATTCGACGCCCAGCTAGACATGCATGCGCACCACGCCGGCAACGGCGGCTGGGGGGTGTTTTATGTCGACATGGCGAGGTCACGGAGCGACGGCTTCCAGCTCCCATCTTTTCCGCCGCTACGGTCGGGGGTCGAGAGGCTGGGCACGTCGGATAGTCCCATTGGCCTGGCTGGGCTCGTGGGCTCGCTGAAAAGCCAGCCCGCCGTGGTGGTGGTGCACGCCTTCTCGCTCGGTATTGCCTTCTTGTTCGTTTTTCCCGTGGGTGTGGTGGCCATGCGGTCGGGCTTGGCAAAGGCGTTTAGGTACCACTGGGTGCTGCAGGTTGTTGCTAGTGCTCTTGCCGGCGTGGGCATCGTGTCTGGTCTAGTGATGAGTCGAGGGCGGGCATTTGTCGCGGCGCATCAGTGGCTCGGCGTTGCCGTTGGGGTTGGGTTGGGGCTGCAGAGCCTGTTGGGTTGGCGCCATCATGTTGTCTTTCTGCGGATCCGGCGCCGAACTTGGCTTTCGCATGGCCATATCTGGCTTGGGCGGTTGATTTTTTGCGGCGGTTGGGCCAACCTCGTCAGCGGTATGCTTTTGTCCGGCCACGGACGTGCTGCGGCTGTCTTGGTGGCCATGATCTCAGTCGAGGGTGTCGGATTTGTTTTGTGGAGACTGGCAACATTGGGTCGCTGGATGCGGTCTGGGCAAGCGCCGAATGCCGACTCAACGGCACTGACAGGGGCCGCCGAGACATATTTTGCGGTTGGCGACGAGAGCGATGGCGACGAGAGTGGAGACGGAGAAGGGTTGATGCAGAAGGGACATGATGGGGAAAAGGTCCTGGGCCTGGGAAGAAAGTCGATGGCAGTCGACAGGGTCGAATAGGTAGTTTGACAATGGAAACTTGCAGATCTTTCAGCCCGGAGAAAATAGCCCCTTGCTAGGAAGTGACGAACAGGCCTCATCTGACCAGAGATTCCATCCGAGCAAGGGACCCGCGGGAAGACCCACGCCTGGAGAGGTGGGGGCTAGCCCTCTTCCTTCCTACCACGGCACAACACATCACAGAGTGCACACACTATTGCTGCCCACATCTGACAATTCCTCCTGCTGTCCCTCCAGATTATTTGGTCTCTTGCGTTCCTGCGCCAAGCCCGCTCTTGCGCAATCTTTTTGCTGCCACCTAGCATCTCACAGAAAGCACCACAGGGCAGTCACAACTCGGAAGGCAAAGAATTCCAGCGATAGGCAGTATCATTCATCCCCTGGTTTGTCACCCAGAGTGTACGCTATCTTTTGACTAGCCGATTTTTTAGGTTTGAACGAGCGTGCAAGACGACGACCCTCATCTCTCCCTGCCCGATCAGAAACACAAACAAATTCCGACAAAATTGGCCACCAACCTCGCGACGACAGGACCCCAAGAACAATGAAAAGGGACGAAGTAACCACCACTGTATGTTTCGCCAGCTCAATCACGACACCAGACACAGACGACAGTGACAGCGACACGGCGCATCCAGACCAGACGCCATGTCCCACAGCCAAGGGTGCGTGTGTGTTGACACCTCTTAGTTGGCGAGAACAGAGCGGCCAACCTTGTAGGCGGTGGCAGCATCGGCATCACCGCGACGGCTAACCGTATACGCAGTCGCCGCGTCGGCGTCGGAGCGTCCGACCTTGTAGGCAGTGGCAGCATCGGCATCACCGCGACGGCTAACCGTGTAGGCGGTGGCAGCATCGGCATCACCGCGACGGCTAACCGTATACGCAGTTGCCGCGTCGGCATCACCACGACGGCTAACTGTATACGCAGTCGCTGCGTCGGCATCACCGCGACGGCTGACTGTATACGCAGTCGCTGCGTCGGCATCACCGCGACGGCTGACTGTATACGCAGTCGCCGCGTCGGCGTCGGAGCGTCCAACCTTGTAGGCAGTGGCAGCATCGGCATCACTGCGACGGCTAACCGTATACGCGGTCGCCGCGTCGGCATCCGAGCGGCTCACCTTGTATGCGGTGGCAGAGTCGGCGTCGGAGCGGCCAACCTTGTAAGCGGTAGCGGCATCGGCATCGGACCGACCGACCTTGTAGGCGGTGGCCGAGTCAGCATCGGAGCGGCTGACTTTGTAGGCGGTAGCGGCGTCGGCATCGGACCGGCTAACCTTGTAAGCGGTAGCTGCGTCAGCATCCGCGCGACGGTAGACTGGCTCCTCCTCTGGGAGTGTCACGGCTCTACCGACCTTGTAGGCAGTGGCTGCATCGGCATCGCTACGGCGGCCAACTTTGTATGCGGTGGCGGCGTCGGCGTCAGAGCGCGAAACTTTATAAGCCGTGGCGGCATCAGCGTCCGACCGGCTGACCTTATAAGCTGTGGCAGCATCGGCGTCGGAACGGCTGACCTTGTAGGCCGTAGCCGCATCCGCATCAGAGCGGCGGCTGACATCGATAGGTGACGCGGCAGCCAGAACCGAGAGGGCGAGGATCGGGGTGAAACGCATGTTGGATGGTTGTCAAGACTTTTCAGTGCTCTTGAAGATAAGTAGTTGTGCTTTGAGGCTCTGGTACGGTAATGATGATGGAATCAGACGATGATGAGCTGATCTTTCTCTCTTCTCTCCAACTACCTCCTGCGTTAAGGTATTTATATCTACCATCTCATATGAAGTAAACTATCTACATGTAAAAACTACACTGACCTGCATCATGATGCTCTACTGAGCTGACTAAAGAGGCAATCGTTAATCTAATCACTCTGATAGGCTGGACTCATTATGACATCACTGAAAGCAACCTCCTACCGTACACTAGAGCTGTGTCTGAATGCCACCGTGGAAATCATGCATCGTAATGTCATGGCATGCTAGTGTCATTACCCTACAGTTGAAACTTCACCAACGCATGACGGCACAGATCCTGTTCTGTAAGTTGCTCCGCAAGGTGCTCGAGATCCGTCACCCAAGAATCTTGCTTCCCGTTAGAGTCAAGGGATACCGCAGTGGGGCTGCTGCAGGGTCATTGTGTGTGTAACCGGGGGCCCAATGACCGTGCACTTACTAGCAGGTATGGCCGGTGACGCTCTCGCTCACGCCGCACCATACCCTTCACTATGGCGCAAAACTGCACACTGATCCCAAAATCTACCTAGATTCCGGGGGTATCTCGAGCACCCCCTGACCCAAATTCTGAGTCTCTAGTCTATCGGCTGTTCTCTTCATTCTCCTCAACAACTTTTGACATAGCCATAGGGCATCTGCTTACCTGTTAGGTATCATTTCTGCCGACGAAAAAACATCGATGGGGGACGACAAGACGAAGAGCGATTCCGCCAAGACTCCCTTCCTCCCGCGATCCTCAGATGATCGTGACAACGAGGACACCGAGGAAAGCCTTTCTGGGGACTATGAAGCGTCAGAGGCACGGCCCCGCAAAAGGTCATGGCTGAAGAGACATCGAAATACAGTCATCATTCACAGCTTGCTCATGATTTCCAACATGGTCATGATGGTGATGCTGTGGAGAAAGACATGGGCCCAGAGCGGTGATAGTAGATCACCGGTACTATACAGTATGCCTGCCTGTTCTTCCCACCAAACCTGAGCTAAATTCAGTATTTTCACAGCTCCCGTGCATGATTTTGTCGTGCCCACCGCCCAAACGATCCGCGACGCTCCCAGTGACATCAAAGCAAGTCCCTTTGTTGGAGCGCCGTCACCAGAAATCGATGCTGCCTGGGATCACTTGCTTCGCCATCACAATCTGCGTATAGCTGAGGACGAGATGAAGGCGATGAACATCAGCTCCATCGCATTCGCCCGCGGCGGAGGCTATCACGGTATGATGGCTGTCTTCCATGAGCTTCATTGCTTGAGGCTTGTCCGAGAGGCAACCCGCCAGGAGTACTATTATAGGGGTATCAGCGATTCGGAAAAGGCATATCTTGTGGGTCACACAGGTAAGCCGTCATTTTAGTTGCAGTCCCCAAAGATGTTTGCTAACACTTTCTGGGGAAACAGATCACTGTATAGAAGTTCTTAGGACCGGATCCATGTGTCGAGCCGACACGGCCATCTTCCCGTACCATTGGTCCGACGTGAACAGAGTGCCAAATCCCACTTGGCGCCAAAGACACGAGTGTGTAGACTGGCAGAAACTAGAGGAATGGCTTGAGCCCCGGAGGGTTGACATCCATGGCCCAAATGTCCTTGTGCATCCGAAATATGGTACGTCGGAGCCACTTCGGATACTAAGATGCAGGCATGCTCACAATCCCGCTTGAACTTTAGGGCCAACATACCCAGGAGGTAAGAAGATTGAAGAGCCAGACGGACCGAAAGTATACCCTCTTGATCCAGAATAAGAGAGTTGTACACTGAGGTATTATTCATTTCCAATTCTGGTATTTTCTACTTCGTGGAAGGGCTGGCGACATGGATAGGTCCTGTGCAGGTTTGGCGCCAAGGAAGAAACTGATGATGGAATTGAAGCTGGTTGTCCAGAGTATGGTTGTCCAGAGTACCATAGCCATGATAACTGAGAGATGAGATCTATTCCACGAAGCCTTATCCCGCAATAGTTGACATGGAACACTCTTTCCACGTCTGGAACCCTACCTAGACAGGCAGATCATGCATTGGAACCGCTATCCCGTATCTACAGCGTTCGATTTACACCACACCACTCTTTGTCTGAAAATGCCTCCACACGCAGGCACATATGAAGCTCCCGACAGGACTTACATGTTCCCGCCATCCCCAATGGTCCTGCTGTTCAATCTCCTTTGGACGGGAACTTCTGGCAGAAACAGTCGAGGGCTGCTCGCATAGACACGAGTGTTATTCCGTCAGCCTTGACGCTGCACCGTATGGGATGCATTGTCATGTTCCACGGGCTCCTCCGCCTGCATCGTCAGGCAGAATAACCCCGCTTCAGGGTGTGACAACGTCTGTGCTGAGCCACTCTGACACTGCAGACTTGTGCACTCGTGCAACTGATGCGAGAGCCCCAACTCTCATCACACTATCTGAGCTGCCTTCACAGTCGCGTTCCTGGAGTCGCCCAGTTCCAAGCACCTCAACCTTTCCCCTCACACCATTGAAAGAACATCGACACCAATTACCAGACAACTTCAAATCCATCTCATCAACAGTTTCAACACACTAGGCGAACCCCAATCTCCCGAATGTTCAGAGCCATGATGCCCCGTGTTGGAGCATTGCAACAGTTTCGCTGGGGTCAACTCAAGACAGTATCAGGCTACACCTCAGTCCCCGGGGGCCCAGGAGCCACGTCGCCAACATCAGACAAGGAGTCAATGGATAAGCAGTCGGACGACGGCCTCCTCGAAAAGGGCCACAATTTCGAGCAAGATTATGCTCCTAGGCCATCTATCTGGAGGAGCAAGCGGTTTCTGGTTGCTACCCATCTGGTGATCTTCTCGCTCTATCTCCTGATCTTGTCTCTCGTCGTGAAATCGGAGCCCCGGTGCGTCAAGAACGAGGGTCTGCCATATTGTATGTAACTATAACTTGAACTCTCCCCATGGGGCCTGCCACGGATACCACTACTACCGCTGACACTGAGTGATAAATAGCACCTGCAGTCTCAATTCTCGAGTACAAGGACACTGTCCTGCAGCTGGAGGATCGGATACAGGAGAAGGGGTCGTTCTCGGGCAAGCCCACCCCATCGGTGGACAAAGCGTGGCATGATCTTCTCAACGCCGAAAACATCATCATCGAGCCCGAGTACATGCGGCACTACGGCCGAGAGGACATTGGCGTCGCCGTTCCCGATGGCGAAGGCTACCTGGGCACGCTCAACGTCTACCACGAGCTGCATTGCCTCAAGAGAATCCACCAGTACATGTATCTGGACTCGTACTTCCCCGACCTGACCGAGCACCAGCGCGAGCTCAACAGACTGCACAACGAGCACTGCATCGACTTCCTCCGCATGTCGGTCATGTGCCATGGCGATGTCGGCCTGATCACATATGAATGGCATCAAGACAGCCGCATTCCCGTCGCCAACGCCACTTCGCACCAGTGCATCAACTGGGAGAAGCTCGACAAGTGGACCAAGGACCGTACCGTCGACATGATGAAGCCTGGTTGGTTAGTCCACCCGACCAAGGGTAAGCTTTGAGAGATCCCAGTTTTTAAAGAGTTCCCGTCAGAATATCACAATGCTGACCCCATCTCTTCTCTCCTCACTTGACAGGCGTTGCCTATCCCGATGGTGAGGGCGACAAGCTCGGCGCCGTCGATCCCCCACATCTGAGCCATGGGGGACATGATGGCCACTGAAGAGTCTTCAGTGAAGATTCTTTTCCATGCCGGGGAATAGGAGCGGAGGACTCTGAATAAGGTGAGATGCGGCTTGTGGTTGAGGTGTACCTGTCGGGAGAGTTTGACAGCGAATCCGTGGTCCGTGGCATCTGAGCCGATCAAGAGCCGGAGAATGCGACGCGTAAGGCTTGTTATAGAGTTGAATTCCACCTGCACGCTCGCCACTGATGCCAGATCCACGGTTTGACCAAGTCCCCTCCTCCACTTCTCCACCCTCACCATGAACCCTCCCTATCCCTAATCCCCGCAAGGAACTCCCCCGTTTCTCCATCCTAACCACCCCCATCTCTAAAAAGAATTAAGAAACTCGGCTACTGAGCTTGGCTGTGCGTGATAGCTTGAGAAGTAGAAACCCAAGGATTCATCGTCATCCTGATGATATCCCATGACAATAGTGACTGCGAGGCTTCTCAATGTAGCTCAAGGGTGATGTATTTTGTTCTGCCACATGGGAAACAGATTGGACACCTGATTTGGGTTCTTGGATGGGGCGCCGTGAGTTGTGGCGGGGCAAATTGTCTAGAGGCCAGGCTTCGTCGGGAGGCTTTCTTGACACTGCGGTTCCGATCGTCATAAATATGAACGAGAAGATGTTGGCAGCAGCTACGTTGAACTTTAGGAAAGTCATGGAAGTGCGAGCCAGGCAAGTCAGCTAAGTCTTACATGCGATAGCAGCTGAGGGAGGACGTACAAAGGATGTGGGGTAACGATGAGAGCCTTCCCGGCCGGAAGTGGTGACAGCCAGTTGCTGCGGGCGAGGGTGACGGTATGCAGGCACAAGGTATGTGCCATGGATTATAAAGTAAGGTACTCGCAGACTCTATTTCCCCATTTGACTCTCCCTTCCTACAACAGGACATCGCAAATGGGGTAGGAGGTTTTAAGAGTGGAGCTTTGAATCCTAGGAGGCGTCTTGGTTTTTTTAAGGGTTTTCTTTTTTTTGGATGATTCACTAGCCCTAATTAAGCTAATATCTCCAAGTAGCAAAGCATGTCACTGCTATCTCATTCAAGGTAAGCCAAGTCTCTGGGGATCTTGAAGAGGTTAAACTCAGGCCCTCCTAACATGTGGGGGTTCTTATTCCTCCCCTGTTCTTCACAAGCTTCCAGACCTCACAATATTCCACACGCCTTTTCCACGCTTTCTAGGTACCGCCCTTCACACGGTCGTCCGATTATAGCCGGGTCATGGAAATGAAATGAGGGTGCTATTGGGTCATAATGCTTTATTTGATAGATGGGTATCTATGGTAGGTATCATGAGTTTAGAGTGATATGCCCTTTCCATGTCTGCAGGGGGG
>Ga0247760_1002599_pt1 | contig 13312 bp, 8 predicted proteins | sample UWRJL171409R4_FD_179936 | JGI IMG/M metagenome (GOLD analysis project Ga0247760, IMG submission 179936) | Plant litter microbial communities from Arlington Agricultural Research Station in Wisconsin, United States - UWRJ-L171-409R-4 | ecosystem: Environmental > Terrestrial > Plant litter >...
ATCGCCACCTGCAGCACGCCTGGCACCATTGCCATCACTTTTGACGACGGACCGTTTGTGTACACCAGCCAGCTTTTGGATCTCCTCGCCCGGTATGGCGTCAAGTCCACCTTTTTCATCAACGGTCTCAACTGGGGAGACGCCCGCCAGGCCCCCTACCCCGATATCATCCGCCGCATGGCCGCCGAGGGCCACCAAGTGGCTTCCCACACCTTTAACCATGCCGACCTCAACACTCTCGATTCCGCCGGCCGCCGCCAACAAATGGCGCTGAACGAGGAATTCCTCCGCAGCACCCTCGGCTATTTCCCCACTTACATGCGGCCCCCCTATGGCAACTGCAACGGCGCCTGCTTGGCCGACATGTCCGCCCTCGGCTACCACGTCATCATGTGGAACATTGACACGCTCGACTTTAACAACCAGAGCCCCGGTGCTATCCAGAACAGCATGAACATTTTTGATAGCGCCGTCAGCACCAACCCCAGTGGCAACTCGTACATCAGTCTCGAACACGATGTCCACCCCTACACGGTGTCGGCCTTGGCTGAGCATATCATCCAAACCACGCAGCAGCGGGGTTACCGTGCCGTTACCGTCGGTGAGTGTCTTGGCGACCCGTCTGGAAACTGGTATCGTGATGGAACTACCGGTAATGCCGTTGGTGGCGGGGGTGGTGGTGGAGGAGGAGGAGGCGGCGGCGGCGGTGGAGGTGGAGGCGGAGGTGGAGGTGGTGGTCTCACTCCTTCTACCGATGGCAGTTGCGGAAGCAACAGCGGTGGAAGATTCACCTGCTCGGGCTCTCCCTTTGGCAACTGCTGCTCGCAATGGGGCTGGTGGTAAGTTGTCTCATTTTATCGACGTTGACAAGGACCTAGCTAACAAATATCACAGCGGCTCAACCGGCGAATACTGTGGAGCGGGTTGCCAGAGTGGCTTTGGCACTTGCTAGACTCCTCAGCATACCTCACTAACACAACCAAGAAAAAAAAAAAGGAATTTACGACAAACGAACAAGAGATGGAATGGCGTTAAGTCATTTGCGATCCATCATGACGGGAAGCACAAGCGGATACATAGAACATGTGCGAGGCATAATGTAAATGACTCGACGACTTGGATATTTAATGATTTTTCATGTATATATATATATCTAATTGGATAATGTCAAGTCTCTTACAAGCATTTACGAGCATTTGCATACAATAGTGGGTTTTTAACTCTCTTGATCGCCGAAGGATGTATTGGAAGAGGCCGCTCGTCCCTTGCATTGTAGGCCATATATTACCAACTCTAGTGTTCGTTGTGTTGTGTTGGTGGCCTCTTCAGTCTCCTTGCATCGCCATTGGCCACTCCGCCACGCTAGATGCCCAACACATGCACACACGATGGAACAGTTCAAGGGGAGCAAATTGCGGGTCAAAGTTGAACAAGTCTCGAATACAAATTCTCAGTTCTCGCACCGAATCTTGTTTCTGTCACATAAGTCATCGACAACCAAAGACACTTTTTACCTCTGAAGTTTGACGATGGACAGACTCTACGAGCCACTCAACCCCGCCCTAGTTGAAATCCGGCTACTGGACCTTTTGCCATCAAAAAAACCCGAATCAGACATTCAATGTAAACTCAGGACGGTTTCCCTCATTGGTGGACTACAACAGTCTGGAGGATTCGAGGCACTCTCTTACACATGGGGCGACCCGACAATTCAAAAGCACATTATCGTCAACGATCAACAAGTCAAAGTGACACAAAACCTCGAAACTTTTCTTCGACAGCGACGACATGACTCGGAGACAGTATCGCTTTGGGTCGATGCGGTGTGCATCAACCAGCAAGACCTCGACGAGAAAAACGCCCAGATCCCCATGATGAACTTGATCTACGCTTTTGCCAACAGACTCACCGTGTGGCTGGGCCCCGAAGCCGACGACAGCAGCCATGCCATGGAGACCCTCCATGATCTCGGCTCGACCTCGCCCTACGAGAAGTTAGGTCTTCTCAGCCACCGTTCCACCCAGGCACTACAGAAACTCCTCGGCCGACCATGGTGGACCCGGGTCTGGATTATACAAGAGCTCGCCATCGGCGGTATGGGTATCAAGATCGACCGACTGGAACTGCGTTGCGGTCCTTCCACCATCCCGTGGCGTGCCACTGTCATCGCCGCGGCCCGAATCCGCGCGCACCAAGACGACCTGCGCCAACCATTCCCTAACATCACCAACATCCTCGAACTCGACAGCCTTCGGGAAACCGCCCACCGTTTCCTGCAACTCGTCGGCCGTCCTATCAGCCAAGATTTCTCGTTTGACCTGCTATGTCGCTATCGACACTTTGCCGCCACGAATCCGCGCGACAAACTCTACGCTATCATCAACATGTTTGCACGACACGCCCGACAACAACATCCGACTCGGTATGATGTTGATGTTAGGGATGTGTTTATCGCGTATGCTGTGCACCAGGTCACCAAGTCCAATGCCAGCACCAACAACAGTACTAGCGATGTCGACGGTGACGCTCCCTGTCTAGATGCGTTGGAAATTCTCCGGCACTGTGGACCTAACACAAGAGACATTCCATCCTGGGTGCCCGACTGGTCCACCCCCCTTCCATGCATCCCACTCCCTGCGCGGCGTCTACAAAGATATTTTGACGTGCCCTGGTGGAGTGAACCTATCGAGGTCGAACCGCACCAACTTTGCGAAGATGGAACCATCCTCCCTGCGAAAGTGAAATTTCCAAGCTACGCCTTTCCACGCGACGTAGTTGAAGATACCCGTCTCCGAAACACGCGTCTTGTGAAACTTGAAATTGCCGCGAAGGGTTTCGGCGTCGTTGCAGATTTGGATGAGATTCCCTCGGGGTTTACATTCCATAACCAGGCCGAAGGACAGGGAATGCCGGAATCGATGCGGGAGATGTTCCAGAATATGTTGAAACACAAAATGTTGACTTTGGCGGTTTGTGATCCGAGAGAAGCACAAGAAGGGCATGAAAATAGGGATGCGATTAGGCGCGGGGAGGTGCTTACCGAGAGAAGAATCAAGAGTTGGTTGTTGAGAGAGATTGGAAATACTGATAAGGAGCAGCCTTCAAGGCCATATTCCGCCGGAGGAGACGGAAAGGCCGAGGTGGCGGTGGATCCAGCAACCGGAGCATTAAAGACAGGAGGGATATGGTTTGATGAGCTTGAAGTTTGTGGCCAGGGGTTTGTGGATGATGTTGAGGGGGACTGGGAGAATGCGACGCGCTTCATGGTGGAGGTGGGAAAGTGTAAGGCTCTTGCTGTGGGGCATTCTGCTGGGATTGCGCGATATCCTCAGCCAAGTGCTCTTCTCGAAGCGTTTTGGAATACGCTCTTTGTTGGACAGGTCGCGCATCCGGATGTGTTCGAAATCGGTGACGAGGGCAATAACACAAAAAAGCTCCGATACGAAGAGTGGCTACCGACTATCCCCGAAACTTGGAGATCCACTGCTCCCCAGGTCACTTCAACAACTGCGGGACTGGTCGAGATGGTCGCCACGATGGAGGCCGTCAAGTTAGCCCAGGAAGAATACGATGCTCGACAACTCGGCCCGGAATCGTTGGCAGACGCAACCAAAGAAATTACCTTCCTAGAGCATCCTGAGTTCTCACCGGAAGAATGGTCCAACGGCGACAAGGAAAAACACAAGGCAGCCTTGGCCGAACTGGCATCACTGTGGCACGAACAGCCGTACGATCTGTACCACCGACCCTTTGCCTTTCTTCACATGGTTCCGGATCCTTACTGGGAGACGCGAAGAACAGACGACAAAGTTGCCCTTCGGATAACACAAGAATGGAGCCCCCGTCCCATTGTGTCCTTACCTCTCAACCGACCCGAGGACAAGTTAGAACCAGACAGGCCAGTTCTTACCCCCGACATGGTTCGCGAGTGGAAGGAAATCCAGTTCGCCAAACAGACAGCGGTGCCAAGCATTGTTCCCCAGGGCACCTTCGCTCCGGGAATGGAAAAGTATTCGCTGGGACGCAAGTTCTTCATCACCAAGTCGGGTCGGTTTGGGTTGGGGCCGAAGGATGCTAAGCTAGGAGATCGGATGGCAGTCATTGTCGGGTCGAGTGTTCCTTTTGTGTTGAGAAACACTGGTGTTAACGAAACGGGAAAGGAAACATGGCAGCTCATTGGAGAATGCTATGTGCACGGCGTCATGAAGGGGGAGGTCATGGCGGAGTTGGAATCGGGTACACTCAAGTTGAGTTCCATCATCATTCAGTAGAACTAACTAGTCGAACATTGATAAAACATTTACCCCGGATTTTTTGTCAAAACGGTTTTGATGGAGGAACAACAGAGATTCCGAGACTCTTGATCATTGATCACCCCTTGGCATGATCCGATTTGCCCGTCTCCAGGTGCCGACTGCCGAATTCAATGTAAAAAATGACATCGGGACCGCCCGTGGTTCGTGGGACGGGACAGCAGTGGTAACGGTAAGGCAGGTACGCAGGGGGTGGATCCCCAACTGACCTTACCCCTGGCAACTGATGCAAACACCCGATTGGCTGGAATCCCACCAACCAACCACTGCAAAAACCCGACAAAAGCACTGACAAGAATTTGAAACCCGCAATGAGGCGCCAAGCGCGTGTGATTGACCTCTTGGCAGCCAACTCAACCTCCTTCAGAGTTCTCGCTGTGCCAGTCCCTGTGCCATTTGCCATTTGACAAACGGAGGGAAGCGCCAGGGGGGGGTGGGCGTCCATCCACAGAGTGTGTTTTGTCGCCGGGGACACAAGTCTCCGAGACAAGGGAACAGAGAAAAAAAAAAGGTGGTCCCGGTTTCGGGACACTCCCCCACGGCTTAAATACACAATCGTGTCCCGCCTCGCATCCCTGATGTGTTCCGACCTGTTCTTTCGCCTGATCGGACATTTTTTACATTCTCCAATTTTTCACTAATTCGCTTCTTTTCTTTGGTGCTGGACACCCACCCCCTTTTTTTGTACATACTCGTATTTTAGTATTGACCATTTGTCGTTGTTGTAAAAAATGCTCCTTCCAGCTGGTCTTGTCACTTTGGCTCTGGCCACTCTTGTTAGCGCCGACGACAATGCCGTCAGCGTCAGCACTCTCGATTTCAAGAACCGGTTTCAGCAATCCGGAATCGTCCCCGAGGTTATCGCCGCGCTTGACCCTTCGGTTTCCTTTTACGCCAGCTACATGGCTGCCGATGGACACACCGAGTTGTTGGTTCCCGGCTCGAGCTTGACGGTCAACGAGGCCCGACAGCCCCCGGTCGAGTTTAGCGTGGAGAATATCCAGAATGCGACGGGCATCAACCAGCAGACGAGATATCTAATCTATCTCGTGAGTTTTTCCGAGAGAATAAGGTGTCCCGATCATGAACTGACTTGAAAAAACACAGCTCGACGCTGATGCGCCCGACCGTAACAACCCGAGCGCGCGTAACCTGCGCCACTATCTCGCCGGCAACTACACGCTCTCAACGGTAGCTTCGTCGGTCCTGCGTAACTCGACCCGTCTCGCCGTGAATCCCAACGTGTTTTTCCCCTTTACGCCATTCACCCCACCGAACCCGCAGCCTAACACGGGCGTACATCGCTTCATTTATGCGCTGTACACGCAGCCGGTGCGGTTCAATACCGCGGGATTTGAGTCGGTGGGCATGGATGTCCAGACGGCGAACTGGAATGTGAGTTTTACGTACCTACCTACCTACCTACCTAAATCTCAAGAGGTACATGGAAAAATGGAGACTAATTGTGGTAAATAGCTCTCTCAATGGCGCACACAGCTTGGTCTTGGCCCCGCCATCGGCGCCACTTTCTTCACCATTGACACCAACGCCAATGGCGGACAGGGCGTCAGCTCCAACGGGTCTACGCCTATTACTGGAGCTAATGCGGCAGCGGGGCTCACCGCGTCGTTGTCGTCGGCGGGGTTGGCGGCAGTGCTGGCGGCGGTGGGGTTGATGACGCTTTTCTGAGGAATTCATGTCCCATCAGTGGTCTGTCTAGTAGTTTCGGGCTTCTAGTCGGGGAAAGGGAAGACTGCGTGGGAAAGACTGGAAATAGGGGGGACGGGGAGGTGAAATGGATTGAGGTTGGTTCAGGTTACTTACTCGCTGGCTGCCTGACTGGGAGGGAGTTTGCGGAGTTTGTTTTGTTCAGAGATGAAAAGAAGACCGGGCACGGCTGGCGTGGCATGCTTTTTTGTATTTGTAGGTTCTAACATTATGTTCCCTTTTGATTTACGTGCTATATATATATATAAGAGATATCCAAATACCTAGCGACCTTTATCAATTCCCTTCAATATCAATTCATCTAGGGATCGCGGCGCCGTGGTGCTTGTGGCAGCGGGGTAGATGTTTTTAAGAACTCTGCTAGTGTCTCCGGATGTGTACTTCGTGGACGTGCGGGAGGAGGTCCCAGTGGAACTGGAGTCTCTTGAGCGTTCAAGACGTTGTCGGAACGGCTCCTGGAACGTTCCCTGTACCTGTACCTTGGCGGGGAACGGCTCCTGGAACGTTCCCTATAACTTAACGATGGCTGGTCACGGCCATCTGTGTTTGCGGCTTTCAGTTCTTCAAAGAGACAGCGAGCCAGACCAATGTCTAGTATGGACTTGATTCCGGGCGGTGGCGGTTTGGGGGCAGTAGGTTGTGTTAGGCTAAATGATGGGCGTCCTCTGGGTGTAGGTTGCGGCTTAATGTGAACGTCAAGCGCCCACCTCTGACGAAGTGCCATGATGTGCGGTTTTGCCGCTGCACAATTGCCTTGGGCCAGCAGCTTCTGGGCGGTCGCGAGCGAAAGGTCTATAAGTTGAGACTCGATACCCGGGTATTTGATGATAGTGGAAGCGATATAGTCAACGGGTTGGGACGCAGATTCCACGAGGGCTCGAGCATAGGGTGCGAAAATATCCGTCTCTGGTTGCAGAGCAGGGCTTTTGGCTGCTTGGTTGAGCAGCTCCTCAAAGACTCGAATGGCTCGCTGCGTGTCGCCGCGGTTGACATAATCCACGGCCCTTTTGAGCTTGATGTTGCGGAACTCTTGTTGGGGATTGATGCCGCCCCGAGGCGACATCAGGCTGATGGTCGTGGTGGATTCCGCAGCGCTGGCCCCGTCCCGTGTCCAGATGTCGTGACTGGCTGTCGAAGGGGGGCTGTGCACTCCAGATTCTGACTCGGCTGCGTCGGGTTGTCCGTGAATCCATGACAGAACACGATTCTGGCTTCGGTTCGGCAGTGCCGCCTCGAACAGGGACGCCAAGTCTTCGTCGATTCGCGATGAGGCATCCCAGGCAATAGATGGCGCTGTCGACAACCTGGATGCAGCAGTGCTGACGTTGAAGGATATGCTCTCCGCCATGTCGATGAGAACTTTTGTGTCCCGGATTGTCGCCTCGGTTTGCGAGTTTGGAGCCGCTATCTGGGGCTGGGATGACGAGCTAGAAGCAACCGAGGTTTGGCTCCGGAACTGGGTAAAGCTCTCCTGCAGCGAAGATATGCTGGTATCGAGAGCAGAAAGCTTGCTACTCAGGAGGTCTAGGCGAAAGTCAGACACAGGCGCTGCTGAGGGCTGTTGGCGCATGCTATTGGGCATAATTAGCCGGCTATCGAAATCGGAATAGATATTGACAAGGGAAAAGAATGCGGACAGATGGCGGAGAACAGGGTCCTTACATGGCCAGCAGAATGACTGGGAGGTTCAAGCAAGACACATATGTGCTGAGACGATGGCGGAGATGGCGGATTTCGTCCTCGTAAAACTTGGATGACAGGTATTGTCTTGGCCTCTCGAGGGCGCGGCGGTCCTTGTTGACGTCGACAAAGATCTCGTTGAGGCGGTCGAATGTCTTGACTGCGCTCTGCAGGATGTTCTCGAGACTGGCTTCGGGCCACCATTTGGCGATGGCTTCGGGAAGCTTGCCCCGGGAGCCCTCGATTTCGCGATCCAAGACGGTAAGGGCCATCTGCAGAGCATCAAGTTCGCCCTGAAATGCGGCCAGCTCATTGTCGATTTCCTTGACACCCTGGATGGCGGCACGGAGGGCCACGATGCCCTTCCCCAGGTCGTGAATCAACTTCACGCACCCCAGGGCGGCTGAGGTAATCGAGATGGGGTCCATGACAAGCTCGGGAGGGGTCGAGATCTAACTCTGATCTGGAACCCAGCCAAATGGCGATGGTGAACGTGCATGAGGTGGTTGACGATCCGATGGTTGAGCTAGAGATGAGCAGTAAGGCTCTGGCAGGATCGTGGCGGAAAAGAGGGGTTGTTCAGCCGCACGCATGCAGTCTCCCGAAAGGGTATGGCGGCGGGGGCGGTGCAGCATGCACATCAAATATCTGTCGCGGGGTCCGATACCAACATGCAACCCTCGCGCAACCAACCAAATACAATTCTCCTCGACACGCGATACAAACAATCGTCAAACATGCCCAGTCTATTCCGGAAACTGAAGGGCGCAGACAAGAAACCACAGCACGGGTTTACATCACGCCCGCCCCTGCCTACCCGTCGAGAGGTCTCGAGAGACGGGGCGCGAAACCCCTCGCCGCCACATACAAGTCGGCTTCTGGTTCGACCGCGATCGCCACTCACTGAGTCTTACCTTAAGATGGAAGAGGAGGTACCAAAGAGTCGAGGCGCCGTTATACATGTAGGTCCTTATCCAGCGCCAGGAGGAGGTGACCTCGAGGCCAGAATAACCCGACTCCTGGTCCCCTACGCTGTCGATGGTCATACACCGCTTGCCGAAGATGGAAGCAACAGCCGGACTCCAGAGCAAGTTCTCGAGTCCCATGAGATCCTTGCCGCCACATTTGCACTGGTTAAAAAATGGGAGGCGGCCTACAATTATGCTCAAAAGGCCATTGACGGTCATTACGACCTCACGGGACGCGACAGCGACGCCACCATGAGTGCCATTGGTCTGATGGCTCTTATCTGTAAACGGGCGGGCAACGACGATGCTGAATACTGGTTCGAAATGCTGCCGATGGAAAAGACGTTTGCGACGCTTCTGGGACCTGCCCGTCGGGAACAGCCTGAGCCCGTTCGTGGCATGGAGCGCTCCAGGGAACGTATGATTGGGAATCCAGACTCGGTGGAAACAGATGAGCCCCGCATGGTGATCGTGCCAGGGACATGGAGCTAGTCAAGCCACCTGGACCACATAGAGCCACGGGCTTGCTCGAGCCGTGGCTGATCTAATTTCTTTTGTATATAAAAACCGCAACTCGCCCCAGCTCCCGCTGGGGCAACAACACACGACACAATATACCTTCTACGATCTTGTTCTTGCTCTAGACCCTGGTGACGGCACCATAACCTTTAAGCGCAGGAGAGTTTTTCCATCAAAGCTAGCAATCTAGGCAGCTTCTACCCACTGTAGGCTTGGATCGAGATGGAGCTTCACGCTGCTGATTCTCCACCAGCAAAATCATCACAGATGGGCATCATCGGATTGTGGAGCAACCTACCTAGGTAGTCATTGGTTCAATCATTCAAATCATATTCCCACTGCATCTTATTATCCTCATTGCAATAACAATACCAATCTGGCATGTGACACGTCAACTCAGTACTTTGTCTCTGTCTTGGCCAAGTTCTCCCCCTTGTGTTCCTGGATCAAACCATAATACCGCTGCATGTCCATGACCTCGGTGGGGGCTCTGTCTCCTTGAAACACGCCTTTTCCATACCCATCGAAGTGAACCTTGAATGCTAAAACGGGTTGAGTTAGCGCAGAATTTGCAAGATGGGGGGGGGGGAAAAAACGTACTGCTCGCATCAAAAGCAAGATAAGACCAGCTATCGTTGAGATAGGCCTTTTCGTTGCTCACCCGGATGGTCTTGACAACACCCATCTCGCCGGGTGCCGGCCTTAGGTTCTTGAGCTTGGCTGCCAGCTTGATCATGCTGCTGAGGTAGATACCCGCGAGGTGGCGACCAAAGCACTGATGCTGACCAAAGCCAAAGGCTAGGGCGGCGTCGGACTTGCGCGTGGGGTCGAACTTGAGAGGATCTGTCACCTCGGCTGGGTTGCGTGCGGCCTCGCCCTGCAGGTCGTTAGTCCTCTAAACCGAAAGAGAGAAAAGAGAAAAGAGAAAGAGGGAGGGAGGGAGGGAGGGAACTCACCAACAACATGACCACCAAATTCCCCGGCTGAATCTCCTTCCCCTCCAGTGTCGCCGCCTGCTTCGCAACCCTCAACGTCCGCTGCGTGCTGGTCAATCTCTGCGCCTCGTTCACATATGCCGACAAGGTAGCATCATCCCCCTTTTCGACGAGATCCTGCACCTCGGCCCAGATCTTTGCATTCTCTGCCCGCAGAAAAAACTCCAACACCTCATAAAACACCGTCACCAACACTCCCGTGGCCCCAAACGCATTCAGCCACAGGCTATCCACCACGAGCTCGGGCGATCTTCCTTGGGCGAGGAGTTCCTCGACCAGCCTATGTCCACAATCACGCAGCGAACCCTTTTTAATATCCGATACGGCACTCGCAATCGCACTCGCAATACCCAATCCCAATCCCTTTGACAGGTTAACTTTATCCACTAGCTTCCGCGTCGAATCAATAATCAATTTTGCTCCCTCCTGGGCTCGACGTCGTCGATTCCACGCATGGGCCGGGTCATTATTATTGACTCCCCAAATGCGAATATCCAAAAGCGCACGGTAGAGCTCCACCACTCCGAGAGATCCGCTGGGGTTCTCATCGGTGCGGAGGTCAAGGTAGAATAAATCCGCCAACATCTGCGCGTTTAACGGAATCGCAATGTCGCGAAGGATATCAACTTGTACCAAACCCTTGCGGAGCGTAAATTGTTCCTTTTCGAGAAGTCTCCCCCCGACCCGGGAGAGCATTTCCTTTAGCGCGGAAGCGACACCAGAGATTTTGGCCAGTGCTCGATCTGTATCGGCGCGGTCTTTGATGTTGGCGGGACCATCCGCAGAAAGCATATACCAGGATACATCTTTTTTGCCTGGAAATAACGCGTTCATCGGAGACAACCAGGGGACGGAAAACCCAGACAGGTTGGCCAAGGCGGTTTTGATTCCCGAAGGAGTGGTGAGGACGATGGGTTTCGGCGGGGGACGCGGGTCGTCGAGCGTGAATTGCGAGATGGTGCCGAGGTCTCGCGCGATGCGTTCGTTGGCTTGTTTGGTGTACATGGGCTGCATTACGGCAACGGAGTTGAAGGGGAACCACCCTGGTAACCCGCGCTGGATGAGGCGGTAGAGCATGGACCCGCCGAGTGTCTTGTTGTCGTATTGTACTTCGTGGTAGCCCCATGCGGTGAGGTTGGCGATGTTGTAATCGAGCGTGTTGAATCGGTCGGACCGCACGAGGGTTACGGCATCGGAAAGCACGGCGCGTCCGAGGGAGTAGGTTGGGCAAATACCGCATCCGGTCTTGCGGGCAGGCTTAAAGTCTTCAATCATGAGACCGGGGTACAGCTCCACCATGTCTGGGTCGGCGTAGAGCTTTTCCAGGATTCCCGCAATCTCCGGGTCCGAGTTGATATCGGAAAAGGTCTCGTGGCGTTTGAGACCAAAGAACTCGCGGAATTCATTCAGCGATGCGACTTGCCATTGACGAGCCTGCTTGATGCCGAGCACCTCGATGATCTTGAGCGAGTGCGGGATGGTGCGGGCACCGAAGATCCCCGCCGGGTCATCCATGGCTTCCTTGAGAACGCGGACGAGGTCTTCATCCTTGAACTTGCCGTCGGACTGGCGCGCGAGTCCGCCAAAAGTACGCCGGCTGGGATCCTGGGGGGTTTTCTCTTCAAAGGCCTGTAGGGCACGACCGAGTTCAACCCAGCTGACTTCCTTGAGGTCGTCGGGGTTTTTCCCCGGGAAAAGCTGGAGGAAGAACTTGTTGATCCAGCGCTCGTCTTTCTTGGAAATGCATGAGTGGAAACGGTACAGCAGGTTGAACTCGGCGCTGACTTGGTTGCCCACACCGCGCGGGGTGCCTTCGCTGTCGAATTGCTTACCAATATCGACGCGAGGGTCCAGAGTCCAGTCGCTGCTGGACGAGTGCGTGTTGGTGATGGCACGCAGGTAGTCGTGCAACGAGATGTTGATGTAGAGACCGCCGACGATGAGACGGGCCGTGTTGAACAGGTCGTGGTCCTGCTTGGCCAGGGCCTTGGCTTTGTCTTCGGGAGTTGCCTTGGGGCCACACTTGAGAGTAAAGCGGCCATTCTCATTGATCTTGAGCAAAATGTCGGCAACATAGTTGTGGAAGCGGTTGTATAGAACCAGCATTACGTTGACGCCGTCTGGCTGACCGAGCAGCCGCTTTTCATGGAAGGTATCAGGCTTCAGCTTACCCTCTTTCATGGTACGGATCTCGAGCTGGTCCTTGAGAGACGATCCATACAAGGGCGCCAGATCCAGGTAGGACGACGTGTTGGACTTGTTCGGGTCAGTGCGACTGGTCCGAAAGATGTCATGGATGATGATAGCCGCATGGTAGTAGAACATGGAGGAAATGCCAGCTGGGTTCTCCTGGAAATGCTTGTCGTCACGAGCCATGAGAAGGTCAAACAAAAGACCGGGGTCGGGCTTGACGCCATGGAGCGACTTGAGTGGACGGACCGACTTGGCGTATGGTGTGTTGGCCTGTCCAAGCGAGGGACTCAGGATGTTGTTGTAGCTGCCGTCGGGCATCCTGTATTGGTAAAGGCCATTGGGGTGATCAGGCACGCGCTCTCGCAGGACGACATCACTATCGGGCACTTTGAACTCAATCGTGTCCGAGGGGCCAGCCTGCTGCGCTTGCTGGGGGCTGACAACATCATACTTGACATCGCCACCAATATAGCTCAGGGGAGGATGTTGAAGGTTGTCCCAGAGCGAGTCAATGAGCTTGTTGGTGAGAAATGTCCGCAAGGGGGACTTGGACGACAGTGCCGTTAAGATGCCAATCAAGGCCTCGGTGGTTCTGAAACAGATCAATACATGTAAGGTAACTATTAATAGCAAGATAGAAGGTTGCAACGTTGACATACCCCTTCTTGTCATCAAGTGGTTTCTGGACCAGGCTTTGGATGATCTCGACGACCTCAGGCAGAGTCACTTGGCTCTTCACACTGACCAGCTCCTTCATGAGCTCTTTGGCAATATGGACGGGGTCATCCAAGGAGTAGGCGGGCTCCTTGGTGGCATCCCCGTACGACTCGCCAGCCTGGAACTTGGTCTCAAACGACATGTTGGGCGAGAGAGATGCTGAGAGAATGACCAGAATGGTCTGGCCGACTGTCTCCAA
>Ga0247760_1002601_pt1 | contig 13306 bp, 13 predicted proteins | sample UWRJL171409R4_FD_179936 | JGI IMG/M metagenome (GOLD analysis project Ga0247760, IMG submission 179936) | Plant litter microbial communities from Arlington Agricultural Research Station in Wisconsin, United States - UWRJ-L171-409R-4 | ecosystem: Environmental > Terrestrial > Plant litter >...
TTGGTTGGTTTCTCACGCTCCTAGAAGCCATACGCAAAAAAAGTATTTCTGCCCTGCCGACATGGAAATGAAAATTTGTAAATTGAGCTGCTTTTACTTTGAAAGTTCGGCGCTGCTTGACTTGTCGATAAAAGATAATTGTTGTACCCTAAAGTTGCCTTTGGCAATTTCCATATTTGTGGACTCTGAGCCGCTCCTGAGCTAGAGTGAGAGCTATGAGTGAGCCTAGCCTACCTACGTACCTAGTCGGTCGTGTGGCCCAATTTTGGATCCTACTGATGTAGCCATCTGGAGAGATTCTGGTACGTTCCTCGATTTATGCTAACCATACCAAATAGAATACCTGGGTTGCGGCCACCCACGCCAGCGGTGACGTTAGTCGCAAAGTAGGATTTCTATTGCGCCATGTACCTATCTACCTACCTAACTATATATATACCGTAGAGAGGGAATTTCTACCTCCCCAAAAGCGCTATTGAGATCTGGATGGGAACCAATGTTACAGTCCCCATGGCAAAGGTCCAAGCTCCCATGGCAAACGCATCTTGCACACCGTTGAAGCTCGCCCAGATGGCACTAAATACGATGGTAAAGACGCAGAGCAGGCCAACCCATGTGGCAACGTACCTCTCATCAGTGCCCTCGATCACGTACAGCCCCCACACAGAGCCGTCGTCGTCGGACGGCTTGCCGTCCTTGCGCTTGGGCACATGGTCCCACGTGTCCTCGCTGTCCAAGTCGCAGTTACGGGAGCTGCTAAATCGGTGCATCATGAAACGCCGTGGATCGTGTGGCGGCACAGACATGGGCGGGTTTGGCCTCATCTCATACCGCCGCTCTGCTGGTGGTGGGACATCTGGGTCTTGTACATTGTCTACCTCGTAGGTTGGCGGGAGGCGCGAGATGTGGGTGAACTTTTTTTTTCTTCTTGTATTAGTATCACATTCTAGCCAAGAGCTTTTTAAGGTTGATGGACTTGTTTTTCTTACCTTGACGAAATTAAGAGCGACCACACCTCTGACGCTCAACCACGGCCACCAGCGGCGGAGCCCCTTCTCTGCCTGGTATGCAGTCCGGATAGCGTTAAAAAGATCCCGTTCTTTCTTCTTATTCGTGACCTCCACCTCGAGCATTTTTCTAAGATACCGCGAGTAATCAACAAATAGTGCGAGGTGGTAGGTATGATGATGAACCGATTGTGACTGGGTCCCTTGACCAGACCCGCGAGCCCGTCCCCCACTGATGGCCGCTCGAGCCTGCCTTTTGACAGGAGGTAGCGGGACGTGAGCGGATGTGGCTCCTTGTGCACTCCTCGGGGCGTTAAGTGGAGCGGGTTGAGTGGCTGCTCCTCCTTGGACTGGAACTGCCATGTTTGACCGTGTCCCAGCGTCAGCATGATCACTCGTGCTAGCTGACACTCCTAATTCCATGCCTTCATCTTCGGATTCGTCTTGGGAAGAGGAAGCTAGCGAGATTTCACCAGAGAAATTCATCTGGCGGAGGCTGACTGCAGGTGTTTGAAACATCTCAGAGGCAGCTTCATCTGCTTGGATTGTTGTATGAACCGCTTTAATCTTGGTGGCTTGGCGTGGTTGACCGGTGGCTATCTCGGAGGAGCGAATGGGGGTTTCCGAGGTTCCAGCCGTGACTAAATACCTCCAGTCATTCAGGAGATTCAAGGCTAGTTCGGAAATGAGAAGCCAGAACTCTCTCCAGACGGCAACAAACGGATTAGACCTCTCGACCTTCTCCAACCTAATGGTAGCACTGTGACCTCGAAGCGCATCCACCATCTCATCAACCGTGCCAGGGTTGAGTTCTGCAACGTCATCATGGCCAACATGACCACAATTCTGGTTGTAGTGTCAGATTTGGGTAAATGAGGTATTGAGCCATGTTTACGAAAAATCAGCACCTAGCTTAGGTAGGTAGGTAGGTAGGTAGGTAGGGATATATCTGGAATGGCGACTTACACAGGTCCAATAGATACGATACTGTCTCCAGAAGAACTGTGGTGCCGCGATCATTGAAGTTGATTGTGTATCCGAGACTTTAAGTTGTTTCCCCAAATCAATGGTTTCCGATGGAATCGCGATATCGGGTATTATGGATGTAAATATCGGTGAACTCGTAAGCATCATCGGATCTGCAATTTTACGCGCTAGTGCAACTTCTTCTTCTTCTTCAGCTCGTGGGGAAAGTATAGTGTATAATCTTTCCGGATTGTTGCCATTGTTCAAGTCAGCGGCTTGCCCATCCATAATTCCATGGATATAGCATTCTCCTATGAGCTAACAAAAAATGTTGTTAGCTATTGACTTTGGAAGCTAAATAGTGAGAACCAGTCAGTACCTGATATCCGCCGCTTCTTGCCCTGAGAACTACTGGGACACTGGACCCATGGAGAACACAAATCACTACGAGAGACAAGTCAGTAGATTCCCACGAATCAATGTGAGTAAGTTGAGTGGTATACCATCTCCCTCTGAAGCCATGGCCGGAGCCAGGCCTAAAAATCCGTGTGCTTTAGTCTTCACAAGTGACCTGCCAAAGACAACATCCCTCACCCTCGAGAGTATGCGAGTACCGGTTGATGACGATTGATTTTCAATAAGATGGTTTAAATCCGAAACGCCGCCGCTGCCACTGGTGGATCTGAGAAGGCTTTGTTCAAGAAAAGCTTCAACAGAAGGAGCCGGCCGTTTTCCATTGTTGTCACGATCCGCGACTAGCGTTTTCCAAAAGTCTGTGGGCATCTTGGTTGATGAGCCTATCCCAAGGTCAAACCATTCGCGGGGAATCTTCCCAGAATGAGCCGGCCGAGCTGTCGTCTTAATGGTGTCGACGAAGAAGCCGCGGCAGTTGAGGGCCGCCAACCCATCTTCAGCCGCCTTATCGAAGTTGCTCGCCTCTCGTTTGCCAGACGCCGCATATGTAGGTGGACTGCCAGGGTTACCCACGAATAAGTCACCGGCAAGTCGAGCAACAGAAATACCAGTGGAGCCATCATAAACACTGTAGACACCGTCCCCCGTGGTGCGTATCCACGCGGGGAGAAACTCGCGAAGACTCTCAGGTGCCAAGGGTCGAAAGATGATATCAAGTGAGCCGGTAGTTTTGATAGAGTGTCGAATAAACTCCTCATAAGTTTCGAGAACCGAGAGGGAGTAGTCCGGTTGCGGGTAATTTTCAGCGTCCTTGGCCACACCCAGAAGGGAGTATATCTGATCATGAAAGTCGGTTGCTCGGAGAAACGATAGCCGTATGACAAAGTTCCTGGAGCGTCAGACGCGGCGCGACGATGCCACCGCCTCCCCTGCGGTCGAACGAGTCCCGAACAGTCTCCACTAGCTGGATTGTCCGAAGGGCGCCAACCTGGAGGGTGTCGGGATATATGCGGCCTCTCTTTTCCAGGAGGGAGACACATGCCTCAAAGTCGGCCCAGTCGACCGAGTCAGCCCCGCACACGACCGTAGCTCTTCTAGCCACGGCAATCTCTTGGAAAACCCAACACCTCAGAAACCAAGGGCGCAACATCAGAGCCATCAAGGAAGCCCACGACTGCTTGTATCTGTCACCCCGGATGACGTCGTCAAGATCGCGAGCCTTGCACACGCGCCGGATGAAGGCCATAGCCTCCCCGCTTGTTTCATCTCCCTCGCCCAACCAGACGGATACGCCGGCGGCTCCCTCAAATATTTTTCGCATGAGCAAGACTTGATGGTTATGTTCTTCAAGGTTTGTCATATCGATACAGACCGCATCCACCCAAAAGGCACGCTCGTCGGCCTTGGACCTCAAAGCGAGCAAGGCCGTGTGCAGCCTGCCGGGGATATCGAATAACGATCCATCAATCAAAAGAGATGCTCGCTCCTCTCGCTCCCGGGGGTCACCCCAGCTCCAAGAAATTGCATCGTAAGAGCCGGAGAAGTGAGAAGATGTCGTCATGCGGCATTTGAGTGCGTCGTTGTGGTCCGCCGCCGGCTCGACGATGAGGAGTCGAAACTCTTGGCCTGTGAGCCGGGAGAATGTGTACCTTGACTTGTTGCATGTCATTTCGAGTGGTTGAATTGCCCGAGCCCGATTGCGCTGGGAGATTGAGTGAGTGATATCCTAAGGTCAGTGATTGAGTAAGGGTTGGGCCTGGCAAAGTTGGCTCAGCTTGCTGGAACTTTGAAACAGAAGGGGTGGAGGTGGGGGGCCTACGCGCCAAAATCCCCGTATCTCAGCAAGCTCAGCCCCTCCTGTCACGGGTGTTCTTGAAATGGAAGATGCACTTTTTTGCCCCACACCATCACACCGACCCTACATGTACACAGCCAATCAATACATCCCTAAAAAGCCTCGCCAGACCTTCCCTTCCATGTCCTGTCGCGCCGGCCCTGGTGACGGCCTGAATAGCCGTGTCAGAAAGAAAGGGGTTCTGGCCCAGAAACCAGGGTGCGCAGGTGGAAGGCGTGGCTGGCCGAGCTGAACTGACGCGCAGTCAGTTTTCAGCTGGAAACGGCCTTAATTCACCAACACCATTGTTACCATATATTAAATAATGGAGGTTCCCTGGCAATGCCAGAGAGCCGAACAAGCAAGACAATCAAGCAGCTGCGACCCCTTTCAATCCGTGCAGGGATTCATGTCCAGAGAGCAATTTTCCTAACAGGCATGAAGGTAGGGAGATTTATCCAGTCCCATAAATGAAAATGCGCAGGAGGGACGTAAACTTAGTTTTATAATACTTCAGGGGGAGAGGGAAAAGGTAAAGGGTGGGGAGGTTGCTTGGTGGGGGGTCCTAGTTTTGGGGCATACCTTGCCTAAAACTGTTCCCTTGCAAAAAGCTGCTTTTATATTCTAGAACTCTGCTGAGCTACACAATATTGCCTACTCGTCTAAGCCACATTTGGTGGTTTCCCTGGTCATGTCCTGAGCTTCTGAGCAGTGCCTGAGCAAGGTGGTGCGGGTGACTGGGGTTGGTGAGGGTAACTTTAGGGTAAAACAACAAGCAAACACTTCCAGAATATCTCACACTTTCGCAGTGACAGAGAGGCCAAAGCGCACACGGTACTACACGTACTTTTGGGCAGTGGCAGGAATTAATTCTTCTGTTCAAAGTGAGTGTTGTCTGTGGCACAACAGCGATGCATCTTTGCTGCGCGACAGGTCAGCGCTCGGCTGCATTCACTGCCTGTAGTGACTGACAAACATGGTCATCTGGGGAAAGAAAAAAAAAAGAGGGGGATTTATGTCATGATTGCCGTGACATTGCCATGACAATGGTAAGCAAGCGGTTGACAAAAAAACAGGGACACCAAAATTCAGCACGGGGCCTCTGCACTAACAGTGGCTTATGATTTCGACCACCTTCCATCACACTATTCATCACAACGCCTTTCATTTTGAAGTAGAAGACCAAATTTTCGTCGATGATAAGTAGTTATGGGCAAGGATAGTAGATTTATGTAATTTTTTTTTCTTAAAAGAAAGAAAAGAAATGAGATAAAGGAAGGTATACTTCAGTGTAAAGAGAGGGGAAAATATCCAGTTGTAGGAGGTAGGGTGATTTGTTAGTACGGAGTTGTCCCATGATCAAATTCGGTACCTGCAAGCTACCTCGTCTTACTTAAAAAATTGTTCTGGGATTGAGGTACTGTCAAGGTGATGTGTCCCTGTTTTTTTGTCAACCGCTTGGTAAGGCAGTGGAGCATCCCCGCAGGTTCCACTATACCCCCCATCATAGGTGCAGATACTTTTCTATCAGTCATCAATTACCCAATGGCAAAGTGGCCGAGCGGTCTAAGGCGCCACGTTAAGGTCCAACCTTAATTCACTCAGTGTTCCGTGGTCCGAAAGGGCGTGAGTTCGAATCTCACCTTTGTCATCAACTTGTATCCTGTCAAGGATTTCTTTTTTTGGCGCCTCTTCCCATATGAGTGAGGGAGATCTTTTTTTTGTTCTTGAACGCATAGGACGTTGGTTGTATTGGCGAATAAAAGCTGATCAATACGATATGCATTGAACCCGAAAGAATAATTCCAAGTGTCGCTTGCCCAGCCCAGCCCAATTGTCCGTTCAATATGAGACCGTAATAGTTGTGCGTCGTTCTTTTGTACAATCGCGATGTGTCTTGTGCATCGCGCGCGCGCACGCGAGAGAGAAAGGAAAGAAAATGGAAGAAAAAGTGAAATACCACTCTGCTGTAGACTATCCATTGCTCACCCCAGGCATTTCACGAAGGATTCTACTTGTCCGGCACCGTATCAATTTGTACAGCAACACAAGGGCTATGTAGTCATTGGCTTGCATGTTGTGATTGTCTACTCCCTTTCTGCCCCGTTTAAATGAAGTCTCAGGATTCGGTGATAGACACCCAACGATGTTCCAAAGTGGTTTCCTGACTCTGGGACATCTTCTCAATGACGCCATACCAAAATTGGGCTCAGAGACAACATGCATGGCATTTGGTCAGGTTATTGGGACTCTTCAACGGCGGTTCATCACATGAGATTCTTGGCCTCGGCACAGCATTCAATGTTTATCGCGAGCAATACATGGCTGAGCCTGAGGTACACACGCAGAGACTCACTTGAGCACGGGACATCAACGTGTGCTGGATGCGAACATACCGGCTGAGAACATTTGAGGCAGGTAGGGATTGTTGCCCCTGTTCAGATGTCAGAATGCAAGCCGGAAATCCGATCTTGAGACGATAACTCATGGCTCATCGCGATAGGAGATTTCACCATCTCGCATTTCATAGAAGGCCATTGCGTGATATCCAATCGATAGGAGAGATTCCCCCACGCCGGTATCATATCATAGGTAAGGTAGTTGATAAAGGTGGTGAGCGCGGACTGGCTCCCCCGATGCGGCAGTTGACGAGAGATGCAGCGGTTGGTGGTTGCACAATTGCAGCGACCCGGTCTACCCCAGACCAAAAGAAATGTAGAGCCCAGACACTCCCCTCCTTAGCCTCTGGGTGTGCGAGAGCGGAGGGTGGACATGCAACATGAACCCTTGACCTAGGCCCCTTTCCCAATCAGGAAGGCGACCGAGATAACTAATGGTCGGCAAACGGGTGTTTTGAACAGCCAGATCTTGGCGCTGCATGCCGTTGTGATTTGGAGCGACGAAAAATGCAGGAACCATCGCATTTCCGATTATCTCTGCCGTCTGTATTTTTCTCTGCCGTGTGCAGCAGCTCAGGGGTGCAGGTGCAGGAGATATCACGGTTTTTGGGAAAGGATGATCGAAAGGATGGGGGGTTTTTGGTGGCTAATAAAACCAGGTAGCCAATCCCAGGTCATTCACACTGTCTCACGGTTCCAACCCCCAACAAGGCACTAGCACTAACAAATACTCTTTACCCAGGTAAAACTTGCTTGGCTGGCCGAGTGCCGACAATACCACCTTCCCAGCTCTGCTATGTCTACACTACCGACCGAGACACAAATGTCAGTGGTCCTTCGGTACATGTCTCCCCTGCCCCTTAATACTCACTCCCCAGATTCCCCCTCCACTTCAGGACGCACCTTTTGGTGCAGGGTCCTGCCCCGATTACTCCGGATGGGACATGGACTAGATGTATGGTATCAGGTATTGTGGACCAACCCAATCGCGCAATCTCTTGGCTCTGCCATCACGGAATCAAAGGCACATGACCCCCCCCCCCCTCTTCACCCTCCTTTGGTCTCGATCGATCGATTCATCCATCCTTTTGATCCGTGCAATTTTTTGGTTTCCGGGTTTGAGTGTCTCATTGGCGGGATTGGTCTCATAACTTTCCCGTTTCCAGGATTTCAGAACGTTCGAAACCCAGTGTCATGTCAACTGGTATGTCAGATGGGAAATGTCAATGTCAATGTGATGGCCCCCCGTTTCCCGGTTGGCTGGTAGAATCCAATCTAGTCCAGTCCAGTCTCTCCCGACGCTAGTATCTCTTGGTATCCCGTGGGGTCATCACGCACGCGACAGGCTGCCTTTGACTTAACTTGTTCCGTTAGGTGGGCTCCTTGAAGCGCGCTGCTACGTTCTCAAAAAGTTAGGTATCAGCCAGTTTAGACTGGACGGGAGCAGCCGCACTTTGCGTGTGCCAGATTCTGACCAAGTAAACTAACGTAGCCGCCGGCTCAAAAGTCCAAACCGAGAAGGTGAAGGTGCACTTGGACGTGATGACGGGCTATCAGCTTTGTTTTCTCGGAGTCGTCTTGGCTTCTGCCCAGATTCTGAGGAGAACCGATTTTGGAAGGTCAGGGGAGATATTACTTCGGAATCCAGGTACACAAGAAGCGGTTGCAAATTAAGATAAATATGACCCGTCTTGTCCGTCTTGTCCAGAACCAATCACCACTCCGCCATCAAACATCTCAACCTCCTCCTCCCGGAACCAGCCCTTCATCCTGTCCTTAGCCTCTCGGATTCTCCCGTCTGCCAAGATGATGTACACTTCTGCACTGTTGGCCCTGGTGCCCCTGGCTGTCCTCGCGGCTCCTGCACCTGCTGCGGGACCCATTGACCGACGGGCGCCCATCATCCAGCCCCGCAACAGCCAAATCATCCCCGGCAAGTACATTGTCAAGCTCAAGGATGGAGCCAGCGAGTCGGCTCTCAACGCGGCGCTGGGCAAGGTTCGCAAGAACAAGCCCCAGTACGTGTACAAGGCCAGCAAGTTCAAGGGGTTTGCCGGCACCATCGACGACGACGAGATCCAGACCATCCAGGGCCTTCCCGAGGTCGAGTACATTGAGCAGGAGTCGGTCTATACCATCAACGCCTATGTCTCGCAGACCGGTGCTCCGTGGGGTCTGGCCCGTCTTTCTAGCAAGCGAACGGGGTCAACCACTTATACCCGTGACAACTCGGATGGCGAGGGTACTTGCTCCTATGTGATTGACACTGGTATTTACACTGCCCATTCGGTATGTCTCTGTTCCTCCTTGCGTCTAAAATAAGTTTACTTTGGGTAGAAACTGATAAGAGATCAGGACTTTGGCGGCCGTGCTACCTGGCTCGCCAACTATGCTGATAACTCCAACACCGACGGCAACGGCCACGGGACCCACCTGGCTGGCACCATTGGCGGCACTATTCACGGTGTAGCCAAGAAAACCAAGCTCTATGCCGTCAAGGTGCTTGCTGCCAACGGCTCTGGTTCCACGTATGTTTTTCTTACCCTTGATCCCATTCATTTGAGACATGTTGACAGAGTGGGCTGGGTTCAGATCCGGAGTCATTGCCGGCATCAACTTTGTCGCCAGCGATGCCAAAACCCGCAGCTGCGTCAACGGTACCGTCGCCAACATGTCACTCGGTGGGAGCTTCTCGTCTTCGATCAACAGCGCGGCCAAGGCGCTGGTCGACTCTGGTGTCTTTTTGGTAGCTGCCGCCGGAAACGACAATCGGAATGCCCAGAACTACTCCCCCGCCAGCGAGGCATCCGCTTGCACCGTTGGCAGCACCACCAATACCGATGCCAAGAGCAGCTTCTCCAACTTTGGTGCGGCCGTCGATATTTTCGCTCCAGGGACCAGCATCAAGAGCACCTGGATTGGCTCTACTTCTGCTACTGTAAGTTTACCCTCTTTCCGTCTATTGTAAGAGTGGTTTCTAACAAAAGAAAAAAAAAGAACACCATTTCTGGAACCTCCATGGCAGCCCCCCACATTGCCGGTCTAGGCGCCTACCTCCTCACTCTCGAGGGCAAGCGCACTCCCACCGCCCTGTGCAGCCGCATCGCCAGCCTGGCCAGCTCGGGTTCCATTACCGGTCTGCCTAGCGGGACTAAGAACCTGTTGGCCTTTAACGGCAACCCTTCGGCCTAAACAAGTCTCTGACTAGGACGGATGGATGGAGAAATGGGATGGTCAAAGCAACAAACAGAGTAGAGTGGACTGGGTAAACTGGCGGGAAGCGAATCCGGGCCATTTCTCGTCAGTACCTAGCTCAGCTAGCTTCTGTTGCAGACTCAGGATTCAGGTGGATGAGTGGGAAAGGGAAGGGCATTTCACATACACATACACGCACATATATTGGTCAAGTGTACCTATCTTCATGTCGGCCGACTTTTTTCTTTTTTCTTTTACTATCTATGAACACAATGCATGATGATTTTTTTTTTTTTTTTCCCTTACTTCTCTTGATCATGACTGGCTTTTGAATCTCTTGATCTTGATATCTGATGTGAATTGGCTCAGTCTGTTCATCTGTGAATTTGTAGGCACTATCCCTCGGCTGCAAGCGTTATGGTTACACTGACTTGGGAACTGAATCTTGCATGCGCACCCCGAGAACACACTGGTTAAAGTATCTTTCGTTTGATCTCTCTCTCCCAGTCAAAAAACACTACAGTCAACAAGTCAGATTAAGTCATATGTCCACAACGTTGCTAATATCCACCCCCCTAAATCCAATATATTTTATTTGCAGATTAGTTTCCCACGTTGAATTCAACACCAACCTTCAACCTTCCAACCCATACTCTGTCAAATCCCCCCTTTATCTCCAACTCTTTCCCGAGACTTAGTTCTGCACCAACAGACCCGCCACAACGCCCCCAATGATCCCTCCCACTTGAACTCCAATATGTCCTGCCGCTGCAGTGGCCGGGGGGTTCGCCGCACCCGTAGTCCTGGATGCGGATCCCGTTGTCTTCGCCGGTTCCGTCTTACTCTCCGAAGCAGACGGAGAGCTAGTCTGAACTCCCGAGATAGGCATCTTCCGAACCTCCACCGTCGGCCAAGGGTAGAAAATCGAAGTCGAAGTGACCGTCTGCGTGTTTCCTCCGATAACCGTCGTCACCGTCACGACTTGGTCAAACACTCGCTCCGTTTGCGTGAGGACGCACTGCGTGGGGTTCTTGGCATCGCAGGCGTGCGCGGCGTAGCAGCATCCTCCTTTTTGAGTGTCAGCTTTGTAATTGCAGTCTTGCTGGGGAATAGTCTAGTAGGGAACAGTCTAGTGGGGGACAGTCTTGCTGGGGAACAACCTTGCTGGGGGGACAGACTTAATGTGGTAGGGGGGAACAGTCTATGTAGTACACAAGGAAAGAGAGGGAGGGAGAGAAAAGACAAGCTTACCACCAACAGACTGCGGACACAGATGATGGGCCGGAACACCCGGACACACCGTAGTCGTCGGCTTAGCGGTAGCCGTCGGGGCTCCCGTATAAGCGCATTCGGTTGCGAGACACGAGTAGCCCGTGGGACAGCATCCGTACCCCTTTGTCGTAGTTCCTGTTGTGCACGACGCGAAGCCCTGGAGACCGCATGCCGATTGGGCGAGAGCGGCGGGGACGAGCGAGAGCGCGATGAGAGCAACACCGTACATTTTGGCTTTGGGTACTGAATGCGTTGAATGTGGATGTTGGGATGGATGAATGTGGTGGAGATGGAAAAGTCAAATGAATCAAAATTTGAACTGGAAATGCACGAGTTAATGTGCTTGGACTGAAAAAGTAAACAATGTTCCCCAGTTATACTCTGCCAACCCCAAAAACTGCCTGACCCTTAACTCAAAAGAGGTTGGGCGACCATCCAAAGGATTCTGCCCCTACCCCAGAAATTAACCAGCTGGCGCTGGCACCGCCAAGACCCGGGCTGTGCCACAACCTCGGTAGCAACCGCCAATGACACTAAGCAAGTGTCGGACCACTCCTTGATTCAAGGTGATTCAAAAGCTAACTAACGTTCCAAGCGCGCATGAACTCGGTGGAATACACGGGTCAATACACGGGCTTGGCATGGTTACACAGACCAGACCAGAGTTAACCCCGCACGTTTTGTTTTGTTTTGGGGGGCGGGGGGGGAACCTGGGCGGCCTCCCGATGGTAGTCTAAGTTGGTCTACTACCATATTTGACTTGAAGACGGGACGAGCTAACCACGGCTCGGTTCGAATGATTTTTGTAAGGTTTAACTTGGGTCGTTGCAGGTAAAGTGATGAAAGTGTCTGGTACAGACGGTAAGGATTCCAGTATGCTCGCTAGTTGGTTGATTCAGGGAATGCACCTTGTCCCATGAAAAAGTAACTACCTACCTGGGTAGGCAATCAGTCTGTGTGTCTCCCCGTTGGTATTGGTACGGAAAAGCGGGAGAGATTAATGACGGCACTCGGACCGTTACATTTCCTGCGGCTGAAATCATATGGCCTCATCCGCCTCAAGCTCAAGCTCAAGTTCACAGTCACAGCCATGCTTGTTGACGTACTCGCTGGCGGCGTCCCAAGACCATTTCAGCCCGACATGGGTATGAACGCCAGGCGCAAAGACGGAAGAGTATAGCACTGCTCGAAGCGAGGCACGAATGCACTTTACTACCTACTTAACTTCGTAGCGGGGCTTATGATAAGTTGGTAGAGAGCTCTACTTCCACCCAAAGGACTTTGCAGGTCATCAACTCGCACAGCTGTATCAATACTCTCAGCGCAATCATGTCGACGCAGCGCGAAAGCTGAAGCGGAAGTGCAAGTGTCAAGAGTTGAGGCTCGAACATAAAATGTCAGAGAAATGCGCACCTCCCGAGTCTGATGCAACCAGCAGCACTCCAAACTCACGAGAAGCAAAACGCGTCATTGACGCGCAAGCCACACCATTTCGAATTAGGTCCGGAACATCGATCGGGACGGTAACAAGAAAATTCAGCTTCCTTATCTGGTGCGCTGTGCCACACTCGGCGACGGCATCCAGTCCAGTCCAGTCCAGTCCGTCCTAGGCTATACATAAAGGGGCTTTGCCGATACTTTTGCTCCTCTGGTCCTTGGCGACCCGGATTCGATTCGATAATTCAAGTTGAAGATGAGGTTGACAACATCGTCCCCTCTTCAATGTTCGTCGAGAGTGTCATCGGGTCAGTGCAATGCATGTTAGTTTCTCTGGGAACAGAATGGACAAACGACCCAATTGGGAATACGAACCCTGGTCTCTGCCCGCTGCTACTACAGGGGCTTTGCAAGGTAGGTACGCAATACGAGCCGTGGCTAGCGCGCAGTTTTAACGGAACGGACGCATCGCGACGGGGCGTTTTCCTTGGCGTTACTACGTAGCGGACCGTCCACCGTCTAGCGCAGTGAATAGACCCATAGTTGAGAGTGCTTTGCGCCTCTAGTGCCTTTCTGCTGGGTCTGTCTGCCTTGTGAGAGCAATTCGTAAAGGAAATAATTTTGTCCGTTTTTTTTTTTCCCTTCCTCCATCTTGGGCTCACAGAGTCCGTCGTTGGTTAGTGTTAAGTACTCCAGTCTGTAATCCAGCCAACTATTGTACATATGGACCACTTTCAACGACGATTCCCCCTCTTCCAGACGTGTCCCGCAACTGGTCCGGC
>Ga0247760_1002606_pt1 | contig 13289 bp, 15 predicted proteins | sample UWRJL171409R4_FD_179936 | JGI IMG/M metagenome (GOLD analysis project Ga0247760, IMG submission 179936) | Plant litter microbial communities from Arlington Agricultural Research Station in Wisconsin, United States - UWRJ-L171-409R-4 | ecosystem: Environmental > Terrestrial > Plant litter >...
CAATATTAACAGATATATATCTATAAAGCACCGAAAGCACTTGTCATAGCGGGATTGGTCGCCGCCGTGCCGCTCTTCCCCGAGACGATTCGAGATATCCGGCCCAAGGCGGACGGAAATGGCAAGACGGATTACTTCCGCTGGGTGTACGCCATCCTGCTCATAGCCAGCGACGCGGTCGGCGGTTACGTGTTTGCTCGCACGGCATCCAACCAGGGCATGCCTATCAGCAACAAATCGGCCGCCTGCTCGGCCGGTGCCGCCTTCGGAGCCATCACCTTCCTCTCGCGCGCCATAACGGGCTGCATCGCCATGATCCGCATCACCAGCGCCACCAGAGTGTCCGACATCTTTGGCGTCTACGAGGTCGTTGTGCCCGAGCCCATGTATGTGACGCAGGACGAGTATGCCAAGATGCAGGAAGGCATCCACAAGCTCTTCAGAACCCTGTTCGTTGGCACGCTCGCCAAGCTGCCTGCGGCGGCGGTCAGGATGGCCAGGTTTGTGGCCTGCTGCCTGCCGTGCTGCTGCCCCTGCTGGCGCCGCAAGATCCGCAGATCCATGACAAATGTCGTCGGATATCTCGAGCAGGCCGAACAGGACATGGACATGGACATTCGGGAGTTCGCCGAGTCTGAGGATATGGCGTCCTTTGAGCGCATGATCATCGGGACGCCGGTGCCTGATGACGAGGAGACTGCCAATGTCACGGATAGGCTCCTCCCCCGCCAATGTCAGGCAACTTATGGTGCCATTGGCACGTAATTTTATACGAAAACCAAATTCATTGTCTTTTTAAGTACCTACCTAGGAATCTTGATAGACTTAGGGGGTGCACCCGTATCCAAAGCGCGGTGCTCCCCTACCCGGCCGCCCCCTACATCACAGTACATCTAACCCTCTCTTCCTTTTTCTGCCACTGCTCATGACGCCCATCGATACCGAGTTAAACTTCGTGCTTTATGCATCCCCCCCCCCCATCACCGCAAGCGGACGCACCATTCCTGAGTAGGTGCTACCCGCTTCTATGCCGAACAGGGCGCGCTTATTATCCGGTACTTTTTATCAGAGCGCCTCTATCGTTATCTCCCAGAATACGAATAGGAGAAAAATCGCAGGTGCACAGGTACGATAGGCATGCTTGGGGGGTATATACCTATCTATCTAAGGGGAAGGGCTGGCGCCGCTACTAGTGTGGTTGAATTGGGAGCACAGTACTTGTAATTTTGCATTAGAGACATACGATAGATGTATCTGTTAAGAAGAAGGGGGGTTAGCGCAGAACGCTGACTAGAACCCCAGGCTCTGAGCACCGAGTCAGCTCAGCTCCGAGGGCTACACCTAGTTCTGAGGGCCTGTAACTAGTTATATCTTATAAACAAAGTAACATATCTATAAGATAGGGCCTTCTGGCTCTATTAGAAAGTCTAGAATGAAGAGCATGTCAGAAGCATGTTGACAACCTGAGCCTAAGCGGCTGCAAACTGTAAGGCAGTACGCCTGAGCAACGAGGTATTAAGATAGAAGTATATTGAAAGAAAACAGATAGCGTGACACTTATCTCTAAAGTTGTTCTAGCTAAAGCTGGTATAATGATAATTTGGTAGATAGTGAAGTTTAATTGCTTTACCATGCACCATCCCAAATTCTAAGCTGAGGTATTTTGTACCATCCCCGGGGATGTACTGGTTTATCCTGCGCAAAATTCGGGCCGTCGTCCAGAATTCAGGCCATTAGAGCAGCACTGTCCTTCTTAGCAGTTTTCCAACCGCGGTCCTAAATTTGGGCCTTAACTTAGCTGCTTTCTAGACACATTTTGGCTATCTTTCTATATTAGAGCAGTTCTAGGCCCCCCTTAACTAGAGTTAAAGCAAATTTGGCCCTGCCGAAAATTGTAATTAGGGTGAGCAATGTTGAGCCAACCCGAGCAAATCCTGAGCAGCGACAGAGCTATGCATGAGCCCAGGTTTGAGCAACGTCACGTGGGTAATGCACGAAAAAAGGAAATTTTGTGTGCCCAGATTCGTCGCACACACAACAGCAAAAATCAAATTGAAAAGTTTTGATTCAAAAGCGCGAGGCCCCCAATCCGCTCTTATTTCCGACGTGTCTAACTTTTCTTGGCTTCTGAGCCTCACCGGGACAGCCAACAGTGTGGATCTTTGGCCCCCATATCACCAAATCCAAAAGGCTGAGCCTCGTTATCGGCCCTACCACGCCCGGATGAATCGGTGGAATTGGGGGCAGGCAGTTGTTGGTGTTAAACCCCAGAAACTCGACGGAAGGAAATATATAAACTCTGCTCTCATCAGAGTCAACACTGGTGGGATGATCGACATTCCAATACATCATCTCATTTTTTTTTTATTTTTTTTCCGTCCATATTTTAAATAGACGCAATGGTTAACGTCGAAAAGATCATGTTCGCTCTGGCGGGAAGCTATTCCATGATAAATAGCTCAAGGTTCGTTTGTTTATCTCTTCCCTAGCATTAGCATTTCCAAAGCTGACCCCGACTGGTAGTTGGAACAATGGCGTCAAAGACCCCAGCCTACTCGGGAGCAGTCCCGTCAGCATCCTTACCTACACACCCTGGGGCTATGTGTCCGCCAATCTAATGGCCGGGGAATCCGACGCCAAGACAATCCCAATAAAAGTCGGCTGGCCTCCCAAATCCAACGATTCAGACACAGACTGGGCGCTGGTTGGGAGAAGTGCCCTTGCCTACACGGGGCCTTTTCGGTTGAACGAGTCGGTTCCTGCAAATGAGACACAGGGACAGATAATTCATGGCCCACTGACAGTGGTGAGCGTGCCGAGCATGCTGGGGACAACAATCACAAGGGACTATAAGGTGTATAATCGGGAGGATGGTATTTATTTGCATCTCTCGGGGCGGTTTGGGACTTTTACGGCCGAGGCGTGGTGGAGGAAGCTGTGAGGGTATGGGGAGGGGGAGCCTCGGAGGACGGTGGACGGTGAATATGTATCCCGATGAGAGCATTAGAAGAACTGGAGGGCGACCTCATTGGATGTATAATATTAGCATAGACCAAAGACAATACAGGAAAAATCTCAACATCCTAGCAGGGATAGCACGGCTCTCTTACAACTCCCTGCCTGTTTACACAATCCACCAGATGTCTCTTTTGCGTCTCCAATAATACTATACTCTTCGCCCAGCATCATTTCCATGTCTTTGATAGTGAGATCCCCATCCAACTTGACGTCCCGCCTTCCCTCTCCGTCCATCGCATGTGCATGACGGGTGTCAACATTCGACTCATCTACATACACCTTGCAAACCCGAATCGCCAACACAAAATCCATCAGCTCCGTCCACTGCACCATCCCGTCTTCCACCCGGCCGATCGATGCACCCTTAACAACCTTCATCCCTGTGACCATGTACAGCGCCGCTTTCCCTTCTCTCTCCCCGACATGATTTCTTACACTATGCCCAGCGACGCTCTGCGTGATATACTCCATTGACGGCTCAAATTCTACCGTCTCCAGCCTTTCGATCCGTACTACATCATCATCCTGTCTTTTTCCTTCTGTTTCCCCTTGCGTGCGAAAGACGAATCCCGCCAGAAACTGACCCCACACTCCAATCCCCCTTACCCCAGTCAGTTCTTTGGCAGACGAAACCGGTATCTGCAGCTCCCCCTCGTTGTCTCAAATTCCGAATCCACTCGCCGAGTAAGCGAGATCTCGGAAACCAGAATCGAAACATGACAATCGCGACTATGCGGCGCGGACGCCCAGTCGAATGGGTTTTGGAGGATATAGCCTGGCGTCATGTTAGGGAAGAAGGGGGGCAAGGGCGATGAGCAGTGCTGCAGACGATGTATGTTTTTGTCATTTCTCTTCTTCTTTTTCCTTTTCGTTGTTTATTCGATAAAGAGACTATTAAAATAGAGATTTTTTTTTTTTTTTAGCACAAAAGTATAGGCTGCTGGTTTTGATGTTTTTTGTTTTTTTTTGCGTAGCCGCCCCCTTAATCGTTAAAGAGTCTTGTGTCTTGTGATGGGGGCTTCGTTGAGAGAACAAGAACTGCTATTGCCATTACGTGTGTCATTGGAAAATACCAGCCATCTGAGAGAGCAAAATACGATAAAGTTAAAAGTTGGATAAAGTTGGTGGTGTCAGCCCATTTTCGTTTTTGCCTTCGTCATACTATGCGCATGTTAGCTTTGTGACAAAGTCGGGTGGCCTGATCGCTGGGTTCAGAGGAGTGGGGAGGGGCAGCGACGTGGTAACAGACTTGGACAAGAAAAGAGATTCGAATACTCAAGGGTTTTCTTCGCGACCACCAAACGCGGTGGTAAAAAGTGCCAGTTCCCACATGTAATTGCTAGAGTCGCCTATTTCATCCTCACACGTGGGTTGTCGTCCAGTCCCCTTGACAACCGAGGTTCTCAATGAAAATGCCCTAACACAGCTACCAGCTGGTAGTTTTGCCTTCCGCCCAATGAAACGATATCTCACCGAACATGTAATATGTGCAGCAACAAAAACAAAGTGTCAACCGCGGAACCAGGAACATCTGTCATTCGACAGGGACAAGCCTCTGATTGGAACGCGAGGATATCCCCTTACGTACACACACTACATACAAAAATGTGCCGCCATCGGTGGTTGGTAGGTCGTACAGCGGCTGAACCCAAAACGTAAGCATTACGAAGTAACAAAGTTGCAATCGGGGTACGGATTGCAACATTGCAACATGACAGACGGGACCGCACAGTATGCCGATTCGAATTTCTGGGGTGAGCCAAATCACGTATTAAAGCGCGGCGACTTTTACACCTTCCCCGCAAGTTGATACCTCTCTAGGTATGTGCCGGATGCGGCGGGACGTAAATACTGTATCACAGCATCAAAGTTCCTTCAGCATCAAAGTTCTCAAAGTTCCTTTTTACACACCAAGGTAGTTGTCGCTGCCCACAACCCCCCGGCGGCTGAATCATATCCCTTCCCCGAACCAAACACGAAGTCATAAAGGTCAAGGTAAAGTAACCCTCCAACTAGCTTTTTTCACTGCAGTAATTTCCCCCATCCCGGTCTCCCCATTGGGCCTTGGCATCCGTGTGCTTTCCCGGGGTTCTCAGCTTTGCTCAGACCATAAGCCTCGGTGAGAGGTTGTGCCGCCTACCTACCTACCAACCTACCAACCAGCGTACCAACCAAGAAACCAACGTAGCACACCGGCCAACCAAGAAACTAACCAACCAGCATTGAACAGGACAAAAAAAATTGGGCGAGGAAAAGAGCTTGGTAGATCATTGCAAGTTTCGGGTAGGGTACATGTAAGGTAGGTAGGGTAATGCCCCCCTATTTTTAGACAAGGATGGAGCTTGTTCGTATTCCCCGGACGTTTACCTACCCACCTACCTACCTGTCTGCAATGTATCAATCTAGGTAGGGTACCTAAGGTAGGTAAGTAAAGTATAAAGCCACCTCATCCTTCTATCATTTTTTTTCTTTTCTGATTTACTGTCGTGGTCCTTGTCCAAAGTTTCATCAACCGTTAACAACAACAACAACAACAACAACAACAACAACAACAACAACAACAACAACAACAAGAAACACTTGCCACAAGAATCCAAAATGGCCCGCCTCTCCCTCCTCCTCTTGGTCACGGCTCTCACCCTCGCCTTCGCCAATCCCAACCCGGTCCCCGTTCCCGTTCCCGCCCCCGTCAATGTCGAAACCGATATCTCGGCCCGCCAACTCGGCGGATGTGCGGTAATCCTCTGCCCCACCGACACGACGTGCATCGAACAGGATGGACATGGGCGGTGCGTGCCTAACGGGGCCGTCTGCGGACCCAAGATCTGCGCCAAGGGTTTAGTCTGCTGCAATGCTAGCTGCGGGACCTGTGTCAAGCCCGGTGGTGTTTGTACGCAGATTGCCTGTGGACCGCCGTGTGGTCTAAAGGGACTGTGTCCTTTTGGGGAGAAGTGCTGTAACCCGAGCTGTGGCTATTGTACCAAGCCAGGCGAGGGGTGCACCAAAGAGTTGTGTCAGGGGTGAGCGGTAACTTGGCCTTCGATTGCAAAAGTTCAGTGACTTGATTGATGACGGGAAAAATTTATTTGGCTATGATATAGTTCATTCATCTCTGACAGTTCAATTTCATCTGGCAAATGTCATTTTCTCACCACAAAGTACTGTTATTATTGTTACGTGACTGAACATTAAAGCCTCAGCCAAAACATCATGTCCCGTCTTGGCATTTTAGATTTGAATCCCAACACCAGTAAGCCGACATTGAATCCACCATCAGTAAGCTACCTGACTGTTGAGTCCATCCAGCTCCCGCTCAAAGTTCCGGTGCATGGCAATGGCGTAGAAGAAATTCTCCATGAACCCCTTCGTCCCCTTGGCAATCTGCACCACCTCACCCAGACTCTCGGGCTTGACGTGACGCATCGTGATCACACCATAACTCTCGTGAACATCGCCCGATGAAGACACCGTGACTTCGGGCAGAGAAATGGCCTTGTTAACAAGATCGACACCTTCTCCAGTGGCGCCAATCGCCTTGAGGTGGCCAAATGCCTCGCGGATCCAATGCAGCGCACGACCGCTCTTGGATAGCGTCGCAATAGACTGCTCACCACCCGGAATGAACAAGGCGTCAACCATGACAGAACGGAATCCTTCAAGATGGTGGTGTGGTTGTACCGACGTCGAGCCACCAGCCGCATTGATCTTGCTCCGCTTGGTGCCAATGACAAGAGGAATGGCAAGACCGGCAGATATCGCGCCATAGGCCGCAGAGAATGCAACAGGGTCGTATCCGTCGGCGATGATAATGGCAACGCGCCGAGACGCAATTGTCATCTTGGCTGGACGGAAGTCATTTTGACTCAGACCATGCGCCTTCTTGCCGTGGTTGGGACGGCCCGCCTTCTCGGGCATCTCACCACCAACCATTTCCGCCACCGTTTGGGCTAGGCCGAGATCAATGTCAGCCAGGCGCTGCACCATGCGACCATAAACGACAGGGTCTTCGCAGTGGTCGAGTTCGAATGACAGTGCGTTGGCAATGTGTTTCTTCTCAACGAGTGACATGCTGTTCCAGAACAGTTGAGCCTGGTTGAAATGTTCCCTGAATTTGTCGCTTCGTGTGCGCGCCTTGATGCCGGCAATCTTCTCGGCATACTCGAGATATCCACCCTCCTGGTGATTTGCTGGCGGACATGCCTGGAAACGGTTCGGCCAGTAGTTGACCGTACCGCGCGTAATGGTGTGCCGCATGGCTCCATCACGGTTGAAGTTCATGACGGGGCACACGGGTCGGTTGATGGGCAACTCTTGCCAGTTGATGCCAAGACGCGAGATCTGCGTGTCAAAGTAGCTAAAGTTGCGACCCTGGAGCAGCGGATCATTCGAGAAACCAATTCCGGGCACAATGTGACTCGTGCAAAAGGCAATTTGCTCAACCTGGGGAAAGAACTCGTCGGGGTTGCGGTTGAGCTCGAGCTCGCCAATGTACCGAACCGGGACCAACTCTTCAGGCCAAACCTTGGTGGCATCGAGAATGTCGAATTCGAAGTTGTGCTCGTCGGCCTCGGGGATGACCTGGATTCCAAACTTCCACTTGGGGTAAACCTTGTTCTCGATGGCTTCCCACAGGTCCTTCCGGTGAAAGTCAGGGTCTTCGCCAGCCAGCTTCAGAGCTTCGTCCCAAACCAGCGAGTTGACGCCAAGCTCAGGGGTCCAGAGAAACTTGACGAAATGGCGCTCTCCTTTGGCGTTGAGCAGCGTGAAGGTGTTGACGCCGAAACCCTGCATCATTCGGTACGATCGGGGAATACCTCGATCACTCATCTAACCAGCGTTAGCTCCTTGAAGCCCTTGATAGGCCGAGAACACAACTCACCGCCCACATAAACATGTGTGTCGCTTCCGTGTGGTTGTACTGGAAATCCCAAAAGTTGTTGTGGGCTGACTGAGCCTGGGGGACCTCATTGTGAGGCTCTGGCTTGGCAGCATGGATGACGTCGGGAAACTTGATGGCATCCTGTATGAAGAATACGGGAATGTTATTGGCGACAATGTCCCAGTTGCCCTCTTGCGTGTAGAATTTGACGGCAAAACCACGGACATCACGGACGGTGTCGGCGCTGCCTCGACTGCCAAGGACGGTAGAGAAGCGGACAAAGATGGGCGTCTCCCGAGAGGTGTCAGTCAAGACCGGGGCATACGTGACGTCCTCGGCGCTTTCGAAGAGACGGAACGTTCCAAAAGCACCGCTTCCACGGGCGTGGACAACACGTTCGGGAATGCGCTCATGATCAAAACGATGAATCTTGAAAAATGTTATCAGCAAAGTCAATGTGGGAATTCGCCATGACATCATACCCTCTCCCGGGCGAATGGATCCTCCAGCAACAAGGGACCCGCCTTGTCATTATCCACCACCTTCAGCCAGTCGTCTGCCGTGGGCTGTTTGACGCCATAATCCGTCGTGAGGCGTGCACTGCCCGTCATCTCCTTGGTTTCCTGGTGGAGATCCGAGATCTTATCGCGCTTGTGGCCCATGATTGCGTGCTGAGCCGTTTCCATGGTCGACGAGATGATACCAGCCATAATACAATTGACCTGTTTTTTGCAACCGGAAGTCGCGGGGACAATTTTGTCGAAAAGAGGAGGTCGTTTTATGAGGAAAAGGTGCGAGCTAAGGTCATGACGTCAACGACATCGGGAATCCGCAGACCCCGCAGAATCCAGGGGCGACAAGGAATTGCGGGGCAATCTGCAACAGAGAAAGTCTCTGACGACAGTTAGAACGACGGTGGATCGACCAGTATTCGGGTGATCTCCATCATCAACGTGTTTGCGGTACGGTCCGGGAAGATGCACGGCTGATGACATGCTGATGTCACTGGCGGGGTTGTGCTCACCTTCCCCAACATCTCCAACTTCCACGGGGGAACACGCATGTCTTCAACTGACTGTGTTTTTTCCCTCCAACTTTTGATGGCACGTGATATCGAGAAAACCATATCTGTATCCCAACGATATGCCAATTGCGGTTGCGATGGTGTCGCGAACCTGGGTGCTTTGCCGAATGCCGATAAGTCTCCGTGGCTGCGCCTTCCCACATAACCTGCACAACCCTTTTGCCCCGCTACCTACCTACCTTAGGTACCTAAGAAAGCACGCGTGCGGCGAGTAGGACAGCCAGAGGTTAGCTGTCCTATCTCCTAGGGACCCAGGTAACCAACGACAACTGTGAGGCATCGAGGTACCTGCAGTGACTCTTCATGGTAGATTGTTTGTTGTTCCCCCCAAAGCTGATCTTACCGCGTCCCAGCTTGCCTGTTTGCCCAACCAAGCCACTCACAGCCAGTCATCCGCACTGCCCCGGTCACCTTCCTCGAGCACCACTTTGTCACTGATCGGGAACTAGTCAGAGAAATCACCAAACATACCTACTTTATGGTAGGTAGGTAGGCGCCCATCACTCTGGAGCATAAATACGGGCATCTTTGCAAGGTTCCTGTTTTAGACACCAGACTCGTACACATTCCCCCTTTTACCTCCCCTTGGAATCATAGAAGAGTAAGACCGATCCACACCCATCTCTCTCCGTTGCCCGCCTAAAAAAAAATTCCTTCTTCTCCACAACTGGAAAGCTTAAACAGCAATGACATACATCATAGTATTTGCCTGCAAGTCCGAAGGGCCTGACCCTGCTCAACGAGGGTCGAGTGTGCCGTGAGACATGTACCTGAAAGCCTAGAACTAGCTGCTTGGCACCTTCGTTAGAAATGTTGCCGTATCAGGGCCGCCTGCTTCGTGCCGTGACACTTTACTTGAACGGCAAAAGAAGGTGCGCCCGCTGATGGTAACGGTCGTCCGTCAGGCACCGTCCAGCGGTCCTGAAACTCCAAGACAAAGCCTTTGTCTTCTCTCAGTCAATAGACCACTCCACCGACAAACAAAGAAGATCGACAGCAATAGCCGAGAACACCAGCAGTCTCATCAAGGCCGTGCTCGTCCTGCAGTACTCTGGTGACTTTGCATGAAAGTCGTGGCTTCCTTCTAAAACCGTCCTCGCTAACCTTGTGCCGTGTCCCCGCAATGTTCACGAAAGAAGTCACTTGACAGCCCCCATGAGAGAATAGAGTTTCAGTTTGGGCAGGAACGCCCGCCCTGAAGGATATATAGCTTACTTTTTTTCCACGAACCGAATTTTCTCTTTCTTTCCCACCACATCTGAAGACACGCAAAGCCTTGTCGCATTCTTCTAAAGAACCGACCCGTTCTCTTCTCGCACGCCTCTTTTCTTCTTCTCTCTTACGACATCTCGCTTTAGCCGTCGACTGTAGCTAAATACCCTCTCGACGTTAAGATCTTGTCGAACACCACTCGACGTTTCCGAGATCTTTTGTTTCTCGCACCGTTCATCTTCCCACCAGGTCCTTCCTTCCTTGCCGGACAGTTATTTGCTGCTTCCGCGACCATGCTTAAAGTCCTCAAGTCCCAGGGCATTCAGCTTCGCGAGGCTCTCGCCACCATCAGGACGCAAGAGCAAAAATCGGCAAACTCGAGCGCCAAGTCTAGCAACTAAAGACGACCTAGCTAAAAATATTCGGGGCAAGGTGTTTATCCCCGCCAGCCCAAGCCCGACCACCCCGACCCGACCCGACAGAGCTGCCCTGCCGGTGATGTCGATTCCCCGAGAAAGAAGGGATACATGGCTGCCACAACAACCTCGGCGGCAAAGGTCAAGCCGGCGAAGACTGAAAAAACCCGAAGAATCGGGCAAGGAACGACACACAGCCACGTTTCAGGTCGGAGATGATGATGACGACAACACCCGCTTACAACAATTTCGATATCGCGACAGGCGCTTGGTTCCCGACTTTGGATTTGCGCGCGCAACTGTGGCTTCCACCTCTAGGAAGGACGAAACTCGACCAATTCGCCCATGGGCACCCCTGTCAACGAGGACGACGACGATACTACCGGCCAAGCGCGGTCGTCGTCGTCTTCATGGTCGTCGACTGACTAGGACGCAGATACACAAGTTGAGATAGACGAATCCGCCTACAAAACCTTGAGACTCGAGACGGAACAGAGGAATCTCCGTCAACAGGAGATGAGAAACGAAATGGAGCGGCAGGTGGAACCGGTTGCCCAAAAGACGCGCCTGGACCAGCCGCCCCCATCGGTCATCCATGTACACGTCGAGGCGGCCGTCGGCCAGCGACTAATCGACATGTCGTACAAGTTGGCGTTGCAGGCACTTGATGACTACGCTTCGGAACACTGGCCCGAGATGAAGGAGTTGTATTTTCCCGGAGGTGCAGGCTTTTGTTGTGAAGCTGGAGGATACTACCAGGGCCCAACAGATCCGTCTCTTGCGGGACGAACTCCTCAAGAAGCGACAGAAGCCTTGGCCAGAATCCAGTCTGTAACCGAATGGTTTGTGTTTACGGGGGATGCCGACGAGAAGTGGGAACTATTGTCGCTTCGCGATAGAAACACAGTCTGGAAAGTGCTTCGGACGCTGGAGCGTCGGTCCGAACTTGAATCCGAGCGGGAAAACGAAGTTGACGGGTCATCATCATCATCATCATCATCAGTAGAATCGCCACGCCTTCCACCCGAGTTAGAGTTTCTGGAGTATTGCATGTTGGAGTAATGGTAAGTTTCTCTCCCTTCATTAGAATACTGAGGGCGACTAACACCAACGGTTCAGGGCGGCCATCGACTCGGCCAGATTCACTGCGGCATGTCGCCATCTCCGCGACATCATGTTTCGAAGGCATATCTTTGACCTACCAATCCGGTTGACGATGCGCACCATTTTCCAAGGGAGCTCCATGGACGATCCGATGCGATCAGACCAGATGCGAAGGAGTCTGGTCGCAGGCCCAGAGCGGGAAACAAGGCGGTTACTTTTACTACGAGGTCTTCATGATGACGTACATGTACGATGACGATGACGATCACGAGATACTCAGTTTCATTTTCATTTCGGTTTCGGTTTCGGTACATTCAGTCGACCGCCCCTGCCTTCCATCTTGGCGCAAATACGAACGCAACAAACACTCTGTTTCCAGACTTTCTGATGGGCTTCAATGGCGGTTAGAATGAGGCGTTGTTTTGACAGACACGTACTTTCCAACGACAGCTGGGCGTCTTTTCTTTCTTCTTTAGCGGTTGTCGATTACTGGAAGCCTGCCCACGAGGGGGGAGGACATGGCATGGTCTGGCGAAAGCTCTTTTTTCGCTTGTGCGTGTTAGATACCCACGTATAGCGTTGTTAGATACCCATTTGGCTATACGAATGCTTTTGAATTTGATCGACTGGATTAATAACTCTGCCCTTGAGCCAGCAGAAGCAGTGACCCCAGGAGATCCACATCCGGATTCTGATGGCAGGGAGAATACAAATACGGACCATGGCATGGTTGCGGTCCACTGTATTTATGCGAGGCTGCCCAGGGCTCCGATCTGTTCTCCCTGTGTTATTACCTATATAGATTACCTACCTATTAGTGATGTGAGAATAACTGCTCTTCTTGTTTGCTAGGTTTTTATTGCCATTCTATCAAGTCCCGGAGCGCGCGGCTCCGCGGAGCCCCGTGCCAGGCAACCCACAAGGAACAGAAAAAGAAGACGCCGGAAGCGACCAGGGTGTATAATAAAAGAAGATCCTTGAATTTGAACTTGAGCTTGAACCTGGACAACAAATTCACAATTTTCAACACGTCTTGGACTTCGGCGTCGTCGTCAATAACCCCCGGCAAATCAGGCATCAGGTGCCAGGCAAAGTGATGACATACCCCCCGACCCGGCATCGACATCGACAGCAATCTCGACCAGACTGGGTCCCCAGCCCTTAATCGAAGTCAGGTCAGTCCGTTCAGGAAAAGGGGCTACGTCTTTGGTAAGCAAAAAAACAATATTCCGAAGCCCGGCCAAGACCTAGACAGACTGGAGACGTCCGGAACGTGTTCTAAAAGGCTATGGCACGACCTGTAATGGCCCATAAAAGGCTGGATCAGATGGTGACCTACCCACCACCGTGAATGACCGTTACACAGTTGCCGTGGCGGTGACGCTTAGAATTACGAGCTATCGCGATGGACGGCTGGTTGCAGAACTAGACTAGACTAGGACTTTTGAGCTAGCGCAATGAGCTCTTTCAATATGCTCTTCTTCAGAGGGACTAAGGTTGCACGTCGGGTTTGATAAGTGAAGAAGGGGTGCTGGAGTTGGGGGGGGGGGGGGGGGAGGGGGGACTTGTATTTCGA
>Ga0247760_1002607_pt1 | contig 13285 bp, 1 predicted proteins | sample UWRJL171409R4_FD_179936 | JGI IMG/M metagenome (GOLD analysis project Ga0247760, IMG submission 179936) | Plant litter microbial communities from Arlington Agricultural Research Station in Wisconsin, United States - UWRJ-L171-409R-4 | ecosystem: Environmental > Terrestrial > Plant litter >...
ATTTAGATTTTTAGATCCGCTTTTAATACTGTTGAAATTACAGCCCAGTTGCCCTGTAGCTACAGCACCCTTGGGTGCTGTAGCCTAGTTGATCTACTACCCTGGGAGTGCTGCCGACTGCACTATGGCAAAGTGCAGTCACCACAATTACGGGAGTTGGTGTTGTGGTTTAGGGGGGCTGCTAAGCCCCCTGGACCCACTGGAACCTACTAGAACCGACGGGGAGTTCCAAGGACCTACTACCTGTAGGCTTGGCCTATAGGGGTAGACCTACTACTACTGTTACGTTAGTATAGCCAACTAGTTGCCCTGGAATCCTTTGGATTCCAGTACTAACGTAAGCACCTTTCCCTCTATAGTATAGGTTTTCCTTTTGTATTTTAGGGCCCTTACCCCCTGTAAGGTTGACCCATACCTACTAAGGGCCCTATAAAGAACTATCTCCCCTTTTATATTTTTAGTATCTGATTTTTTTCCTTTCTTTTACCTTAAGTAAAATAGTTTATATATAGCCTTAGGGTAACTTTTTAACCTTCGTGATCTTTGTGCAAAGCCTACTATAATCACCCTATTACAGGGTATAAACCCTTATATCTTTGCTTATTATAGTAGGTTGGTTTGCTGATTTTAGCTTCCTTTAATCCCGTTTCGGGTAGTTATTGTACCCTTAAAGCCTTTTACTACGCCTATTATAGGGGATTTACCCCTTATAACTTCCTATATTAGATTTTACTAAGATTAATTAGGTTATATAAATTAATAGGTTATAAGCCCGGATTTTATAACTTTTAGCCAACTTCGCCTTATTACCTATAATTGGTAATTACCTTTATAACGCTTTTACGCCCTTTATAAATTATATTATCTATCCTCCAAAAAAGCCTATATACTAGTTAAAGTTGCCCTTAATGTAGCTATTAACCCTCCTAAAAAGCCCTTATACCGGCTATAATTACCCCTATAGGTAGTACGGTAATCCCTATATTAGTTACTTACCCTTTTGAAAAGCCCTTACGCTAGTTAAAGTTGCCCCCGTAAGTAGTATTGTAATCCTCGTATTAATTACTAACCTTTTATTTACGCTATTGGTACTATTTACTATAATTAGTAGGTTAAGTCCCCGTAAAATTATTATACCTTAATCCTTTAGGGGAATAATACCCCCTAATTTCTATTACTAATAGGAGTATTGCCCCTTGAACTACTGTGGATAGTACTGTTACTATATACTACTGTATTTTAGCCTTCCGTACGTAATTATTACCCCCTAATTACGAACGTATTTAGGAGAACCACCCCCTGAAGAATACCTACGCTTACTAAAATTCGACCCCCTATAGTAGTTATTACTACTAAATATACTATTTGTATAGTAATATACCTTTAATTACCTATTTACGATCCCCTAGTTTTCTTAAGAACTTACTAACCTAATTGTAGTAGTACGTACGGGAGAGGTAGTTCCGTTGCGTAATTAGAATTCCAATTGGAAATTAGGTATGATATAATGGCTAATAACGATTTAGATATGGCCTTTATAGGCCAAGGCTAGCAGCCCGAAGAAGTCCCGCCTATTTAGGGCCTGGTATAGTAAGTTTCCAAGTTTACTTAGCGCTTTAATAGGCTATTAATAGTACTGGAATAATAGTAATAAGCCCGGAATATATTAGATATAAGTACTTCTGGGGCCTTTTAGAAGGGGGGTAATAATTTAACGGTAACTACTGGAGCCCCTGGGATTACTTATCTTTTAGTAATTCCAGCCGTTAGGGACGAGTTTAGCGCCCTTATAGTTAAAGAGCTTGCTAAATAGTCTCTCTCCTTACCCGAAAAACAGCGCCTATTAGGATTTAAGAATTATTAATAGTAGTTTTAGGTATTGTTAATTTAGTTTAGGGCCCTTTAGATCCCTGATTTCCTTTACAACCTATAGGTGGTTACAGAGCGCCTTAGTAACCCTTAAAAAACCGCCCTTTTGTTAATTTTTCGGAATATATTAAAGGAAGGCCCCCTTACTATTATAGTTTACGAGGAGAACCCTGGATTTACCTTTAGTTAGCTTCGCTAATAATACGCCCTAATTTAGGCCAGTCTCCGCAACGAATTTTACTACTAATACTACTCCTTAACCTTTAATAGTAATACTACTATAGTAGATTTTAACGCTATTTTTAATACCTTAGTAGGCTGTTTTAGTACTTAGGGAGTTGTAATTGCGGAATAGGATTAAGTTAATTATTATTTTAACGTTTTAAAACCCTAGTTTTTATAGTAGGTTAAACGTTCCAGGGTACTACTATAATAAGATTAGTAAATTGCGAACGTTAATACTGGGTTTTGGAGGTTACTTAGTATCCTTACCCTCCTATATTTTTAGGAGGATTTACTTGCTAAAACCCGGAACTTTGGTACCTCTTTAATATGTATTTTAATTATACTATAAATTAATTAGAAGAGGTTTAGGGAGCTTAAATAAGGTTTCGGAGGAGGTAAAGGCTAATAATAGGGCAAATTAGGAGCCTTATAAGGTAACTTTAGGCCTAGGGAAGTTAGGAATTCGAAGAAATAGGGTAGTTCCAGTAGTAAGAGGGTGTATAATAGTAATACCTTTAGTACGGAAGATACCCCTAAAGGTATTAATAAAACCTACGAAACTAGTATTATTTCCAGCAGTTAGGGGAAATTAGTTGCTATAAAGAAGGCCTTTCCTATTTACTATAACTTTGACTAAAGTATTATACTTAGCGTTAAACTTACTAACCTTAATAATACCTTTAGTAAACCAAATATCTTAATAGACCCTAAACCCCCTATTAATAACCCCCTTAAGCCTCCTGCGGTTAACCTTTTTATAGGGGGTAGTTTTACTAAATAGTAGCTTTTTAATACTGGTTTTATAGTATATATTTATACTAATAAGGCCCTATTTGCAGAGCTATATACTGGAAAATTAGTTATAATACGTACTAAAGGTAGTTTAGTATAGCTTTAGGGTATTGGGATGGTTAAATTTAAGCTTTATACTAGTACTATTAGGGGTAGGTCTTAGTATAGTATTATCGTATTAAAGGAGTACCTTTATATTTCAACCTTCCCCGTTAATATCGTTAGTAGTTACTACCTTTATAATTTAGGGGGTATACTTATTAAAAATAAGCTTTATAGCGCCTTTAAGAAGCTTATTACCCTATTGGACTTTAAAGGTTCAGGTTTTTATATCCAATTACGGGGGTTACAACCCCCTAAAACTAATTATACTTAATAGGATTATAAAAGTACCTAGTACTACTACTTATCCGGAAATTAACCTAAAGCCCCTACTATAATACTACTTACTATAAAGGGGGTAACCCCCTTTTTAATATATTACAATAGGGCCCAAAGGGGTCCTTTAGTAGCAATAATCAAAACGGCTAGATTTTGGTACGTTTGTTTAGGCTATATAAGGCTGAACCTTTTAAGGAAGATCGCCCTAGTTATTAAAGGGATGCCCGATTTTAGCGGTATACGTTTTAAATATATAGCCTGTAAAAGCTGTAATATTGCTAAATTACTACGCTAACCCTCCTCTAAGGCTATTATTAACCCTTTTAACGCGTTAGGGCGGATAAAGGGGGATATATTCGTAATCCGCCCTATACCCCTAAATAATAAACCTTATAGGTTTATTCTAGTAGACCGGAAGACCCGTTTTAAGATTATTAGGCTTTTAAAGTTTAAAAATAAAGTTGTTACAGAAGTAAAGGCTGCTATAGAAAAAATTAATAATACCTTTAAGCGGTACCCGGTATACTTATATTATAATAAAGGTAAAGAAATTAGTAGGTTTAGGCCTTACTTATGTAAAAAGGGTATTGTTTTCTCGGAGTCTAGCCCCTATACGTATAACTAAAACGGCCTGGCTAAACGTACTATACGGGTGGTTTTAGAACGCCTTAGGGCTATAATAGTTGCTTTAGGGCTTTTATCTTTCCTATAGGAATACGTTATAGGCCCTATGGTTAAACTAGTTAATAGGATAGCAAATATTACTAAGGAGCTTACCCTATACCAGCTCTTCCTCGATAAGTTAATACCCCTATAGGCCCCTTATATCCCGGATCTCTCCAATTACAGGGCTATAGGCGCCGATTATATGGTATTAGTTCCCCCTAAGAAACGTATTTAGTCCTAAAAGCTTGCCCCCAGGGGCGTTTAAGGTAGGTTACTGGTTATATTAGGTACCTAAATTTACCTGGTTTGGTTCGGCCAACGGAAGGTTATTTAAACTAGCTTCATTAAATTATACGAAAACCCTTCTACCTACCTATAAGGGTGTAATGGGTGCGGTGCAGCCGGCGAAACGATGGCGATTGGTTAGCGCTTAAATAGTGGCTGCAGCGCGCAGGCCTGCCAGGGGGAACTTCCCTCCGGCAAGAATCAGTTAATGTATCACTTACGACATAAGCTCAGTATCCCAGTAGTGACTCGCCAGCGTATCGCTTTAGTACCGGGGCATCTTCCTTAATTATCCTGTAGCTTGTTACATTTTCTGATTCTTCTACCTACGATTAACCAAGATATCGCTAGTACTAAGTTAGCCGGAGCCGCTAGCCCTAGTTACGGGCGTTATATTACGAACCAGTATACTTATAACGACTCGCCCTTCGTCGCTAGTATTTTTCCCCGAAGGTAAGTTAGCTGTAACGTCGCCTGAGAATTAAGAATCGGAATTATAGCAGATATAAAGCCGTATTAGTTTTCTTAAACGACTAGTATAAGTAAAAGAAAAAGAAAAAAAGCTTTTACGATAACTAAAACTCGTTACGGATTCGAGCCGGAAACGCTAACGTAACAAATCCCCATTTTAGAAGTCGAGTAAAGCTATTAAAGTTAAGAATATTATCTAATTTACTAGTAAAATAACCTTTCAACGCTGCTAAAAATAGTTGTAAGATTTGGATTGCGCCTTCCAAGGAAACCCTTAGCGCTTTTAAGTAGCAAAAAACCGAATCTTATTTAGCTTGGAATATATAGATTCCAATATTTGTAATTACTGGTATAGTTATTACAACGTATAATTAAATAACAAGCGAATTACTTACGAAAAAAATTAAACTTATTTCGAAAACTGGATTGGAACTTTAATTTATAATATAGCAAATTAAGATACTACTATAATAAACCAATTCGAACGAGTTACCTAGTATATTAATTAGTCGCTATAGGAGTTTTATTCCTATCTCGAGAGTTTAAAGGTACGATTTCTCCGGTAAAGCGAAAAGGATCGCTTTATAAAGTTTTTTACCAAATTGGATCTTAAGCTTCGTAAGTATTTAAAGTTATATTACTACGGTAATAAACCCAAAATACGAGAGGAGATAATTAAATTAGCCTAGTAAGTATAGTTTATTAGCAAATTTTAACGTAAATATATTTACTCAATACGTAATTACCTTTAAGGTACTAGTAAATCGCGAGGTAATTATAGGGTACGTAGAACCTATAAATACCGAGGACGCCATCTACGAGCCCCTAAAGGCAGTCTTGCTTTTTTAATAATCTAGTACTTTAGTTATAATAGTATTGGTTATATATCGCTAAACTGCCCTAATTAGTATTTTAACGCCCAGAGAGCGAATTAAAAAGTATATAAAGGGAGGGGGTATTAGTAACTCCCCCAATAATTGGTATTAAAAAACCAGGGAAACGCCTAACCTCTTTTATTAGCTATAACGCCAAAGAGGGCTTACCTAAAGTAGTAACTCGTATTAGGATAAAAATTAACGTTATCTTACTTATATTATTTCCTTTTAATATTATACTAAAATTGGATTTTTACGCTAAATTGGATATTATTAATTACAATTTCGCCTAAAAATACGATTTGCGGCGAGTTGTTATAAAAATACTACGCTTACGGTACCTTAACGAAGTTATATACGAGAATTTTGGAGTTTTCAAAGTACTAATATAAGTAATTAATAACCGTAGCTATATACATTTATTAATTATCTACTATACTGTAGTTTACAAAGATTATTTGCAAGGAGAGTCCCCTATTTTGCTAAATATACCTACCTTAAGTAAGGAGGCTATTTTGTTATTTTTACGTAAAAATTAGTAGTAGTTCGCTATTAACTTAGGAGTTATTTATATTTAGAAGCTACGAAGATTTTTAAAAATATATAAAAAAGAAATATATACGTTTATAATTATTCCCTAATTGGAAATACCGAATTATTTATTACTAGACGAAAAGGAGGAGAACCTTAAGGGAAAAGGAGGAGAAATACCTATTAAGCTTCGAGATTTTAAAAATATATTTAATCTTATATAAGTAGCTATATTACCCTATTATTAGTATTTTAATTACTTAATCCCCCTAATGGAAAATATTATACCCCTGTATAGTAGCTTATATATACTGTTAAGAATTAAGTTAGAAGCATTATAAAAGTTTTTGGAAGAAAATCTGGTAAGAGGGTAAATAAAACCCAGCGAAAGCTTAGCGGTATTACCGGTAATATTTATTCCCAAGAAGAATAAATCCTTACGTTTATATATAAATTACCAAAGTTTTAATAAGATTATAGTTAAGAATCGCTACCCCCTACCCCTTATTTTGGAAATTCTTAATTGGGCCTTGAATGCGTAGTATTTTAACAAGATTAATCTAAAGGATACTTATTATCGAATTAGGATTAAAAAGGGCGAAGAGTAGAAGATAGTATTCCGAATACGATACGGATTATACGAGTTTTTTATTATACCCATAGGGCTTACTAACGTATTTGCAACTTTCCAGTATTACATTTAATATATATTTCGCAAGTATCTCGATACCTTTGCAGTAGTATATCTGGACGATATCCTTATTTTCTTACCGGACCGAGAATTATATACTTAGTATTTTCGGTAAGTTATAAAGCGATTACGAAAAGCCGACCTTTATTACAATTCTAATAAGTACGAATTTTATAAGGATTAGGTTAAATTTCTTGGCTACGTAGTGGGAAAGGAGGGAATTTTTATTAATTCAGTGCGGATTTAAACGGTACTTAATTGGTTGGAGCCTTAGTTATTTTACAATATTTAGGTATTTATCGGATTTTGTAACTTTTTTTAACGTTTTGTATAAGGTTTTTCCGAAATTGCTAAATTACTATACGATATATTAAAAGGTATAAAGAACGGTAGAAAACCCGGTAACGTACAATTAGGTAATAAAGAACGGGTATTTTTCCAGTAACTTAAATAAACCTTTACAAATATACTAATTTTACGATATTTCAAACCCGAAAAACCTATTATCGTTAAAACCGACGCCTTTAATTTCGCTATAGGCGTAATACTTTTATAGGTAGCAAATAACGGCCAAAAATACCCTATTGCGTTCTGGTTATTAAAATTTAAAGGATTAGCGTTATTATACTCAACGGTTAATAAAGAGTTAATGGTAATTGTTAAGTATTTTAAGTAGTAGAGATATTACTTAGAAGGAAGTCGTAAGCAAATTACCGTCTTTTCGGATTATAATAATCTATAAAGCTTTATATATCAAACTTATTTAAACGGTAAATAAGCTAGATAATATATATACCTAACGGGGTTCAACTTTAGCATTAAGTACTAAATAGGTAAGCGAAACCTAGCTAATATACCGTTGAGAAGACTAAATTATACAGATAATAAGTTTGCAGAGAAACTAAAATAGCTTTTAGTTTTTAAAAATAAAATAGTAATGGTACAATTAATATACGCAAAATTTATAGCCCGGATAATACCCGAAGAACATAGGGGTCCGAGGCAAAGATTTATCCAAGTATTTTAGCTATTTTCTAATACGCGAAACGGGGGGGAAGAGGCACCTTCTACAAATTGGCTTAATTATAAATAAATACTCCCAATCTAGGTAGCCAAAGCTATAACCTTAAAGGAACGTATTTTAAATTCCTACCCAAGTACCTTATTAAGGGACTTAATTTTAAAGTTGCAAAAAAGTAATAAATAGATATAAAAAGTTGTTAAAAGGCTAAAAAGCCGGTAATTTAATCGCGATTTAAAATATTAATTATAAGGTAAAAACGGAAAATTACTTTATAAGGGACGATTATTCGTTTTAGTAAAGTAGAGTACGAAATAGGTAATTTTTCAGGTTTTCCATAATAATCCACTAATTAGCTATTTTGGAATCCAAAAGATATTAGAAAGGATTTAACGAAAATACTTTTGGAACAATATTAATAAGGACGTTAAGGACTACTATAAATTCTGCAATATCTGCTAATTTAGAAAGCTAAAGAAATATAGGCCTTATAGAGAATTATAATCCCTGCTACAGCCCTTTAGGCCCTACTAGGAGTTATTTATAGATCTTATTATTGGATTGCCGCCGATTTATTTTTGAAACGGGGATAAAGTGGATTTAATTTTAGTTATCGTAGATAGGTTTACTAAAATAATATACTACTTTACTATTAATAAAATAATAATAAGCTAAAAATTAGTAATACTATTTTATAACGAGATAGAATGTTAAAGAGGAGTTAGGGCGTTAAAAGGCGTAGTAAGTAATAGAGGCTTTATTTTTACAAGTTAATTTTGGAACAATTTATATTATATTTTATAAATAAAAAAAAGGCTTTCGATAACGTTTTACCCGTAAATTAACGGTTAGACAAAACGGATAAACCAGACCTTAAAATACTACCTTAGAGTTTTTTATAATAAGGAAAAGCTAAACTGGGCTTACCTATTAATATAGGCCAAGTTTATTTATAATAGTTTAATTAACGCGATAATTAAAATTATACCCTTTAAAGCGCTTATAGGTTTTACGCCTTCGTTTTACAACTAAATTAAAGGCGACTTATTAAAGGGGAAGGTACTAATAGTAATTAAGAAAGTTAAAAAGCTTTAATAAATACAATAACAATTAAGAGAAAATTAGGTACGTAGTATGGAAAGGTAGAAATATTACTATAATAAAAAATACTAAAGTTAAAAATTTAAAAAGGAATAACTGGTAATATTATTAACTAAAAACTTAAAACTAAAAGCTATATTAGGAAAGCTTATACTAAAGTTTATTAAACCATTTCGGATTCTAAATAAAGTTAGTTCGCTAACGTATCGTTTATATTTTCCAAACAAATACGATAAATTATATAATATATTTCCCATTAGCTTACTCAAGCTATATATTTACAAGGTAGAATAGGAACCCTTACCGATACTAAAATTAGAAAACGATAAAGAATAGGAAGTTAAGAAGATCTGGAATAAACAGCGAATTAATAACGAAACGAAGTAATTAGTTAAGTAATTAAAATAGTTATTAAAGTATAATTAATAGCTAGTAAAAGAGAATTTAAGTAATATACTAAACTTAATAGTAAAATTCGAAAGGGATTACGTAAAAAAAAGGTTACTTAAGTAGGAGAAAAGTAGAAAAGATAAGAAGGGGAAAAAAAAACCCTAGCGTAATTCTTAATTGTTAATATCCTATAACGGAAATAAAACGAAAAGAATAAAAAAAAGGCGAAACGTTAATAAAAACCTCCCAAATTAACGGTAAAAAACCCTAAATCTAATATTTAAAATATTTAATTTATATATCGGGAAAAGGCACTAAATACTAATCCGATTCCAACGTATCCAAATTATTAAAAATATTATTAAAGGAAATACCCTTTAACTTTAACCGGTTAAAAATAAAGGCGAGAAATTAACGTTTAGCTAGGGACTAAGTATTATAACCTACTTAGAAGGTATCTAGGCGAAACTTTTAGTAATATTTTTAAACTTGCAGCTTAAAAGTATACCGGGCAGTTAGCTTCTTAGCCTTAGCTTTACTCTGGAAAAGATTAGTAACTAAAACGTTAAAGAAAAGTAAGTAACATATAATTTTCGGACCAAAAATTAAAACTGGGCGAAAATCCAACTTAAGCTAAAGTTTTATCTTTTATACTAGTAGGGATTAGTAGCTAATAATAACGGCTTGGGTTAAATTAGTAAAAAATTCTCTTAAGCGTAAAGCGGGCGAAAAGTTAATAAAAACTTACTACGGCGGGCTTACGGTTACTAAAAAGGTTATAGGTATAACGATAAGCCTTTTTAATATTTTCAAATACCGTAATTAACTTATAGGCGCGGGTAGTATATTCCTAGCGAATCGGGTCATTTTTATCACAGGTATCCTAAACGCTATTAATTAAACGTAACAGGGTTATTAAGTCAGTAAAGTCGCCTTTTATTCTAACGACAACTTAGTACTAATTTATTAGTATTTCGCTATTATTTTAATTACGAAAAGACCTACTAAGAAGTAAAAGTTATTACGAAAAGTGTATTAATTATACTAAAAACTAGGCTTAACCCTAAAAATACAATTAGGTACTGGTAATTTATTAAAACCGGGCTTAAAGTACGTTAAAATAACGTTACGTACGTAATATATATAAGAATTATTCTTAATAACTAAAAAGCTATTTAACGAGTTAAAATCGATAAATAATATAGTAGCAAATCGCGCGCGAATTAATTAAGAAAGGGAAAGGGAATAATCGGTTGCGATAGTAATAATAAAGGTGGAAATTAAAGGAGCGAGTAGGGTAAGAAAGTTGGAAATATTTTAGCGGGGTAGGCAGAATTTAGCGGTAAAAGGTGGGGGTTTGGCAGTATAGTACCCTAAAAAGCGCGTTAGTAATTAAAAACGCGTTATTGGGAAAAACGCGTTAGCGAATTAGGCGTAACGTATTAGCGAAACGCGTTTAAATTAGCAATAGCTTAAACGCGTTTAACTTATCAACAACAAGCCAGCAATTTCACTAAGTTAAGTAATTCCGTAGTAAAACTGGGGACAGCTTCTTGGAGAAGGGGGATAGTTGTAATAGGTACGGTGCAGCCGGCGAAACGATGGCGATTAGTTAGCGCTTAAATAGTGGCTGCAGCGCGCAGGCCTGCCAGGGGGAACTTCCCTCCGGCAAAGAATTAGTCAATGCATCACTTACGACACAAGCTCAGTATCCCAGCAGTGACTCGCCAGCGTATCGCTTCAGTACCGGGGCATCTTCCTTGATCATCCTGCAGCTTGTTACAAAGGGCCCCGGGGCCCAACTAACGCCCTGGACCTCCCGGATACTACTAAAGATACGGAGGACCAGCACCCTAATTACGATGGCTTTCCCCCCGAGGCGCCTACTAAGTTCGCCCTACCGGTAATATTACTACGTAAATTGGTTTAGTTACCCGTAGCGACCCCTAAGCCCTCCGAGTCCCCTATAGGAGATAAACTTAGGTTTGTTATAATGGAAATCCCAATCCTATAGGCTATTAAGACCTAGTAAGAGGAATTTAAATAAGTAGAAGTTAAGCCTATAGATACTACAGCGGACCTAATTAACTACCTCGTTAATAAAACTACTAAATAAGCCAAGCCTAGTAGCTACTATAACCCCTTTAAACTTACTAAAGACTCGGAGCTTAAGTCTTTTAAGCAAATCCTAAGGTACCCCCTAAAGGATTAGTAATTAGTAGTATATTTTAAAAAGATATAGCAACTATTAACTACTAAAACCTTTTATTTTATTAAGCGGTTTAAAGCTAAAAAGCTACCTATTACTACTAAACTAGTTACTAAATTAAAGAAAAATGCCCAGGGTAGGGTTACTAAGTTTAAGGTCCGGTTAGTAGTTAGGGGGTTTTAATAGGTCCTTAGAGTTAATTTTAGGGAGACCTTTGCAGCTACTATAATACCATTAACCTAGCGAATTATACTGGTACTAGTTGCTATTAAAAACTGGGAAATTAAATAAGTGGATTTTATAAAAGCCTTTTTAAATAATAAATTAAATGTAGAGTTTTATATCAAGGTTCCTAAAGGCCTATACGAGTTTAATTTTAGCAATCCTAAAATATTAGACCTTTTGAAGCGGTACGGTTAAGACCCCTTTAAAGATTAAGTTATACTATTAGGTAAGGGACTTTACAGCCTAAAGCAAGCCTCCTACCTTTGGTAATAAAAGGTCGCAAAGCTACTAAAAACGCTAGATTATAGCCCTTTTACTAGTAACGTAACTACTTATTATAGTATAGTTTACAAGATTATAATAGTTACTTATATTAATAACTATTTCCTTATCGGGCCCTTTGTAACTAAAATTAAGGTACTAAAGGTCCAATTTGGTTAAGTATACGATATAAAGGACCTAGGCCCTACCCGCTACTTTCTAGGGGTCGAGATTTACCGCGATAAGGTATACCGCCTCTTATAAGTTAATTAGAAGGCCTATATCGAATAAATTGTTTAATACTTTAAACTTAACTATAACGGACTGGCTATCCCTCTCTTTTTAGGACTTATAAGGTATAATTCCTTTTCTAAGCCCCTAAATACTATTAAGATCCGGCTATTTTAGTAACTCGTCGGTACTACTATATACGCTATGGTTTAAATTAGGCCGGATATAGCGTTTACAGTATAGTAGCTTTCCCGCTAGTTATAGCAGCCTACTATTACTTACCTTAAAGTAGCAAAGAAGCTCCTTAGCTATTTATTTTCCAGCGTAAATTAAGGTATTTATTTTAGTACTTTTACTAATCTTACCCTTGTAGGATATACTAATAGCGATTTCGCAGGGTGTAAGATTACTGTAAGATTTACTTATAGTTACCTATTTATAGTAGGTAGAGGATTAGTCAGCTGGAAGTTAAAGAGGTTATTTACAGTAGCCTATTCGACCTTGGAGGCTGAGTTTACGGGGCTTATGGAGGGTAATAAAGAGGTAATTTAGCTTTGGGGGCTATTTTCTGAATTAAAGTGCTTTATATAGGGACCCGTTCCACTGATAGGAGATAATAAGGGCGCTATAAATACGGTATATAACCCGAAATACCATAATTATACGAAGCACACCCTTTTAAAATACCAGGGGGTAAAAGAAAGCGTTATAAAAGGCAATATTACTGTAACGTACGTGCCTATAGGGGAGATGCCGGCAGATGGGTTGATAAAAACCCTAACCCCAGCCAAATATAAGCAATTCCTTAAGTTGTTGAACCTTTTTAGGCCTTATGGATTCCAGAGGGGGTCTGTTTCGAACTGAGAGGCGTGCCAGGGCTTAGGGCTATAAAGGGGGTATTAAAATTACAGCCCAATTACCCTATAGCTACAGTACCCTTAGGTGCTGTAGCCTAGTTAATCTACTACCCTGGGAGTGCTGCCAACTGTACTATGGTAAAGTACAGTTACTACAACTACGGGGAGTTAGTATTGTGGTTTAGGGGGGCTGCTAAGCCCCCT
>Ga0247760_1002608_pt1 | contig 13272 bp, 13 predicted proteins | sample UWRJL171409R4_FD_179936 | JGI IMG/M metagenome (GOLD analysis project Ga0247760, IMG submission 179936) | Plant litter microbial communities from Arlington Agricultural Research Station in Wisconsin, United States - UWRJ-L171-409R-4 | ecosystem: Environmental > Terrestrial > Plant litter >...
CAGCTGGCACGCATTGGAGGGGGGTGGGTGTAGTCGCAGGGTTAGGGTTATATATGGGCGTTTGGTGGGGTCATAGTACAAGTGAGACAAGAGCCATAGTACGGGGATGCGTCCTCATAATATATGTATTCTTTAAACTATCCTCTCCCTGCACTTGTGCCTGTGATTAGATAAGATGCATGCAGTCCGTATACTGGTGTGTGCCCCATGTAATACGTCCCTATTGATAGGCCAACCGCCGTAGGTGGGTATATCGGTATTCATGCAACCCCCAAACCCACGATCATTTAACGTCTCCTAGCCTGCCGTGTCACCATGCATACGGCCTGGCCCTCTTCTTCGGGCACCGCTGCATTTCCACCCTCAACCACGTCCCGCCTGTCGCCTTACTCTTCCAGTCCCCGCGCAGCCTGGCAGTCCGGTTTGCAATGTGCCTAGAGAACAAGTGAGACAAGTCACGATCGACAGGAGGCCGGAGACACGACGCCGCTCCGATATCAGATGCATCACGATATTTACAGTCCTGGCGTTATCCTTCTCGAGATTGGACTTTGGCTACCTCTGGAGAATTAGAAATTCTTGCGCTTGCTGCGGAGTCAAGAGCAGCCGACCAAGTTCGGAGAAGCCTTGGTGAAGTTGACTGAAGAGAAGCTGGCTGTGGCGGTTGGCCAGCAATAACAAAGCATTGTTTTGCGATGTCTCAACATCGGGGGTTCTGGCTCTTATGATCTGAGCAAGTTTCTTTATGAGGTTGTGTGGCCGCTTTGGGATATTATATCGTGTCTGCAGACATTTGAGGTCTAAATGATATGGTACTCCTGGGACTAGTTCTAAACACCAACCCATCAGATCAAGGTATGCTTAAAGAAAAAGAAGAAACTAAGAACAAGCGAAGCTCGTCTGCGCTAATACTACTCCCACGCTGCTACGTCAGGCAACTCTGACAGTGGTACCGGATGATAGGGTGATCTGCCATTCCCAACTTTAGCCTCCCATCCTTCTACTGCCCGGCCCTTCGGGGTCTCCCTCGTTTCCGAAAACGAATCTACTGAAGCCGTTACACTGCTATCAACTTGGGACTATGATCCCTTCCCTGGCTCGTCGAAAAATCTGTCAGAATTTCGTGCCTGGAGCGGAGATTTTTTGGCCTCCTGTTCCCTTTCCTTTTCTTTCCCAAGCCCTTCGCCATCTGCCTTCAGCTAAGTTCCCGAAGCGTAATTTTCTGTTTGTTTTGAATTATCTTTTCATCGCCCCCTTTCCGTTCACGCCTCCTTCATCCCAGTCCACAATCCTGACGAGGTTGGTCCATGCTTGGATGAGGCATCTCGCCACGGTAGCACACTGCTTGACGGATAAGCCGCCACTACCGTCAGGCTTCAATACATCTCTGATGAGTCCCTCTTCCCCACCCTCGCTCGCAGCGCATGGCTGATTCTGGCTGCTCTTCTCTAGCGAGTCGGCAATGCTGATGTGCAGCTCCTTTCCTTCTTCGACGCATTTTTTATATATCCTTCTAATCTGCTCAGCCGCAGCCTAATACACTGTCTCACATATTTTCTTTCCCTGCTCGAAGCAATCGCCATTCCGATGTACTAGTTCCAGACCATATGCCTTCGTAAGGAGCGCCTCGAATAACGTCGTGTACTATCCCAAGTGCCTCATCGTGTCGGTCATGTCCTCATCAAAGACGCCCAACGCTTGACTCCCGTAGTCGATGTTGGAATCTTTCTTTCCACGCCGAAGGCGCTCTTGGAATCTATCGCCGAAAATAGGAATCCACTGTCCCATCTTGTTCTTAATACCTAGCTGAACAAGTGTCATGAGTGTCTTCAAGGCCTTCATATCTCTTTTTCCTTCCGTTTTGTCAACGGCAGCGCTCCCGGTCGAGAAGCGCACAATGTTAACAACGCGACGTGTGGTCATTGGCACCAGGCCGCCGAATGCCAGCCTCGCGACAATGTCTGGCCAGGTGGTGATGCGCCAAGGTGTGGTACATTGCATGCAGTCTTTTCAGAGTGTGCCCCGCAACTCTTCTGAGCTTTCGAGTCCCTCCTCTTCTTTCGCGACCTCTTTGCCTTTGGAAGCCACATTTGACACAGAGATCTCCCGTGTCTCGTTGGAAACGGGTTCCACCGGAGCTAGGGTCTCTGTACTGGGATGCGAGTGTTCCATGTGATAGTAGTTGTTGATATCTCCATACGTTGGCATATTGTTCAAATACTGGATTTGTCGATCTGTCTAGCGGAAGCCACTGGCGTCCTCGTCATCACATCCATCGCAGATGCAGCCTCCTTGACGGAGAACCTCGGAGACCTTCCGAGTAATTGCCAAGGTTTAGGCGCGATCAGTCCCTGAATCTCGCGCGAAAGGAATGTAGCCGCAGGCCAGGTGCTTTGCGAAGAGTATCGAATACCCGCTACCGCCGCGTGTATTGATGATGCTTGGGTGATCCGAGCGTTGGATCAGCCGCAGTACGGTCAAGCCTCTAAGCTTGTTTAAAGTCAAGCATGTGCCAAACCCGCCGCGGCCTTCCGGCGCGAAGGTCTTGTGCCGGTTTTCGATTTTGATGCCAAGAATGAGACCGAGAGTAGCAATCTCTTCTTTGGATATGCGGATTGCTGGACTTCCCTGGTGATTCCAGATTCTTGTTGTCTTTTGCTGGAGCATAGCCTGGTGTTTGCTGCCAAAATCTCGCTCCTCCCTCGCTCGCGCCATCGGATCGTAATCGAACGGCAGGATGCTGGAGACCAGAATTAGCTCGACAGCAACGGTGTAAGAAAGCTCGACCTTCCCCTTTTCAGCATCCGTCTCTCTGGCATGGGCTTCAGTGTAAAGAGGCTCATCCTGCTCCGAGCCGTTGCCCTTCTGGACCTCCCAGCGGTAATACAGCAAGTGACGGTCCATTCTGGCGAGCCGGTTTGCCAAGGGTTGAATGAGATGCCCGTCAGACGACTGACCCCACCAAGAGGAGGTATAAGATTTGAACCGGAGCTACCCAACGATTAGATGTAATATTGCCGAGAGATGGTACGGCGTGCTCTCACCTTCTAGGTCGGTATATCCATACACCCCGGACGAGGCTTTGGTATCTCACCCTCCTTCTCAAGGCCCTCGGCCCATCTCCTGGCCATCAACACGTCATACCGCGCTTTCTTGAGGTATTCAGAGAAGATATCCTTTCCATCAAAAATCTCTTGGAGACATCCGCTGCTCATGCCTGCACGATCCATCGTCCAAACACACTCCTTGAAGAACCTCTCGTATAATGGCCGCCAAGAGATGTTGAAGTGCCCCGTTTTGACGTTGTCCATGATGCTGGCGGTGAAAAGACTAAGATCACCGAGCTTGATGATTGACCAGAGGCTCGGAATCTGGGGAGACTCGAGTCGTGTTATGCAGAACGGGCCAACTTGCTATCTCGGAATGAAAGCCGTGAAGTAGCCGATTTCGTCACTATCCTCGCACGCTCTGCTGATGTTCTTGGTTGCCGCAGCTTGCGCCACTTCCCACCAGTACTTCCACACACCACAGAAAAAGGAAATAAATGTGAGAATAGTGATAATCAAGGTGACTATGGCGTCCCCGTCCATTGCTGAAGCTCGCTGAGAGATGAAGCCGGCCAAGTCGAGGTCACCATAAGACAGAACATCAAACTTAGATGTATCTTCGGTTGCGGATGGATAATTCCAAATTTCCAAGAAGAAACAAGCAGCAGTGCTGTTATACCCGAATCCAGTCCTTTGTCGCAGATTGATTACGTTACAGTCACCTCATCTGTGGCGGGGTTGGCGACATAGAGCTAGCCTCAGCTCAGTGTCATGCCACCCCCTCAGCCGCACACAACATTGCTGACGATTCGCGAAACACCTGCCAGATCTAGGCCATATCATTCCACTTGGCCGATCTCCGATTTGTGGGTGTTGGAAGTTGATACAGGCATTGTCAAGGTGATCGACTGCTGGCGAACGATAACTGAGATCATGATTGAATGGAGCGGCTTCCGAGTGCGATTTCGCTGCCGAAAGGGGCTGGAAAACACGGAGAACCCTTAGGCAGCGGTAGCAGCAAACTAGACTAATTTAGGAAACTTGTACGATATCACCAATCACTTCAGCTTTTGTAGCCTTACCTACATCCCCATGATGCACCTTTTGGGCTCCTATCCCTATTACAAACAAATGTGTCTCCGTGAGGACGGCCAACGAAAAAAAAAACGAACACGCCTCCTCGAGAAGCTGCTTGGCGACGACGCCTACCGCCGCGTTGTCATAGCCACCACTATGTGGGAGAACCCCCCTCCGGACGAACTGAAGAAGAGAGTCGGCGCGCACATAGGCCGCTTTGGCGAGGGCGGGTTGTGGGAAAACTTCAAGCAAAAGGGCGCCACCATCATGAACCACGACAACACACAGGAGTCGGCCCATAAAATCATCCAGCTCATCGTATCCAGGTCTAAGGACTTGAAAACACGACCACTGCTGCACAGCGGCTTGACGGGTAACAACGGCGGGTCCTTCACCACGACGCCTTTTGGGGAGGAGCTCAGGGCGCAGTTGGAAGAGAGCTCTGATCTCACATATAAACAGCTCAGGGAGCACAGGAATGAAGAGCCATCGAAGGAGGAAAGGAGGTCAACGGATCCAGATGTGCGGTGGAGGTGCGCCGAGTGGGACAAGGAGATGAAGGAGTTGGGGGACAGGCTTAAGGCACAGCAGAACAAATTGAAGAGGATGGATCGTATCATTGTAAGTAGACTCATAGAAACTCAGACGCACATGTTGGCTAACCACTTTGCTCGCAAGCTTCGCTTGATAGGTGTTTTTGCTAAGCTGTTTTGGTAGCTCTACCACGTCCCGCTGTGCATTCTGATGTACGAAGAAGTCATCACTGCAACCGAGCTCTGGTGGCTCGAATTTGATGCCCACATCCGACGTTGGTGTAGGACGGTAGCGACGCCTATACATAATCATTTCCAACTTGGTGCCTGAGCTGACCAACTCAAGTACATGTGTAACTATTCGGTCAAGAAAAACTTTATTTTGTGCGACGAATCTGGACACACCAAGTTCCCCCTTTCGTATCTCGCTCACGTGACATTGCTCACCCTGGCTCAGAGCCTATTTCTGGAAGACTGCGCCGCAGCACGTACAATCACTTTGGTTCTAGCCGAGCGAGCCTAGAATTGGTCCTATAATAAGAGGATCCTGCCGAGGATTTGGAGTAGGAGGGGCGCCCGAATAGACTGAGTTAGAGGCGTTTGGAAATCGGCCTCAATCGCCAACAGCAAACATGCAGCCAATCCTCGGCAGCCATGGCGTTGTACAGCAGCCCCATCCTATTGTATCTTAGTTGCGGCTGGTGTGCGGAAGGAGAGAGTCCAACGTGCCCGCCTGCACTGGCGTGGAAGGAGAGGGCGACAAAGTGTGGGGCCTTCTTCTTTCGCCTTCAGCCATTCACTCTTTCGTGTGCAGCATGGTCTGCTCTTCTTGACCCTCTTTGCCTCTTCCCCGCAACAGCACACGCCGCATCGCCGAGACCAGTCAAGCCACTGTTCACGCGGCGATATCATTGCCCTAGTGGACCTTTCAAAATGGGTCCTTCCTCCGCCAGCAATATCCTCTCTTCTCCTCCCCGCGGCACCGAGGAGCAGCATCACGAGCACCTCTTCCTCACCATAGAACAAGACGAGATGGTTGCCAACATCAAAGCCATTTTCCAACGCATGCTTATTTGACGCTTTGCTGTTGGCTTTGTTGCTAAAACACCATCGCAGATGCGCCCGCCGCGCCCGAGTCGGTCGGTGAGCATTTCAACATCGTAGCCCAAGCAGACCGCGCCAGCTTGAAGGTGAAGGGCGACTTCGACGAGGCAGCCACCGCGCGCCTCTCGACAGCCACGCCCCCAATTCTCTTTACACCATGATTCCCGATGCTAAAGTGAGTTTGTGTACGAGATAACCCCGTTTTGGAAAGAGTCAGACTCGGGTTTGGACGCGATCCGTGGAAGAACGGTAGATAAATGGGCGATATATTACCCTTGTCTATGTCTCGCTGAGAAGAGACCGACGTATGTATTTCGGACTGTCTCATCCACTGTCTAACTCGCCTATCTAACCCTCTAACCGCTCCCTTTGCTATAAAACCAGTTTTTTATGGATGGAGTGGAAGAAACCGATACCTGGGTGGGTACTACGTACTGTCCTAGGAATCAGTCTAGAATGCCACGTAATATCCTAGAACATATAACAGTATATGCCAGAAATTTGGACAGCGCGGGTAGCATCGAAAGGAGACTTTGGTCGCGAGGGACTGAAAGCGGGTCTCTGAGGCTGTGCAACGGCCACATATGGGATCACCCTAGCTCAGGGAAGAATCAGGGAAAGCTCAGGACCAACCAGCCACAGCTCACCCCAACTCAGGACTACGAATGAAAAAGGACATCTTGTGTGCCCAGATTCGTCGCAGACTACCAGGCTGTTTTTCAACGTCACACCTGACGTTGGGAGAACAATCTTCGAGGGTCAACTCAAGTGCATGGGCGCATCAGTACTACTTTTCTCGAATCCTGTGATCGGCGACGCCTCATCATTCCAGTAGCAGCAGCATCTTCCCCGACGGACCGATTCGCAGCCAGCTTGTTTTGCAGCACTCTCAATTTTAAGTGTCGCGGCCCAGGCTTTCCAGCCAATCTTAGGATCGCCACCTCTCCCCTGCCAGACGTCAAGCACCCTGGTTCTGGGGCTCGCAGCGGTCGGTCCCTGCTCAGCTCATCGCATCACGATTCATCTGCGACATCCAGGGATTCGAGACACCACACTGCCTAGTTTTGAAATGACGGTTCCCGCCGAATCCTGTCGTGCCAGCTTTCCCCCCGATACTACTCACACAAAGGGGAAAATAAGCTTTTCTTTTCTTTTTCGTTATCGGCCCAGCTGCTGCTCGCCAAGGGACTACCGAAAGAATATAGCACAGGGGTATTTTCAACCGAGGGCATCATCCACAGACTCGCCTTCACATGCCCACTTCGAATTCCTTGATGCGTCCCGAATCCTCAGCATTTCCTTCAGGCGCCTCGTGCAGCGCATCTCCAAGACCGCTCTCCTCGCCATGGATCATGGCAAACCACGGCTCGAAGACCAGCATGTTGCGTCTCCTGCTCCCCGACTTGTCTTCGGGCATCTCATACCAAAACAGACCATCGTGGGACGTCTCAACTGTTTCGCCTGTCCGCTTGTCGTCCTCGATGAAGAGATCATATGCCTTGAGGATGGTGGCGGGAAGGACGAGTCTGCAGCACAAAATGGTCAGAAACCGGTTCTCGACTCGACCTGAGCATCAACATGGGGGGCACGGCGGTGAAGCACTCACTCCTCTGGCAGGAATGCCTTGCCAAAACCAGGCATGACAGGTGTGATAACAGGCCCCATCATGACGGTGTTGATTGTGATGTTCTCTTTGCTCTGCAGCAGCGGTGCATTCACTCTGACCCAGTGGACCATACCAGCCTCGGCCGACCCGTACTCGGGGAAGGTCGGGCAAGGGTGAAGACCAAGCATGCTAGTTGTCGCGATGATCTTCCCCCCTGGCGCGGGAGAGTTGTGACGCATGAAGTGCGTCGCCAACACAGTGCCGTACATGACACCCTTGAAATGGGCATCGGTGCAGCTGGTATTGGGCTCAGGGGGCACGTCATTGACATCCACGCCGCGCCGCCGGAAGTTGTACGACGACCCGCCGTCAACACTCCCGGCATTGGCAATCAGGAGGTCCAGCCGTCCAAACTTGGCCCAGACGTTTTTGAACATGGTTGCCTGCGAAGAATACGACGCTACATCACATTGTTCGAAGACTGCCGTCTCGCCTGACGGGTCCAGAGACAACGCCTTCCCGGCGCCTACATCAGGCCGTCGGCCCACGAGTGCCACACGCCAACCCTTTCCGTGGAGGTGCTGGGCGAGGAAGAGCCCGATGCCGCTCTGAACGGGCCCATGTAAGCCAGGGACCAAAACAACGAAACTCGGGTCGATCGGGACAAAAAGAAGAAACGGAAACCTACCGTACCGCCCGTGATGATGGCCACCTTGGCATCATCAAGCTGAATGTTGGATCCCATCTTGGCGTGTTGGTATACTGGGGACCTAAGCACAACACCGTTAGGGTGTCTTCTTTTTCTCTTTCGCTTGCTGATGAAACGGGATCTCTAAAACTGTAAGAAACCCAACAATGGAAGCCGTTTGAGAGTTTGCCGATGCGTATTCTTTTGCAGAACCAACCCACTTTCGCAAGAATTTCAACCACTCTCCAGCTAATAAAATCGCGCATCCAACTGGAATCTTTGCTTACCTATAAAATCCTTCTAACTCTGCTGAAGTCCTTGTAATAAGTTTCGACAGATAAGAATAAGGTACCCCTACTCGTCGCGGCCCCGCGGAACTGCGGCGGATCGGTCTTTAAGGTCGCATAGGTACCGGCATGCGATGCGCCCTGGGGCGCCGAAGCCTGATCAAGAGTCCCTGCGGAATCTATTGCAGCCCGCATTCGATCCCCCTGAGCATTGCATGCCACCCACGGCTTGCAAATGGTACGACTGGTTCGCCTGGGCTCGGCACTCAAGGTCCGTTGTCGGGTGTGTGTGTGTGTTGGTTAGAGCACCCCAGAGCTGCACAAAGTTGTGTGATCCACTCCACTGCTTCCCCCACCCCCTCCAATAATGAACAATCCTCGTCTCGACCGCTAGGCCCTTGGCTACGCTAACCGAGGTGTCTAACCCTGACGTACTAACGAAACCGGGAGGGCGTTCTGGCGCCGAGTAGTTGTGTCGGGCTCATGCAAGCCGCTTCCGGCCCGAACGCCTTACCGGATAAGGGATGGTTGGGAGGTGGCTTGTCTCTCCCAGATATCTGGAATTTGGGGGTGGCACGGATTGTACGACGGCACCTGAGGTGGCGAGGTCGGTTGCTGGTTCAATCTGAATCTGCCATTTGCGGCCTCCCGCCAACATGACTTTTGCATGGCAGAATCGGCCAATCCTGTTGGATCGGGCGCCTCCCGCGCTCCGGATCCAAGACCTTGGGTTTGTCTCAGTTGGAGGGGGCGGGAGGGAAGTCGTTCCTGACGCCATCCGCGCGGTCGAATAATAAAGCGAATATCATTGTCGCAGAGCCCCCACAGGGTCTGGGTGCTGAACTATTGTGATCGCTCACAAACTGACAGGTCGGCTGTGTGCAGCAGCAGCAACCCCTCTTGTTTCTCCGAGGGAGCTCGCAGCCAGTCGACTTCCCCACGCCCCGCCCGATGCCGACGGGAGAGAAAAAAAGATTGTTGGAAAAAGAAATGTTTAGCGTGGGATGGCCCCCCCTTTTTCAAACGCTAGCGTTTTCCAAACAGTGATCCTTCTGTGCGCCACCACCCATGGCTCCGCAGCTTGAGATTGGCACACCCTGCTGGCCTGTTTGCTACGATTGGCTGCCGGCGAAGGCAAGGCCCGCTCCGCGCGACGTTTCGTTGCGACATTGCCGGGTGTTCAAGGGTTGGCAGAAGGCTTGGAACATGTTCATCACATCACGCGTCGGCCGCATTGCCTGCGGTTTCGTTATCAGTTCTTCATGGAACCCGCTTGCAGTTTCGTGGCGAGGGTGCGATTGCAATTGCTTTTCTTCTCCTTTCCCTCTTTGTTTTTTTTCTTCTTCCAACGGCTGGGGCTGGGCCTCGCCTCGAGCTCCAGTGTCCCATCGGCCTATCGAATAAGCATGTGGGCACGAAGAATCCTCTTCTTCTTCTGAACAGCAAGGGTAGCCGAGTCCATTGAACCGTGCGTTGCTAGCATCTGCCGAAGTGGCAGTCGGCGTGGGGTGAGAATCCACGTCCCCGGGACTCCAATGCATTGTTCTGCCTGCTGTCCGGGTGTTCGACGGGCCTCTGAGTGGTCGTGCCGGCTTCCAGAGGCTGCTTACCCGCAGATGGCACTAGGTGATAGGAGGTTAGAAGCACCGTTGTGGTCTAACCCCAGATGTTTTGGTGTTCACGGTATTTCCCGGCGGCATTGTTTGCGCCGGATGGTCAGGGTCTATTCTCTGGGTCTCTCCGGGTCTCGCCCCTAGCCCATCGCGTCATGATATCGGCCGTTCTGGCAAATGTGCAGCGGAAGTGTTAGCAAGGGCCGCTGGCAGTTGGAAGCCCTCGAAACCCCCACCTGATTCCCCCGGTCATCTAACAGTTTACCATCCAATTTTGTCGTATGCACCCACGATGCACGCTAAGAGCGCCGTGGCTGGAACAATGAGGAAGGCCGTCGAGGTGCCATTCAGCGTGGGACTGGCACGTTTCTTTTTCTTTTCTTCCTTGTGCAGGCAAACGCCGTTGGGAGAGGAGGGGATTTCTGCGACACCATCTTACGACCCTGTCCTTGATGCTCTCCATCCACGGGTAGAAAGTCTGGAGCAGCCCATCCCATTGTTTCCTTGCCACGCTCATTCTCTTCTCTCTTTGTTGCCTGTGGTGGTTGTGTTGTTGATGTTTCGCTGTCTCTTCTCTTCTGACCTGCCTGCCATCCACCCCCAATAAACCTGGCACCGGAGCCACCACAAGATCCGAGCACACACCAAAGATGAGTTCCAACTCGACGGACGCCCCGGCGGTTTTCGTCCCTCCGGCCAAGGGGCCTGAGTCGACGATTCCAATTGAGAACGGCAACCAAGTCGCCATCATCGTCACCTCGATCCTCTCCATCATCATCCCCTCGATTCTCGTGGGCCTCCGCGTCTATGTGCGGCGTACTCTCCACAGGTCGTTCGACGCTAGCGACCTGTGCATCTTCGCAGCGCTGATCTTCACTATCGGCCTGCACATCGACATGTTCGTCATGTTGTTCCTCGGCGGGTTCGGCTTCCACGGCATCGACATCATCACGCGGTTCGGCATGGACACGCTGGTGCTCTTCCTCAAGGGAATCCTGGCGTTCCCTATCATCTGGAACTTCACCATCTGCTTCAGCAAGCTGTCGGTGCTGTTTATGTATGCGAGCGTCATCGCTGTGCGCAAGATGATTCTCGCCTGTCGCGTCATGGGGCTCTTCATCATCCTGTGGAACATCGGAGGCATCCTGGGCGCACTGCTCATGTGCCGGCCATTCGCCCTCAACTGGGATAAGTCGCTGGAAGGGACGTGCGGCGACAACCGGCTCTTCTACATGTGGCTCGGAGGCATCAATGTGTTTGCTGAGGCCTTGATTCTTCTGCTGCCGGTGCCGTTTCTGTACCAGCTCCAGCTCAAGAAGAACAAGAAGCTGGTCGTCATTGGTCTCTTCAGTGTCGGATGGGCGTAAGTTGGGATTGCTTTGCTTTTGTTCTCTCTCTCCCACACCGTGACACCCGCCCACTAACTCGCTCTTTGTAGAACCTGCGCCGTCACCATCTACCGCCAGGTCAGTCTCCCGCACCTGGTCTTCGAGGACATGACCTACACGGGTGTCCCCGCCACCATCTTCACGGGGATTGAGCCCGCCGTCGCGCTTTCTCTTGCATGCATCCCCTTCCTCCGGCCGCTGGTCAAGGGCAAAGCCTTCCGGACGACCGGCGTCGACAGTCCGTACGCGAGTCGCACCCTCGGGAGCCGCACCCTCGGGAGCAAGGCGCCCTCCAGTGGCACAAACCGGCCATTCAAGGAGCTCAGCGACGACTCGTCGGAGGTTCAGCTCCAGCCCTTGGGCGGCGACTCGTTGAAGTACGAGGCCGATGTCAGGAGGGAGGAGGGACCCAAGGGACACAAGCAGCCGAGCACATCGACGGGGGCGATCTTGGTTAGCAAGGGGTGGGACATCGTCTCAGGGACGCGGGATGAAGAGCGGGAGTTGAAGTAGAGTGCCAGGGGTGGCGTGAGCGAGCTGTGCGGTCGATTGATGAGAAGCTTCAATGTAACCGGCCAGTTAACCTTAGACTTCAAGGTTTCTGTCGTGTCTTGGATATTTTCCTCGCCATGACTTACCCAAACAATAAACAAATAAGCGCAAGCTGTGCTGCAGCGCCATCAAACTGCAACCCATCATCCTTCGCCAGTTGATCATTAGGTATCCCCTCGAACCGTTCCGCAACATCGATGACGTGCTGCAGCTGCGCAAACGAGAATTGTTCCCGGCGACCTGGACCATCTGGCGCGCCATTCATCTCTTCCACCAGCTCATCCGGGCGATCGAAGAATTTGCACCAGAGATTTGGGGCTTCTTCGGATTTCCATAAACAATGGCCAACAGAATACGCGATTTGAAGGCTCGATCAGAAGTACCAACACGTTTCGATGTGAGAATGAGGATCTCTTGTTTGCTATCCGGTTCAGAAAGGGGTGATGCTCCAGCAATCCCTGGAACCTCACCACTGCCTTTTTCGCTCGATTCTTTACAGTCAGATCGGTATCGCCCCGCCGATGATGGCCCTTCAGTCGAGTGTACGGAGTATCAACCCTTGCGTCTAGGTAACAAATGCTGACCAGAGAAAATATATTTGGCTCCGGCTCATGAGGCCCGCACTCGAAAACCCAGCTCTGAGCCGACCACGGATTGGAGCGCATGCAAAAAACCCGAGGTGAAACATACGAGAAGTCACAAATCGGCGCAGGTTGCACAAATATGACTGAGGTTTAAAGTGGGGCCCACCCAATCAAGTCCTCGGCACTGGACTCGCCGCCTTCGGCCCGTCCCGCGACACCAATCCCCGCCTCACGTCACCCCATTTCCTCACCTTCGGCATCAACTATCACCTTCAACAACCACCACCACCACCATCCAAACCCACCCCATAACCACAACAACCACCCCCCAAGCCTCACTATGCCCGGCTCCTCCCTCTGGCTCCTCCCTCCCCCCTCTCACCCCCTCCACACAACCCTAACCACCCTAATCACGCACACCCTCCCTTCCCTCCTCCCCTCAGAATCCTCCGCCTCCACCCTCGCGCCAACCTTCTTCCCTCCCCACATGACACTCACCTCCGAGATCGCCCCCTCCCTGTACGGCACCGACCCCCAGCGCTGGCTGGATGGCATCCCGTTCCCCTCGGGAAGGGAAGTGCGCGTGCGCTTTGGGGGTGTTGCGTCGCAGGACGTGTTTTACCGGAGGTGTTTTGTGAGGGTTGGGGTTGAGGGGGTGCGAGGGGTGGTGGCGATTGCGAGGGCGAGAGGGGTGAGTGGCGAGGAGGAGGTGGGTGGGAGGACGGGGGAGTGGTTGGAGTGGTGGGTGGAGAGTTATGGGCCGCATGTTAGTTTGATGTAGTGAGTTATTCTG
>Ga0247760_1002609_pt1 | contig 13272 bp, 19 predicted proteins | sample UWRJL171409R4_FD_179936 | JGI IMG/M metagenome (GOLD analysis project Ga0247760, IMG submission 179936) | Plant litter microbial communities from Arlington Agricultural Research Station in Wisconsin, United States - UWRJ-L171-409R-4 | ecosystem: Environmental > Terrestrial > Plant litter >...
CTGCTGCCGGAGGGAGCGCCCTGCGGGAGACGGGGAGGAAAAGAGGGCGAAGGCCGCGCGGCGCGCGACGGGGTCCGGCTCGAGCATGCCGAGCAGGGATTGCCAGGGGAAGTGGTCGCGCATGCCTTGGTTGGCGCGGGCGACGACCTGGGCGCCGATGGGTTGGCGCTCGGTGTTGTAGGTGGCGAGGAGGGCGGGGCCGGCGGTGGAGGAGAGGACGTGGGTGACTTTCCAGGCGAGGTTGAAGGCGTCTTGGATGCAGGTGTTGGAGCCGAGGCCGTTGAAGGGGGGGTGGCGGTGGACGGCGTCGCCAAGGCAGAAGCTAAATCCTACTCGTTAGACTACCCCTACAACTCGAGGGAAAGAAAAAGGGAGAGACAAAGACTCACACATTCCCATCACTATACCTCTCGGCCACGGTCTCATTAATCCACCACTTCCCCACATGCAGCACCTCCACCGCCACCTTCTCATCCCCAATCATCTCCCTCACCCTCGCCAAATACTCCCCCTCGCTCGCATCCATCTCCTCGGCCCTCAAGTCCTTCCCCGGCGCCGGCAGGAAGATAAACATCCACTCCGTCCAGGGCCGCACCATCCGCACCACCACGCCCCACCCCCAAGGCGGGTAGCTCTCCTCGTCGGGGCGGACGACCCAGTGCAGATTCCCCGAGCGCGATTCCATCAGGTGCGACAGGTCCGCTCGCACGAGGACATTCAGCGCCAGGCCCTGGCCCGGCTTGCGGTCGAGAGGGAGACCCAGTTCGCGCACGACTTGGCTGCGGGCGCCGTCGCAGCCGAAGAGGTAGCGGGACTGGATGCGGTAGGTGCGGTTGAGGAGGGTGTCGTGCACGGTGGAGATTATGATGTCGGGGGAGGGGCGCGAGAGGGAGATGAAGGTGGTGTTGAAGCGGAGGGACCAGCCGGTGTGGATGGCGCGGCGGGTGAGGATGGGCTCGAGGAGGGTCTGCGGGAGGTCGACGTGGTGGCAGGGGCTTGCGGTTTCGTAGGCGCCCTGGGGGGTTAGTCAGTAGGAAAGGTAGGGGATGGTGTTGAGGGGAAGGGAATCGTGTGACGGAGTTGAGAGTTGAGAGTTCAAGTTCTGTTGAGTGATTTTGGGTGGTTCAGTTACCTTGAACTTTGGATCGTGTCCCCAGGAATACACCCGGGCGTACTCCTCGCCAGCCATGCTGTGGCACCACCGCGTGTGCTCCATGTTTTTGCTCGGTGTAGCAACTGCAAGAGCTTCCTCCTCAAGGCCGATATCGCGCAAGCATTCTGTCGATAAGATTAGCCACAGCTTGATGAATATCTCGGCGCCGACAAGACAGCAAGAGCGAATTACCAAGTCCGGCCATGTTGGTGATGTGAGCCCGGGGCGTGTCCGCCGTGCCTGGCGCCGCGGCAATGATTATTCCGGTGCGACCTGTAGGTGATCAGCATGTTGTGTTTTCCTCAATCTCTCGTCGGGAGCATCTCACCCTGTGCACCAAGGAAGCAGGCTAAGGAGGCACCTGCGGGCCCAGCACCAACGATCAAAAGGTCCGTCTTGATAATTTCCTCGTCTGCCATTTTGCAGTTTGGCGATACCTATAGCACGGTGCGAGTTGAGCGGGATTTCGATTATGTCGCGAAGCCCAGAGACGTGGTGTGAAGCGGGGGCGCTGCACATTTATCCCCCCCTGGTCGGGCGTCGCATCGGAGACGTGACCCGGCCCGGCACGGGATGAATGCCTGTTGTTTCGACCACCTGCAGTGAATAATTGATGACAAAGGTAGAGGACTGTGGGCCCGCCAAACTTGGGCAAGATGGATGCAACCACCAAGTAAACCCCAGAAGTGCAATAGACGATGTTGTGGATTCGATTAATACTAGCAATGTTGGCATTTCCGTAACAGAGTGGGTTTGGATTCTTCAAGGGGGAAATGCTCCCAACAGCACGGTAAGCGAAAGGCTAGATTTCGTTCAATGGAACACTCATTCAGCCGCTGCAGAGTTCCCGCAGGTGTGGTTCCGCTCGCTTTGATCGTCTCCCAGACTTGGTTGGTCGATCAGGCGCCAAGGATGTCAGCGTGCGGCGCGGCTCAAGCAACACTCCACTCTGTCAGGCTTCTGGCGCGTCGAAGAACTCTTCATCGCCGTCCTCATCGCCCGAATCATCCCCAATTGCGGCCAATGGCTCAGCGTTGGTGGTCAGAAGGAAAGTTTCCTCTGAGCCCTGTCCCAACACCTCCTCGACTTCCTCTCGCATCTCGTCGAGGTCTGTATGCCTGCCGTCTCTGTAAAATTCCTTCTTTGACCTCAAGAAAAGACCTGCTGCCCAGTTTCGCTCCCGCGTTTCCTGGATGAGGTCGAGAATCGCTTCTGCCTCCGACTGTGTAGGCCTCCTTATCCAGAATGGCGTTGGGGGATCCTCAGTAAATGTCATCGAATCCCACAAGATCTTCAGAGTGGTATTCCCCCAGTTGTCAGTTGAATCCGGATTGATACCGGTTAGGTCCCAGTGACGGATAACGCTGATCAGTTGTAGTCGTGATTTGGATGAAGAGCAAATGATCACCTGAAATATATTGCATCCCTCGGGATGAACTGCGTCCAGTCTCCCGCCTGCGTCAAGCAGAATCCCCAGCGCCCGAGCAGAAATGTCAACACTCTTGTCGTTCCACGCACAATACTGTATCAGTGTTTGGATGGGGGTCACTCCGCTATGCCCACTGAAGTTTGGATCTGCTCCCCAGCGGAGGAGTGTCTCGAGTTTGTCAATAACACCGTCAGCGTGGCCAAAAAGGAGGTTGGAAAGGAGATTCTTAATTGGGGTCTCTCCCAGTGCGCAATTTGGCGGCATTGGCGAGTTGGGGTCTGCGCCCGCTTTTAAAACAGCGGCATAAAACTCAAGTGACTTCGGGCCTCTGCCAGCCCAGGCCATGTGCAAAGCCGTGTTTCCATCTGGGAAGCTTCTCTCAGATGGGTTGGCTCCGGCTTCGATGAGTAAAATTCCGATTTCTTGCGACCCCGGAAACCGATTGTTGGCCGCAATATGGAGAGCAGTGTACCCGAACTTGTCGTTGGTTCTCACAGCTAGATCCGGTCCCCACTCCAAAAGAGCTTTCGCCGCTGCAATATCACCACGATAAGTAGCCCAATGAAGTGGCGAGAATCCAGAACCATCGGTAGTGTTCAAGGCTGAGGGTTCCTCCCTCAAGGCCTCGTCGATACTGAGGGTGTTAAGACCCAAAACAGCGTCATGAACGACCGTTGACCTTCGGACAGTGCTTTCCGGGTCTGCGGATGACAAAACTCGGCCCAATATCCCGGCAATATCCGAAGGTATCTCGTGGGTACTGCGCAGTTCCCTATCCGCGTGCGTCACCGCGGTAGTGCTATTTGGATGTCAGCGCCCAGGATAATAAGATAGGGAATGGAAAGTTTTGTACAAGCCGGATATTTCTCTTGCTGCTGGATCAAATCCCGCGTCAAGAAACAGCGGAATGAGATTGTAAGAACCAAAGAATAAAGCCAGCTATCAGGCATTGCGTGTCAGACGTGTTTTAGCAACAGGGATTTGGAACGTCTCATTACGTACCATGAGGAATGGCACTCCATGTTCAGTTATGTCCCATGGAAGGAGACGGCCCTGAGATATCAAGCCTTGAACCCTTTTCATGTCTTCTAAGTAAATAAGCCATTGTACATCAGTGTCATCAATGACCCGTGGGAAACGGATATGCAATGAAGCGCCAGCTCCAGTCAGCCAGCTCATAGAAGTTGAGATGTAGATGCCCTTGCGAAGAAGCCAGGCGGGAAACAAGATCCCGATGTTGACAGAGTGATGGGACTTGTTCGTGCACCTAGCGGAGTCGCAAGTCGCCTTTCGAGAAGTTGGGCTGGCCCCATAATCGACGAAGCTGGTTCCGATGACGGAGCGTAACCACAACGGGGTTTGGATGCGAGTACGTATATGGCATCGACATCGACAGGTAGGTTCGCACGTTGTTCGAACGGAGGCCTGAAGGCGGACAATTCTGTTCCATGAGGTGGACTGGCGCGACAACGCGGTAGGACCGTTCTGAGATTGATCATTCTGGACCTGCAAAGCTGATAGTTCGGACACTATTCGCTCAAGCTGCTGTTGAAGATTACGACTGTACTCTTCGTGATAGCTCTGAGCCACACTGAGTCTTGCATCAAGCTGCTGTTGTATCTGGTAGGCATCAAATATTGTGACAGTTTGACGGTGCCTGGGAGATGCAACAGTCAGCGTTTCAGTCTCAGGATAGAAAAGCTTTTTGTAGATTGCGTACGTTTCAGAAGAGATGACGGAACTAACACACAGCGCCAGCCCTTCTCTCACCTGACGTAATTCTTGGCGAAGCCGGTCTATTGCGCCCTTCTCGCGTAAAAAGGCGATCTTGCTTAGCTGGTTCGGCGGAATTGTGGGAATTGTGTTGAGCCCTGCTTTTTCTAGTGGCTCAACCTCGCAAGACTTCAGCGGCTTGCAAAGCCTCACTGACAGTGACTCAAGTTTTGTTGCCACACTCTGGACGCTCTCCACCGATTTGCTGACCGAATGCAACAGGAGCTTCGATGGCGGAGAGGATTTGCTGGCCACTGAGTCCAGATCACTCTGGAGTTGATTGATTGTGATCTGTAGCATGGCCACTTCATTGCACAGTGAAAAGAAGCCGTCAGGACCTTTGCTGATCGATCGCAGCGCGCGAATACTTTTGGCGATGAGACCGGCGGCCTGCACGAGGCCGACGATGCCGGCACTGATAGAGAGTGGATCCATGGCGACTTAGACAAGACTGACTTTTGGGTTAAGGTTCAGGGCCTGCTGGAATGGAAGAGTACTCGCGGTCGCTGATAGAAAGGTAGTTGGGAAAGCCAAACCTGCGGAGGCGTCTTCGAGGAGTTCTTAAAATATGCCGAGATTCTGCCTCGCCCAAACAGAGGGTGCCAGCGCGCATGCGCATCATGCAGCGAGAAGGGAACCATGCAATCGAGTCATGCCCAGCGCCTTCGTCGAAAGCTGTGATGAGAGTGAAATGGAGCGTGATTGGAAGCCGCTCCCGGCGTCTGCTGCAACTGGCGTCAGGGTCCACACCGCTACACCGTCAATCGCAAGTTCATTGCTCTTGCCGAAATTCACCACCTCCCTTTATTTGGCTTAATGTGGTACGTGCGCCGAAAAAGGAGTTGCCTGCCTCGACATCCAAAGCACAGAAGAAAACAGTTGATGTTTTTAGGGTTGATAAGCTGTTGAAACCGTGAACAGGCGGCACGACCACCACACAATATTCCGCCTATTTCATCATCGGGCCACAAAAGGAAGACTAACATCTCAAAGTGAGGGCCAGAGAACGACCATCGCACCCCGGCACCCGAGCAATCCAGACAACGTCGGGCCCACAGGTAAAGCCCGATTCCGACCACCAAAGCCCACTTTGCACTTTCCTTGCGGGGAAGAAACCGCCGAACGTTCCGCAGCCTGGTCCCGCTAGAATATTGTTGGGCCCGGCACAAGCAGCGTCGTCTTCCTGCGGATGCTGCTAGGAGCTGTCCACCTCGCAGTCGCGCATCTGACGATACCAGGTCTCACTGCTAAGCAGGTCAAAATCCGGGCCCCTGGCTACCTAGGTTACTGCTAATCGATGCCACGCAACCGGCGGAAAGCTTCGCTAGGACTTCGGTTGGAGAACGCCTGTCCACTGTGCCGTGGCTGACGCCGCGCATGTCGAAGTCTGTCCTGGCTGCTAGTTCAATAGGAGCTGTGTCGCCTACGTGGCGTGGGAGTAGACACTGAGAGGTTCAGAGGCTCTGCTGCCATCGAGCCGTCCGTCTGTCATCGTCCGATGCAGCGTTTGTTGGTCAGCTTTTGACCTGCATTGAAGCGAGCGCACGCAAATCCAACCAGCGAACCAGCGACGCTGTTGCTTCCAATGTCTTCAAAGACCCACCCCATCAATCACGGGGCCTGAATTCGACTTCAGGCCCGAAACGCTGCGATAATATCTGGCCAATCTTTTGACGCAGCTCATGCATCCAAGTTTTCATCCTTCACCATACACCATCACGAGAAATTTGGTGCCATGGGAGACCTCGTCAAGGCAATGGCAAATTTCGCGACGACCACACAGTGCCCCGGCCGCCAATTACCAGAACTCATACATTTCCGTTGTTCAACAGCTTCCCCAAGGAAATCCGGGACATGATTTGGGACCGCGCCGGCGTGCATTTCTTCTGTCTTTTTCCTAAGGGGTGGGGACACATCCTGGACTAAGAACTCTGCGGCATCACAGAGAGTCCCCGGAGGGCCACCATGCACTGGCGCCGTCTACCATCACTTCGCCGTCCTCAACTAGGATCTCGTTGGCATACAGCTCCCCTCTGTGGCCCAACCATCATTCAGCGAAATGTACTTTCACCTGCCGTTTACCGCCAGCTTCGCCGTCGAGGTCAAGCCGGGATAGAAATTCGAGGTCAAAGATTATGGCGATTGGTCAGGCAAATCCCCAGAGACGGAGCTCAGTCGCTTAGCCTGTCTTTTTCATGTCCACGCCAGCAAACGCCTCTGGTTGATCGACTACAGCATCTGGTGGACTGCCAACCCAGCTAGGGCTCGATCCAGTGTGCGACCGGACCGGAACGTCTTCTATGCCCTTGGTCGCCGGTACGTCCAGGTGCGCCTGGCTGATGACGAATGGGAGTACGGCGATGGACAACCTCTGCATGAGGGAAACGGGAGCGCATTTGGAGTGGGAAAGTCCCTGATGAAGGACTCAGTCAACAGGTATTCTTACGATCACGAAATTTGGGATTCTGCCATGGAGGAAGTGTTGCGGGTGCGGAACTGGGGCTCCACTGACGATCCCATGGGGGCTGATTTGGGCTGTGGTGTACTGGCTTGTGAAGTTGGCGACTACTAAGGGAACATACCGAAACCCCGTTGCTGCCAGGGCTGTCACCAAGGCTGATCGAATTGTCATGTGATACCGCTGGTTTCTGTCGTCGGTCGAAGGAGGGGGGCGAGGATTTGGAGCAGGGGTATGGGTTGCCGCTGACGGGTATATGGGACCAAGAGTCAAAGCAGCGGGTTCTAGCTAATAATGGGGCGGAGTCGGACGGAGATTCTACGCAACGCGCGTGTCCAAGAACGCGTCGAAGCAACATGGCAAGACGCTCCTACCCGAGGAATTCCGGAAAGCTTGTGGGTTTCCCACCGTATCGCCGCCGTCCAAAGAAGTCGAGGCGGTGCTTCCTCAACTTCCTCCGACGAGGAGGCAATGCGTTGCAAGTCTTGAACGCGGGGTAGTGCTGGCTAGAATGAACGATCTTCTCGTTGATGGTACGAGATCGTTGTCTGATATGGTCGAGGTAACAGTGAATGGTAGTATCGACCCAGCCCGCCGTTTCCGCGCCTCTCTTGGCAGCATGGAAGGTCGTATTGCTGTCGGACTCTGGATTCAATAGTGTGGTAAACCTAACAATCCCTTATTCCGAGGTTCTTTTGCAAGTCCGATGTCAAGTCTTACTAAACCGGGCAGTGACTATTGGCCTTAGTGGTAAATGACCCGGGCCGCCAAGACTATAAGGATGCGCAAGGACTCTGCTGGTGCCGTGAATGCCACCCTCCCCCTTTTTGAGAGTGCGACATGGGATTCGGAGGATCAAGTCAGACGCCGCCCGAGCGAACTGCATGGGAATGTATAAAGGTCTCCCTTCTCGGGCGCCTTGATTCGTTTGACGTCTCTCTGTATCTCAAGCCCTGCGTCCTCATCAATATGAAATCACTTCATCTGCTCCCCGCCCTGGTCGCTGCCGTCGCTGCCGTCGACGTCAGAATCTGGCCCCAAACCGGCTGCAGCGGTAGCTACCATGTGATTTGCACAAACTTGAACCCCAATATCTGCTGCGCCGCCACCCCCAACGACAACTGGGACTGGCACAGCGCCGCCTTCTACGGCATCAACCCCAATTGGAACATCAACTACCGGGCCCACGGGGGAGGCAATTGCAACAGATTGGTCTTGTCTCAGACCGTCAACTTCGGCACCTTCTGGTGCCTTGGTGAGGGGAACGACGTGATCACGGTCTCCGGCGCCGGCTACAGCTTCGTCGGCAAGAAGCGGACCGTTGGCGACGAAAGTCAGACTGAGGCCTGTCAGAGGGTAGATACTTTGGTGCTGGAGGATGGGTCGAAGTATAATTTGACGGGCTTGGATGACGGTGCTTTTGAAAACGTGTAAGTGCCTTCCTGGACCTATGGAAAGAGTTCGCCTCACTGCTCAAGAAGCTGGTATCTAACTCGGAACCTCTTGTGTTGTGCAGCATGGGCAATGCGGCTAAGGGTGCTAAGGCAGTTAACAATATTTTGGAGGGGATTGACAAGAGAGAGATCAAAATTGAGTGAGAAGGGCTCCATGAGGGCCGTGTTATGCACTTGTTAGTGTGGATGGCCAATTTGCTTATAGGATAACAGGTGGCTCTCGCATTTCAAGTTTATCAATTCCGACTTTAGTCGAAGTTGAGATTTACTCTATAATTGGCAATCTTGACTGTACGTCAGATACCTACAATCAGAGAAGCCTAGAGGCTCCTCCTTAATTGAGAATCCTGCGCATCTTGATCCATGCTGCCCCTGATAATAGATACCTAGGTAAACATCGAACCCGGGCCCTCCACTCAAAAGCACCCCAAACCTACCACAGCAACAAAGTCCCTCACCCCCAATCTTCAGAAAAAATCCACTTGCTAGTACCCAGATTGCCCACCTCACCGAAATGTCCGCAGTACGTCCGTACGCTGCAATGATATTGCCCTGAGCGCGCGGCAGCTCTAAGCTACCCCGCAGAAAACGGGTAAATATTCCTCGCGGCCCCCGTACCTGGCTTGCCAGTGGTGCGGATATGCGCGTCAGAACCCAATTTGTAGCTCGGTAGTATAGAAAGGGCGGCTCGAGGGGCAAATGGCCTTCAGCCGCTACAGCGAGGCTTGGCAATCTCGAATCTCGAATTTGGCGATTGGTGATGTAACGTCTGTCCTGGTATTGGAGGCGCGCTTTGATTTCCGCACTGGCTGTGGAATAAAAGGGAACGTGGATCTTCGACGTTGTGGAATTGACGTGCCCTCACGATTACGTCTCCCGATATTCGACCGCCGTGCACGTCGAACGCAACCGCCACCATGAGGCTCCCCCTCGCCTCCCTCCTTCTCGCCCCCAGCGCAGTAATTCCAGTCCACTCCCACCCCCTCCACGAATCCTCCCCCCTCCTCACCGTCGCCACCACCTCCGGCACCTACACGGGCTTCATCAACACCACCAACACCCCCCTCGTCTCGCAATGGCTCGGCATCCCCTTCGCCCAGCCCCCCGTCGGCGCCCTTCGCTTCATGCCCCCTCTTCGCGCCCCCAACTACGGCGTCGCCGACGCAAAGGCCTATAAGCCCATCTGCATGCAGGACAGCGGCAATAGGACAGGCGTGTACTGGGAGTTGGTGCCTGAGTTCCAGAACACGGACCCTCAGAGTGAGGACTGTCTGTATCTGAATATCTGGGCGCCGGTTCGGGAGCAGAAGACTGTCGGAGCTGGAGCTGGGGCGGGGGCTGGAGTTGTGGAGAAGAAGTTGCTGCCGGTTATCATCTGGGTGTGCGGCGGGAGTTATAAAGAGGGGGGCGGCCATGCGCCGTATCAGGTGCCGGATCAGTGGATCCAGAGGACGCAAACGCATCTGGTAGTGACGCTCAACTATCGGTTGAATCTATTTGGGTTCCCGGGGTTGCCTGGAGGGGCAGGCAGGAATGCTGGGTTAATGGATGTTAGGCTTGTGTGAGTATCGGAGGGGTGGTGCGGTGGTAAAAATGGGTGTGCTGACTGTGATAGTGTCGAGTGGCTCGAGGAGAACGTCGAGGGGTTTGGTGGCGATCCGAAGCGCATGGTCCTGTACGGCCAGTCGGCTGGCGCAGGTGCGGTCCTGTCTTACCAATATGCGAACCCGGAGAAGCCCATCGTCGGCGGCATCATTGCCGCGTCCAGCGGCACGGCAGCCACGAACCCGACTGAGAGCCCCTCCTTCCACGACCTGGCGCAGAGGTTCCCTGCTTGTGCGAATCTTACTTCGCCCGAGGAGCTCAAGTGCATGCAAAGTATCGACGCGCTCGAGCTACAAAAGGCGGTGATTTCGTCCGGACTCGGCTTCCGGCCCATTGCTGACGGAGTCACATCCTTTGCGAATATGACAGAGAGACTCGAGAAAGGACTGGTGGCGAAAGTGCCTCTGATTGCGGGATTCACATACAATGAACCGGCGGCGTTCGCGCCCTTCAATATCAGCGATACGGTAGCGCCAGAGTCGAGTCAAAACATTGGGAATAGGCTGGCGTGCGGCTCGGTGCAGGAGGCAGATAAGCGACTGAAGTATGGCCTGACGACGTACAACTATCTTTACTCGGGCAACTTCACCAACATCACGCCTCGATATTGGCTGGGTGGCATGCATAGCTGTTAGTGCGCCTCACCTTTCTGCGAGAATTGAGATGACTGACCTGAGACTGACAGCCGAACTCCCCATTGTTTTCGGAACACACTACCTGTTCCGCGGCAACTCGACCGAGCTAGAGTGGCAGACGAGCTTTGCGATGGAGGCTTTCTGGGTCTCGTTCGCGTCCAACCCCTTGGCGGATCCCGTCGACCATGTGGGTTTGACCTGGCCCAAGTACACGGCAGCGGGGCGTGAGATGGTTGTGTTTGGTAACGCCTCGCTGCCTAGCGCAGCGAGCATTGCTCCTGCGTCCATTGCAGATTACTATACGGGCTCCTGTTAGGTGTACATTAGCGACGATGCCGCCGAGCTGTTCCATTCCAGATTGGACGATGGGCCGCACCTTCAGATCCGAGTCGAGACGGGAGTCTTTCGTCCTGTCAATCATCATTTCCATCTCGTGTAAAGTGCAGAATTTGCTATCGTTTGCCCGTCCCGGATTTCGATTGGTTCCGTCCGTGTCGTCAACGGAGAAATCGAAATTGCGTGCCCAGGGTAGCTACCTAGGCGTCTGTGATGCCTTCGCGATGTTTGCTTCCAGGTACCGCAGCCCATGAACCCGGCAAAACTGTGAAAGTCAGCTGCCAGGAACAATTTGACATCACACAATGCAAATCCATGACACACAATATCAATACCGCCAAGAGATCCCCAACCTCCGCCACGCACCGACACGTGAGAGTCACACTCCATCGATCGCGATCGCTCCTTGGCAGCGCTGAAACAACCCAACGGGCGGCGTGCGTCGTAGCAGCGCCAACGCAGCGTGCATTGCCGTCCGCACCCGCCATTTTCCGCACAGACGGAGGGCACCACCCGACGCGTTAGCCCCCGCCAATTATATGTGTAGGGGACCAAACCGGCTCAGATGACAGCCCCGCACCGCCAATCAATGTCTCAGAATCGACATGGGTGCCGCAAAAGTCCTGCAAAATGACGTCTTTGATCGCAACTGCCATCAGCCTCATTCGCCGACAGCAAGCCCTCGAGTGTCGAGCATGGTCGCTGGCGGTCTTGGATGCCGTCAGTGGCTCAAGCGGTCTCGCGCCGCCCTCGCGTTTCCGTCACTGTGGGTGGTTCGTCCAGTCATGCCTCCCAGTTCCTCCCTGCAAAGCTGGCAATTCGCAGGTTTCTGCTTGATTCGGGCCACTGCCATGACGCCCGACCCCCGGCTCCCGGCATGATGCGCGCGGGCGAGCGGTGTGGTGGTTGGGCTGGCACGCTGCGTCCCTCTCCTCCTATAAAGCGTGCCAATTGCTCCTTCCTTGGGCGTACGAGCTTGGAATCCTCTCCCCAACCCACCAGATCGACTTGAACTTTGCCACCATCGCAAACACACATCACCATTTTCCCGTTGGAATAGCTTTTGTCGCCAGCGACAGCACCAGACATCAACATGGCTCACGGAAGCAACCGCGTTCGCACCGGGCTCTCGCCCATCCTCATGGCGACCAACGTCCTCGTTTGGATCTCGGCCGTCATCGTCATGGGTATCCTCTCGTACCTCATCTCGATCAACGGAGATGGAGTCGGTAGTCGCGTCATCTATATGGAGGTCATCGTACGTCCCCTATTCCCATTCCCGTCCCCAGCTCTCAGCGCTAACAATCCCCCGTCCAGTCCGTCCTCACCGTCGTGTTCTTCCTCGCCGCATTCTTCCTGACCGCCTTCCTCGGCTTCTACCTGATGTTCAACCTCATCTTCTCGTACCTCTGGCTCGTTGCAGTGGTCTTCACCGCCGAGGGCTACAGCCACAGCAACAACAACCTCCTTCTGACCGTCGAGGCCTTCAGCTTCATTGCCTTGTGAGTACTTTCCAAAAGGGGGGGATGACGTCATTCCCAATTGGGTGATGATCGGCGCTGACACCAAACCAGTTTCCTCCTGCTGTTCAACATCCTCTACGACTGGCACATTGGCTACCGCGGCCGCAGGACGTCCGCTGTCGTTTAGGATACGCCGAAGCGAACAGAGTCAAGGGCCGGAAGTGGTGGCGCATGCAGATGCAATGCCATTTCGGGGCTGACAGACGCGACGATGCGGCAATGATTTGAAGCCCGATGGAATCGCTGGAATGGACATGAATGGGCAGATTGGATGACTGATGACGAATGGACGAAAGGTTGGTGGCGGAAGTTGTGTGTGAAAGGCGAGGCGTTTGGAAATGGATTAGCGATACATGCAGTTGTTACCAGCATTTAATACCCCTAATACAATATACCCTTTATTCTTCACATTAGATGCCGCTCTGGGTTTCGTTTCTGTCCCCTCGGATTCTCCCTCCAACCTGCCACGCCTTAATCCTTTCGGAGGTCCCAAACCCCACCCACCATAAGCAACCAGAACCGGACATCCATTCACGTATCCCCTACACCCTACAAATCAGACTGACAACCAGCAAAGTAGGCAGGATTCGCGGGAGAGATGGTGGCCTCGGGGTCCAAGGCCTCGGGGTACTTGCGGATGGAGCTCCATCGGGGCTTGGGGCAAGAAAGCTCGCCTGAAAGGTTTCGTCACTGTATCTTGCTTCCCTGGTTTCGTTCCCCCAGTTTGAAAGCCATCCGTCCTCCCAAGGCAGCCTGTGCATATCAACTTCAGGCCCAGTTTGTGACGGGTTGGTAATAAGTGGGAACTAGCAAGATGACTAACGGTTAGTCAACTTGCACATACCTTTTGGTGTAGCGGGCAGTTGTAGCAGTTCCCTGCATTAGCGTATGTAACGCCAGCCCCGT